>Ga0307380_10012259_pt1 | contig 10684 bp, 7 predicted proteins | sample UN3MG_FD_202239 | JGI IMG/M metagenome (GOLD analysis project Ga0307380, IMG submission 202239) | Soil microbial communities from Risofladan, Vaasa, Finland - UN-3 | ecosystem: Environmental > Terrestrial > Soil > Coastal area > Acid sulfate soil | place: Finland: Risofladan, Vaasa | collected... | reverse complement strand
GGCCTTCAGATAAATCGTGCCGTCCTGGCCTTGAATCGTGAGGACCGAACTGCCCAGGGGTTTCAACGTGTAGGAGCCATCGAAACTCTCGTACACACTCAACGTGGGGACATACACCAGCGCGCCAACCAGTGCATCGGCGTTGCTGCTCATGGCCGTGTCAACGGCCACGTACTGATTGAAACTGAGTGTCCCCGCTCCGTCGTAGGTCCAGCCGCCCGCCGTACCCGCATCGGGACTGAATGCGATGCTGGGTGTAGCCAGGGCCGAAGTCCCCGCACAGAGCACCAATGTAAGAATCATTATTACGAGCCTTTTCATTTCATTCCCCCCGTTCCTGGAGTGTCATGTTTTCAGGTTCTTATGCTTCAGGCCGCGAAAGTCCCGCGGCGACGTTGTCTTTTTTGCGGGTCCGTCAAGTTAATGACGACGGTACTTCATGGGCGTCCCTCCTTTCTGCCGATCACCGAATCGGTCGGCCTTCGTCCCCCGTCAACGTTCTTGAACAAACCGAGAATATCCTTTTCCCTTCCGAAGATTACTGAATGAACCGCGAGAGCAGAGATGTTCGCCCCCCGCGCGGGCAGCGCGCCCGCCCCCTCTTATCGTTATTATGCCGTTCGTCGTCTTCGCATGAGGCTCCAGACGCCGCCGAGGCCAAGCAGGGCAATCGTGGCCGGCTCCGGCACTTCGGCAATGTAGTCCTGGCTGCCGTTGGAGCCGAACAGGCGAAGGTTCGCCATCGGGCCGGTCCCGTCGAGCGAATGAAGCCACTTATTGGCCAGCGCAGCGCCGCCGAACGTGGTGCTGAACCCTCCGGCGCCCCACGTCCCGTCGATCTTGACGTCCCACTTCAGCGGCGATACCGGAAGATCCTCATAGACGATTTCCCATATCGCCGTGGCAAACGCCGACGCCTGGGCGTTCTGCAGCCACGTGAAGGACCCGCTGCCGGTCCAGCTTGAATCAAAGTATCTACCCCAAAGCTCGCTGATGTATCCGGCCTTTTCCCCTCCCATCGCTGCGCTGAGAGGTCCTTCCTCCAGACCGATCACATTGTACTTGGTGGTGATCTCCGGCGCCGCTTCGCTCAACTCGGTGCAGAAAGCGTTGACTGTCCCGTTGGGCCAGAATTTTCCTTCACCGGCGCCGTTGGTTTTGTCGAGCGTATAGACGCCGGCATAGACATCGACGCCGCTGAGGCCGCCGCCCGAGACCGTGACGATCTCACTGGCAGCGTTGCCGGTATTGACGATCTCCACGGTGTTGACCGGGTATGCTCTTGCCGCGCACGGCAGGACCGCCATGATGAACGCTGCGGAAATAATTGCGGATAGCTTCGTTGACTTCATCATTTTCCTTCTCCCAACATGGAACCCCAAATCCAGCACTTGCGCCGGACGATGTTGCTGTGGCCCCCCACAGCGGATACTACACGATCAAGCCGCTAACCAGAGAAACTTGGGAACTCAAAAAAGGAAAACTTGAGAACCCCCCATACCGATTGAAAACCCCCATGTACGACTTATGAACATAAGTTTACCGCATTACTCCACAAAAGTCAAGAGTTTTTGGCGTTCACAAGCCGGGGAGATCGGGATTTCTCTCAAATGTGTCTTTGATGGGCTGGGAATGGAGTCTTTTTAGGACCACGGGCGTGATTGGAGTCGCAGCCGGCTCTGGTTTTTTCGGGGCGCATCGCAGCGATGGAGTCCTTTTGCAGAGCCGTTCCGCTGGAAATGACGACGGCAAATACGTGTCACGTCCATGCCGTCAGATGCTCTTCTAAAGGGTTGCTGTACGGGACGGAAATGGGAGATTCGGATTGAAGAACGGCTGTGTGCGGCGCAAAAAAATTGAGGGCTGACCCAGGTGACCAGCCCCCCATTGAAGAAAGGAGTATTATGACGCCGCCCGGCAGCTTATCGCCCCGGGACCGCACGAAGCAGAAACCGCGGGTCCACCCCGAACGCCGTTGGATTTTTCCGCCCCCCGGTTGTCTTCGCTTCGTTCGCTCTATTAAATTATACTTGATGTTTTGCCGCGTGCCAAATCGAGTTGCGCGACGGCGCGACATTTTCTGGAAAAATCAATACCATTCAACGACGGCATAGATGTAATCGACGGATGTTTTCCTGTTGCCGGCTCCGTCGTTGTTGCGAACCTGCAACTGAAGGGAGTTTGCCTTCTCGGGTGTCTCCAGCGAACTTGTCACGTCCCAGGAATCCATTGCCTCTTTGCTCTCTCCCTGGCGAACCGGGGCCTCGACGGATGCCCAGACGACCGGTTTGGCCGGCCAGCCTGTCCCTACGGACCACTCAAGCCGTCCCGCGGCAAACTCAGGGTCTTCGAAATGTTCCACGTAAACGACGACCGATTTGATGGCCGCGCCCTTTGGAATGGAAGCGTCGCAGAAATCGTAGCACGTGTTTGAACGCGGCTCGGTCTCAAACCGGCTGTTATCGCTGGCCTGGACGACGGGGACCTTGTCCTTCGCGGAGAGCTTCTCGGTACCCTTTTGGCCGAAGCAATCCGCCACAGTTAGAGTTGTCGTCAGAGGTGATCTCAGCGAGGTCACCGTTAGCTTATAAGCCTGGGTGTCCGAGGCGCGGATCTTGTAATCATCGGCGACCCTGACCTCCACATCGTAGGTCCCCGCCTGCGCGCTGGTCGGCGTCCATTCGAGAAGCCCCGTCGTCGCGTCAATCGTCATGCCTTCGGGACATTTGAGCAGGGAGTACGTGAGCGAATCGCGGACGTCGGGGTCTTTGGCCTCAACATCGCAGGTATAGAGCGCCCACACTCGCGCCGTCTCTACCGGTCTTGAGGTAATCTTAGGCGCATCGTTGACGGGGCTGATTGTCACGCTCACCGTCGCGCTGTCGGTTCCGCCTTTGCCGTCGCTGAGCGTGTAGCTGAACGTATCGGTTCCGCAGAAGTTCTTATTGGGCGCGTACGTCAACGTGCTGTCGGTATTGATAGTGACCGAACCGTTGGCGCCCTGGGAGGCTCTGACGACCAACAGCCGGCCGTTGTCCGGGTCCGTGTCGTTGGCCAGTACGTCGATCGTGATGATCGGAGTGTCTTCTTCCGCCGCGGCGGTGTCGTCATTGGCGGTCGGCAGGTCGTTAACCGGTGTGACCGCAATGGACACGGCGGTCGCGGGGCTGTCGGCTTTGCCGTCGTTGACTTTGAAGGTGAAGCTGTCCGATCCGCTAAAGTTCGCCTCGGGACTATAGACCAGGTTCGGCTCCGTGCCGCTCAGTCGCCCGTGGGAGGGGCCGGCGACCACACTGTACGTCAGGGGATCGCCCTCTCGATCGCTGCCCGCCAGGGTAATCCGGACCGGCTTGTCCTCCTCTGTTGTGACCGCGTTCGCTTCGGCCTTCGGCGGCGCGTTGCTCGACTTGACGATGACCACGGCGAATGCAATCATGATGAGAACGGCCAGCGTGGAAAAGAAAACGAGTCTTGTTCTCATGGTACTCCTCCCTAAATCATTCAAACACCTTCCTGTCAGACTCTGCGTTATCGCAAGAAGTCCGCCTGTTGCGAAAAAACCTTCTCGCGGGTGCGGCGGGTTCTCACGCCCCGGAACCTCACCCATAGTATAACCCCGCACCCTGTGTTTTGCGAGTTTTTTTTGGTGAACTTCCGGCGCCGTAGCGACCGCATCAATCGTGCCGCAGCGCCACGACCGGATCGACCCGGGCCGCTCGCAGCGTCGGATAGATGCCGGCAAGCAGGCTCACCAATACCGAGAACACAATCGCCCCCAGGCAGAGCCACCAGGGAAAGCTGAAGTAGTCCATGTAAGGGACGCCCTGTTTGGCTGCGAAACTGTTGACAATCAGGTTGATGAGCATGCTCACAATCCACCCTAAGGCCAGCCCGAGAATACCGCCCACAAAGCCTATGACGCCGGATTCGAAGAAAAATATTTTTTTCACGTCTTTATCGCTCGCCCCGATGGCTTTCATGATTCCGATCTCTTTGTATCTCTCCAGAATGGACATCACCATCGTATTGACGATACCGAGGGAGGCCACCGTGATCCCGATCATGCCCACGGCGATCAGAAACATGTCCATGATGAGAAAGCCGGTCCGCATCTCGTCCAGTTGATCCATCAGCGCAAATGTCCGCAAACCTCGCGACTCCAGCTCCTTCTTGACCGGCGCGACGTACCTGGGCGAGCGGACCCGGAGAGTCACCGTCGGATAGCTTGCCGTTTCGCCCGCCGGCCGGAAGAACTCCCAAATGCTCGTCAGTGAGAGCTTTCGCATCGCGCCGGCCGCCTCCGGCTGAACGTACACATCGCCCATTCCGCCAAAGGGCAGCCGTTCAGCCACGCCCACAATCGTAAATCGATAGCTCTGACGAGCGAACGGAAGACCCTGCCCATCTCTCGATAAGACCATCCGAAGCAGCCTCGCGAGACTGAAATCGAGGGTCAGCGTGGCTACCTCAATCTCCTTGCCGAGCGATTTGGACGGCTCGTTCACGCCCAGGCGCCGAAGCATGGAATCGGTGAGAATCAATTCGTTTGGCTCACCAGGCTCGTAACATCGCCCCGCCTGTAATGGGATCGGACCCGAGCGCAAGACGTCTGCGGATAGTACCTGGACGAGCGTGAATTGCTCCTTGTCGCCCAGACAGATCTGAGCGGGAAAACGCAACTCGGGAAACACCGCCTCCACACCTTCGATCTTTCTTGCTTCTTCGAGGAACTGCGCATCAAGTCTGGGAGCACCAGGATCCGTCGCATCTACAGGGGCCGCGGCGTGCCTGCCCCCGGCGTCAGGATCATCGGGATCGGAAGAACCCCAGGGCCCGCCGCCCCGATTGCGTATCGAAACGTTGATGTAATTGAACAGGTCCACCTTGTTGAACTGCTCGGTGATTCTCTTCTGGATACCTTTGCCGAAGGCAAACATGCAGACCAGCGCCCCGACCCCAATCACCACGCCGCACGTGGTCAGAATCGTGCGCAGTTTTCTCTTCCACAGATTGGCAAACGACTGTTCGATATAATCGGAGATTCTCATTGGCTTTTTACCGCATCTCTTGGCGTTGGACGATTCTGCCGTCGCAAAGCTGCACGAGCTCATCCGCGAATTGGGCCAGCAGGGCTTGTTCGTGCGAAATCATGATCACGGTCAAGCCCTGATTTTTGTTGAGGTCCGCCAGAATCTGGACAATCTGCTTCGAGGTGGCGCTGTCGAGGTTGCCGGTAGGCTCATCGGCCAGCAGAATCCTGGGCCGGTTGATCAGCGCCCGGGCAATCGTCACCCTCTGCTGCTCGCCGCCGGAAAGCTCCGACGGGCGGTGGTCTTTACGAGCGAGCAAGCCCACCTCTTCCAGTACCCGCTCGGCTCTGGCGTTTCGCTCTCTTTTGGCCACGCCGGCAAAAAGCAGGGGAAACGCCACGTTCTCCAGGGCCGTATAGGACCCAATAAGATTGAACGACTGGAAGATCATGCCGACCTGATGCCGGCGGTACAGGGCCAGCTCCTCTTTGTTCAGCTCGCAGATCTGCCTGCCCCGGACCCTGATGTTTCCGGATGAGGGTGTGTCCAGGCCGCCCAGGAGATTCATCAGGGTGGATTTGCCCGAGCCCGAAGGCCCTGCCACGCCCAGGAATTCTCCTTCTGCCACGGACAGACTCACATCATCGAGAGCAACGACCTGAATCGCGCCCGACGAATAAACCTTCGTCAAGCCCTCTGTCGTGACAAAGCTATCGGAATTCATGCCTCATCCTGTGTGTGATCCACGAAACGGGCGTTTTCTACGGCTTGTTTTTCTTCTCCAGAATCGCTTCGATTTCGTCCATCGTCCGATTCATCGCCGCCATCGTTTTGTTGAACGGCTCGGCGCCGGTCATATCGACTCCCGCGTTTCTCAACAAATCGATGGGATATTCGGATCCTCCCGCGGACAGAAACGCGACGTACTTCTCTACGGCGTCCTTCTCGTCGCTCAGGACCTTCTCCGCCAGCGCCGTCGAGGCCGTGAAAGACGTCGAATACTGATAGACGTAGAAGTCGTAATAGAAATGTGGAATATAGGCCCATTCGACCGCGTACAAATCGTCTATCCGGCACACGCCCGCTTCGTGGCCGTAGTACTTCTTCAGGATGTCACCGTAGAGTTTCGTCAGGGCCTCTCCCGTCAAAGGCTCTCCCCGTTCGGCTTTCTCGTGCATCCGCAGCTCGAATTCCGCAAACTGCGTCTGGCGGAAAACCGTCCCTTTGAGCCCGTCCAGGTAGTTCATCAGCAGAGACAGCCGGACGTCATCGTCCTTGATTTCCTGAAGCATCTTGTGAATCAGCAGGGCTTCGTTGAAGGTGGAAGCCACCTCGGCGACAAAGATCGAGTAGTCGGCTGTCGGATAAGGCTGGCTCTTGTTGGAATAATAGCTGTGCATCGTATGGCCCAGCTCGTGGGCGAGGGTGCTGACGTCCTCGTATTGGTCGTTGTAGTTCAAAAGGATATAGGGATGAACATCGTACGCGCTGCCGTTGGAGTAGGCCCCGGCCCGCTTGCCCGGCGACGGATAAACATCGATCCACCGGTCGTCGAACGCCTTTGCCGCGACGCGGCGGTAGTCCGCCCCTAACGGCTCGACCGCGTCCAGTACCAGCTTCCTCGCCTCGTCGAGAGTGTATTTCAACTCGATGCCCTTGACCACCGGCGCATACAGGTCTGAATACTCCAGCGTCTCTACGCCTAACATGCGCTTCTTCAATTTCAGATAGCGATGGAACGAATCGAGATTATGGGTGACATTCTCGACCAGAGCCAGATAGACTTCCGTCGGGATGTTGTCCTTGTCCAGCGCGCTTTGAAGAGAGGATTCATAACCGCGGGCCCGCGCGAAGAACATATTCTTTTTCACGTTCGCATAAAGCTGCGTGCCGAACGTCCCTTCAAACTTGTCAAAGGCGTCCCAAAATGCCTTAAAGACCGCCTCTCGATCGCTGCGATTCGGCACGGCTCGATAGAGCGTGTAGCCGGCCTTCGTGAGCAGCGCCTTCGTGCCGTCGCTCAATGTGATTTCCGGATAAGGCAGTTCCGCGTTGCTGAAGACGCCATAGATCGAGGATGGCCCGTCGGCCAATAAGCCCGCTTCGGCCAGAATCTTTTCTTCCTTCTCCGACAGCGTGTGGGCCTTCATGCGCAGCACGTCATACAATGCCATCTTATAGACTCTCAGACCCGGCTCCTGCTCCATAAAGGCATCGACCTGCTGTTTGTCCAATTGGGCAATTTCCGGGATGATAAAGGACGCTTTCGAGTTGTAATCGGTGCTGAGCTGCTGCATTTCCTGTTTCATCCCGAGCCGCGTTGAGTCGCGCACGTCCTCATCGGATTTCATGGAGGCGTAGCTGAACAAGCGTCCGAATTCCTTGGAAACGCCGCTGTCGAATTCCAGGCACGCGAGCAAATCCTGCGCCGAACCGGTCAGCTTGCCTTTGGACTTTGTGATTTCGCCGAACCGCGCGGCGAGCTGCTGCTTGGCCTGATCCCACGCCTGCTCTGACGGATAGAGGTCTTCGAGCTTCCATTTGTCCTCGGCGGGGATTTGCGACCTTTCGCGCGTCTGGGACAGAACTTCCGTTTGGCAGAACGCCAAGACCATCGCCGGTGCGATCATCATGATCCCTGAGACCCTGTTCATATTCAGTCCTTCCACATAGATTCTCGAAGCAATCCTAACATTTGGGCACATCTTAAGCCCAATGGCGGTTCATTGCCAACTGGATTTTCGAGTTGCGATTTGAATCGGCAATCGGCAATGCAGTGGCGGCTTACCCCCTCGTCATTAGTCGGTGGGCCGAGGCCAGCCCTACCTGCTCTAAAGGGAGAGATAAATAAGGCATCCCCTGAATTCTGCTGAGCGTAGTCGAACGGGTCGTCGAAGTGGTAGTAATAGACGGCAATAACAACCTGCTGCGCAAATACCTCTACGGCCCGGGTATCGACCAGCCCGCCTGGATGGTTCATTTTAGCCCCGAATTCACACCCCATTGCACAGATTCCTTCATTTATGGCTTGACGCAGCACATGCGCCTTCATAAACTACCGGGTTTGTTCAAGCGGCGTTTTTCAAAGGTGGTTTCCATGGAAGAAGCTATTGCAAAAGCTGGCGCGTTGATTGAGGCAATGGAGTATATCCGGCGGTTTCGCGGGCGGATCGTGGTGGTCAAGCTCGGCGGCAGCGTCATGGACGATATCTCTCTTCAAAAGAAGCTGCTTGCCGACGTTGCTTTTATGGCGACGGTCGGGATGCGGCCGATCATCGTCCACGGGGGCGGCAAGGCCATCACCCGGGCGATGAACGAAGCGGGGCTCGAGCCGGTCTGGGTCCAGGGCCGGCGATATACCGACGAGCGAACACTGACCATCGCCGAGCATACGCTCGTGCACAAGATCAATACGCCCATCTGCGAAACGCTGAGCGAATTGGGATGCGAGCCTATGGGGCTGCATTCGCTGGGCAGTTGCGCCTTGTTCGCCGAGACGCTGAGACTGGAAAGTGAAGATGGGCGAAAAATCGACCTTGGCTTAGTCGGGAAAGTCGTGAGTGTGAACGGGCAGTTGCTCAAGAAATTATGCGCCGACGGGACGATCCCGGTTATCGCCTCGGTCGCCAAGGACAAGGCGGGCGGCAAGCTGAACGTCAACGCCGACAGCGCCGCGGGCAAGGTCGCCGCCGAGGTCCTGGCTGAGAAGCTGGTCATGGTCAGCGATACGCACGGGATACGCACGAAGATGGAAGACCCGAACAGTTGGGTTTCGAGCCTGGATGAGTCGCAGATCAAGGAAATGATCGATTCCGGCATTATCACCGACGCGATGTTCCCCAAGGTCGAGGCGTGCCTGATGGCACTGGAGGCGGGCGTCAAGAAAGCGCACATCATCGACGGCCGGATACCCCATTCGCTGCTGCTGGAAATCTATACCGATAAGGGAATCGGAACGCAGATAGTCAGGAATGCGTAGGGGCAGGCCTGCGTGCCTGCCCTGGGCAACCACATTGGGTTGCCCCTACGTTAGCCGTTTCAAAGGAACGAATCATGACAACGCAGGAAACTATTGATCTTTATAGCAAGTACGTTATCGCTAATTACACGCGGCTGCCGCGGGTCATCGTCAAGGGCGAGGGCTGCTACCTGTACGACGCAGACGGCAACAAAATCCTGGACATGTTCCCGGGCTGGGCCGTCAGCGGGCTGGGGCACTGCCACCCGGCGGTCGTCGAGGCGCTGCGCACCCAGGCGGGCGAGCTTCTGCACATCGACAATACGTTTTATTCCGAGCCGCAGGGTAAGCTGGCCGGGCTGTTGAGCGAGCGGGCCTTCGGCGGAAAGTGCTTCTTCTGCAACAGTGGCGCCGAGGCGAACGAGGCGGCGCTGAAGCTGGCCCGGCTGCACACGGCATCCGAAAAATACAAGTTCATCACCGCCGAAGGAAGTTTCCACGGGCGCACCTTCGCCACCGTCACGGCCACCGCTCAGCCGAAATACCACGAGGGCTTTCTTCCATTACTGCCGGGCTTTGTTTATGTGCCGTTCAATGATATTGCGGCGCTCGAGGCCGCTTTCAGCGACGAAGTCGCCGCCGTGATGGTCGAGCCGATCCAGGGCGAGGGTGGAATCAACATCGCCGACGCCGGGTATTTGCAGGCCATTCGCCGGCTCTGCGACGAAAAAGGGGCCGTCATGATCCTGGATGAGGTCCAGACCGGAATCGGCAGGACGGGCAAGTGGTTCGCGTACCAGCATTTCGACGTCGAGCCCGACATCATCACGATGGCCAAAGCGCTTGGCGGCGGGGTCGCCATCGGTGCGATGATGGCCAGGGCGGAAATCGCCGCCTCGCTCGTGCCCGGCAAGCACGCCTCGACCTTTGGCGGCAACTGCCTGGCCTGCGTCGCCGGCGTCGCCGTTATCGAAAGCATCGAAAAAGACAGGCTCCTGGAGCACGCCGTCGAGCTGGGCCAATATGCAAAAGACAAGCTCGAACAGTTGAAGCAGAAACACTCCATCATCGAAAGCGTTCGCGGCATCGGCCTGATGATCGGCGTTCAGTTGACCGGTCCGGGCAAGAAAATCGTCGATCGATGCCTTGAGGAAGGTCTGCGAATCAACTGCACGCATGAGACCGTTCTGCGATTCATGCCCCCGATGATCGCGACGACCGACCAGATCGACCAGGCAATGGATATTCTCGATGGCGTCTTGAGCGAGGGCAAGTCATGAAAGATTTTCTCTCTATCATGGATTGTCCGGCGGAGTTTCTTGAAGAGATGCTGCGGCTCAGCACCGATCTCAAGAACCTCTACAAAGCCGGCGGCAGCGATTCGGCCCTGTCGGGCAAAACGCTGGCCATGCTCTTCGAGAAACCGAGCCTGCGGACCCGCATCAGCTTCGAGGTGGCCATGACGGACCTGGGCGGCAGCGCTATTTACGTCAAGCCCGAAGACATCGGCGGCATCGGCAAGCGCGAGCCGATCAAAGATATCGCACGGGTCCTGAGCCGGTACGTCAACGGCATCATGGCGCGAACCTTCGAGCACAGCACCGTAACCGAGCTGGCCAAATATGCAACCGTGCCGGTCATAAACGCGCTGACGGACTTCTCTCATCCGTGCCAGGCGATGGCCGACGTGCTGACC
>Ga0307380_10012256_pt1 | contig 10686 bp, 7 predicted proteins | sample UN3MG_FD_202239 | JGI IMG/M metagenome (GOLD analysis project Ga0307380, IMG submission 202239) | Soil microbial communities from Risofladan, Vaasa, Finland - UN-3 | ecosystem: Environmental > Terrestrial > Soil > Coastal area > Acid sulfate soil | place: Finland: Risofladan, Vaasa | collected... | reverse complement strand
TGTCTGGCGCAGCTTCGCGACAATCTCTTCGGGATGGTGTCTCTTCCTCGGCATCGTGATCCTCCTTCTGGCTCAAAGCCATACATCAGGGCGGACCACTTCAATGGGGGAGGATCAAAGAGGCGGATCGGCCAGGCGCCATGCTGATTTCACTTGAAGACGAGAGGGTTCGGGGACTCACAAATAGCTTGCCCGTCTTCGCGCCAGGCCAACCGATACCCACTATCCAGGTCCCCGACGTATCCGACAAGACCAGCGGGCTCTGGTCATTGTGGCGGATCAGCCTGGACACCTCTGGTGGGCGGGAGCAGCGATTTCTTGCTCTTTTCCTGGCGGAGGACGGCCGCGTACTTGGGCCGACTGCTCGCACAATCTGGGAACGGTTGATCGACCTGCCCAACGGCCTGAGCCAAGCTGGTGAGGAGATCTCAGGTTCCACCGCAGTGGATGCATTCGATGCCAGCCGCAAGGCTGCAGAAGAACAGGGTGCCGCCTTCTTTGAGGAGTTGGCCGCCGCTCATCAGATGAGCATCACGCGTGAGCGCAAGAAGGGCGTGCACGCATTCTCATCGCGTCGCCGTGCCGTCGAGCGGCTCGGGTTACCCCAGGTCCGGGCTCATCGCCTTCGGATTTTGGGGGACGAAGAGCAGGCATGGACCCGAGAGCTCGCGACGCGGGAAGCTGCGCTCCCTGATCTCGCGGCCGTTCTCATGGTTAGCGTGGCGCCAATGGGAGCTAGCGCATGAGCACCTCGTTGCTCAGCGGCACATGGCGCGAGCCCATTCTGGCGCAGTTCAGCCCCGACATCGCCAGTGTCGCGCGTCTGACCATCGTGGCGGACCCAGACGAGCTGCTGACGGAACAGGGTATCGTTGACGGTATCCGCCAGCGCGGATTCGAGATCGTGCCATTCGAGGACCACGTCGCATTTCGATACGCGTATGAGAGACGTTTTCGGGAGGTTTGGGACAACGGCAACGACACAAATCTGGTCGTCGTCCTGCGAGCGGCGCGTTCGGACATCAGTGACCTTCCCTTTGACCTGCTTCAGCAGGCGGAGCGTGACCGGCGGTTGCTTTCGTTCAGTCTCGCGGAGCTTTTCCCGTCGCTTGCCCCTCATGTCCTTTCCGAACTCGATCGGGGTCAGCTCGATGCCGTGTCTGCCGCCCAGCAGCTTTTCAAGCCAGAGCCTATGGGCGAGAACGCGACACGGGATTTTCTTCTACGAAACGTGTTTCGACTCGATCCCGCACAAATCCAAAGCGATGCAGACCTACTCCGCGCCCTTCTGCGGCGGCATTACAGCGGCAAGATAGTTCCCAAGTCACTGGACAAGCGGTTGATCCATCTGCTGCGATCCACCGGGCGATGGCACGATTGGCCGCTCGATCAGATTTTACCTAGCCGCCCGAGCTTTCTGGGGTTCCTGCAAGAGAGATGGCCGATCTTCTTGCAGGATCGTTTGTACTCGCAGGACGGTGGACTGCGCGAGGAGCCCGAACCCTACGATCTGCAGTTCACAGGTCCAAAGCATCTCCCCTTCGACCACGATGATGTGCGGGTCTACGTCGATAATCTTTTTACAGACGGTTTGCTAACCCCGACGAACAGAGTTTCTCGATCGCTCGTCGAGGGAACGTGGATGGCTGTCGGTGTGGCGGGATCGCAGTCCGCTGACGACACAGCGCGCTTTCGAAGGCTACTGGAGCTATTGCACTCCAACAGTCCATCGCCGAGCAGCGATCATCATGAGTGGGTTCAGGCGGCGGCTCGGTGGGCCGAGATTGTTGCATTGCGTTGGTCCCTGCATGGAGATGTGGCGTCAGAAGACAAGGATTGCTTCAACGCCGCACACCAACTGATTGAGCAGAGTTTTTATGCGTGGATGGTCGCGCACTACGCCTCTTTACACAGCCTCTCGTACCTGCCTCGGCCGGTCATGGTTCATCAGATCCCAAAGTATATGGCCCATCGGCTTACGGCGGAGGGAAGCGCGGCGAAGTTGGCCATTGTTATCATCGACGGTCTGGCCATGGACCAGTGGGCGGTTGTCCGTCAGGAAATGCCGCATCGGAAATGGGTGACCGAGGAATTCGGCGCCTTTGCCTGGGTGCCGACACTGACGTCGGTGTCGCGCCAATCGATCTTTGCGGGCGACCCGCCGTTCTTTTTTGGGCAGAGCCTCGACACGACGCGTAAGGAAGAGCGGCACTGGTCTCGCTTCTGGGAAGATCGCGGTCTCCGGAAAGGCGACGCCGTCTATGCCTGTCAGGGCACCCTGGAAAATGATGACGCCTTCATCGCCAGAGTTAGCGGGAAGCTCGACGAGCCGCGTTGCAGGATCGCAGGCATCGTAGTCGGAACAATCGATCAAATGCTGCACGGCATCGTCACAGGCACCGATGGCATGCATGCCGCGGTGCGTCATTGGGCTAAGAGGGGCTCGATTTGGCGCCTCTTGGACGCTTTGCTCGATCGCGACTTTGAAGTTGCTCTCACCGCCGATCATGGAAACGTAGAAGGCATCGGCATCGGAAAGCCCAACGTAGGCGCGACAGCCGACGAGCGCGGGGAGAGGGTCCATGTGTTCCCAGACGCTCTGCTGCGATCCAATACCTCGGCGAAGTATCCCGGAGCTCTGGAGTGGCCGAGCATCGGGTTACCCAATGACTATCTCCCCTTGATAGCCCCACCGCTACGCGCCTTCATTGGTGAAGGAAAAAGGACGGTGGCGCATGGCGGAATATGCATCGAGGAAGCCATCGTACCCTTTGTGACGGTGGCGAGATCGGCATGAGCACCGGAAGAAAGACTACGATCGGCTTCGATCGAACGATCCACATCGAATGGCTCGATATTGCCGCCGCGCGGGTATCCAGAGGCGAGCTTCCCTCGGAGATACGGAAGGTTCTGTGGGAGTTTCTCGAAGACCTCGTTCCGGGTAACACCAACAACAGTGGCCGTGGAAAGACCCTTACGGTCCTGACTCGTATCTGGCTAACGGTACCGGAGCAGGTCGAACCGTTGCGAGACCGTGCTCTCAAGTGCCTCGCGGCAGCAAATGGCGAGAACCGTGCGGCTGTTCACTGGGCCATGGTCGTGGCTACGCATCCTTTCTTTTTCGATGTTGCCACGCATGTCGGAAAGCTTCTCGCACTGCATGGCCAAGCCAACAGATCGCAGATCAAGCGCCGTATGACGGAATCGTGGGGCGACCGCTCTACTTTGGAGCGCACAATCCAGCATGTGCTCAAATCCATGGCTCAGTGGGGGGTGCTGAAGCCCGGCTCTGACAAAGGGTCACTGGTCGTCGCTCGCAACCCGATCCAGGTCTCCGGAGAGGTCGCTGAGCTCTTGGTGCACGGTGTGATGCTGAGCCAAGGACACGGCATGTCACTTTCACAGCTAGTCAGCCACCCAGCCATCTTTCCGTTCAAACTGCAGCTGAACGTGGAAACGCTCAGAAAGAACCCATGCCTTCGAATTCAACGTCAGGGGGATCAAAGCGACTTCGTCGAGTTGGCGTGATGATCAGGTTCGAATATTGCCCACGTCCGACGGCTTGGCCTTAAAAATGGATCCTTCTGCTGAGGAAGGGGAGTTACTGACGCGAACGCAAGCCCGGGTCCTCGATTGGCACCTAGGGTCTCCAGTATCGCTCAACAAAACTTCGAACTCATCGAATGCAATCATGCCCCATGCGTTTGAAAAAGCGGCGCTGTCGCCATGGAGCGCGCTCCAGTTATTGCGCGTGCCTCGATGCCCAGCGTCGGCCCAACCGGACCGCAAAGTTGCCGACCGGAGAATTTGGCGCGCGCCGGCCTAAGCAATCTCCAAACTTCGTTCTCTGCGGCCGATTCTACCGACTTTGGTGAGGCTAACCTGCGGATATGTCGCGATAATTGCGTTGAGCCAAATTTCTCTGTAAAAACAGATGACTAGCTGGCGGAGAGAGAGGGATTCGAACCCTCGAGACGGTTACCCGCCTACACGCGTTCCAGGCGTGCGCCTTCAACCACTCGGCCACCTCTCCTAAAGGCATAAGAAAGCGGCGCACTATACCGAAGCGCCCTTTCCGTTCAAGCGAGCCGCGCAACTCGCTCTAACCTGTTTAAGCCACGAATTGAACCGCGCGCGGCCAGAACATATGTATGCTCATTAGCGCAATCGGCCTCCGGCCACTGTTGCCCAGACCAAGGCTCTGGCCCGGACCGGATGGTCGAACCAACCGATGGAGACAGAGATGCGGCGAGTGATCCTGGGCGTCGTGATTGCCATGCTGGCGCATGTTTCGGTGGCCGCTGCTCAGGAGAAGGGGGCTGGGTACCAAGATCGAATTCCCTTGGAGTCCGTCGATAGACCAGCCCTTAGCGTAGAGCGTTCAGGGGGCGCAGCGGCTCCCCCAATTCCGGCATGCGCTCCGACGCCGAATTGTTTGGCGCTCAGTGTTGCCACCTGCACAAGCAAGGCCGTTTGCCACCGCAGACCCGGCGACCGTCCCGATATTGCCTGCCTCAGCTACGTCTGCACACCGACGAATAAGGCGAACGCGCCGATCATCCTCAAGCAGCCCGACGGCATGGCGGCCACCTTGAAGCATTCTGTGCAATAAGGCGCACGCAGAGCGGACCGGGCGCGTTATCGGCAGCCGCTCGCCGGAACGTGACCAAAGCACCGTTTGAACGTGCGGCGGCGATGGCTTATGTAAGCGGAAACTCGCGATCGGCCACTCTCGCTCATGCTCTTTATCCTTCGCATTCTCGGCGTCTGGCTGCTGTTGCTCGCCATGGTCGCCGCCGTCGTCGACGCCACCAAGAGTTTGGCGGGGGGCGGCGCGTGGGTGGTCACCCCGATGGGCGAGCAATGGCGGCAATTGGCGCCTGACACGCTCAATGTCTCCAAGGCCTGGATCGAGGCCAATGCCGGCAAATTCCTATGGGACCCGGTGATCGTCGCGATCCTGAGCGCCCCGACCTGGGTCGTGTTCGGCATTCTCGGCGTGTTCCTCTACTGGCTCGGACAAAAGCGGAAGCCGGTCGAGGTGTTCATCAATTAGAGGCGAGTTTTCGGGGGGACAACCGAAACGGAGACCTCCATGTTCAGCTTCAAGCGCAAGCCCCTTTCCATCCCTTCGCCCGGCGAGGCGTTGCCCGGCCGCACGGAAGACCTGCCGACGGCGGACACGCATTACGTCACCGGCGGCGCCCTCAAAGGCCCCTATCCTGAAGGCGCCGAAGCGGCGCTGTTCGGGCTCGGCTGCTTCTGGGGCGCGGAGCGGAAATTCTGGCAGGTCCCCGGCGTCTATGTAACGGCGGTGGGCTATGCGGGTGGGCCAACGCCGAACCCCACATATGAAGAGGTGTGCTCTGGCCGCACCGGGCACACCGAGGCGGTGCTCGTGGTGTTCGATCCTGGGAAGGTGAGCTACGAGCAACTCTTGAAGACCTTCTGGGAGAGCCACAACCCGACCCAAGGCATGCGCCAGGGAAACGATATCGGCACCCAGTACCGCTCCGGCATCTATTACTTCACCGAGGCGCAGCGCGCGGCGGCGCAAGGCTCGAAGGCGGCCTACGAGGCGGCGCTGAAGGCGCAAGGTCTGCCGGCCATCACCACGGAAATCGAGCCGGCGCCGGCCTTCTATTTCGCCGAAGGCTACCACCAGCAATATCTCGCCAAGAACCCGGCCGGCTATTGCGGGCTCGGCGGCACCGGCGTCACCTGTCCCATCGGCACGGGTGTCGAGGCTTAGCCACACACCTCGTCATGCCCGGCTTTGTGCCGGGCATCCACGATTTGCCGCGCCTGAAAGACGTGGATGGCCGGGACAAGCCCGGCCATGACGATTTCTTTGGGTGCGATCAGCTCCGAATGAAGCCGACGATGTCCTTGGTCTTGGCGAGGATCGGATCGGCGATGTCGTGCGCCCGCCTTGCGCCATCGCTCAGGATGCGGTCGATCTCGACCGGATCGGCCATCAGGCGGCGCATCTCGTCGCCGATCGGCGTGAGCTTCGCCGTGGCAAGCTCCGCCAGCGCCTCCTTGAAGCTCGAGAACGTCGCGTCGCCGTAGTCGCGCAACACCGCTTCCTTGTCGGTGCCGGCGAGCGCCGCGTAGATGCCGATCAGATTGTCGGCCTCGGGCCGCGTCTCCAGACCCTTCACCTCTGAGGGCAGCGGCTCGGGATCGGTCTTGGCCTTTCTGATCTTCTTGGCGATAGCGTCTTGATCATCGGTGAGGTTGATGCGGCTCAGATCGGACGGGTCCGACTTCGACATCTTCTTGGTGCCGTCGCGGAAGCTCATGACCCGGGTGGCGGGCCCGGCGATGAGCGGCTCCGGCAGCGGGAAGAAGCCGTGCGGGTAGTCCTCCCGCGCAATGGTCTTGGCGAAGTCGTTGTTGAACTTCTGGGCGATGTCGCGGGCCAGCTCCAAATGCTGCTTCTGATCCTCGCCGACCGGCACATGGGTCGCGTGATAGAGCAGAATGTCTGCGGCCATCAGGTTCGGATAGACGTAGAGACCGGCGCTCGCGGCCTCGCGATCCTTGCCGGCCTTCTCCTTGAACTGGGTCATGCGGTTCAGCCAGCCGAGGCGGGCCACGCAATTCAAGATCCAGGCGAGCTCGGCATGGCCCGACACCTGGCTCTGATTGAAGATGATCTGGCGGGTCGGGTCGATGCCCGACGCGATGAAGGCCGCCGTCACTTCGCGCGTGTTGTGGGCGAGCTCGTCGGGGTCCTGGAACACGGTGATGGCGTGGAGATCGACCACGCAATAGAGGCACTCATGCTCATCCTGCAGCGCCACGAAGCGGGTGATGGCACCGAGATAATTGCCGAGATGCAGATTGCCCGTCGGCTGAACACCCGAGAACACGCGGGTCTTATGTTTGCTGGTCTCTTGCATGGCTTACCCCTAACGCCGGGGCGTTATGGCTTGGGGCCGGGCCCGGCGCAAGCCTCGCTCAGGGCGTCACTGCCGCGCGGCCTGAATCGGCGGGCAGGGCACGGAGCCATAGGAGCAGAAAACGCAACAATCCCCCGGGAGCGGCTTCAAGGTCCGGCCGCAGGCCGGGCAGGCATAGACCACCAGGCACGCATTCTCCGGCATCGTCTCGGTTTTCCGATGACCGCAATGGGGACAGGTCAGAATCGATTCGCGCTGCTGCTCGTCCATGCCGGTGAATGTGGCCCCGGAGCCTGCCACCGTCCAGGCCGAAGCGGGTCAGGACCTAGCCGCACGCCCGCTCGATGGGAAACGTGCCTCTGAGGTCACCGCCCCAGGAGGTCTTTCAGCAGGGTTCTGGGCTTCATAGCGCCGAACAGGGTGCCCACCACGAGATAGGTGAGAAGACCGCCGGCGACGAGGGCCAACAGGGCCGCCACCTGGACCACGATCCCCCGCTCAGGCGCGAACCAGGGCAGGAGGGCGGCGCTCAGCCTCCAGATCACCGCGCCCATGGCGATGGTTGCAACAAGGATGCCGACAAGGGCGCGGCGGAAGGCCGCGTCCAGAGCAAACTCCCCCCGGCGCTTCAGCTCGGTGACAAGCAGCGCCACGTTGATCCAGCCCGACAGGCTCGTGGCGATGGCGATGCCGACGGCACCCAAGACCACGAACAGCACGAAGCACAGTGCCGCGTTCGCCGCCATGGCGATGCCGGCGAAGATCATCGGCGTCTTGGTATCCTCGCGGGCGAAGAAGCTCGGATGCAGCACCTTGATCAGCACATAAGCCGGAAGGCCGAGCGCAAGCGCCGACAGCATCTCGGCGGTGGCGCGGGCATCGACCGTGGTGAAGGCGCCGCGCTCGAATAGCACGCGCATGATAGGGCCCGCGGCGATGAACAGCGCCACGGTCGCGGGCAACGTCAGCAGAAGCGCGAATTCGAGCGCGCGGTTCTCGCTGGCGATGACCGCTTGCGTGTCGCCGGCGCGCAGCTTGCGGCTCAAGTCCGGGAGCAGCACCACGCCCACGGCGACGCCGACCAGCCCCAAGGGAAGCTGGAAGATGCGGTCGGCATAGTAAAGCCACGACACCACACGGTCCTGCAGGCTGGCGATGACGGTCGAGATGACAATGGTGATCTGTGCCGTGCCGCCGGCAATGAGACCGGGCACGGCGAGCATCACGAGCCTTTTCATGTCGGCGTTGAGCTTCGGACGTTCGAGCTTGAGCCTGAGGCCGGCTCTGGCGGCGGCATAGGCCACGATGGCGACCTGCAGGAGGCCTGAGACCGCCACGCCCCAAGCGAGCGCCACGCCCGCGATGGTCTGCTCGCCGGTGCCGGTGGCGACGATCCCGAGCAGCACCACGATCAGCACGACATTGAGCAGGCTCGGTGCGAAGGCGGCGATGGCGAAGCGGCCCAGCGCATTGAGCAGCCCGGTGTAGAGCGCGACCCAAGACATAAAGACGAGATAAGGCAGCGCGATGCGCGCCAGAAGAACGGCAAGGCGGAACTTGTCGGGGTCGTCGGTGAAGCCCGGGGCGAGCAGCAGCATCAGCCACGGCATGGCGATTTCGGCCAGGATGGTGAAGGCCACGAGCACGAGGGTGAGACCGGCGAGCGCCTGCGCCGCGAAATCGCGGGCCGCCTCGGAGCCCTCGGCATGCAGGCGCTTGGTGAAGAGCGGGATGAAGGCCGCGTTGAAGGCCCCTTCGGCGAAGATGCGCCGGAACATGTTGGGCACCCGGAAGCCCACGAAGAAAGCGTCGGTGACGGACGAGGCGCCGAGCACGGCGGCGATCAGCACGTCGCGCACAAAGCCGAGCACGCGGCTCACGACAGTCATGCCGCCGACGGTGGCGAATCCGCGATAGAGCGTCATGGTGCACTCTGATGTGCCAGGTCATTCGACCCGGCAGGGCAGGGAAACGAAACTACATGGAGGCGAGCGCCGACTCCTGGCGGGCGACGAGCACTTTAGTCAACCGGTCGCGGATAAGCTGGTCGCGGCTCGAGCTCGTGATCTTCTTGCCGGTGAGGTCGGTCACATAGAACACGTCGACGGCCTTCTCGCCGAAGGTGGCGATATGGGCCGAGGCGATGTCGAGATTGAGATCGGAGATCTCGCGGGTGACGTCATAAAGCAGACCCGGCCGATCAAGCCCGTTGATCTCTATCACGGTCAGCGCGTCGGACAGCGTGTTGTCGATCACCACTTGCGGCTCGACGGTGAAGGCCGACAGCCGCGATTTCGGCTTCTTCTTGCCGAGCACGACATCGGCGGCGCGCGCCTCGCCCTTCAGCATGCGTTCGATGGAGACGGCGATCTTCCGGGCGCGGCGCTCCTCGTCCTCGGCGTGATCGAATTCACGCTCCAGATGGATGGTATCGAGCGCCATGCCGTCGCGCGTGGTGGAGATCTGCGCATCGACGATGTTGGCGCCGGCGCCGGTGCAGGCGCCCGCGACCATGGCCAGAAGCCGCGAGTGGTTTGGCGCAAGCAAGGTGACCTCGGTGACGCCACGGAAGGCGTCGGTCGAGATATGGGTGACCACGGTCCGGCCCTGCGCCTCCGCATCGCGCACGAGCTTGGCGTGTTCGGCGATGACATCGAGATCGGTCCTGAGCCAATAGGCCGGATAATGACGATCGATAAACCGCTCCAGGTCCTGGTGCGGCCAGCCCGCCAGGCGCTCGCGCAAGGCGTCTTGGGCGCGGGACACGCGTTCGGTGCGGGTCAGCGCCGTGTGGCCGCCGCCGAGCAGCGGCTCGGTCTCGAAATAGAGCGTGCGCAGGAGTTGCCCCTTCCAGCCGGTCCACACACCCGGCCCCACGGCGCGGATGTCGGCCACGGTGAGGATCAGCAGGAGCTTCAGCCGCTCGCGGCTCTGCACGATCTCGGCGAAGTCGCGGATGGTCTTGGGGTCGTTCAGATCGCGGCTCTGGGCGAACAGGCTCATGGTGAGGTGATGCTCGACGAGCCAGGTGGCCGTCTCGGTCTCGGACGCCGTCAGCCCGAGCCGTGGCCCGAGCTCGCGGGCAATCCGCGCGCCGGCGATGGAATGGTCCTCCTCGCGGCCCTTGGCGATGTCGTGCAGGAAAACAGCGACATAGAGCGCGCGGCGGTTGTCGATGGTGCGCACGATTTCGCTCGACACGGGATGGTCGACCGACAGCTTGCCGCGCTCGATGCCCGACAAGAACCCGATGGTGCGGATCAGATGCTCGTCCACCGTGAAGTGGTGGTACATGTTGAACTGCATCATCGACACCACGCGGCCGAACTCCGGGAAGAAGCGGCCGAGCACGCCCGCCTCATTCATCTTTCGCAACACGTTTTCGGGATCGCGCGCGTCGGTCAGGAGACGCATGAAGAGGCGATTGGCAGTGGGGTCGGCGCGCAGATTGTCGTCGATCCGCCGGAAGTTGGCGCGAATCTGACGCAACACCTCGGGCGAGAACGCCGCCTGGTTCTCGTCGGCGACAACGAACAGCCGGATGAAGTTGACCGGGTCCTTGGCGAAAGCGTCCTTGTCCACGGTCGAAATGCGGCCGTTCTCGATACGGAAATCCGAGGTGCGGCGCAATTTGGCGCGGCGGCGCCAGCCGAACGGCGCAAGCAGCGCGTCGAGCGTTGGCATCGATTTCAACTGCTTGAGTTCGAGCGCGGTGCAGACGATGCGGGTGAGCTGGCCGACCTCCTTGGCGATGAGGAAGTAGTGCTTCATGAAGCGC
>Ga0307380_10012255_pt1 | contig 10687 bp, 11 predicted proteins | sample UN3MG_FD_202239 | JGI IMG/M metagenome (GOLD analysis project Ga0307380, IMG submission 202239) | Soil microbial communities from Risofladan, Vaasa, Finland - UN-3 | ecosystem: Environmental > Terrestrial > Soil > Coastal area > Acid sulfate soil | place: Finland: Risofladan, Vaasa | collected... | reverse complement strand
CGAATCGGGCCTTCTCGCCCTTGACTGGCACAACGGTAACCGGACCGTCCTCGTCGACCAGCGCCTGACCGGGCTCCTCGTCGGACTGACGCTCCGCACCCGGCCCGAGGAGATCTACCGGGCCCTCATCGAAGCCACCGCCTTCGGCGCTCTGACTATCATTCGCCGCTTCGAAGAATTCGGGATCAAGATCCGCGACGTCGTCAATTGCGGCGGCATCGCCGAGAAGAATCCGCTGGTCATGCAGGTCTACGCCGATGTGACCGGCTTGGAGATGAAGATCGCCCGTTCCGCCCAGACCTGCGCCCTGGGTGCGGCCATGGCCGGAGCCGTGGCCGCGGGCAGGAAAGGAGACGGTCACGAGACGTTCGCCGAGGCCCAGGCCGCGATGGGCGGGATCAAGCGAACGAGCTACAAGCCGAACGCCCGGAACCACAGTGTCTATCTCGAGCTCTATCCTCTCTACCGGGAGCTCCACGACGCGTTCGGGACAAAGGAGTGGAGCGGCGGGCTCCACAACATCATGAAAAACCTCCTGGCCATCAAGGACCGCCAGCGGAGATAAGGCCATGTTGAGCGAACTCAAAGAATCCGTCTTCAAAGCCAACCTGGAGCTCGTGAAGGCCGGGCTGGTCAGGCTGACGTTCGGCAACGTCAGCGGCCTCGACCGGCGCCGGGGCATCCTGGCCATCAAGCCGAGCGGCGTCCCCTACGACAGCCTCAAGGCGGACGACATCGTCCTCGTCGACCTCGAAGGGAACGTCGTCGAGGGCTGGCTCAGCCCGTCCTCGGACACGCCGACGCACGTCGAGCTCTACAAGGCCTTCCCCCATGTCGGCGGCATCGCCCACGCCCACAGCGAGTACGCGACGATCTTCTCCCAGGCGAGGCGCGAGATCCCCTGTTTCGGGACGACGCACGCCGACCAGTTCCACGGCCCCGTCCCCCTGACCCGGCTTCTCGTCGAAGCCGAGGTCGTCGAGGATTACGAACGGAACACGGGGAAGGTCATTGTCGAACGGTTCGCCGGGGTCGACCCGCTCGAACTCCCCGCGGCCCTTGTCGCCGGGCACGGGCCTTTCGCCTGGGGCCGGACGCCCGCGGAATCCGTCGAGAACGCCCTCGTCCTGGAGCTCGTGGCCAAGATGGCTTACGGCACGATGGCCCTCGACCGCAACATCGCTCCCCTCGACCGCTATATCCAGGAAAAGCACTACCTCAGGAAGCACGGACCCCAGGCCACCTACGGACAGAAGAAGGAGAAGGACCATGACTAACATGCCCAAGGTGCGGCTCGGCCTCGTCGCCGTCAGCCGCGACTGTTTCCCCATCGAGCTCTCGCGGAAACGCCAGCTCCGCGTCGCCGAAGAGTGCCGCAAGGCCGGCCTGGCCGTCGTCCGGATCCCGACGATCGTCGAGAACGAGACGGACGCCCTCAAAGCGCTCGAGGAGGTCCGGGCGAAGAGAGTCAACACCCTCGTCCTCTACCTCGGCAACTTCGGACCCGAGGGCCCGACGACGATCCTGGCCCAAAAATTCGACGGGCCGGTCATGGTCGCGGCGGCCGCCGAGGAGTCCGGAAAAGACCTGGTCAACGGACGCGGCGACGCCTACTGCGGCATGCTCAACAACTCTTACAACATGGGCCTGCGCAAGCTTCGGCCCTACGTCCCCGAATACCCCGTCGGCACCCCGGAGGAGGTGGCCGCGATGATCGCCGGGTTCGTCCCAGTCGCCCGTGTCCTCCTCGGGATGAGCAAGCTCAAGATCTTCTCCTTCGGGCCGCGGCCCCAGGATTTCCTGGCCTGCAACGCGCCCATCAAGCCACTCTACGATCTCGGCGTCGAGGTCATGGAGAACAGCGAGCTCGACCTCTACGATATTTTCCGGCAGGCCGCGGGCGAGAAGAGAGTAAAGGCCGTCGCCGCGGACATGGCCCGGGAGCTCGGCGCCGGGAACCAATACCCCGACATCCTGGTCAAGCTGGCCCAGTTCGAGGTCGCCCTGTTGAAGTTCATGGAGAAAAACCTGGGGGCATCGGAATACGGCGTCTTCGCCGACAAGTGCTGGCCGGCGTTCGAGAGCTTTTTCGGGTTTGTTCCCTGCTACGTGAACTCGAGGCTGGCGGCCCGGGGCATCCCCGTCGCCTGCGAAGTCGACATCTACGGGGCCCTCAGCGAATATATCTGCACCTGCGCCACGGAACTGCCGGCGACCCTCCTCGACATCAACAACACCGTTCCCTACGACATGATCGCCGGGGCCAAGAAAGCGATGAAAGGCTACAAGCCCACCGACCTGTTCATGGGTTTCCACTGCGGCAACACGCCGGCGCCGTGCATGCTCGATCCGGCCATGCGCTACCAGCTCATCATGCACCGGCTCATGGAGCCCGGGAAAGACCCCGACATCACCCGGGGGACGCTCGAGGGCCGGATCAAGACGGGCGGGGTGACGATCTTCCGGCTCCAGTCGACGGCCGACACCCGCCTTCGGTCCTACATGGCCGAAGGCCAGGTCCTCGACATCGACCCCAAGTCGTTCGGTGGCATCGGCGTCATCGGCATCAAGGAGATGGGACGGTTCTACCGGCACGTCCTCATCGAAAAGCGATTCCCCCACCACACGGCCGTCGCCTTCGCTCCCGCCGGGAAGGCGCTCTGGGCGGTGATGCGCATGCTCGGCGTCGAGGACATCTCCTTCAACCAGCCGGCCGGGATGCTCTACCCGACCGAGAACCCGTTCTGAGCCGGGGCCCCTGACCGGCCGTCGCGGGCTCAGTTCCCGCGGCGCGTGGGCGCGGGCGCGCCCGCGTCGAAATATTTCCTCGGCAACTTCTCCTCGCGCATGGCCGCGTTATAGACGAACCAAGCCATGACCGTGGCCGCCTGCATCAGGTCCCCGCGCGACAAATGGTCGTAGACGTCCATGTTCGAGTGATGGGTCAGCGTGTCGTACTCGAGGTCGTCCTGGATGAACTGGAAACCGGGCAGGCCGACGGCGTCGAAGGGCAGGTGGTCGGTGCCGCCCGTGTTGCGGAGGGTCACGGTCGCCGCCCCGAGGTCGTGGACGGGCTTGAGCCACTCCTCGAAGATCGGGGCCGCAGCGCTGTTGCCCTGGGCGTAGATGCCGCGGATCTTGCCGCTACCGTTGTCGAAGTTGAAATAGGCCGCGAGCTTGTCGTACTCCGGCTTCTTCTCCTTCTTCGCCCTGTCGAAGAAGTGATTGGTGACGTAGCCGCGCGAGCCGACAAAGCCCTGTTCCTCGGCGTCCCACATGGCCAGACGGATCGTCCGGCGGGGCTGGACGCCCAGCGCCTTCAGGATTCTGACCGCCTCGAAGGCGACGGCGCACCCGGCGCCGTCGTCCGTGGCCCCCGTGCCCGAGTGCCAGGTGTCGAAGTGGCCGCCCAGCATGACGACCTCGGACTTGAGCTTCTTGTCCACGCCCGGGATTTCGGCGACGATATTATAGCCCGGCTGGTCGTCGTCCGTGAACCGGGCTTGGACCTCGACTTCCATAGCGACGGGGATGCCTTTCTGCAGGATGCGGGCGATCCGGTTATAGTGTTCGAGGGCGACGACGACTGTCGGCAGCGGCATCGCGGCGCCTTTCGCGCGGGATCCGCCGCTCGCGACGAAGACCGTCCCGTCCTTCCCTCCCCGGCTGGGCTCGAGGACGACGCCGGCCCCTTCGGCCTGCAGGAACTTGGTTGCCGCCAGCTGGAGCTGCTGCTGGGCCATCATCTCCGCCGCCCGTGCGGCGTACGGCGAGCGCGCGCCGGGCTCGGGGGCCAGAACGAGCTTTTTCAAGTCGTCCTCGGAGAGCCGCGAGGCGGCCGGGTCGAAGGAGATCGGGAGGTCCTGAGGGCCTTGCGTCAGAACGATGGCGTCCTTGAGCTTGCCCTTAAACTTGTCCAGGTCGGCGGGTTTCTTGACGTCGAGCAGAACGGCGTTCCCCTTGAGGACCCCGTTCGTGCCGGGCGTCCAGGCCTTAGGGAAGGCGATGAGGGGCATATACTGGGGAGCGGTCATCGCGGCGTAGAACTTCTGGAGCTCCCAGCTCCGGCCGAACGTGCCGTATGACTCCATCTGCGCGTTCTCCAGGCCGAGCTCTTTGGCTTTGCCGACGACCCATTCCCCCGCCTTGAGATATTGCGGCGAGGCCGGGAGCCGCGGGCCGTAGACGTCGCAGAGATAGATCAGGAAGTCCGTGATCCTGGATTTTTCGAGCCCCTCCTGGCGGATGCGCTGGACCATTTGGAGGTCGAGCTTTTCCTGGGCGCCGATCTGGACGGCGAAAAGGACGAGCAGGATGGCGATGGCGAACGAACGCCTTGAGAGATTTTTTTTCATGGTGCCTCCTCGAAGACGCAAGAAATATATCAACCCGCCCGGCCTGTGTCAAAGGCCGAGTCTTCCGGAATCGGGTCTTCCTGCATTATAATAGGGTCGCCATGAAAGCCGCCTTCTTGACCGGCGTCCGGACGATCGAGATCCGCGAGGTTCCAGCACCGCGCGTCGTCCGGGAGGACGACGTCCTCGTCCGGAGCAAAGCCGTCGGCGTCTGCGGCAGCGACATCCACTACTTTCTCTCAGAATCTGTCGGCACCGACCGCGTCTCTTACCCGTTCATTCCCGGGCACGAGTGCGCGGGCGTCGTCGAGGAGGTCGGCCGGGGCGTCACCCGGGTCAAGCCGGGCGACGCCGTCGTCATCGAACCGGCCGTCTCCTGCGGGACATGCGACCAGTGCCGGAGGGGGCGGCCTCACACCTGCCGGAAACAGCTTTTCATCGGGCACTACGGCGAGCTCACCGGCGGCATGGCCGAGTTCGCCCTCGCTCCGGACCGTAACTGCGTCCCTCTACCGGCCAAGATGAGCTTTGTCCAGGGAGCGCTGGCCGAGCCGCTCTCGATCGCCCTATACGCGGCCGGGTTGGCCGGGTCGGTGCGGGGAAGAGCGGCGGCCGTTCTCGGGGCCGGCCCGATCGGGCTGTGCGCGGTCATGGCGCTCAAGGCGGAAGGGGCCGGCGCCCTTTACGTGACGGACAAGGTCGAGGCCCGGGTCAAGGCGGCCGGGACGGCCGGGGCCGATTGGGCCGGCAATCCCGACAGCGATGATGTGGTCGCCGAGATCCTCGGCCGCGAGTCCCTCGGCCTCGACCTCGTCTTCGAGTGCTGCGGCGACCAGGCGGCCCTCAATCAGGCCGTCGACCTGCTCAAGCCCGGCGGCACGATCGTCGTCGTCGGCATCCCTCTCGAGCCGCGCGTGTCCTTCGACAGTGGCAAGCTCCGGCGCAAGGAGATCCGCGTTCAGAGCGTCCGCCGCCAGAACAAGTGCCTGGAGAAGGCCGTCGGCATGATCCATACCGGTCGGGTCAAGGTCGATTTCCTGGCCACCCATTTCTTCAAGCTCGAGGAGGCGCGCCAAGCCTACGAAATGGCGGCCGAACGGCGTGACGGGGTCATCAAGGCCATCGTCGAGCCGTAAGTCGGAGAGATCATCGCCGTCAACGCCATGGGCTGGATGATGTTCCTGAAGAAGGACCCGACGTTCCTGATGCGGGACCTCGTCGTCTTTTCGGTCCTGGCGCTTATTATCCTTTTCGGGTTCTTCTACGTGCGCCGGAACTACACGGTCGGGTGACCCCGTACTTCACGGTTATAGGGACGCTGATCTTCTTGACGTTCCCCCGACGGGCGCTGGCCTAGCCGACATCAATAAGGGCGCGGGCGGTGGGAGGACCGCTGGCAACCAATTACGGGTGCCGAACGTATTTAGAGGCGTATCATTCCATCACGGTCCCCGGCAAGAGGCCGGATGGACGGGAGGACGACATGGCCAAAACATATTTCGAGCGACGGCGAAGCGCGTGGGTGTGGGGATTGGCGGTCATTCTGCTGACGCTGCCCTTGCTTTCGGCCCAAACGGCGGCCGGCCAGGACCCGGCCAAGACATACGGAAAATTCCTGGGCAACTACGAATTCGACTTGGGCGATATGGGGGGCGTGAGGGTTTTCGAATTCTATGTGAAGGACGGCGCGTTCTGGATCGAATACGGCTTCACCTCGCCCGGCGAGCTGAAGCCCGTGGAGAATTCCGCCGATCAATTCACGTTCACCGACCCCGACGACGGGCTGATCCAGGTCACGTTTCAAAAAGACGCCGAAGGGCAGTACTCGAAATGCCGCGTCGTGGCCGAGTCGCTGAGCCTGGATATTGTTGGAACCAAACAGAAATAGGCTCCCGGTTCAAACATTATCGCGAGAAGGAGATCGGGATGCATTCATTCCGCATGTATAAAGCGGCGATTTTCGCCGGCGGGCTGGCCCTGCTCCTCATGATCGCGCCGGCGCTCAAAGCCCAGACGAATATCGACGAGGCCCTGGCCAAGAAGTATGAAAAGATCCTGGGACGGTACGAATTCGACTTCTCGGCGATGGGCGGAGAGGTGACGGTGACCGAGATCGTCGTCCGCCAGGGGGCTCTCTGGGTGGATGACGGCGACGGACGGCCGGCCGAGATCAAGCCGGTGAACGATTCGGCCGTGGAATTCGCAGGCGCGGATGCCGTCAACGGTCCTGTTCAAGTGACCTTTATCAAGGACGATTCCGGAACGGTCGTGAAATGCCGGCTCGTCATGCCGAACCTGAGCCTCGACATCACCGGCAACAAACTGAAATAGGGAAGCCGCCGGGGCAGGATCGCAGCCCCGATCATGGCCGGGGCTGCGATCGTAATGTAAGGCTTTTCAACATGTTGAACGGATGGGGCAGTCCCTTTATCACGGCGCGCATAGAGTTCTTTCCTTTGCGTGATCTCAGCCCGCGAGGAGCCTGTATTGCGCCGTTATGGGCACGCTGGCCTTGAGCATGACCCAGACGGGACAGAAACGTTCCTCCGACAGGGCGAAGGCTTTTTCGACCGATGAGCCTTCGATACGGCCGCCCCGGAATTCGAAATCGAGCTCGACCGACGTGAGGACCGTCGGGTGGATCTCCCGCTTCTCGCCGCGGGCGCGAACGGTCAAGTCCTTGACGTCCTGGCCCATCCGCTTCAAAAGCCCAACGACGACCTGGCTGCTGCATCCGGCCAAACTTGTGAGCAGCAGTTCGAGAGGCGAATAGCCATCGATCGCCTCCCCTTCGGGAGTGAAGTCAATGGCCACGGGCTTTCCGGCCCGGCCCGACTTGCCGTCAAAACGCATCCCGCCCTTGAATACGACCTCGGTTTGGACTTCTTTCGCCATCCTTTTTTATCCCTTTCGACCCTTTAAAGTTTTTGGCGCGGCGTCTTTCATTTTTTTCCAACTGAGCGTCCTCAACGTATCACGAAGAACGGGGAGGACGAGGAGGTCCTTCGGCCGCCGTATGGCCTCCTTGCTCGCGATGATCCGGTCGAGGTTGAGGACATTGACGTCGACCGTTCCGAGTCGGACGGTGAACGAATTCTTTTTCTCTTGGGCGAAGCTCTCGAGGCCATGCATCGTCAGGACGATATCGAAGAGCTTAACGGCGTCTCCGGCGAACGTGGGCGGATTCTGGCCGAAGGACGGGACCATGATCCCGCCCGACTTCCGGAGGGCCGTCTGGATGCCGGGATCTTTCAGGTCTTCGAACCACAGGTCGACGTCCTGGGTCACCACGGGCGCGCCCTGAAGGGCCGCGGCGGCCGCGCCGACGAGCATGAACTCGACGTTCTGCCGCTCGAGCTCCCGGAGGAAAGCGATTTCCTTCTTACTGAAGATCAGGTTTTCGGGCACGGAGGAGACTCCTTCGCAGGCGTTCGATCGGCTTCTCCTCGAGGAGCAGAAGCGTGTGGCGGATGTTGTCCCGGTCCATCGACGGGTCGCTCCCGGCGATCCGATCGGCCGTCTCGAGGAGACGGAGCGCCCGGCGCGATTTCCGGTCGGCTTCTTCGAGGAGAGCCGAGGACCGGACGCCGAGGGCGGCGGCCAAAGCGTCGATGGAGCGAGGGAGGACGGACTCTTTATCGATCAAATGATAATACGCGGTCTTGCTGACCCCCGCACGCTTCAAGAGGGCGTTGAGGGACAGGTTCCGCACCCCGCAGAGCTTCTTGATGTTATCCCCCGAGAGTCGCATGTAAAAACGGTACTATATTTTAGGACCATTGTCAAGGCCCTGCCTATCCTACACTCCCGCCGCCAAGGCCAAGTGATTCAGAGGGACGGTACCTAGATCTCCTGGTGCTCGGTGCGGTGGATGATCTCGTTCTGGAGCTCGTTGCTGCAGTCGACGAAGTAATCGCTGTAGCCGGCGACGCGGACGATGAGGTCGCGGTGTTTTTCGGGATGGGCCTGGGCCTCCCTCAACAGGTCGGCTGTGACGACGTTGAACTGGATGTGGTGGCCCATCATCCGGAAGTAGGACCGGACCAGGTCCTTGACTGCGGCCAATCCCGTGTCGTCGGCCAGGAGCTGGGGCGTGAACTTCTGGTTGAGGAGCGTCCCGCCCGTCCGGATGTGGTCCATCTTGCCGAGGGACTTGACGACGGCCGTCGGGCCCTTGCGGTCGGCGCCCTGGACGGGTGAAACGCCTTCGGAAACGGCGTCCCCCGCCAGCCGCCCGTCCGCCGTGGCCCCGGTCATCTTCCCGAAATAGATGTGGGCCGTCGTCGGCAGGAGGTTGATCCGGTAGGTGCCGCCGCGCGGCGTCGGCCGACCGTCGACCGCCTCGAAGTAGGCCTCGAAGACCCGCTTCATCAGGCTGTCGGCGTAGTCGTCGTCGTTGCCGAACTTGGGCGTCCGGTTGAGGACGCGCTGGCGGAGCGTCTCGTAACCCGCGAAATTCTTCCCAAGCGCCTCGCGGAGCTCCTTCATTGTGAAATGACGGTTGTCGTAGACGTTGTATTGGATGGCGCTGAGGATATCGGTGATCGTGCCCACGCCGACCCCCTGGATGTAGTTGGTGTTGTAGCGGGCGCCGCCGGCGTGGTAATCCTTGCCGTTCTTGACGCAGTCGTCGACGAGGACCGAGAGAAAAGGCGCCGGCAGGTAGGTCGCATAGAGCTTCTCGATGACGTTGCTGCCCCGGACCTTGATGTCGACGAAATGACGGATCTGCTTCCGGAAGGCCTCGAAGAGCTCGTCGAAGGTCTTGAACGTCGTCGGGTCGCCCGTTCCGAGCCCTATCTTTTTCCCTGTCCTCGGGTCGACGCCATTGTTAAGGGTGATCTCGAAGACCTTGGGCAGGTTGAAATACCCGGTCAGGATGTAGGCCTCTTTGCCGAAGGCTCCGGTCTCGACGCAGCCGCTGGCCCCGCCGTTCCGGGCGTCGACGACCGACTTGCCCTGCCGGACGAGCTCCTGGACGATGGCGTCGGTATTGAAGATCGAGGGCTGGCCGAAGCCGGTCTTGACGATCTTAAGCGCGCGCAAGAGGAACGCGTCCGGCCCCTTGACGCTTATCTGGACCATCGAGCTCGGCTGGAGGATGCGCATCTCCTCGATGACGTCGAGGATGAGGAACGACAGCTCGTTGACACCGTCCGTCCCGTCCTCTTTCAAGCCGCCCAGGTTGATGAGGGCGAAATCGGTGTAGGTGCCGCTCTCCTCGGCCGTAACGCCCACCTTTGGCGGCGCGGGCTGATTGTTGAACTTGACCCAGAAGGCCTGGAGGAGCTCCCGGGCGCTCTCCTTCGTCAGCGTGCCGTCGGCCAAACCCCTCTGGTAGAACGGCCAGAGATGCTGGTCGAGCCGGCCGGGGTTGAAGGAGTCCCACGTGTTGTATTCGGTGATGACGCCCAGGTGGACGAACCAATAGTACTGGAGAGCTTCCCAGAAATCGCGCGGCGCTTCGGCCGGCACCCGGTCGCAGACCTCGGCGATGCGCCCGAGCTCCTTCTTGCGAAGGGTGTCCTTTTCGCTCTTCGCCAGCTCGCGGGCCTTCTCGGCGTGCCGGCGGGCGAAGGCGACGATGGCCTCGACGCTCACGGCCATGGCCTTGAGCTCTTCCTGCTTGTCGTAAGCCGCCGGGTCGCTCATGAAGTCGAGCCCGGCCAGGGCCGCTTCGATGTCCTTCTTGAAATCGTTCATGCCCTTCTTGTAGATCTTGCCGTCGAGGACGGTGTGCCCCGGGGCGCGCTGTTCCATGAACTCGGTGAAAACACCGGCTTCGTAGGCGTCGATCCATTCCTTGGTCATCTCGGCGAAGATCCGGTCTCTCTGCGAATGACCCTTCCAGAAGGGGATGATCTCCTCGGCGTAGAGCCGCCGCGTCTCCTCGTCCGAGGTAAAGGCGGTCTTTTTCCGATCGTTGAGGTACTGGAGGTCCTGGAGGGAGTGGATGCAGACCTCGGGATAGGTCGGCGTCGCCTTGGGGGCGGGGCCGCGTTCCCCGACGATGAGCTCGTCCTCGTTAAAGACGACGCTCTTATTCTCCATGATGTGCTTGAAGGCCAGGGCGTGCAGCATCGGGCTCGACAGGCTGCGCGTCTCGGGCCTCTTGTAGAACTCGGTGAGGAGCTTGGCCCGCTCGGCGCTGATCGTCGGCCTGGCTTCGAGCGTCTGTTGCCTTAGCTTCTTGATGCGTTCGTTCATGGTCATCCTCCGCGCCGGACCTCGAAACCCGCCTCCCGGAAAACGGCCTCGACAGCGGCGATGTGCTCTTCGGAAGGGGTCTCGAATTTCCGGAAATGCGATTCTTTACCGATCCTGCGGGCCTT
>Ga0307380_10012254_pt1 | contig 10689 bp, 11 predicted proteins | sample UN3MG_FD_202239 | JGI IMG/M metagenome (GOLD analysis project Ga0307380, IMG submission 202239) | Soil microbial communities from Risofladan, Vaasa, Finland - UN-3 | ecosystem: Environmental > Terrestrial > Soil > Coastal area > Acid sulfate soil | place: Finland: Risofladan, Vaasa | collected... | reverse complement strand
AAGGTGTCTGTTTAATTGAGTAGTGCCCCCCAAAGAGTATCAGCTCCCAACGACCCACGAATCCATAATCAACGTGCAACCTAATCATGGGATCTGAGAGATATTTGTTGCCCATAGTACTATCTGCCGATTCCTCAGCCTGTCGTACAGAAAGGCTTTTGCTCATCCAGTCGGCGGGATTGGCATGGTTACCAAATCGGGAACTTCATCAGTTTTGGCCTCACCTACCTATCAAGATAGGGTTCTTCGGCCAGACAGTTTAGAAGCAGCGAGTTGGCTCTCCACTGGCAGTAACTTGGCAGCCAGCACTGCCCTGGGAGAGAAGAGGGCCCATAGAAGAATCACGGCATACCGCAACAGCTCGCCAGCACAATCAAGAAGATTGCGGAGGTTTGTCAGAAGGTTTTTTATGGTATCCATGCCGTCAAGATAATACAATGAGTCGCATGTGGCAAAATCACGTAAGTCCTTTTACGACAAGGAGGACCGAGTTTTTCGGGTGGACAGTCGGGGAAACGAGGACGCTGAGGCATGAGCGAGGGCCCCGACACACCGATTTTCGGTCCGCCCGGGCGTTCTATAAGTCCTTGTGGAAAAATGATTAACGATTGTCAAATAACGACTTATGAGATCAGGCGTAGATCAGCCGAAGACCAGACGTACATGTCTGGCACGCACTTTGGCGCGCGCCTGATCGCTGAAGCTGGTAGGACCGGTCTATCTGCAAACACGTCATACTCACGGCCACGCCGTTCACTGCCGCAACCACACTTACCCTATTTGCATGCATTCCGAGTTTCAAACCAAGACTCAATAACACTATAGGGACAGGCCAAGGCATCAGCCACGCATAGCAGAAAAATGAACAAAACTTTCTTGATAGCTCAGATAAACCGAGTTATCTTTATTACTTATGCTTTATGAGGGGGCGGTTTCGCCTTACTTAGAGGGACGCTCGTGAGCCTGTCAGCGGAATCCCTCCTTGAGGCCGCCCGTTACTAAACCGCCATGCGTTAGGAGGCTTGGACATGAGCAAGGCAGCCAAAACACTCTTCACTGTCGGGTTGGCAATCGGTATCGCGGTTGCCTGCATCACAGGATGCCGCGACAAAGAAGACGGCACGGTCAAGATAGGGGCGATTACCCCTCTGACGGGCCCATTTGCAGCTTATGGTGAGCCCGTGCAAGAGGGGATGTTGCTCGCTGTGGACGAGATCAATTCAGAAGGAGGAATCAACGGTCATAAGATCAAACTGCTCTCAGAGGATGATAGCAGCGATCCGACGAACGCAGTGAATGCTTTCACCAAGCATGCAACTGTCTCACAGGTTCCCGCAGTCATTGGGCCCCTGAGTTCGGGTTGCAGCATGGCGACCGCGCCACTTGCCGACCGATACAAAGTAGTCCAACTGTCCACAGTGGCAGGAACGATTGACCTCAGCAAGGCGGGTGATTACGTGTTCCGCATCTACCCATCCAGCGATGTCGGATCTCGTTACATCGCGAAGATTGCGGTCGAGAAATTCAATGCGAAACGAGCAGCACTCTTCTTTGCGAATGACGCTTTTGGCGTCACATCGAGGAAGTTCATTTCGGAGATTCTACAAGGCAAGGGTGTTCAGATCGTTGCCGACGAAGCTTTCAATGGGGGCGACCGGGACTTCCGCACGCAACTAACCAAGATCGTCCAAGCCAAACCCGATGTCCTAATGTGCAGCGCCTACTATGAGGAGGGTGCTCAGATTCTCGTGCAGGCCAAACAGCTCGGTCTAAACGTTCCGATTCTAGGCGAAGATGGCTGGTTTGGTCCCATCGCCGCCGTTGCAGGAGACACGCTCAAGAATCTGTACTTTGCCAATGTTGCTTTTGGCCCAGACTACAAAAATAACCAGCCCATGCAGCAATTCATCACGGCTTTTCAGCAACGCTTCAAGAAGATGCCAAACTCGTATTCAGCCGCGGGCTATTCCGCCGTATACCTGTTGAAGCAGGCCATCGAACGCGGTGGTTACGACGGGACCAAGATCAAGGATGCACTGTATACCACGGATATTTTGACGGCCTTCGGTCGTGTCAAGTATGATGCTAACGGTGACAACGTGGGGGCGACCTATGATCTGTTCCAACTGAACGAAAAGAACGAGCCAGTTCTCGTGAAATGAGGAAAGAAAGGGTGGATATGGAGAAACAAAGAGACAAGGACGAGTATATTCCAGAGCGTGCACGCGAATCCACGAACGAAGTAGTGGTCGAACTGAACCTAAATGAGCTCGCGCCTCACGTGAAGGTTGTTCGTCCAACGCGACCGTCATTAACGTACGACAGAATGGAATAACAGGTATGAGCCAAATCGTGATATGCAAGCCGAAAAGGCGGTCACCTGGTAAGGGCTGCCCTTGCGAGCTACTTCCGGGTCAGAACGAGACGGTGAAACCAGGAAATCAGTTGCTGATTGTGTTCACAGATGAAGTCGGTAGCACAATAAAGGACGAAGATGAACATCGGAAATACAAGGGCAGTGCAGTTGGTTTAGGCCGATACAGGAAACGCTTAGTTTCTCGAAGATGTAAGCAGTTTGGCAAACTTGTTAACAATCTGCTCCCAACCGGAGCCAAGGTTGTCAAGAATGTTGGGGATGCACTGGTCATTACCTTGTGCGCAGATCATGGCGATCCAAGGCTAATGAAATGCCTCAAGGCACTCTACGACGCTTGGGATAAGCTAAAACGTAACATTCGTGTAGCGGTTCACCTTGCCCCAGTGTCAGATGTGGCAACGGCCAAGGACTTGGAGAGTTTTATAGATCAGGTGCGTAAGCATGCGGGCCAGCCCACTGAGAAGAAACTAAAAGACATCTGGCCTGCCCTGATAGTGATGGCACACGACGTCTTTGGGGCTCCAATGAATCGGGCAGCTCGGCTTGCCGGGGTTCCGCATGATGCTCTGTTCGTAGTGAGTGAGGAGGTAGTAGGCGGTGTTGTAAAAAAGAGTGGCGATGGAAAGAAATCGGACGACCAAAAAAAACGCGATCAGCTTGAGATTGGTCGATCTTATATTCAATCGGAATTGCAGGCCGCATGTGACAGGGTTCCTCTGGTTCAAGTCAAGAACGTGGGACGGGTGACATTGGACAGCCCTTGGTGGGTTTGCGAGGTGCGTCCGCGATCAGCCGATCCAAAGCTGGTCGAGCAGTTTAAGTCCGTACAGGCAATCAGGGTGATCGAAATCGCTGGAGACTCAGTCGGAGAGGCTCACAAAGAGCAGGCGGCAGATAGGTTACAGACGTCTCTAATTGCCCCTTCCGGTAGTGATTCCTTTTTTGTCGATCTGCTTTTTCACGTTGAAAATGTCTGGGTTGGGTATGAAACAAGACGGGACCGTGAACATTTGTGGGGTTTGGAAGAGTGGAAATTACGAGATCCTAAATCTGTATCCCGTCAAGCCCTACTGGTTGTTTTTTCAGGTTGCCCTGACTTTGCCACTGATGAACAACTAAGGAAGAAGAAGCTAGCACTTCACACAAGTGAGTGGGATCTGCAGCCCACTACATTAAGGGTTTCCGAAAAGGTACGCTATCGTTATGCTGACACAGGCAATCACATGCCGGGGGGTAAGAGTTACTACCTTTTGGAGTTCCAGGTTAGAGCGGGAACTGTCCGCCCTGACGATTTCAAGGGAGTGTTCAAAGGAATCAAGCCGTCCTATGTCTCGAACGGATTGCGCAGATTAGCACATGGTTTACTCGAGGGGGAGACAGACGGTTTCGTTCTTTTCAGAGCGGTCGGTAAGAATAGCATAGAGGTACGCAACTCGCTGCAGCAGTCGCAGAATGCCCCCGGCAAAGGTGAATTGTCCTTCTTAAAGCGTGTAGCGATGATCAGCCTGTACGAACTTAGCTTGGTTCACAAAAATGGGCATCCCGAGGTATGGCATGCTCTATATTCATTGGGAAAAGAGCAGAAACCCTGATTGGACGCAGGTGATGACTCCGATTCAGATAATTTTCCCCCCGCAATTTGAGCCTTTTCAGCCGTACCTGTCAGGGCCGTATCTGAAGGCACTTCTTGCCAATTGTGGAGTGGAGGCCTCTGTGTTCGATGCAAACATAGCCTTTTACGAGTGGTTGATTTCAAAAGCCCATAGCAGCGTGCCTTGGTTAATAGCATCGAATGAAAGTGCTGATTATCTTGGAGAGCATGTCGAAAGCGCCGTTGAACTCCTGCAGCTCGCACCACAGTCGTTGCCCCAATACCGCTGGGCCATAGACGTGGTTGACGAGTACCTGCGAGCTATTTCGCCTGAAGGCGTGAAGATCGGCCTAACGTATCTGAAAGTCGGCAACCGGTATTCTTCCGCCGATTTACGGGCATATCTGGATCGTCCTGATGACATCTTCCGTAGGTATTTCGAACATGAAGCGGAGAGCATCTTAGGCCCGGACGATGTCTCAACATACCTACTTTCACTGGTCGTGATAGACCAGCTTCCTGCGACTGTCGCTTTGACCCGGGGAATCAAGCGGCGGCGTCCAAACGCTCGCGTGATTATCGGCGGGCCGCTGGTCTCACGGCTTAACCGCCAACTAGGCGAAGTCTCATGGATCTCGCAGACGTTCGATGGAATCGTGCCAGGCGAAGGGTACCGCGTTCTTCCTTCTGTCTTGGGAATTCCTCAGGTCTATACAGGTCACGTTACTCCCGATTTCTCCGATCTTAATCTTGACCGTTACTGGTCGTGCCGCCGCGTCTTGCCGTATATCGTCGCTCACGGCTGCAACTGGGCTAAGTGCATGTTTTGTTCTCATCACCTCACTTATGACGGCTATCGAGCCTCCCTAATCTCAGAGGTTATCAGCGACCTTGAAGGTTTGAAACAGAAACACAATGCCGAGTACATCAGTTTCTCCGATGAGTATCTTACGCCGGTTCAACTGGATGGACTCTCCACGGGTCTCATGCAAGGGCGACTCGATCTTAAGTGGTCAACGTTCGCCCGAGCGGAAGCAGAGTTCTGCGATCAGGAGTTTATGTCGAAGCTCTACGCGGCTGGCTGCCGCATGCTCATGTTCGGACTCGAGTCTGCTTCGCAGCGCATCACCAATGCGATGAGGAAAGGAACGCGAGTAGATCATTACCGTGGCATCATCGAAGCCTGTAAGAAGGCGAATATCGCAGTCAGGTTGGATTTCATGATCGGTTTTCCCGGTGAGATGGAAGAAGATGCCCTGGCAACCTATGACTTCATTCGGCAGAATCGCGACGTAATCGACACGCCGTTCTCCAGCTATGCGGTAGGCATCTTTGAGCTTCGCAGCGGCATTCCCGTTCTGGAAGCTGCCGACCAATTCGGCATATTGCGGAGAAGTCCATTGAGAGGCGACTTGGATGACCAATATGAGTTCGAGTCCTTCAGTGGACTCAGCAATGAAGCTCGCATCAAATGGCGTGAGGAGTTGATACGCTTCTCGAAGCTGCAACTCGGTATCGAGATGGTTGCTCCCCAGAACAAGACACATCAGTTGATTCTGAAGGATCTCTACGATCAGGGTCTCTTACATCTTCCAATGCTCAGAATCTCACCCGATTGTTACGCTTTCACAAAAGCTGAACTTGTGCGCGGCGTAGAACTCATTGAGGGTAGTGGTGCATTGCGAGTAGTGAACCGCGCAAATGGGGGCGAGATAGAAATAAGCCCCCAGCTCTCCCAAGTTCTGCATCGTTTCAAAACGGGGAGCACTCTGGCGGATGCGTTCCAATTGCAGACTATCTGGAATGAGCAACAATTCGCGCGATTCGCGGACTTCCTCATGCGCAATGACTACATTCACATATGCTTTGACAGAGATACAACTTGCCAGGTGGCGCAGAATGAAAGGGAGGCATGCAATGTCTGAGTCCATACGAGTCGTCCTTGTTAGGCTTTGTGAGTGTGAGGGCAATGTGAAGAACCTGGCATGTCGACACGGCCCGTTGACAAACAATGGGAGACGCCAAGCCCTGGCAACGCGAACACGAATCATGAGCCTTGGCATACAGGATTATTTCACGCCCGACAATTCCGCCTGTCAGGAGACTGCTGCCATCCTGTCTGAGGAAGGTCCTGTCCGGAAAGCCAACGAATTCCGTGAGCCACCTTATCCAAAGTGGGCTGGACTCACGTTCGAGGAGGTTAAGACGAAATGGCAGTCAGAGTGGGACAGATACTGGGAGCCTAAACCAGAGGATGCAGACGAGATTATCGTACCGGAGGGGGAGTCCCTACGGACAACATATGAGCGTGCCAAGTGCGGCCTCGACCGACTCCATACCGAGTGCTCTGGGCGCGGAACGATAGTTGTAGTCACGCACGGCGAGATTGTCCGTCTCCTTACAGTCGGGTTGCTTGGGTCTCCCTTGACAAATCTATTCAGACTTCGTGGTCGAAATGGAGCCGTTACGATTTTCGACTATGACAGACAGCACGCAGTATTTGAATGCATCAATGATACATCGCATCTTGCAGGTCTTGCAGCAAGGGATCTGTCCGACAGTCCCACAGTCTAAAAGATGAGCCAAGTAATAGTCAACGCGATTGTTTCTGCCGCAGGATACCTACTTGTCGGCTTGGGGTTTGCGCTGATCTACAGCACGACAAGGTTTTTTCACTTCGCTCATGGGATCGTTGTCACCGCAGGGGCATACGTGGCATTCGCCCTGACAGCGTGGCTTGGTCTTCCCCTATGGACTGCCATGTTTGGAGGGATCATCGCGAGTGCCTTGCTTGGAGGCATCATAGAGCTCAGCGTCTATAGACCCCTCCGCACAAGGGCGGCCTCTGCTGGTATTCTTTTGCTTGCCTCGCTCGGTGCATACGTGGCACTTCAAGCCGTGATTGTCATAGCATTTGGATCTGGCACCCAAACGCTCAGAGCGGGCAATGTGCCAGAGGCACTGCCTATCCTTGGTGCACGAATTACCATTCCCCAAATTGCCACTATCGTGGTCAGTAGCGTCTGCTGTCTGTTCGTGTGGCTATTGCTTACACGAACGCAAATCGGAAAGATGCTGCGTGCTGTTGCCTGCGATCATGACTTGGCACAGGTCTGTGGTATCCGGGGCGAGTCGGTAATCATGGCCGCATTTCTCCTGGGCTCGTCTCTGGCAGGCTTGGCCGGTGTCCTTCTGGCTCTTGATGGAGATATGACTCCGGCGATGGGATTCCAGTTACTGCTTATGGGCATGCTTGCTGTAATCGTGGGGGGGATCGACAGTATTCCCGGCGCTGCCCTTGGAGCGGTTCTCCTGGGGTTGACTCAAAACCTCAGTGCTTGGTGGCTCTCGTCGAAATGGGAGGACGCGATTGTCTTCGCGATTCTGATTCTATTTCTTCTCCTGAGACCTCAAGGCTTTCTCGGCAAGCCCCTTGGAAAGGTGACCGTTTGAGATGGAGTATCTACTCCACGTTTTCGTGTTAGTATGTATCTACGCGGTCCTGACCGCGTCGCTAGACATTCTAGCTGGGCGAACGGGGCTTCTCTCAATTGCACAGGCGGCTTTCTACGGCGTGGGCGCCTACGCCTCAGCTCTCCTTGCCGTTCGTCTGGGAGCACCGTTCCTCCTAACTGTCTTGGCCGGAATGGTTATGGCTATTGTGATCTCCCTTGTCGTATCTCTGCCATCTCTGCGCTTACAGGACGACTACTTCGTCGTCGCCACGTTTGCTTTTCAAATGATCGTGTTCAGCATCTTCACCAATTGGATGGAACTGACCCGTGGGCCGCTAGGTATTGCTGGCATTCCACAGCCGGTTATTTTCGGTTGGCATGTCAACAATCATGCCGACTTCATGCTTCTTGCTGCCGGATCGGCGTGTTGCGCGTATGTCACTGTCCATCGTATCGCCCGTAGCCCTTACGGCAGGGTGTTGCATGCAATCCGGGAGGATGAAGTTTTGGCCAGAGCAGTTGGCAAAAACACCCTTTACTTCAAGGTCACCGTATTTGCAGTCAGCGCAGCATTGGCCGCGATGGCTGGCAGCCTCTACGCACACTATATCACCTATATTGATCCCACGAATTTCACCGTTATGGAGTCCATCCTGGTGCTCTCGATGGTCATCATCGGAGGTGCCGGTAGCATGTGGGGACCTCTCGTTGGCGCGGCGGTATTGGTCATATTGCCTGAAGCCCTGCGATTTGTCGGCTTACCTAGTTCTGTGGCGGCCAACATTCGCCAGATTCTCTATGGCGGGTTGCTGGTGGTCTTCATGATACTCCGGCCCCGAGGCCTAATGGGCAAGTATGCCTTCGGCAAAGGAGGGACAGGCAAGTGACAGCCCTCCTTGATATAAGGAATCTGGACAAGCACTTTGACGGCATCACCGCGTTGGATGATTTCTCCTGCACGCTTGGCGAAGGCGAGATTCTGGGCGTCATCGGCCCCAACGGCGCGGGCAAGACCACGCTTTTCAACGTGCTCACCGGATTCACCGCCCCAGACAATGGACAGGTTCTTCTGCAGGGCAACAATCTGAACCGGTTGTCTCCCCACAAACGCGCCCGGCTGGGGATCGCTCGCACGTTCCAGAACTTGCGGCTAATTCGCCGAATCAGCGTCTTGGAGAACGTGCTGCTCTGCTTCAAGGACCAGCCGGGAGAACGACTTTCAAACGTATTCTTTGGCTGGGGCCATTGCCGGGCTCAAGAAGCCAGTAGCCGACAGAAGGCATTTTCTCTGCTGAGGCAGGTGGGCCTTGCTGACAAGGCCAATGATCCGGCTGACGCCTTATCCTACGGCCAGCAGAAGCTGCTGAGCATTGTCTGCTGTCTGGCCGCTGATGCACAAATCATCTTGTTGGATGAGCCTGTGGCCGGGATAGCCCCTAAGATGATCGATAAGATTCTTGAGATGATTCAGGGGTTGCCCAAACAAGGCAAGTCCATCGTGCTCATCGAGCACAATCTTGACGCCGTGATGCAGGTCTGCCACCGTGTGATCTTCATGGACGCCGGAGCAAAGATCAGTGAAGGCACGCCCCAACAGGTTCGTGATGATCCAAGAGTCATCGAGGCATATATCGACTGAAGCCAGGACATGTTGCAGGTTGAACAACTAGAGACGGGATATGGCAAGAAACAGGTTCTGTTCGGCCTGTCGCTCGAGGTCCGCCAAGGTGAGACCATTGCCATCATCGGCCCAAACGGAGCGGGCAAATCCACGGTGCTCAAGGCCGTCTGTGGCTTGATTCAGCCCTGGAAGGGACAGATCCGCTTCGAAGATCAGTTGCTCAACGGCTCCACGCCCGCGAAGAACGTGCGTCGCGGCATTACCTTCGCCCCCCAGGGCAATCGAGTATTCCCCGACATGACGGTCATGGAGAATCTGGAGATCGGCGGTTGCCAACTGCCCAAGCACCAACTCCGGACCCGCATAGAGCAGGTCGTCGAGATGTTCCCCATCCTGCGAGAACGACCAAAGCAGGTGGCAGGGAAGCTCTCCGGCGGAGAGCAGCAAATGGTTGCTTTGGCCCGTGCCCTGATCCCCAAGCCCAGACTGCTTATGTTGGATGAGCCATCCTTGGGCCTGTCCCCCGGCATCATCAAAGACGTCTTCGAGAGAATCGAGACTATCAGCCATGAGACGGGCATAAGCATCCTGATCGTGGAACAGAAGGTTCGCGAGGTTCTCAACATATGCAACAGAGTCTACTCGCTGAGACTCGGCCGGATCGCATTTGAGGGACAGCCTGAAGAGTTGACAGGGGACAAATCAAAGCTAAAGGACCTTTTCCTCTGATGGCCGCACTGGCCCCTACGTTTTGAGTAATCTCTGCCACTTGCCCAGTTGGGAAGGGTGGAGCAGGAATTCGGGCGCGTGCTTTGACGCGCTTTGTAGCAGAACACCCCAACGGTGGAAAGGAGTTCAAATGAACGACGCGCGTGCAGAACATCCCACGTGTAGCAAAGAACCGCTTGACCAGTACGAATTCCTTAAGTGGAGCCTTGAGAAGCAGGAGTCGCTGCGGACGAACAGTATTGCCAGAGCCGGGGTGTTGGCGGCTGTGAGTGCAATCATTGTTGGTGCCTATGCTTTTCTGTCGCAGAGGGCTGCACTAACACTTGGCTCTCCACCACCTGAGCCGTCACTGCTATGGCTTCTGTTGGTGGACGCTCCCGTATTACTCGGCATGGGGTTGACCTGCTATGCGCTGTATTGTGCTTTTGATGCTGTCGTTCATCTTAGGGCGAGATCTCCAGAAATCATAGGCGAGCCTCTGAACCGCGTACTCCTTCATAGTGGCGAGACAGTTGCCTCATGCAAGAACTGGCCGGGCTTTCTTCAGGAAGTAAGGAGCGTCTCGCGGAACACGATGGAGGAACGACTCACAGCGGAGCTATGGGGGATTCACAAGGTCCATGCTCTTAGTTATGAGCGTGTTAGAAGGGGGGCAAGATGCGTAGTCTGGGCTGCGATATTGCTGTTGGTACAATACGTGTTGATAACGCTACATTCGGCATCGCTCACGGTCTTTTTTCATATTTGATGTCCTGAGTCGGATTGTCTATTTTTTCCGAGGTATCAATGTCTGCAGAATCCCTTCAGCGAAACAGGTTGTGCCTGTCAAGCGGCCATAGGACCGCCTTGTAGCGGCAGAATTCGGTGTGAGGGCTCGCTGAAAGGGATGGCACGTGGGACAGGGGTGGGGGGCCGT
>Ga0307380_10012251_pt1 | contig 10690 bp, 11 predicted proteins | sample UN3MG_FD_202239 | JGI IMG/M metagenome (GOLD analysis project Ga0307380, IMG submission 202239) | Soil microbial communities from Risofladan, Vaasa, Finland - UN-3 | ecosystem: Environmental > Terrestrial > Soil > Coastal area > Acid sulfate soil | place: Finland: Risofladan, Vaasa | collected... | reverse complement strand
TCACGATTAATTTTTATTTCAAGGCCTCGGTAATTCCAAAACAGAAACAAAATAAATGCTAAAACTCCCCAAGCAAAAATCAATCCATAAAAATCTTCAACTGACAAATCCACAAATAGAAGTATAAGCAAGGTTCCAAAAACTACAATTACCGAAAGACCAGTCAGTAAACCCCTTATAAAAATTCCAGCTGGAACCCATTCTCTATAAACATCATCCATGAAGAAGTAATCATTCAACCAATCATTTATTCTTTCTCAAAAGTTGTTTTTAGTATTTCTTGAATGTCATTGGTTTTAGTTTTCTTGAATCTGGCAGGTCTTCTACAGTTTTGCCTGTTTTTTCTAACCATCTCTGGATTATTCCCCAATAATGGACGTTCTTATGGCATTTACGACAATACAATCTTAAATTTTCAACTGTGTCATTCTGTGGATTTCCATCTAAATGATGAAAATTAGCACCCTCAACTCTTATTGAGTAAGCTCGATTGTTTTGGGAAATCTTAATAGACCCATTAAATTTTTTCTTACAAAAATCACAATAAACAACAAACCTGTTCTTTCCTTTCCCAAAAGACACAAGCATGTTTTTCTCTAAATACGCTCGTTTTATTTCATTATCCAATCAGATCAAATCCGAATTTATTCTATTCTTACTCTTAAAAGAAAGTTGTCTCCCCGCCCGCATTTTTAATGTCAAACCCAATTTTGTTAATTGGAACTTTAAACAACGGTTGACCACAACATTAAAGTATATGTTTAACATACTCAGTATGCTAAACATACTGAGAGGTGAAAAAATGGAAAATAATAATGAAGAATCTGAAATGAAAAGTCACGAGAGAATTAAAGAGTGTCGTGAGAGAAGGAGAAAACATCATGAGAAAATAAGAAAGCATTCTGAACGAGTTATCGTCAAAGGGTACATGCGTCCCGATGGAACATCCTACTATGTTGCGATCCCCAAGCAAGTAAGAGAGCAATTCGCGCTAAAAGGCGGAGAATACTTCCTAATCAGGGCAAAGCCTCTGAAAAACGAGATCACATTGAAACTCGCAAAATTCGTTGAAGAAGAACAAGAATAGCAGCATACTCAACGTTTTTCTGATTTTTCCCGTTACGACAAGGCTGCCTGAAAAAAACCAAGACAATGCGCGCTAGGCTGTTTAGAAATTGTCGTTGATAGTTTATTTTTTGTTTTTCTTGGTGTTGCATTACCTGTTTTTCGGTGTTTGACGCTCTCCTTTTCCGGAAATCTGGAGATCTAGCTGAGTTCTACCCCGCTCGTTTATGATATGCCCTATCTTTAGTGTTTCTTTGGCGTCTCATCGTTTTATTGATTTGTGTAATGTTTGATGCTGCGGACGAGATTGGGTTTATGTTGCCTTACAGCTGTGAGGGCGACTGTTAGCATGGCAGAGAAACTTAAGCAGGCATGTATGAAAGCCTGTTCCAGTCCTCTTACTCGTAGATGGTCTAGGAGAAGCCACTCTTTGGCTCTGCCAAACATCCGTTCTATGCTTACTCGTTTCTTGAAAAGGTTGACTAAGCGCTTAATTCCACTAGTAACGAAGTTTTTACCAATCTTTAACCCATTCTTGATTTTAGAGGATCTCCTGTAGGGTATAACTGGTTCAGCACCATACTCCTCAACAGTTTCCCTGACCTTTGACGAGTCGTACTGTGCGTCAGCCAAAACGGTTTCAAAGCATACGCCCTGCTCCATCAGCTTCTCCAGCAACGGTTTGGCGAAGCGTTTCTCGTTCATGTTGCATGGCGCTACCGTGAATGCCAAGGGCAATTCACTGCTTGCGCAGCATGCCATATGCACCTTATAGCCGAGAATGAAGCCTCTCCTACCTCTCCCAACGCGAGCTTCAGGGTCGCTTTTGCCTGTTTTGTTGTTTAGGCTTCTTTGGCTGTAAGCTTTGATGGCTGTGCCATCCAAGGCAACGACTTCGCCCTTAATTGCTCCACGTTTCAGGAGCTGCTCTAGCAACAGCGAAAAAACCTTATCGTATCCGTCTCCGCCAAGCCTACTTCTAAATTGAGTGAATAAACCGTGGCTGGGCGTCTTTTGTTTGAATCCACACGCTTTAGCTGCTTTTCGGTTCATTTTCAGCAGTAATGCTAGTCTGCGATCGCTTGGAACACGCCATAGATACTTTAGCACTTGAGCCTTCAACATGTAGATTGGAGGAATAGGCTTCCTACCCGCACCAGCCTCATGATAAAGAGACGTCAAGAAACCACGAATAGAACCAAAATTCAACGACCCAAGCACTTGCTTAATGCTCAAAGTTTCTTCCTAACTACATATAGCGCAAACAACAAAATAATTTCTAAACAGCCTAGCGCGCATTTCAATCCCAAAATTAATTAATATTGGCACACAAAGCAGTGGGGGAACAAATTTTGCCCCTTCAAAGACAAGAAGTCTAAAAATACCATTATTAGTTGTTACATTATTGTTGATAGTTAGTCTCATTTTCAATATCTATTTTTATTCCAATACCGACGGAAATGATTCCAACAGTGTTTTGCTTGAACAACAAATTGAAGCTTTGAAAAACGAGGTTAATTCTTTAAATTCAACTTTCAGAGACTACAAAAGTGACCACAGCGAGACACATAATTACCCGTGTAAGGCGTTGTCAATATGAAAATAAAAGGAAAAAAAGCAACTGTCAGCATAACTTTGAATCCCAATTGTGTTGAAAAAGCCCGCAATTTGGGTTTGAACATTTCAAAAATTAGTGAAAACGCCCTTAAACGAGCAATCAATGCTTTAGAACAAGTAAAATCTCAAAATGAGACAAAAACAGCTTTTCTTGGTGAAGCTTCTTTCGGTAAAGAAGGTTCTGTGGAGCCTCGGGCGGGGTTTGAACCCGCGACCTCTGCCTTACCAAGGCAATGCCCAACCAACTAGGCCACCGAGGCTAAAGACAATTGTTGAGTTTTGTTTCTGCAATTCGACATGCCTCTTCCTGTTTTTATGTTTTCTGCTTCAAAACAAACCAAAACGTCCAGTGGGCTTGCTTGCCTAACCAAAGCTTAGAAGGATTGCCTGCTTTTTCTAGAAATGTTTAATTTGGGTTTAGGTTTCTATGTGGTGTAAAGCGGGGGTCGCCAAGCCAGGTCAAAGGCGCAGGGCTTAGGACCCTGTCCCGTAGGGGTTCGTGGGTTCGAATCCCACTCCCCGCACCATTTATTAGTGAACTATAATCAAGACAGGGTTCTTCGGGTTCTCTCTTGTGATTACCCGTCGTTTTCAACGTAAGGACCAACGAAAATCATATAAAAAATTGACACAACAAATCATGAAAAGCATACACACACGCTCCCCCTGGGAGGAATAGAATTGAAAGGAATTTCATCTTCTTCGCAGCAACAGAAGCCGTTAAACCGTGCAACAAGAGCAACAGTCTCAGCAGCAGGTATTCTTTGTGGATTAGCAGGCATGGAACATGGCGCCGGTGAAATACTTCAAGGCAACGTAGCTCCGAGCGGAACAATCATATTTGAAGACTAATAACAGCGTATTGTTGAAAACAGTGTTTTTCACCTATAGGAATTGAAGAAAAAAGGAGATAAAAACGTAGCCCGTTGTACATTAATTGTCCACGACCTACGTTTTCTCCGTTCTTGGTTGGTTTTCCGTGGCTGCTGTGATGGTTAGGTGGTCGCCTTCGATGCGGGCAGTCAGACGTTCCTCGATTTTGAAGGGTATTGATGGCACCACTCTTTTTGGAATGTGAACGAAGCCGTATTTGTTCAGCTTTACTTCAAAGTTCTTCACAGGCTCCTCGGTGGTTTCGATGCTAACATCTCCATTTTTGACCTGTAAAGGTTCGTCCGTCTGTTTTTTTTCCTCTTTTAGTTTAGACAAATTTCTCACCTAAAAAGCGTAGGCGGGATGCTTTTTAACCTCTATCGCAGATTCCGTTGAGGAGGTAAGCCCTTTTCAAGAATAAGCAACGATTCGGCGAGTAAAAAATCTGTGCGGAGTTAAGGATTCGCATGTCCTCGGTGGTATTCAAAATCTTCTTGGCTTTTCCTTAACCCTATACTTAACTATCGCACGCAAATTAAAAAAACCTCACCTAACGGTTATTCGAGGACTTCGCTTACCAACAGATAGCCCGAGATTAACTTCAAAGTTAATCTCGAACTAGCCCTAGATTACAATCCAGTCCCGAGCTGGTCAGAAAGTATGTAAAGGTGATATGTATGGAAACCGACTTATACAATGGTATGAATCGAGAGTCCTACCAACCTTTAGCGTGCCTATGGAACGGAAAAAAGTTCAAGAATCAGTGCGAAAGGGGCACCTCAAAGCTGGTCGAAGCTATCGAAGGAGCACGCAGAAGTGCGCTTTCGGCAAAAAAAGAGTATGCAAAGTGCCGAAAACCAACGGAGAGCTTCGCTATCAAACAACCCGAACCAATCGCGTTAACCCGCATCGAATCGGAAAGACCTTGCCCACGATTAAGTTCAAACTTAATCCGCGACAGAAGGGTATGGCACGGACGGGCTGTTTCATCTCGACAGGTAATAGTGGTTAGTGTAAAAGCCTTCCTTTAAACTTGTGAGACTGAAGGGTATTCTAAAAGACCGTAAAAGTCCTAAAACCTTGGAATTAGGATGGCTATTCAATAAACTTGATTTCTCAGTAAGCGGAAAATTCCGTCAATTACTCACCGACTTGATAAAGACTAAGCATAACTCAAACCACAAAACACAACAAACCACATTAGAAGGAGAAATCATCCAGGAATACGTTTACTATGTTCTGGGTTTTGTTCCTGCTGATGTCGTTCGCCTAAAAAAAGACCTTTGGTTTAATAAATTAAGTAGTGAACAAATAAAATCAGTAGACAAGTTTCTCGAATCAAAACATTTTACTTGGGATTGAATGATGCCCATCGTTAATCAAAGTTTGTTGACTAAATTAAGTTTCAACTGGTCAAGTTTTCTTGACAAAAACCCTTTTAATCATAAAAAAACAGTATATTTTAGGTATAAAATTGAAATCCAAGCCAACAATCGTTATGATACTAATACTTTCTGGTGTTTTGTTTACTTTTCCAAAGGTTGAAGCAGAAGCAAAAACGATTGTTGTTCCTGAGGATTATTCCACAATTCAGGAGGCTATCGGTAACGCCGATGAGGGCGACACAGTGTTTGTGAAAAACGGAGTTTACCCAGTGGATGAGAACACGACAATTGTTATCAGCAAAACTTTATCTCTGATTGGCGAAGACCCTGCAAACACCGTGATTCTTGGAGCTTTCAGCATGTATCCTGAGAATGATGTCGCAATTCGGCTTGCAGCCCCAAGCATAACCATCTCCGGTTTCACAATAACAAACTGCAGGGTAGCAATTGCAATCGTAAACTATTATGCGGAGCCATATCCGTCAGGATGCAAAATAATCAACAACAACTTCGTAAACAATTCTGAGGGCATCAGGTCTCAAAGAAACGACCTGCTTATTTCGGGAAACAACATCACCAAAAACCAAGGCGGAATAACAGGCTACAATACAGAAAACATCATTATCACTGGAAATAACATAAGTGAAAACGGGTATGGCATAAACATTGGAATATGTAGAAACATAACTGTTAGCGAAAACCAAATTTCAGGCAACACAGGCGGTTTAAATCTTTACTATTATGGACCTCACTTAGTTTATAGCAACAACATAACAAACAACAGTTGGGGAATTAGATTTGCAGAAGGCTGCAGCAACGCTAAGGTTTATGGTAACAACATCACACAAAATGATGTTGGAGTTGTGTTACTGAATTTCCCAAATGGTGGAGATGTTGTTGTCAGTGGAGTTGGTAACACGGTTTTCGGCAATCTGTTCATTGATAACACTAAACAAGTAAGCCAAGACGAACTAAATTACAATATTCCAGACACATGGAGCATGGGCACAGATATTGTCTCATGGGATAACAGCACTATAGGCAACTACTGGGATGACTATTCTGGACTGGATGAAAAAAATGATGGAATAGGTGATACCCCATACATCATAGACGAAAACAACAAAGACAACTACCCATTAATGAATCCCGTTGACCTTGACACGATTCCAGAGTTTCCCTCATGGATCAATTTACCTATGATTTTGATGGTGATGCTAATCGCAATTATTCTGAGAAAGAAATTAGACTTGTTTAAAAGGGTTGATGAAGAAATAAAATGAACCCCCTCAATATTCGAATAGAATCCGTACAAAATTATACGCTAATAATTGAACAAGACGTAACGTCCATTCCAGAGTTACCATCATGGATTATTTTCCCAATATTTCTGACGATCACATTGGTTGTTGTATTTTTTAAAGAAAGACTAAATCGGAATTACCTGTAGGCGCGCGCCGAACCTAACCCACGTAACCGCAAGCCCTTACTCTAACTTTTATCCCCCGCTGAGTTCTCGGCTGCGGTAAAGAAAGCCGAGACGAAGCGATAAGAGGAGCGCGCCCACTACCTCACGTCTGGTCAGGTTCAGTAGGCGGAGCGGTCTCCGCCGAAAATCATCCTGAGCGAGCTTAGAGGATGCTAATGAAAAAGCAGAAAAGAGTCTCTGCTTGATCATTTCTTTATTTATGCGTATGAATTGTCCATGAACCATCGCAAACTGCGGAGTTCAGGCTGAATCCTTCTCTGCAGCATCCAAACTTCAAGTTGTTTTCTTCAGCCAACTCTTTAACTTTCTTCATTAAACTAAACCGTAGGTTTTTGGGCAAATATGTTGAACGCCCAATTCTCTCTCCCTCATCGAAATATAGTGGCTTCAATTTCTCTGCAATTTCTGGAAACCCTGCGCTGAATCGTTTCCAATTGTCAGTCTTCACTTTGTATGTTGAGCAGGTGATATGTTGCGCGCCCAGACTGGCAACGGTTTCCACAAGCCCCGCCTGATCGTCATTAAGAAAAGGAATGATCGGGTCGATTCTCACGGTAGTGGGAATGTCCTTCTCAACCAGAGTTTCTATAGCCTTGAGTCGTCTCGAAGAAACAGGGGCACCCGGCTCAAGCCTCCCAGATAGCACATCATCAGTGGTGAGAACAGTAATGGAAACCACACAAGGAACTTCCCGTAGTATGTCGATGTCTCTGACCACCAAATCAGATTTCGTGACTATCTGAAGCCTGCAGCAGCTCTCCGCCAATATCTTCAAGCATTTTCGGGTCAAGCCAGTCTTTTGTTCCAGCCGCGGATAGGGATCAGAAGAGTTAGATATTGACACTAGCTCGCCCTTCAACTGTGCAGCCTCTCTCTTTAGTCTAGACTGCAGGTTCTTTTTGGGTCTACAATTATGGAAACGTGGGATGTAAGAGGAGGCGTAACAGTAGAGGCACCCATGGTCACAGCCCGTGTAGGGATTAAATGTTAACTTGTCTGGGCACGTGCACAACTGGGATTTCCAAGGGTCAAAAACAGTAAGCAACATAACAGACTTTCCAACAGCCAAAAATAGCGAAGCAGAGCCTTATATCTTGATTTGCTTGCATACCCCTTCATTTTGGCATGCCGTTGGTTTCTGTAAAGAAACTTTCAAAGAGGTAAACATTCTTGAAATAAAATAAGCTGGAACAAAAGCCATAACAGGGGACAAATAACAAAAAATTTACTTGAAAGGCTTTTCTTTTTGTTCGTTCAACTGAGCTAAGCTCTTATTCATGGTCCTCAGCTCGCTTTGCATCATCTTTATCATGTGTTCAATTCGGTTGCGTTTCAATTCAAGAGCTTCTAGCCTGCTCTTTGGTTCTTCTTCAAGGAATGGTGAGAATGGATTTGGCATTCGCGGCATTGGCAATACCTTAGGTTCCAAATCTAGCACATTTCTTACGTACTCTTCGAACAGAGTGTTTATGCTGTCAGCAATCTGACTATGCTTCAAGAGCGCCCGATCAAGAATGAGCTTTCCGGATTCAGTTATGTGATAAATTTTACGTTTTCTTTTTTGAAGCCCCCATTCTCCTTTTATGTATCCTGACTTTTCTAAGCTCTGGAGAATTGGATATGCGCCTCCAGCGGTTGGTTTCCAGAAGCCCTCGGTTCGGTCTCTGACTTCTTTCATCATTTCGTATCCGTGACAAGCTTTTTTGTTCAAAAGAATCAAGAAGGCAATACGCATGTACCCTTTTTGTGCTTCTTTAAGCCATTTCGTAGCTGTTTTTTCTTCATGTTCGGGATGCATGGTCTTCAGTTCTCCATAGATGAACAGATATATTTATATTTTGGTGCGATATATTGCATCGAAACATATTATCATGATGGTGAGAATTGTTGGAAAGCGAAGCCATGATTGAAGTAATGGACCTCACGAAGAAATTTAACGGCTTCACAGCAGTTGATCACATTTCGTTTGATGTGAAGAAGAGTGAGGTGTTCGGTTTGCTTGGTCCAAATGGAGCAGGCAAAACCACGACAATAAGGATGCTTGCCACATTAACCAGACCCACAGAAGGCACAGCCACAATCGGCGGATACGACATAGTAAAACGCGACAATAAGGTTAGGCAATTGATCGGTCTAGTTTCTGAAAAGATGATAATGTATGACAGGCTGACAGCAAAAGAGAACCTGAGGTTCTTCGGAAAACTTTACAATATCCCAAAAGATGTTCTCAACCAGAGAACCGACGAACTGCTAGATCTTGTTCAGCTCGACAACTGGAAGGACGCCAAGGTAGGCACTTTTTCGACGGGAATGAGACAAAGAATGAATGTGATAAGGGCGTTACTTAACATGCCACAGGTATTGTTCCTCGATGAGCCCACATTAGGATTGGACCCTCAATCGACCGTTGAGGTGAGAGAGTTCATTAAAAAAATCAACAGAGAAAACAAAACAACAATCATCCTTACTACACACATGATGAATGAGGCTGACCTACTATGCGACCGCATAGGCATAATAGACCATGGAAAAATCGCTACCCTTGACACACCTTCAAATCTGAAGAAACTCGTTTCGGGAGAAGATACAATTGTCCTGAAGTTGGAGATTCCAAATGTCACCAAAAAGATGGTTGGTGTGTTGCAGGCGTTGGAGTGCGTCAAGTCAGTCTCCCAAGAGAACGCTTCTCACGTCAAGATTCATGCAACTGGTGACGAAGCATTCGACAACATAATCGATGCTATACGAGCAGAGAACGTCAAGATTAACTCGATCGAGAATCTTCAGTCCACCCTTGAGGATGTTTTTCTGAATATAACTGGACGCGAAATGAGAGACAAGGCAGAAAACAAGATACCGATGCCTAGTCATGGACCGTTTAGGCAGAAACAGAGGGTAAGGTGATCGGAATGGGCGCTAAAACAATGATTTCGCATAGTTTCAGGATTGCCTGGAAGGACTTAATGGAGTTGTTCAGGAACCGAATGGGATTAGTTCTGCTTATATTGATGCCAATATTCATGATGACGATGGTTGGTTTCATTTATCCTTCTGAGACCTCCCTGAACAACGTGTCTATTGCCTTGGTGAACGAGGATGCAGGATTTGGCGATTACAGGTTAAGCTCAACTTTCATTATGGCATTAAACAGTATAAATGACAACACGGGCATGATGACGCTTACTAATGCCTCAAATCTTGATGATGTAAGAGAGATGATTCAAACTGGAGATGCTGAAGGCGGCATAATAATCTCCAACGACTTCACGTCAAACATTATGAGCGGAAAACAGGGAACAATCACAATCGTAACTGATCAATCTAATCCTCAAATGTCAGCAATGATACAGGCCGTCCTGAACCAAGTGTTTGAGCAGATGGGCACAGCGTTAGCTCAACAAAACGTTGCGGAGCAGCTGGGAATTGATCCAAGCAACGCTTTAGCGGTCGTGAAGCCATATAACATTCAGACCGAAGGGTCAGTTGAAGGCGAATTCAGTTACTTCGATTTTATAGCTCCGGGAATTATGGCGATGACTGTTATGATGAGCGTTATGACTGGGTTGCCTGCGGCTATTTCTCAGGAGAGAGAAGTGGGTACGTTGGATGGAATGATGGTGGCTCCAATCAATCGGCTCTCGGTGATACTTGGAAAAACTTTTGCCCAGATGGCACGTGGCATACTTCAAGGAGTTCTCATACTAGTATTAGCTGTGATGCTGTTTGGCGTTACTATCCACGGAAACATTCTATTAGTTTTTGCTTTGTTGCTGCTGGGTGTGTTTAGCTTTGTTGGTTTGGGCGTCGTTTTAACTTCTTTCGCTAAGGATCAGGAGACAGCCGTGATGATGATGACTACAATAATGTTTCCGATGATGTTCCTTAGCGGGGTGTTCTTCCCGGTAGAGCAGATGCCATGGTTCATGCAGAGCATCTCAAAGTTCCTTCCACTAACCTACGTCGCCGACGCCTTAAGAAAAGTAATGGTGCTTGGAGCAGACATACCCGCAATAACCACAGAACTATCCATACTGATAGTGTTCGGAGTCGTCATGACAGCAATAGCAGTACCATTGTTCAAAAGAGCAATGACCAAGTAATAGGAATGATATAAAATGCCATCAATCGAAGCATTAAATCTTTCAAAAAATTACGGTTCCTTTGCTGCAGTGTCGAACCTAAACCTCAAGCTTGAGGGCGCAAAATGTGTTGGCTTCCTAGGACCTAACGGTGCAGGAAAAACGACTGCCCTCAAAATGTT
>Ga0307380_10012250_pt1 | contig 10690 bp, 7 predicted proteins | sample UN3MG_FD_202239 | JGI IMG/M metagenome (GOLD analysis project Ga0307380, IMG submission 202239) | Soil microbial communities from Risofladan, Vaasa, Finland - UN-3 | ecosystem: Environmental > Terrestrial > Soil > Coastal area > Acid sulfate soil | place: Finland: Risofladan, Vaasa | collected... | reverse complement strand
AAGAGGGAATAAAGATGAGGTAATTTTTTCATCACTTAACACTGTATTTCTATACGCTATAAGCTCTACGCTATTCACGAGATACGAAATACGAATTTGGTCTTTATATATTTTACTCTAAATAATCTCATTAGTAAAGACAACAAAAATTTAAACTTAATATTTAAAACAGTATTTTAAAAATTTAGAAAAAATATTTTTTGAATATATTTTTGTCTGATACTTAAATAACCTCTTCACCTTTTACGTATAAGCCATCACGGCATATCTGGATGATATCAAAGTTATCTGCAAAATTGGAAATCCAGGCCTTTGCAGCATATCGAGGATTTAAATTTCCCTGCTGCCCTATCTTTATTTTCAAGCTAAGCTTTAAAATCGGACTTTTAAAATTCTGCACCTTTATATCTAAAATGGAAGACTTTATATCAACCCTTTTGCTCCCATTTTTAGTCTGCTTTTCTACGTTAATTTCGTCCAAATTTAAAAATATTTTATTATTTTTTTCTATCTCTTGCTTCAGCTCTCTTAATTCATTTTCTTGATTTTTAGCTGTAGAATCTAATAGCTTTTCCTTTATCTTTAGGGTAATAATGTAAGAAGCTCTATCGATTACCTTTACTAAAGAATCTGCAGGGGAAGGGATTATTTTGGCCTGTAATATCTTCAATCCTTGAGGCAAAACCAGATTTAATCTTCCTATTAACTCCTCGACTTTTATCTCCGCTTTTATCCTGATATCTAAATATTCAGAGGTGCTGCTAATACCCAGAGGTAAAGGGGGACCGAAAGATATTCTAAACCGAGGATTAAAACCATTAGATATAACCACAGGAATATCGGCTCTTCTTAGAGTACGGGTGAAAACCTGAGCCAGGTTTAAATGGGAAATATATTTAATCGCTCCATCTTTACAATATTTTACTCTAACTAATTGTTCCAAATAAAAAACTCTCCTTTTATTTACATTTATCGTTTATCAATTTGTATATCGTATATCGTATATAGTAAAGAAAATGGAAGCCAGAAGCCAAGCTCGTATCTCGTTAGGGAAATAGAATTCAGTAGCCAGGATCCAGAATCTAAAAAAACAGAAGTGATAAAATCTTATAGAAGTTGGTATTTAGTGTATAAATTCATTACGATATACGATATACGAGTATATGGTTTTGCTTTTAGCTTTAAGTTTTTAATTTTACACTGATAACTGTCAACTGTAAACCGATTTTTCTTTTCTATAAACTATAAAATGAAAACCAAAAGCCAACAACTAATAACCATTAATTGGTCAATTGAATAATCTTGCATCTTTCCCGACTGGTAGACCGGCAGACTGGCGGACTATTTTTTCCCGCGATTGCTTCTCCCCGCACCTAAACGCTACCCGCTATACGCTAATTCTATACTAACGACTATTCACTATTCACAAACGACTAATTAACACACTCCACACCCCATACAATCCTCAAAGCGACAATCAGGAGTTGTTTCTCCTCTTGAAGCCTTCTCCTTCTCCTCAAGCAGATATTCCTTTTTCACTCCACAGGAGATATGGTCCCAGGGTAAAATCTCATCTTCCTCTCTCGCTCTGTTAGCATAGAATTCCATATTAAGTCCGCAATCATTAAAGGCCTGCTGCCAGGCTTCAAAATTAAACTGTTCTCTCCAGGCTTCAAATTTGCATCCCAGATAGTGCGCCTTTTCTAATACTTCTCCTAACCTTCTATCTCCTCGGGCAAATACTGCTTCCAGATAACTGTGGTTAATATCCGGGTAACTAAAAGAAATGTTCCTCCAATTTAATCTATTCTTTAAATATCTTACTCTTTCAGACAATATTTCCCTCTCTTCCTGGGCTTCCCATTGAAAAGGAGTATGGGGTTTGGGTACAAAAGCAGATACGCTAATATTTATATTTATCTTCCTTCCGGTTATTTCTCTTCCCATGTGATCAACTTTACTAACCAGCCTTATTATCCCTTCCACATCTTCTTCGGTCTCGGTGGGCAAACCGACCATAAAGTAAAGTTTTATCTTCCTCCACCCCCTCTCAAAAGCTGCTTTTATCGAAGAATACAGGTCCTCTTCCAGAACATTTTTATTTATCACATCTCTTAACCTTTGAGTTCCTACCTCCGGGGCAAGGGTAATACCGGTCTTCCTTACTCTTTGAACCTGTTGGGCTAAAGCGACGGAAAAAGAATCTATCCTTAAAGAAGGCAGAGATACGCCCACGCCTTTTTCTTCAAATCGATCTACCAATTTAGTAATCAAGCTCTTTATTTCGCTATAATCACTCGAACTTAAAGAGGACAAGGAGACCTCCTCGTATCCGGTGTGGGCAAGAATTTCTTCAGTCAATCCAATTAAAGTATCGACTGATTTTTCCCTGACCGGGCGGTAAATCATCCCTGCCTGACAAAAGCGGCATCCCCGGGTACACCCCCGAAAAATTTCCAGGGTAATTCTATCGTGAACTACATCAATATTGGGAACAATGGGAAAAAGAGGATAGGCTACTTTATCAAAATTTGAAATAATCTGTTTTTTGATTACTGAAGAATGGGTTTCTTTTTTAGGGGTAACCGATTTAACCTTTCCATCTTTAAAATAAGTTATTTCATAGAAAGACGGTACATAAATCCCTTCTATCCGGGCTAATTCTTCTAAAAGTTTTGCTCGGCTCCATTTTTTATCTTTCCATTTTTTATAAACTTCTATCATTTCACCGATAATCTCTTCCCCTTCTCCAATCACAAATAAATCGATAAAACGGGATAAGGGTTCCGGGTTAAAAGCTCCAGGTCCACCGGCAATAATCAGGGGGTCATCTTCTTTTCTCTCTTCCGACCTTAAAGGTATGTGCCCAAGTTCGAGAAGATTTAGGATATTAGAATAACATAATTCATGTTGGATAGTAAATCCAACGATATCAAAAGAATTTAAAGGTCTATAGGCCTCTAAAGAAAAAACGGGTATCTGTCGCTCTCTCAGCAATTTTTCCATATCTATCGCAGGTGAAAAGACTCGTTCGGCCAGAGCATCATCTCTCTTATTAATAATCTCATACAAAATTTTAAATCCTAAATAACTCATCCCAATCTCGTATAAATCAGGAAAGGCCAATGCTATTTTAACTGTGGATACATCCTCTTCTTTTACTACTTCATTAAATTCCTTACCGGTATATCTCCCCGGTTTTTCTACCTTATTCAACAACTCTTCAAATAGTATTTTTTTAATGTCCAATCATTTTTCTCCTTGATTAGTTAGTCAGTTAGTCGGTCTACCGGTCAGTTAGTAAATATATTATATTCAAGTAATATGTAACGAGTAACAGATTACAAGTTGCGAGTTGCGAGCAAAGCAACCGTATCTCGTATCTCGTGAATCGTATCTCGCAAATAAATAGAATTCAGGAGCCAGGAATCAGTATTCAGAATATTAGATAGCGTATAGTCGACAGGCTAGACGCCTGTCCTACTTTAAGTATTACACATCGGGCTTCCACTTCTGAATTCTATTTCTTCCTTTCTTCACTATATACTATATACTAATTATCCTCTTCACTAACGACAATTCACTATTCACTAACGACTAAAACAATTGGTCTATTGGCCAATTGTTTTACCACTTTATCTTATTTAATTCCACATTTAGCAATATCCCTACCGCTATCAAATTTGATATCATAAAACTTCCCCCATGGCTAAAAAAAGGCAGGGGTAATCCGGTGGCTGGCAACATCCCCATAGCCATTCCAATATTTACTACTATATGAAAAAATAAAAACGACACAGCACCGGTAGCCAATAAGCTTCCTAATAAATCTCTAGCTTCTAATGCAATCTTTATTCCCCGCCATAAAATAATGGCATATAATGCTAATAATAAAATGGTTCCGACAAAGCCTAACTCTTCTCCTACTACAGAAAATATAAAATCAGTGTGTTGGGCAGGTAGAAAATTTAACTGACTTTGTAGACCGCTAAAGATTCCATTTCCTAAAAAACCTCCCGAACCGATGGCAATCCTCGACTGAATAACATTATAGCCGCCCCCCAAAGGATCCAGGTTAGGATTTAAAAATAAAATTAACCTGTTTTTCTGATAATCTTTTAGAAAAATCCACAAAACTGGAACAGAAGATAAGCCCGCTAAAAAAGTGAAAACTAAAAATTTTATCTTAATCCCTGCTACAAACAACATGATAATAAGAATAGCTAAATATACTAACGAAGTACCCAAATCCGGCTGCATAAATACCAATAAAATTAACAATGCGGTGTAAGCAAAAGGAAGTAAATAATAAAAAAAATTATCAAATTTTAGTTTATTTCTAGATAAAAAATCTGCTAAAAACATTATTAAGGCAATTTTAGCAAACTCCGAGGGTTGAAAGTCAAAAGGTCCTATAACCAGCCAGCGCCTTGCCCCATAAGTTAATCTACCAGAAATTATAACCATTATCAGTAAAACAATAGCCCCAAAATAAATCACTTGAGAATATCTTTCCAAGTTATGGTAATCGATAAATATTATTATAGTTAAAAATAGGAATCCTGACAATATCCACAGTGATTGCCGCTTTACGAAAAAATAGGGGTCGCTTCCCGCTGTAACCGCTAAACGCGTTGAACTGTATAATACTAAAAGTCCATAAAAACAGAGAAATACTACTGCAAAAAGAAGAGTAAAATCTAAATTTTCAGTTAATCTATCGAATTTTTCTTTCAATTTCTATCCTCCACCAGCAGTTCCTGGCATAAAAGTTTACCAAAAGTTAACCAAAGGTGCCAGGCACCTTTGGTTAACTTTTTAATTTTTAATATTAAAATATTTTTCCAGCATAGCTCGAGCTATGGGGGCAGCTGCTTCTCCCCCTTCTCCCCCATTTTCCAGAAAAACGGTGATGCAAATTTCTGGATCTTCATAAGGGGCAAATCCGATAAACCAGGCATGGGTCTCCCCCTGGGGGTTTTGAGCTGTCCCGGTCTTCCCGGCTACCGCTAATTCTTGGATATTTACCCTCCAACCTGTTCCTTCTAATATGGTCTGTCTTAAGCCCTCTTTAATAATTTTAAATGTATCTGGAGAAAAGTTTACTTTTTTATAAATTTCCGGCTTAATTTCTTCTACTGTGTTACCGTCGGCAGAAATTATCTTTTTTACCAAATGCAACTTGTATACTTTTCCTTCTGCCGCAATAGTAGTGATCATATGATGCACCTGTAAAGGGGTTAACAAAAGATATCCCTGACCGATAGAAAGATTTATGGTATCACCGGGAAACCAAATCTCTTTAACTTCTCTCTCCTTCCATTGGGCAGAAGGAATTATCCCTATGGCTTCTTCGGGCAGATCAATACCTGTTCTTTCTCCCAATCCAAATTTCTGCATATATTTATTAAATCTTTCAATCCCCAGATCTTTTCCTAAGGTATAAAAATAGACATTACAGGAATGAGCAATTGCATCAATAATACTTAAACTTCCGTGTCCGTTCTTATTCCAGCAAGTGAAAACCCGGTCGGCTAATTCAAAATTACCCGGACAATAGATTTTTCTTTTTCTATCAGTAACTCCTTCTTCCAGAGCAGCTACCGCAGGAACTACTTTAAATATCGAACCAGGAGAATAAAGACCCTGAACACTTCGGTTAGTCAAAGGGTAATCGGCATCAATAGAAAGCCTTTGCCAATCAGAATTGGAAATTCCATTAGCAAATAAGTTGGGGCTAAAAGAAGGTCTGTTAACCAGAGCTAATATTTCCCCACTGTTAGGATCACTTACCACAATAGAGCCTTTTTTATCAAAGAGTAAATTTTCTCCGTAAAGCTGTAAATCTCTATCGATAGTTAATACCAAATCTTTGCCCGGAACCGGTTTCTGATACAATAAAGTAGCTATCTCCTGACCCAAGGCATCAACTTCGACTTCCTTCCCTCCTTTTTCTCCTCCCAAAATATCATCATAATATTTCTCCAGCCCGGCCTTTCCTATGATGTCTCCTCCCTGATATTTTGGATTGCCATATTGCTGCAACTCTTCTTTATTTATTTCTCCCACATAACCTAAGCTATGAGCTGCAAAATCATGGTAAAGATAATTTCTCCGAGGTTTAACCTCTAATACCACTCCCTTTAATTCATCTTTTCTCTCCTCAATTTCCACTATCTTATTTGTTTTACAATCATCCTGAATTTTTACCGGTTTAAAAGGGTTTTCCCTATAATTTATTACTATCTGCGAAATTTCTTCCGGAGAAATACCTATAATTTTACTTAGTCTTTTACTCAGTTTTTCTAAATCATCAATCTCTGCCGGAATTACAGACACTACTACTGCCGGACGATTAGTAACCAATAATTCTCCCCGGCGATCATAAATCCTTCCCCGGGGAGCATCTTCTACCAGGGAACGGATACAATTCTCTACCGCCCTTTCCTTAAATTCCTCTCCTTTAATCATCTGCAAATACCATAAACTGATGATTAATATTAGAAAACAGATGACTATAAATATCAATAACAAATTTAGCCGTTGTTTTACATCTTCTGGAACCGTAGAAGATTCCCTCATAATTGCTCCTCAATTCTAATGGCAAAAGTTAACCAAAGGTGCCAGGCACCTTTGGTTAACTTTTTTATTTTTATTCTTTAATCATCTGGAAAAGTTTATTGATTGCTAGAAAAACAAAAGGTGATAGCAGGCTGCTATATAAAGCCTCGGGAAGAGCTATCTGTTTTAAGCTCCAGGCCAGGTTATACTCGATCCCAAAAGCACGTAATAACAAAGACATTATAATGCTTTGTATAAATGATGCAATAAAAGTTATTACTGGAATCATAAATAATATATGTTCATGAAATATTTTTTCTTTTAAAATTCCACAGATAAAGCCTATCACTGTCTTTGCCAAAGCATTTATTCCTAAGAGGCCGGTAGAAAAGATATCCTGCAAAAGACCGGAAGCAAATCCGGAGATAGCCCCTTCTTTTTCTCCCTTCATCAAGGAAAAAACTACTACTACTACCATAATCAAATCAGGTTTTAATCCCAAGACGGTAACCGAATTAACAAGGGTAAGTTGAATGACTAAAGTAATTACAATTATTGCACCTTTAAGCAAAATTATCATCTGCCATCTCCTTATTAAATTGATTAATTAGAAAAACGGATATTGCTACAAAATAAAGGGTGATGCTTGTCTAAGATATATTGAGGGGAATTTAATTATTTTAATATTTAGGACTTTAGAAATAAACAAGTAGAACGATCGGTAATATTATAATTCTATTATCTATAGCCATTAAGAGCCATTAAGATAATGCGTTAATGCTAAGATATTAAATTAATTACTGTTTTGTACTTCTATTATTTTTGGGTTACATCAATTAATTATCATTTATTTATTAAGCATGATATATTATCGATTATTATTCTACTTCTTTTAGAGAATAAACTATTTTCCCTACAATGACTAACCAGATAAAGTAAAAAAGGGCTAAAACTCGGAAAGCCCTGTTTGGCTGCTTAATCGATCTATAAATCCATTCCATTCCGTGTCTTTGCATCCATAATGGTGCTCGCGGTATTCTGCCGGAAAGGACGTCGAAACTTCCGCCTACCCCTATACATACTGGTACATCTAATTTTTCTAAATTTTTATTAATCCACTTTTCTTGTTTGGGCACACCCATACCCACCAGCAATATATCCGGCTTATTTTCTCTAATCTCGGTAATAATCTCTTCTTCTTTTTTATCCATAACGCTATTACCATTTTTAATATCTTCACGATTTTGAGAATTTTCACAACTAAAATAACCATGCTGGGTTCCAGCTATTTTTATTCCCGGATATTTTTTGGTTAAATTTAAGGCAGCCTCATTGGCCACACCGGGATAAGAGCCTAATAAATATAAAGAATATCCCTTCTTGGCAGCCAATCGGCATATATTATGTATTATGTCTATGCCGGTTACCCTTTCAGGTAAAGGATAATTTAGCGTTGTGGCAGCCCACAAGATACCTGCCCCATCAGGGGTAACCAAATCAGCAGATTTTAATATGGCGTGATACTCAGGGTCTTTTCTTGCTCGCAATACAGCCAAAGTATCCGGAGTAACAATCTGATGAGGTTTTTTAGATATAATAAATTCCTCTATTTTTTGAATAGTTTTTTGATTATCCACCTGGTCAATTCCAACCTGAAAGAGTTTTATACGACTAGTTAGAATATCTCTTCCGATAATCAATTCCTCTGACCGAACCTTATTCTTCAGTAATTCAAAAACCATCCAGCCAAAAGCAGTCAGGGTTAACAGTAGATAGAAATTCTGGTATATAGAAATAATAAAAGCTGATAAACTTAGGTAGAGAGAGACCCTGATAATAGTTAAATTTGCTCCTTGAGCCGAAAATCCATAAGATTGGAGTTTCTGGCGTAACCTGCTTCCACTTCCGCTCCCGTTCTCTGAAAATAATGGTAATTTCCCTATACCCGGGATTGAGCTTTCCTGACGGGCATAATTAGCAACAACAGAATAGGAGCTGTCTATAATCGGTACGCCTAAAATTAAAAGAGGAATCAATAAAGTTAAAGCTGCTGTACTCTTGGATACACCCACAATAGCAATCACTGCTAATACAAATCCAAAAGACATATAATAGGAAGAAAATTTACCTCGGGGGATATATTTGATAAAAATAAATGAAATTGCCGCCATAATCAAAGATAGCGCTTCTGCCAAAATTAATCCCTGCCTCTGGACAAGAGAGACCACTAAAAAAGTGAGGGAAGCGATAAAGACAATATAGGGAGTGATGTCTCCCAGTTCATCTGCCTGGCCGATAGAGTTAGTAATGCTTATCAACCAGATTATGGTTAGGGGGATAGATAAATAGCTAAGATAAAGATATCCTCCCGATGAGGAGGAAGGTGCTCGTAAAAATTCTATTTTAACTCCAGAATAAATTATAATTAAAGAAATTAAAACTTGAAATATTAATTTAACCCCTGTGGGAATTTTTCTCTTTCTATCAACCTTCCCCAAGATGACCATCAGCACAATACATATAACGATACCTGCAATTTTAAACACCATTCCGGTTTCTAACATATAAATATATTTTCCTTTATTATTCCATTTATTTCTTTTTTATCCTTATTTTTGGCTTATCTTTCTGTTCTTTCTGTTTTTTTTGTTTTCAAGTTTATTTTCTACTTAATCCAATTGTCTTAATTCGACAAAAGTATCTTAAATTCCTTCTTTTTAGGAAAAATTTCTAAAATTAAAAAAAAATTAGTGAATATTCTCTTTAAACCAGCGAACTGTCTTCTCTAAACCCGCTGAAAAGCCAAACTGTGGCTGCCATCCTAAAACATCTTTAATTAAGTGGCAATCCAGGATATTCTTCCTTAAATCCCCTGCCCTGGGAGGCCCATAATGCGCCGAATGAGGAAATTTTATAATCTCCTTTAAAAGATAAAATATTTCATTTACTGAAACTCCTCTTTCGATCCCCAGATTGAAGCACTTAAGTTCAATTTCAAGTTCAGGTTTAGCTATAGTTTTGACTTCGGTTTCGGCTACTTTTTCTTTAGCTTTTTCTTTAGCTTTTTCCATTTCCCGAACAACCTTAGATGATTTTACCATATTTTGAAGGGCGAGTAAATTAGCTTGAGCCACATCTTCTACATAAATATAATCCCTGATGTATTCTCCGTCACCATTTATAGTAGGAATTTCACCTTTTAGCATCTTTTCTATAAATATTGCAATAACCCCGGCTTCACCATAAGGGTCCTGTCGGGGTCCATAAACATTTCCATATCTTAGTGCTACATATGGAATATGATAATTTTTCTGATAAAAATCAAGATAATACTCGATAGTAACCTTACTAATCCCATAAGGCGATTGAGGCTTAAAAGGATAATCCTCACTGATAGGGAAACGCTCTGGTTCTCCATAAATAGTCCCACCACTGGAGGCAAAAACTATTCCTTTAACCTGGTAATTAACGCAGTATTGCAATAAATTCAATGAACCAAAAATGTTGGTTTGAGCATCAAATAAAGGGTCTCTTACAGAAAAAGAAACACTGATCTGGGCGGCTTCATGGCATACATAATCAGGTTTTTCCTTCTTAAACACTTTAGCTAACCCTTTTTGGTCGGTGATATTTAATTTATAAAATCGGGCGTTTTTGTTGATATTCTCCTCCCGGCCGGAAGATAAATCATCAACTATCACAACCTTATAATTATTTTTAATGAGTAAATCCACAATGTGTGAACCGATAAAGCCCGCTCCGCCGGTAACTAATATGGTAGTCTTTTTATTTTCAGATACTTGTTTCTTTCTCTTTTCTAATTTCATGTTTCTTTTCCCTTCTGCCATAAAAAGTTAACCAAAGGTGCCAGGCACCTTTGGTTAACTTTTTACATTAGAGTGCTAAAACAAGTGCGATTACACTACAGATGGTGCTTATTCCCCATAAGATAAACACCACATTCTTATGTGCTATTCCTCTGGTTAAAAGTCGATGGTGAAGATGCCCTTTGTCGGCCCGGAATATAGGATAATGCCCTTGGTATCTCCTCCAGATAGCAAACAGAGTATCAAAAATAGGTAGAGCCAGAATAATAATAGGAATTAATAGAAAAAAGGCATTCCCACTG
>Ga0307380_10012249_pt1 | contig 10690 bp, 16 predicted proteins | sample UN3MG_FD_202239 | JGI IMG/M metagenome (GOLD analysis project Ga0307380, IMG submission 202239) | Soil microbial communities from Risofladan, Vaasa, Finland - UN-3 | ecosystem: Environmental > Terrestrial > Soil > Coastal area > Acid sulfate soil | place: Finland: Risofladan, Vaasa | collected... | reverse complement strand
CCACTTCAATCCTTAGAGGAGAAAAGAATTGATTTATTTTTTGTCCATTTTAGACAGCGAATTTATAAAGATAGGATTTACAAGCCAAGATATAGAGAGAAGAAAATCAGCTCTTCAAACGGGCAATCCGCACGAAATCCATATACTGCATACCACTGATGGATCAATGCAAGAAGAAAAAGAAATACATAGATGCCTGAAAGAAGTTTCAGATTTTTACAGTAAGGCATCTTGAGAGGTGTTTGCGCAGAAACGGCCTATCTAGGGGAGAGGCAAAAACATTAATTTCAAAAAGCAAAGTCGAGTTAAACGATCTCTTTGTTTTGAATACAGGAAGGCAATCTGGCACAGATGATAAGCCACAAAATATAGGCCGCACAGTGATTTTAAGGAAAGCGCAAAATGCGTAATACAATGACGGTCAAATTATGATGATGACCAGTTTTGATATTGAAAGAATCCTTAGGGACGCTGGTGCTCCTAAGGCATTCGCGAGAGCGGTAGCGGCGGCATGCCGTGCCGCAGGGTTATTTGATCGGTGTCAAGCCGACATAGACCTAGAGATTGAAGAGCTGAAAAACATACTAACATCGATCATATCGAAAATTAAGGAGGAATAATGATGGAGGAATTAAAGAGACTTATAGAAGCCATGGGAAGGGCATTCGAGGAATTTAAAATGGCCAATGATGCCCGGATCAAGGCAATCGAAGCTAAAGGCCATGCAGATCCGCTTCTAGTGGAGAAGGTCGAAAGGATCAATGCGGACCTTACGGCAATGTCTGCCATGAAACAACAATTAGAAGCACTAGAAACCATTGTGGCTCGCGGGCAGTTTCCCGGAGGCGGAGTGCCGAATCAGGATGCCGTCAATAGAGTTAAGGCATTTAATCACCTCATGCGGAAAGGCGGCAAAAGTATCAAGGATCTTGATATTCAAGCAGCAGCCTCAACACTTTCAGATCCCGATGGCGGATTTACCGTACCGGAAGAAGTCGAGACAGCAATTGACCGTGTTGCAAAAATCGTATCTGCAATGCGGAGACTTTGTACTGTACGGCCAATATCAACAGATACCTATCGTAAGCTCGTCAATCAGGGTGGAGCGACTTCTGGGTGGGTAGCAGAGAAGGCATCTAGGGCAGCAACTACGACCCCGACCCTTGCTGAAATCTCAATTAATACGAAAGAGGTTTATGCCATGCCAGCAGCCACGCAATCACTTCTGGATGATAGTGCCATTGATATCGGTCAATGGTTAGCTGACGAGGTCTCTATTGAGTTCACCGAAGAAGAAGGTGATGCTTTCATCACCGGCACTGGAGTTTCAGAGCCCAAGGGCATAGCCGCCTATACAATGGTTGCTAATGCCTCCTATGCTTGGGGTAGCGTTGGTTATATTGCCGGGGGTCATGCTTCGCTGCTTAATAATGCAGATAAGCTGATTGACCTTCAGCATGCGCTGAAACCCGTTTATCGCGGAGGTTCCGCATTTCTGATGAATGATTTGACAATGGCAGTTGTTAGAAAATTCAAGGATGGTGAGGGGAACTATCTCTGGAGGCCAGGTCTTGAGCAAGGCGCACCTGATACGCTATTGGGAAAGCCGGTCGAGATCGATGACAATGTTGCCGATATCGGTGCAGGTAAATATCCGGTCTTCTTTGCGAACTTCAAGCGAGCGTACATGATTATCGACAGGATTGGGATACGGGTTTTGAGAGATCCCTATACCAGCAAACCGTTCGTCCTCTTCTATACCACCAAAAAAGTTGGCGGCGGAATAGTCCACTATGAGGCGATTAAGGCTCTCAAGATTGCTACAACCTAAAATAATAGAGGCGGGGAAACTCGCCCCACAAAATAAGCAGGAGGTAAAAAACCATGAAAGATTTGCATAGTAATATTTCTGTTGTGCAGGCCATTGCGCCGAAAACCTATTCTACTGGCATCACTGGAACGGCAGATATTGATCTTGTCGGATTTAATTCTTGCGAGATCGAAATAACCTTCGGTGATCATGCGGATACTCTTTCCGCAGCGGTTGATTTTGATATTGAACTCCATGATTCTCCCGATACCGCAGGGGTTCATGGTGACTGGACTGATGTTGGGACTGCTGATGTTTTAGGATGCACCCCTGCTAGCGGGGTCATTCTCCATGTCGAAGATGATGCAGACACAAATCAGGTTTATCGCATTGGCTATGTAGGCGGGGAAAGATTTCTTAAGGTTGATGTGACGGCTGTTGGAACCCATGCGACCGGAACTATCATCGGCGTGAATGTGATAAAAGGCCATCCCCTTGATGCACCCGTCGCCGATACAGCACCGACGGTTTAAAACAATATATTAACCTGGTCTTAAATGACTACTCGGCGGGGGCCTCTCCGGCCCTCGTCGGGGCAACCACAGGAGAAATGGAGGACATGGAAATGGTAGACAATACTTATATGCCGAAGGTTTATAGAGACAGTGGCGGGGACCGCCAGGTTATTGCAGCGGGCGGAATTATGAGAATGGAGCCGGGATCGCTTATCCAATACGCGAACCCTACCGGCGCTGCGGACTATTACGTTGATGGAAATGTAGCTGCAACCGGAGCGGGCACGATTGACTCCCCATACTCAACACTCACTGAAGCAATCGCAGCTAGTAATGTCAGCATCGCACTTACGGCGAACCGCTGGTGGGCGCGGCGTAACCGTATTTTCGTCATAGGTGATGACCTCGACGAAGACCTGGTTACCCTTCCCGAGAAATGCGATGTTATCGGTTTGGGAAGTGACGACACGATTTCCGGCCCAAAGATTTTAGGGCACCACACTATTGTGGCGGCGGAAGATTACAGCATGGGTTGCCGGTTTATCAATATGGGTTGGCTTTGTGACAGATCTGGGGCACTGATCACAATTCCTGCTGGTTGCGGTGGCCTTCAGATCATCGGTGGTATCATGTACCCAGCCACCGGTAATTCGACAATCGCCCTTTCGCTAACGGATCTAGCCGATATCGTGATTGATGGTCTTGAAATTGCCTATAATGCCGGAGGCGGGATTTTCGCGGAAGGCATTAAGATTTTGGGTACAGTAAGTCACAAAAATAAGATCCGAAACATGGATATTTATGCAACCGAAGGGATCCATGTTGCAGCAGCAAATGCCACATATGGCGGTATAATCGAAAAAAGCAACATCTATGCGACAGCCCTGACTATCAACGATGAATCTCTGCTATTCCGGGTAATCAATAATCGGCTTATCACGGATGCAACGGTAAATGTTGCTGCTGGCGCTCTTGGAATCGTCTGTAATCCTCTGCTTGCCTCCGGTAACAAACTTGGCGGCGCGGCTGCGGGTGCGACGAATGCTGACTATCCATACGTTAACCCGTTGACCTCATAAACCCCTTCTCGGCGGGCTGTTCTCTATAATGGCCCGCCTTAAAAGGAAGATATGGTAATGGCTTATCAAAAAGGACCACTAAATTATCAGAAATCAACAGAGGACTTGCCGACCGATTTACAGGCGGGGGCAAGGATGCAATTCACAGATACCGGCGAGCGATTCATCTTTGACGGCGATGGATGGATTGAGGATCTTGCATATCCGGTTACAGAATAAAACAAGGAGGATTTTAAAATGTATACGAAAATTGGACGAATAACTCCGGCTTCGGTTGGGTCCAATGCGCTCCGGGGGAATCAACTCGGCGGACTGATTGTCGAGGGTGGCTATCAGGATAAAATGCAGGCCGGAAAGATGTATTTCGCATTCTGCGGGGTTCAGGATGTTGCGAAATATGATGCAACAGCGGCCATAGGATTGATTATTTATAACCCGCCTGGGAGTGGTGTAAATCTGATCTGGGGTAAATGGTCGGTGAATGTTTCAATAACATCGGCATCGATGACCGGAATGGTGCTTGCAATTTCTCCGCAGATCATTACTCCGACAACGGTGACGGCGGCAACGCTGACGGGAAAGACGCTTTTAACCGGGTCTACTGGATTGGCCACAGGGGTAGCGAAAGCCTATTCCATCGCGACAATCATAACGGCTCCGGTTGTATTCTATCCTCTGTTCACAAATTACGCGGCGGTTAATACCGTGGCTGGATTTGTTGCCAACGGGGATCTTGAGGGCGCATTTGGCTCGGCTCCTGGTACTGTAACGGTGATGGGTGCATTCGGTGCGGCTGGTGTTGATGTTGATCTGTGTCTGACCTGGGAGGAAGGCCCTGTGGGTCTGTAATATCAAGTTAATTAACCTCGACAGGGCGGCGCTCATGTCGCCCTGTAAGGCTTACAATTTAACGCAAGAGGTTTTAAGCATGAAAAAACTGATTGTAACTTTATTGCTGGCTGTTTTCTTGGGTGTTATGTGTGCCCCTGCATTGGCCCAAGACCCTGCCCCCTCTTTGACTACTTTGTGGCAGGAGAAGACTCAAAGGCAGATTATATTTGATGTAAGAGCGGCCCTTGAGGAAACGACTAATAACCTACAGGAAGGCATTTACAGGGTTCAAGAACTTGCTAAGAATACAAACTTTGACACGATACCTGATGCCGAAAAAGTTATTTTTGTAAAATGGCTTAATGCTTTTAAAGCGTTAAGGACTACTTTGCTAGGGGATGCCGAAATCAAGGCCCGTTACGATTGGAGACCGTAATTGAAAAGATTCCGAGCGACAAAAGAGGGGAAGCCTTTGGAGAGTGTTTGGTTAAACATTTCTATCAAGGATGAAAATGGCAAAGAACTTATCCTAAAAGAGTTGACCGACAAGGACGGCTGGACCCGCTTTATTGATATTGATGAGGCAATGAAGTGAAGAGATTTCTGAAACATATCCTCATTGTTCTACTTGTCATTTTCCCTGCCTTTGCGTGGGCCGCACCAGGAACCCAAGTATATACAGTAGCCACTAATCTTGTTACCCTGGTTGGTGGTGACGACATAGGGGGAACTTCTGGCAATCCCTACACCTTTACCCTGTTCAAGACCTATGATGATGCAGGGACAGGGACAGTTTTGCTTAGTGCCGGTACTCCTGCCTCTGACCTTGCCCTTACCTACGCAGTTAGACCCGTCGAATATCTGGCCATAGTCGTTAAATGTATTGTTGCCAATAAAACTCCCGCCCAAACCGATTATATTTTCATCACTGGCAAGGATTTCAAAGGTGATGCTCAGACTGAAGCCATTGACGTTACGGCTGGGAACGATACCTACACCTCTACAAAGTATTGGGCCAGCATAACCAACCTTGACTGCTCTGACAATGCTGCTGGCGGGGGTACGGTATGGGCTGATGGTACGATAGCAGTAACCCAGGACATCTGGGGGGTGGTGTGGGATCTTCTACAAAGCAACTATCAAATAGATAGTATCGTAGCATTCGGTAATGGATCAACGGCGACTTTTTTCAAGAGTACGAATGAAACAATCTATTTTGCAGATACGATTACATTTGGTGTTGTGGCAAACGCAACCTTACAATTGGGGAATTTGACTGGAGTAGGAGGCGTAAACGGAGTTTACTGGAGTATTGGGGCCAATACAGGTTGGTACAACATGGTTGTTGCCAATGGTACATTCAATATTTATGGGTCACTTATGGTGGAAAGAGGATATAGGGCTAATGGGGCTCCTTTCGTCTTTTGGGGTGGGATCGTTGATATTAGAAATTCCACATTACAACACTCTTCAAAAACCAAAGGGGATGGAGCTGTCATCTTTTATACAGCCATATCGAGTTTGACCCTAATAGATGTTATTTTCAGGCAAGTATATTTAGTAGAGTTAGATATTTCACCAACCGTTGCAGATAGAATAACCATTCATGATTCAACACACGGATTATATAGCATAATTCCAGCAACTCTAACTAAACTTGAAATAACATCAGCAGCAACAAATCAAATAAGACATGCAGGGGCGAATACACTCACCATAGTTGATAGTGTCAATGCTATTACGCAAGTCCGAATAGATAATGCAGCTGGCGTTATTAGGGATGCCCATCTCTGTGATATAAATATTACAGACAAAGATGGAAATAATTTATCTGGAGCAATAGTAGCTTGTGTTGACCAATACAATACTTCAATTTTTTCGGTTTTAACCGATGTGAATGGAAATATTGCCCAACAAACTATAATTTATAAACAATGGGCAACTACGGCTGAAACCCTAACCACCTATTCCCCCCATAAGTTCACATTAAGCAAGGCAGGGTACGAAACCCTTGTCCTTGATAACATCACGGTAGACGGGCCTGTTGACTGGCATTTGGAGTTGCAAAGTATAAAACGACCAAGGCGCTTCCAAACGAGTTGTGCGGATGATTATTACGAGAACGAGTACATCCACGAATTTAAAAAGGCGGCGTAATGTATAAAAATCTGGCAGGTCAAAAATTTGTGGTGACTGCCTGGGACGGGGCAAACGGGACGTGGAAGACCGGGGATGCTTCCAATATCACCGCTCAGATAAGTAAAGATTGTGGGGCTTCCGCTGCGACCGATGATGTCAACCCCACCGAGCTTGACGCCACGAATCACCCGGGAGTGTATTATTTCAATGCGCTTCAGGCTGAAAGCAATGCGGATTTGATTGTAGTGACACCGGTCAGCAGTACGCCTGATATATCATTTGAGCCGCTCAGGCTTTATACGACTGAGGTAATGAGAGGCACAGACGGAGCCAATACGACTGTGCCGGATGCGGCAGGCACAGCGGCAGGGCTACATGCAACAACAGACGGGTTAATAGGAACAGCACAAGCCGACCTTGACATAATCACTGATGCCGATGGGGTGATAGTCGGGGCCGCAGGTGCAACAGCCATTATTGATGAATTTGAAACACAAAGCCAGGCAGATCCTACAGGTTTCCATGTGAACGTAAAAGAAGTCAACGGGACCGCTCAGACTGCCAATGATAACGGAGCTGATATAAATGAAATTCTAGTAGATACTGCTGTGATTGGAGCACTGGGTGCTGGCCTCACTGCATTATCAACTCAGGCAAGCGTTGATGCGATCAAAGCAGAGACAGCCTTGATTGTGGCAGACACCAATGAACTCCAAGTAGATGACACCCCTGGTACGCTCGCTACCATAGCCGGGTATATAGATGGAGAGATAGGTCAGATCATAGCAGCAGTTATCACCAATGCAGCCGGAGCAGACGTGGCGGCTGACATCATAGCTATTAAAGCTGAGACCGCAGCGATTGTCAATGATACAGATGTCATAGATGATGGAACGTCAGGTCTTGTAAAAATTGCCCAAGATGTGGCAGCTATTTTGGTTGATTCAAACGAACTCCAAGGGGATTGGACGAATACCGGAAGGCTTGATGCGATACTTGACACTATTGCCGTTGATACCACCACGGATATTCCGGCATTGATAGCCACGGCGCAGGCAGACCTTGACGTTATTACCGGGGCCACAGGAGTCAATCTATTGGCGGCTACGCAGGCGAGTATTGATGCCATTGAAGCGGATACAGCAGAGATAGGCGCAGCAGGAGCCGGACTTACCGCCCTGGGTGATGCACGGATTGCAGAACTCGCGGCTGCTAACCTCCCTGCTGATATAGATACCTTATTGACAAGACTGACAGATACGAGAGCTACTTATCTGGATTATTTGTTTTCTATATATTTTGGATTGGTCTCTGTTGTGGCTCAAGCACAGGATGGCGCGGCGGGAAGCATTACTCTGACTGCAAGTGCTTCCGCAGTCAACGATTTCTATAAAGGACAAATAATTGTAATTTACACAGGGACCGGGGCCGGCCAAGCAAGGGCATGTTATGAATATAATGGGGGAACCAAGGTAGCCTTAACAAGACCTAGCTGGGCAACTGCCCCAGATAATACAAGCTGGTATGTTATTATTTCGGCAGGTTCGGCAGTCATGGCGGCTATGGAAGATATAGACTTTGGTGCAACCATGAAAGCGAGTATTACAGCAGCAGTACCCTCGGTGGCAAACATTCTTGATGGGGTTATTGAGGGAACCCTCACCTTAAAGGAAGTGCAATCTATCATGCTCGCAGTCTTGGCGGGTATTTCGACAGGGGGAGGAACCGCTACGATAGCTTTCAGAGACCAGGCCGATACTAAAGATCGGGTAAGTGCAACGGTGGACGCAACTGGCAATAGAACTGCCATAATTGTGGATGGAACTTAATGGCAACAAAGCTGAATACCGGATATTGGCAAGAGGATTATTTTCCAGATGGTTACTGGCAAGCTCTATACTGGCCGGGGTACATGGAACCCCTTGCCAACTTCATTACGGCAACCCGGCAGTTTGCATTTGCCACCGATGTTAAAGCGTTTTCATGGACCGCCGAGGATAGGATTTATGCTATGACTACTAAGATAAAAACCATTGCTTTCACTACGGCTAAGACAATCTATAATTTCATTACAAAGGAAGTATTATAATGCCAAACTTCCAAGGTACTGATTCGATAACGGTCCAACCGAATACGGCTGCAATGCCATACACGTTTACCTTTACGGTATGCAGTTCTGTAATAGCTAATGATGGGCAGTTACCATACGGCACTAATATATCAGCTATAACAGTTACGGCACATACGAGTGATGGAACGGCAGATACCGACCTGATAAATGGCACCCCCAGTGTGGCGGCAAATGTAGTGACGGTTGCTCTGGATTATCCGACTACCAATGGCGCGGGAACATATCATCTGACGTTTGTTTATACCTTGGATAGTGGCGCAAAAGACGAAGCCGATTTTAATCGTGTTCATGTAAAGGATAAATAATGCAAGCAGTAATATATACGCCCCCGGTACTAGAGCCTATCACGCAAGATGAAGCGAAAGAACACTTGCGGATTGAACAAACTGACGATATTGAAAACGATTATATTGATGCCATTATCAAAGCTGCCAGAGAGCACGTGGAAGATATTTGCCGGAGAGCCTTGCTAACTCAGGTGTGGGATTATTACCTTGACAAGTTCCCCGGGAATGATTTCATCAAGCTACCTTTTGGCAACCTGCAAGCTACCGGGCTAACCATTACATATTACTCGGTTGATACCGATGATTCAAAAAAGACCAATACCTTAACCTTGACAAGCGACTACCTGATTGAGACTAATGGCGAGGCGTGTGGTAAAATCGTTTTACCGTATGGTGAAACATGGCCGAGTTTTACGGCATGGCCGACCCAGCCTGTTAAAATCCATTTCACTTGCGGGTGGACGACCAGAGCTTTGGTGCCATACAAGATCAAGGCAGCTATCAAGATGCTGGCAGAGGATCTTTACAATATGAGAAGTGCTCAACATGTAGGGGTAACGGTAACTGAAAATAAAACTGTAATGGCTTTGCTCTCGCCATACAGAATCTGGGTTTAAGCAATGCAATCAGGTGAACTTAAAAAACTTATAACTCTTCAATATGAAACTAAAACGGCAGACGGGATGGGATCGTTTACGGTAGTCTGGACTGATTTGGCAACTGTTTGGGCGGCTATCTGGCCGATATCTGCCAATGAAATAGTACAATCTATGCAGACTAATATGATCATAAGCCATAGGGTCAGGATTCGATATAGAAGTGGGGTTCTTTCAAGCTGGAGAATCAAGTTCGGTGATCGCTATTTTAATATTGTGAGCATAATTAACCCTTCAGAACGAGGGGAATGGCTCGATATTATGGCAAAGGAGTCAACCTAAGGAGATAGTATAAATGTTTCTAAGTGTTAGGCATAAGCCATTGCAAAAAGAGGCATTACGACATTTTGTCATTAATAAGGATAATGATGAGGAGATCCCTCGCGTGATTTGGGCGAATGATGAAACAGGACGCTACCGGCAATATCTAATAGATAATGCAGGGAAGCTAATAGTCGAAAATGGGGAAATCAAAAGCAAGATATTTACTGGAAATATTGAATTGCGGAAAAGGAAGTCAACTTAAATGCTCAATCTTACGACAGCTATAATAACAAAAGCTGCTGGATCTACTTTTTTGACCAGTATTGGTAGCCAATTACGTAACGGTAGGGCTGAAGATGATGATGCTTATCCCTATTGTGTCTTTTTGCTTCCTGTATTTGGCGACCCTCAATCACTATCAACATTTGAGAGGGACTATAACGACATATTAATGCAGTTTTCAATTTTTTCGGCACTGCATGCGCCATCTGAAGCTTGGACGATTTATGGATACCTAAAGGAACTTTATGATGATTGTACGCTAGAGACGCTTACTGGAGAGACACTAATTTTAATGGAGCGCCGAAATATACCACAACCAATACCAGAAGATCATACGATAAAGGGTGGCGGTTTGCAAAGGGTTTGGCACCTTCCTGTTGAATATGGCATTGTAACGAAGCTCGATTAATTTAAGGAAATTTATGGAAAAAGCTCTTTCACAAATCACCCGCGCAGAATGGATTGCTATTAACTGGATTGAGATTGATCCGGTAATGGGTGGTGACAGCGGTGACAGAGTATTTATGGGTAACAACAAAAGAACGCCGGATGAGGCAGCGGAAGCGGCCATGGATTGGGATTCAACGATAGAGGAAAGAGAAGAATTTCAAGGCGTAGAGTTATGAAAAATAAAAATATCATAGTAGCTCGGAACTTAATCAGATGCCTCGACCTCGACAGCCTCCGAAACGCAGA
>Ga0307380_10012246_pt1 | contig 10691 bp, 8 predicted proteins | sample UN3MG_FD_202239 | JGI IMG/M metagenome (GOLD analysis project Ga0307380, IMG submission 202239) | Soil microbial communities from Risofladan, Vaasa, Finland - UN-3 | ecosystem: Environmental > Terrestrial > Soil > Coastal area > Acid sulfate soil | place: Finland: Risofladan, Vaasa | collected... | reverse complement strand
GAGACGGCACCCTTGACGGATGGGAAGATGATTGGGATCTTCTCCCCCATACCTTTGAAAAGACCTGGGATCAGATTGAGTACATTTCCTCAAGACGTTTTGATAACTTAAAGGACCTTGAAAATGAGGTTCGGGCCATTAAGAACCCGAATCATGACTGGCTGGAATTGAAATCTCAAAACAGAAACCAGGGTAAACTTCAATCTTCGCCTAACGCCTTGACAACCTCGAAAGACAGTGGTGAAATAAGGGAACAAGCGGACCGTCTGGCTAATAAAATGGAAGTTCTGGTACCCCTTGACAGCCAGGCCGAGGAAGATCCCCTTACGATGGCAGGCCTATGGAGTTCTTTGTTAAAAGTTTACAGTTCCGGTGTGCCGAATGCGGTATTTCTGGGTGGAGTCCCTGAAAAACATTTTCTGGTAGTTTTTAACAGGTCTTTAAATGCGAACGATTTTGTAAGACTCTGGTCGGCTCACACGGGTGCTCTGTAACTGAACAGATCGGTTTAACCTTCCAACCATTACGGATTATTAAATAAAATGTGCGCCAAAGATCTTATCCAAGCCGGTAAACTTTCAGAGGCCCGCAGTCATTTGATCGAGGCGATTAAAGCTTCGCCCGCCGACCAGAGCAGTCGCACGCTTTTGTTTCAGGTTCTGGCTTACACGGGCGAATGGGATAAAGCCCGCCGTCATCTGGAAATCATCGCCGCCCAAGACTCAACCCGGCAGACGGGCGTTCAGGTTTACCTGAACCTGGTTCAGGCCGAAATCGAACGGATCGAAGTTGTTCAAAAGAAACAACCGCCTGCTTTTTTACCGAAATCTCCGGCCTATCTAAAACAGTATGAAAACGCCTGGCAAAAACTTGATAACCAGCAGTACCAAGAAGCCGCAACGGTATTCCAAGAAATTGATAATCAATGTCCGTCCATCTCGGGAACACTGAACGGCAAAGATTTTAAAGGATTTCGGGATACGGACACACGACTATCCTGTTTTCTCGAAGCGTTTGTTCATGAACGGTATGTGTGGATACCCTTTGAATCCATTAGGGAACTGGTCATTTCGTCACCCAAAACGTTTTTTGATCTTCTATGGATACAGGCAAGCATAACGACCCGGGATGGGCTGACCTTAAACTGCTTTCTGCCGGTGCTTTACCCTGAATCATTCCGCCATGAAGATGATCGGCTGAAGCTGGGGCGCATGACGGATTGGATGGATCTGGGTGAAGGCTTTTATCAAGGCGTCGGACAGCATGTTTTCCATGTAGGTGAGGAAGACATTTCAATTCTGGAAATCGAAAAAACAGTTTTTAAACCAACTGAACCGGAGTAGAAACATGAAACGTACGATTGACATCGATGCGATTTTGGCCCCGCTTCCAGGGGAGAATCCGGCAGGTGAAAACCTCCGTTATGCACCGATCTATGATGAGATAAAAGAGGCAAGACGGGCTGATGATCCTTTTGATCGCGGAGACTGGGACCGTGAAATCAAGACCTCGGACTGGGACAAGGTTATTGCGCTTTCTGTGAAGGCGCTTTCAGAGAAAACCAAGGATCTCCAAATCGCTGCATGGCTTACAGAGGCACTGACAAGGACCGAAGGTTTCAAAGGATTCGCTTTAGGTCTGAAAATTCTCAACAGCTTTTTGGGTGATTTATGGGATCATGCCTATCCGGAGATAGACGAAGGTGATCTTGAATACAGGGTGGGACCCCTTGAGTTTCTAAACAATAATCTCTGGCTTTCCATAAGAGGAGCCCCGATAACGGACAACAGTACCACATCCGGCTATTCGTGGATAAAATGGCAGGAGTCCCGACAGGTGGGTTATGAAAAAGATACCCTTAATCAATACGGTGATGTGGACGATAGCAAGAAGGCTGCACGCGATGAAAAGATCGCAGAGGGCAAGCTCACAGCCGAAGCTTTTGACACTGCTGTTACTTCTTCGTCAAAGAGGTTTTATGTGGAGCTCGAGAAAGCCTTGGCCTTATGTTTGGATGAATTCAAGATATTTGACGAAACGGTGGATGAAAAATTTGGAAATGATGCTCCCAGGTTGTTTGAAATCAGACAGGCCCTCGAGGATTGCGAAATGCTTTTGTCCCGAATACTAAAAGAGAAGGGGGTACTTAAACCTGAACCTCAGGCTGAAAGTGATGCAGAACCCGTCCAAGATGCATTTTTGGAGGATGAGTCCGAATCAGCGTCTTCAACGGTTGCGCAAGTTGAGGTTTCTAATGTCGCGGGACAAATTCCCTCCGACATATCAATTGATTTTGATTCTATTGAGCAGGCATTTTGGCGGGACGCTCTGATCAACTTACAGGAATCCGGCATAAGAGAAGCTCTGGGAAAGCTCCTCAATGCATCGTGTAGTGCACCTTCTGTAAGGCAGCAAAACAGGTACAGGCTTCTGATGGCCAAGCTTTGCCTCAGGGCTGACAGGCCGGATCTTGCAAGACCTATTGTGGAAGAACTGCATACATTGATTGAACAGATGAACCTCGAGCAGTGGGAATCTCCCATATGGATTGCAGAAATCCTTGATGCTTATTACCAGTGCCTAACGGCTGAAGGGGCTTCTGATGATGACTTGCACAAGGCCAATAATGAACTTTTTCAAAGGCTTTGTACAACGGATATAACAAAAGCGATAACCTATAAGGGTTAGGTTTGCAAACAGAAAGGAGGTTGAAATATGGCCAAGGAAAGTTTACAGCATACCCTCGATAGGGTAAGGGCCCCCAGGGTCCAGATAACTTACGACGTAGAGATCGGCGAGGCTATTGAAATGAAGGAGATCCCTTTTGTCGTGGGTGTTCTGGCCGATATATCCGGCAAGCCGGATGAACCCTTGCCGAAACTTAAAGATAGAAAATTTGTTGAAATTGACAGGGACAATTTTGACAATGTCCTTGCCGGCATGAAGCCGAGGCTGGCCTTCAGGGCAGACAACAAGCTGACGGATGATGATACAAAAATGTCTGTAGAGCTTCGCTTTAAATCCATGGATGATTTTCATCCTGAGCGTGTGGCAGAACAGATTACACCGGTGCGCAAACTGGTAGAAACCAGAAAAAAGCTTTCCGATCTGCTGAATAAACTCGACGGGAACGACCGGCTGGATGAATTGCTCCAGGATATTATTTCAAACACCGATGCTCTGGAGAAGCTCGGGACTGAGGCCGGCGTGAAAAAATCCGAAGAGGAAAAAGAATAATAGTATAAGGGGGTGGTTCACATGTCTGAAAATCAAAAGGAAAAGCAACAGGCTGTTTCAGCGGAAGAGATTCAGGAAGAAAAGAGCATCCTGGAACAGATCATAGAGGAAGGGAAACTGGCCCGTGATGAGAGTCAAAAGCAGGGAGCCAGGGATCTTATCGGCGAGTTTGTCGGGCAGATCATGGAAGGAACCATGACGGTTTCCAAGGATACCGAAGCCATGATCAATGTCAGGATTGCTCAGATAGATCGACTGATCTCCGATCAATTGAATGAAGTGATGCACCATCCTGATTTTCAAAAGCTTGAAGGCTCATGGAGAGGGCTACAGTACCTTGTCAGCCAGAGCGAAACCGGGGAGCGGATGAAAATCAGGGTGATGAATACATCCAAAAAAGATCTCCTTAAGGACATGGAAAAGGCAAGTGAATTTGATCAGTCCGCTCTTTTCAAGAAGGTTTATGAAGAAGAATACGGTATGTTCGGCGGTGCCTCCTACGGCGCCCTGATCGGAGATTATGAGTTCAGCAACCATCCGCAGGATCTTGCCCTTTTGGAGAAGATATCGCAGGTTGCTGCATCGGCCCATGCGCCTTTTGTCTCTGCGGCGGCTCCCCAGTTGTTTAACTGGGACAGCTTTGAAGAACTTGGCGGTCCCAGGGACCTTTCCAAGATTTTTTCAAGTGCTGATTATGCCAAATGGCGATCTTTCCGCGATACCGAAGATTCAAGATATGTCGCTTTGACCCTTCCCCATATCCTGATGAGGCTTCCTTACGGACAGGATAATGTCCCGGTTGAAGCCTTCAACTTTGAAGAAGATATTGATGGAACAGACAGCAGTAAATATCTCTGGGGCAATGCCGCCTATGCCCTTGGCACGCGTTTGACCGACGCCTTTGCCAAGTTTAGCTGGTGCGCCGCTATCAGGGGTGTGGAAGGCGGCGGCCTTGTGGAAGGCCTTCCTGTCCATACATTTAAGACAGATGAAGGCGATGTTGCGCTCAAGTGCCCTACAGAAATAGCCATTACAGACCGGCGTGAAAAAGAGTTCGCAGATCTTGGTTTTGTGCCCCTGGTCCACTGCAAGGGGACCGACTATGCGGCGTATTTCAGCACACAGACCGGCAACAAGCCAAAGGTTTATGACTCTGATTCCGCCAATGCCAGTGCAAGGCTATCTTCGCAGCTTCAATATATCCTTGCTGTGTCAAGATTTGCACATTACCTCAAGTCCATGATGAGAGACAAGATCGGCAGTTTCATGACAAGAAAGAATGCAGAGGATTTTCTGAATAACTGGATCAGTAATTATGTTCTTCTGGATGATAATGCCAGCCAGGAGATGAAATCCAAGTATCCTTTGCGCGAAGCAAGAATCGACGTCAGTGAAATTCCCGGTAAGCCTGGAGCGTACCGGGCTGTGGCATTCTTGAAGCCTCACTATCAACTGGATGAACTGGCTGTTTCATTGAGGCTGGTCGCGGATCTGCCGCCTCCGGCAAGTGGATAGGAAGCTGGTTAGTCGATATACGGTCAATCTGATGAGGCAAGAAGTTTCATAGATCAAGAGAAATTGTTTAACACGTTGAAAAATTTTATACATTAAACGTAGAGGCAAAAGGAGAGATCACCATGGCGGCAGATAATTTTATAAAAATCGACGGGATAAAGGGTGAAAGTACTGATGACAAACATAAGGACTGGATAGAAATTCTTTCCTATACTTTTGGGGTTTCTCAACAAAAATCCGCAGCAGATGCCAGTGCAACGGGCTCAGCAACAAGCCATCGTGCGGATTTCCAGAAATTGACTATTATAAAACATATGGACATCGCATCTACTCCAATTTTCAAGGCATGTGTAAAAGGAACAACCATCAAGGAAGTTATCCTTGAGTTGTGCCGTGCCGGTGGCGATAAACAAAAGTACATGGAATATAAGCTAACCGATGCAATTATCACTAATGTGGACACAAACGGAGCTACAGAAACAGTAAAGTTCAATTTTGGAAAGATAGTGCAGACGTATACTAAAATCGGTCGCGACGGAAAACCCGCGGGACAACAGCCGGCAGGTTGGGACCTTACGGCAAACAAAGAGATTTAATTTTCCTGATACAACATGAAGAGCGGCTATAACATCCGGACATCTATTCTGGACAGGCTTGTGGATATGGAACCAGGGGTTTCCCGTGAGCCTGTCCAGCACCGTTTGTTCGATATCAGCAGAATAAAGGCCATGGTCGTAAGGGATCTGGAAAATCTCCTGAATACCCGTCGACAGATACTCCCGGTACCTGCCTCGTACAAGGAGGTAAACAATTCTGTTTTTATGTACGGCATAGGAGATTTTACCTCCGAAAACCCCAGAAGCCCGTCTGTGAGGCGACGATTACGGCAGGATATTGAAAAAACGATTTCAAGGTTTGAACCCAGGTTAAAGAATGTAACCGTGCGTCTTGAAGAAGATATTGAAGCAGGGCGAAATATCAGGTTCAGGATAAGTGGGACGCTGGTTGTTGAATCTGAAACCGAACCTGTGACGTTTGACACCTATTTTGACACGAACAGGGGCGAGTACGTTATACAGAAATAAGCGGGTATGTTGGGAAATGGAAGATAGTCTACTAAATTACTACGAACGTGAACTGACCTTTATCCGCGAGATGGGTGCGGAATTTGCAAAAAAGTATCCCAAGATTGCAGGCAGGCTGAAGCTTGAAGCCGACAAATGTGATGATCCCCATACCGAGCGCCTGATTGAGGCCTTTGCCTTTATCAGCGGGCGCATACACAAGAAAATAGAGGATGATTTCCCTGAGATAACAGAATCTATTCTCAGTATAATCTACCCTCATTACATCCGCCCGATACCTTCCATGTCTGTTGTGAGATTCGAGCCCATAAAGCAGACTATCCCGCCGGTCGGCTACAAAATAGATAAAAATACTGCGCTCTATTCCAAATCCGTGGGCGGCACCACCTGCCAGTTCACAACCTCCTACCCCGTCACAATTTGGCCTGTTGACGTTGTTTCAGCAGGGCTCCAAGACCCTGTTAAGCAGATCAGAGGCGCCCAACAAGCTATTTTGATTCAATTGAAGACCTACAACAATCTAAGCATTTCTAAAATTGGGTGGGAAAAGCTGCGTTTTTTTCTCAACGGCCCCCATCAGCACGTCTTTCATCTCTATGAGCTTTTGTTCAACCACGTGTGCCATGTGGAATGTGAGTCTGTTAACGCCCGTGGAAAAAAAGAAGTGGTACCCCTGAACCCAAAAGACATATTACCGGTTGGATTTAATCCCGATGAGGGAATACTACCCTATTCAAAAAGGTCTTTTCCCGGCTATATCCTTCTTTTCGAGTATTTCTGTTTTCCCGAAAAGTTTCTTTTTTTTGATCTCAGCGGACTCAGCAGGCTTAAAAACAAGGGCCTCAAAGACACCCTTGATATCCGGATATATCTAGACAAGACGGCCAAATCAAATCTTGTAATAAATAAAGATACGTTTTGCACCCATGCGACACCTGCAATAAATCTTTTCAGCCGTATTTCAGAACCGATTCGTGTTGAACAGCAAAAAACCGAATACCGTGTCGTCCCGGATGTCAGAAGGCAGGACTCGACTGAAGTTTACAGCGTAGATCGGGTAACCTCCCCTTCTCAATCATCACCGGGAAGGGAAGTTGATTTCAAACCTTTTTATTCTGTCAGGCATCACCTTGATGAAGATGACAGCCTTGGCAAGCGTGCGTTCTGGCATACAGAACGGCGTTCTTCCGGCAAAAAGGGCGACAGCGGTTCGGAGGTCTTCCTCTCTTTTAGAGACCTGTACTTCAACCCTGTTGATCCGGGAGAAGAAACATTGACGTTGCATGTCACTTGCACAAACCGGGATCTGCCGGTGCGCCTTCCGATCGGGGATTCAACAAGTGACTTCAGTATAGAGACGGCGGCACCTGTTGCACGTATCATCGGCCTGATAAAACCAACCCCCACACGCAGGCCTTCCCTTGGAGGTGCATTGCAATGGCGCCTGATATCTCATCTCTCCCTCAACTACATGTCTATTGTTCAGGGAGGAGAAGAGGCCCTCAGAGAGATCCTCAGGCTCTATGATTTCGACAATTCACCGGCGACAAGACAGCAAATAAACGGAATCGTGTCTCTTACATCCCATCATATTACCAAGAGGATGGGGCAAGGCTTTTGTCGCGGCGTGCAGGTCACCATAGAATTTGACGAGGATAAGTTTGTGGGAACAGGTCTTTATCTGTTTGCATGCATTCTAGAAAGATTTCTGGGTCAGTATGTCTCCGTCAATTCCTTTTCCCAGTTGACAGTAAAAACCATACAAAAAAAAGAGGCAATAAAACAGTGGCCCCCCAGAAACGGCAATCGGGTACTCCTCTAAAAGACCGCCTGGCCAAAGAATTCTACCGGTTTTCTTTTTTTAAGGCTGTAGATCTTCTAGAATCACTACATCCTGACAAAAAGCCCCTGGGCCAGACACTTCTGCCTTCAGAAGAGGCTGTAAGATTCTCGGTAAAACCCAGATTCGCTTTTCCTCCCAGTGATATTTCCAGTCTGGAGCCTGGTGATGAAGAGAAGCCCGCGGAAATGGCAGTCACGTTTATGGGACTTATCGGTCCAAACGGTGTCCTTCCGCGCTGGTATAATGAACTGGCAGCGGAAAGAAACTGGCATAAGGATTTTAGCTTTACAGCCTTTTTAGATATTTTTCACCACCGTCTTATCTCCCTTTTCTATCTGGCCTGGAAAAAACACCGGTTTCCGGAGAACTATCTCCCCGGGGCCAAAGACAGACTGTCAAGGTATCTTTTGAGTCTATCCGGTCTGGGAACTCCGGGGCTCAGCGGAAGAATCGGATTGCCGGAAGAATCCCTGGCATTTTACAGTGGACTCATATCAAGACATGCCCCGTCAGCGGCCTCCATTAAGGCGACAGTATCATTCCTTTCAGGCACCACTATTGAGGTCGAGCAATTCATTGAGCAGATGATTCCTCTGAGCCCGGAAGACCAGACCCAGATCGGTTCAGCAAATTCCCAACTGGGCGTTGATACTGTTTGCGGGAGCTATGTCTGGGACTGCCAGTCTAAATTCCGAGTCAATTTGGGGCCTATGAACTATAATGATTTTTTACGCTTTCTGCCCAGCGGTGACATGCTCGGCCCGATTTTTTCCCTTGTCAAATACATGGTCGGAATGGAGTATGAATTCGAGACGAGCATATACTTAAATCGAAAAGAAGTGCCTCCGTGCATATTGGGTGCAGAAACTCAACCGCGTCTGGGCTGGACAACATGGATCAAAAGTCCCGAGGTTGTTCATGAAAGTGATCCCTGTATCACGTTTCAGGAGAGTGACCTGATGAGACAACCATGAATCCGTTCAATAACTAATCGGTTTACAGCTATCTTCGAAAGGAGCGATAAATATGGTCATATCGAATCTCAAGTCCCTGATAGGAAAACTAAACAGCACATGCAGAGGCGCTCTTGAATCGGCTGCGGGGCTTTGCATGTCGCAAACCCATTATGAAGTCGATATTGAGCATTTTCTCCTCAAACTCCTGGATCTGTCCAATACGGATACAGAAAAGATCCTCAGATATTTTGAGATCAATCAGGATCATCTGATTGCAGATCTTACTCGAAGCATGGAGGGTTTCAAGACAGGCAATGCCAGGACTCCTGCTCTTTCACCCCGAATACCGGAAATGATAAAGGATGCATGGATGATGGCATCCATTGACTTTCAGGCATCCGGTGTCCGGTCAGGCCATATTACCCTGTCTCTGATGCGCAACGACCAGACCGCAAGGATGCTCACATCAAGCTCAGAGGCATTAAAGAAAATATCTGTCGAGACCCTGGGAAAAAGCCTGCTGGATATTGTATCCGGTTCTGCTGAAGATGGCGAAGCGGTAAAGACCGCTCAACCGGCCGATATGGCAGGAGAAGCAAAGCCTGCCGGAACCCGGGCACTGGATCAGTATACCATCAATCTGACGCAAATGGCCAAAAACGGGGAAATAGATCCTGTTTTAGGAAGGGACTTTGAGATCAGGCAAATGGTGGACATTCTGATCCGTCGCCGGCAGAACAACCCCATCCTCACCGGCGAGGCCGGTGTGGGCAAGACCGCCGTTGTTGAAGGGTTTGCCTTGCGAATCGCAGAGGGCGATGTCCCCCCTGCCTTGAGGGATGTTACCATCCATACCCTTGACATGGGGCTTTTACAGGCAGGGGCCGGCATAAAAGGAGAATTCGAAAACCGTCTAAAATCCGTCATCAATGAGGTAAAGGCATCTCCTGTGCCGATCATTCTTTTTATTGACGAAGCACATACTCTGATCGGCGCGGGGGGGCATGGGGCCGGTGATGCGGCCAACCTTTTAAAACCGGCTCTCGCCCGTGGCGAGCTTCGCACCATCGCTGCAACCACGTGGGCGGAATACAAGAAGTATTTTGAAAAAGACGCAGCCATGGCGCGCCGTTTCCAGGTAGTTAAAGTAGAAGAGCCGGACGAGCAAAAGGCACTGATCATGATGCGGGCCATCGGACCTTTTCTTGAAAAACACCACAATGTCATGATCACAGACGCCGCACTTGCGGATACAGTATCCCTTTCCCATAGATACATTTCCGGAAGGCAGCTTCCGGACAAGGCGGTGAGCGTTCTGGATACGGCCTGCGCAAGAGTGGCCATTGGTCTTACAACAAGCCCGCCTCCCATTGAAGAGGCCACAAGACATATCGCCGATATTGAAAGAGAGGTAAAGACCCTTGAAAGGGAAACTCTCATGGGCCGTGACCATGCGGAGAGACTGGAAGTTCTTGAAAAGGAAAAACAAGAAACCCGGTCCCGTCTGGATAATCTGAACAAAAAGTGGGAACAAGAAATGGGAATTGCCCGGAATATCGTAGATGTCCGGCAGGAAATCCGTGATATTTATGAAAAGGAGCCTGAAAGCAAAGATCTCTCTGAAAAACAGGAAACACTCAAAGGGCTGGAGGCAGAACTTGCCGAAAAGCAGGGAGACACCCCCCTTGTGCAGGTTGCCGTGGATTCGCAAACGATTTCTGAAGTAATCTCCGGATGGACCGGCATTCCCACAGGACGCATGCAGGCCGATGAGATCGAGACGGTTCTCAACATGGAAAAACTCTTGGGAGAAAGGATCATCGGTCAGGATCATGCCCTTGGTGCCATCGGCCAGATGATTCAGACATCCCAGGCTGGTATTGAAGACCCGTCCAAACCCACAGCGGTTTTCCTTTTTGTGGGACCCAGCGGAGTAGGAAAGACCGAGACGGCCCTTGCTCTGTCAGACCTCTTATATGGCGGCGAGCAGAATGTGATCACCATTAACATGTCAGAGTACCAGGAGGCCCACACGGTTTCCAGTCTTAAGGGCTC
>Ga0307380_10012245_pt1 | contig 10692 bp, 11 predicted proteins | sample UN3MG_FD_202239 | JGI IMG/M metagenome (GOLD analysis project Ga0307380, IMG submission 202239) | Soil microbial communities from Risofladan, Vaasa, Finland - UN-3 | ecosystem: Environmental > Terrestrial > Soil > Coastal area > Acid sulfate soil | place: Finland: Risofladan, Vaasa | collected... | reverse complement strand
TTGTTACCAAGATGCCGGCCGCAGAGATGACGGAGAACTTTCGTTCGACGAGCAAAAACGCCTCGTCGCCGAACTCGCCCGCCGCGACGGTGATCAGCATCACCCTGTTCCTGCTCGCCGCTCGCCGTGACCCGTTGGTCGCGCCGACCGGTGCCCGCAACCTCGCCGAAGTCACGATCGACTTCATCGAGGAGAGCGTGGTGATGCAGACGCTCGGCAAGTCAGGCCTTCCGTGGACGCCGTTCCTCCTGAGCCTGTTCATGTTCATCTTCCTGTGCAACATCCCAGGAGTGATTCCGATCATTCAGATGCCGGCCACGGCGCGTATCGCCATTCCGTTGGCGCTGTCGCTGCTGGTCTGGGTGATCTACATCGGCACCGGCTTGAAGCATCAGGGTCTGGGATACTTCGGTCACCTGCTGTGGCCCCCCGGCGTGCCGACGGCACTGAAGCCGCTCGTCGGGCTCATCGAGTTCATCTCGACCATCATCGTGACGCCGTTCTCGTTGACCGTGCGACTCATGGCCAACATGCTCGCCGGCCACATCCTGCTCGTCACGTTCGGTCTGCTGACCCACGCACTGTTCACCGCGGAGACCTCACAGATCTTCCTCGTGCCGATGAGCATCCTGCCGTTCGGCATGTTGATCTTCCTGACGGCATTCGAGATTCTCGTCGCCTTCCTGCAGGCCTACATCTTCGCGATCCTCGCCGCCGTGTACATCAACAACTCGACGGTCGGACACGCCGAGGACCACTGAGTCCGCGGCAGCATCGCACCACTCATCACCGTTCGAACACCCCGATCTCCCATCTACCGAAAGCACAACAGGAGAAGACCCCATGGAAGCATTCAGCGCTCTGGTTGCCCAGATCGACGACCCGGCTGACGCCAAGAACATCAGCGCTGCCGCAGGCGCCGGTTACGCCTATGGCCTCGCCGCCATCGGCCCCGGCATCGGCATCGGCTACCTCGTCGGCAAGTCCGTCGAGGCAATGGCCCGCCAGCCCGAGGCCGCAGGCATGGTGCGTACCACCATGTTCCTCGGTATCGCCTTCACCGAAGCCCTGGCCCTCATCGGCTTCGTGGTCTTCATCCTGTTGAAGTTCGCCTGATCGCGAGCGTCCCGTCCACGGTCAAGAAGCGAAGGAGATGACGTGCTGACAGCCGTCGTAACGTCCTCCGGCGCGACGATCGAGGTGTCCTTGTTGGACGCCACGTTCGTCACCGCCGAAGAGGGCAGCGAAGCAGAGGGTCCCGAGAGCGATCTCAACCCGATCTTCCCCGAAGTGAAAGAAGTCGTCTGGGGCTTCGGTGCCTTCGTGGTACTGGCGCTCGCCATGCGCCTGTTCCTGTACCGCAGGGTGCGCGATGGCATGACGGCGCGCTACGACCGCATCGAGGGCGACCTCGAAACGGCCGAAGCGTCCACCACGTCGGCGCGCGCCGACGTGACCGATTACGAGGCACAACTCGCATCAGTGCGCGCCGAGGCCCAGACCCGGGTCGAGGCGGCTCGCGCCACGCTCGAAGTCGAGCGCAACGAGCAGATCGCCGCCGCGAACGGCCGCATCGCGGACAAGCGCGCTGCGGCCGCCGCCGAGGTCGACGCCGCCAAGCAGGCTGCTCGTGGCCAGGTCGAGTCGGCCGTGGTCGATGTGTCCACGCGACTCACCGAACTCGCCGCCGGGCGCCGTCCGGGCGACGACGTCGTGCGACGGGCCGTCGGCGACGCGATGAACCAAGGAGTGTCGGCATGAGCCTGTTCACCGCTGCCACGCTGGCCGCCGGCCGGGTGTTCCCCGGCGCCGAGGAGATCCCCTTCGACGACAAGGGCTACACGACGGTCAATCCGATCCTTCCTCCGTTGAAGGAACTCGTCCCAGGGACGATGGCGTCGATCATCGTGTTCACCCTGCTGGCGTGGAAGGCCGGCCCGATCATCCGCAAGAGCTTGCGGGACCGCACCGCCGGCATCCAGAAGCAGCTCGACGACGCGTCCGCCGCCAAGGCCGCCGCCGAGACCGAAGCGGTCAGGATCCGCGAGGCGCAGGGTGACATCGACGCCGAACGAGCTCGTCTCTACGCCGAAGCCGATGCCCAAGCCGAAGCACTTCTCGCCGATGGCCGGGTTCGCCTTGCCGCCGAGATCGCTGACCTCGAAGCTCGTGGGGACGCCGACATCGCTTCGGCTGCCGGGCGCAGCAGCGACGAATTGCGTTCCGAGATCGCGAAGCATTCGGGAACGGCCGTCGACGCCATCGTGCGCGACACGCTCGACGAGGCTGCGCAGCAGGAACTGATCGAGAACTTCATCGCCCGAGTCGGTGCAAGCCAGGGAGCCGCATCATGAGTGACGACGCAATGATCGAGGGCTACGCCCGGGCACTGTTCGAGGTCGCCCGCGCCGAGGGCACGCTCGACGAGGTCGAAGACGAACTGTTCCGGTTCGCTCGCTCGTACGAGTCGAGCGATGCGCTGCGCAACGCGCTGACCGACGAGCACATCCCCGCCGAGAAGCGCCAAGCGATCGTCGAAGACCTGCTCGGTGGCAAGACCACGACGACCACGATCCAACTCGTGTCGATGGTGGTCGGTTCCGGCCGCAGCCGCGACATCCCCGCGATCGTCGACAGCCTCGTCGCTCGTGCGTCGAGTGCCAAGCAGCTCGATGTCGCCGAGGTCCGCACCGCAGTGGCGCTCACCGACGATCAGCAGGCGCGCCTCAAGGCCGCTCTGGAAAACGCCACCGGCAAGACCATCAATCTCAAGACCGTCGTCGACCCCTCGGTGGTCGGTGGCGTGGTCGCCACGATCGGTGACACCGTCATCGACGACACCGTTCGCACCCGTATCGAACAGCTGAAGAGCCGGCTCTGAGCCGAGCCGCTCACAAAGGAATAGACACCCATCATGGCTGAGCTGACCATTTCTGCCGCCGACATCGCATCGGCGCTCAAGACCAATCTCGACGGCTTCGAGCCCTCGCTCGAAGCCCGCACAGTCGGGCGCGTCGCCGAAGTCGGCGACGGCATCGCCCGCGTGTCGGGTCTGCCCGATGCGGCCGTGAACGAACTCCTCGAGTTCGAAGACGGATCCGTCGGCCTGGCGTTGAACCTCGACGAGTTCTCGATCGGCGCCGTCGTGCTCGGCGACGTCGACAAGATCGAAGAGGGCCAGACCGTCAAGTCGACCGGCAGCATCCTGTCGATGCCCGTCGGCGACGGCATGCTGGGCCGCGTCGTCAACGCACTCGGTCACCCGATCGACGGCAAGGGCGAGCTGGTCGGCACCCAGAGCCGCCGCATGGAGATCCAGGCGCCCGGCATCATGGGCCGCAAGCCCGTGCACGAGCCGCTCCAGACCGGCATCAAGGCCATCGACGCCATGACCCCGATCGGCCGTGGCCAGCGGGAGCTGATCATCGGCGACCGCAAGACCGGCAAGACCACGGTGGCGATCGACACGATCATCAACCAGCAGGGTCTCGGCGTGAAGTGCATCTACGTCGCCATCGGCCAGAAGAGCTCGACCGTCGCCCAGACCGTCGACACGCTGCGCCAGACCGGCGCTCTCGACTACACCGTGGTCGTGGTGGCCTCGGCGTCGGACCCCGCCCCGTTCAAGTACCTCGCCCCGTACGCCGGCTGCGCCATCGGCCAGCACTGGATGGACAACGGCGAGCACGCCCTGGTGGTGTACGACGACCTCTCCAAGCAGGCCGACGCCTATCGCCAGCTCTCGCTGCTGCTGCGCCGCCCGCCGGGCCGCGAGGCGTACCCCGGCGACGTGTTCTACTTGCACAGCCGTCTGCTCGAACGTGCGGCCAAGCTGTCCGACGAGCTCGGTGCCGGTTCGCTGACGGCGCTGCCGATCATCGAAACCAAGGCCGGCGACGTCTCGGCGTTCATCCCGACCAACGTGATCTCGATCACCGACGGCCAGGTCTTCTTGCAGGACAACCTCTTCAAGTCTGGTGTGCGCCCGGCGATCGATGTCGGCATCTCGGTGTCGCGAGTCGGCGGCGCCGCGCAGATCAAGTCGATGAAGTCCGTTGCCGGCACGTTGAAGCTCGACCTCGCGCAGTTCCGCGAGCTCGAGGCCTTCGCCACGTTCGGTTCGGAACTCGACGCCATCTCCAAGGCGCAGCTCGAGCGTGGCTACCGCCTCGTCGAGCTGCTCAAGCAGCCGCTCAACAGCCCGATGCCCGTCGAGGAGCAGGTGCTGTCGATCTATTCGGGCACCAAGGGTCACCTCGATGACGTGCCGGTCGGCGACGTGCGCCGCTTCGAGTCCGAACTGATCGAGTACGTCCGCACGACGCACAGTGGCTTGCTCGCCGACATCAAGACCAGCGGGATCCCCGACGGCCTCGACGAGGCGATCGTGGCGTTCAAGCAGACGTTCACCGTCACCGGTGACGGCTACCACGTCGACCCGACCGCACTCGATGTCGACGAGGTCGGCGACGCCACATCCAACAAGACCCTCGCAACGGAGTGATCTAGATGGCTGGCGGTCAGGAGCGAATCCTCAAAGAACGCATTCGCAGCGTTCGGGCGACGAAGAAGATCACGCGCGCCATGGAGCTGATCGCGGCGTCGCGCATCGTCAAGGCCCAGGCTCGCGTGGCTGCCGCCGTTCCCTACTCCGAGCAGATCACCGAAGTCGTCAAGGACCTCGCTGCCGGGGGCGCATCAGCCGACTCGCCGTTGCTGTCGGGTCGCGACGAGATCAACCACACGTGCTACGTCGTGATCACCGCCGACCGCGGTTTGTGCGGCGGTTACAACTCGGGTGTGCAGCGCGCCGCCGAAGGTGAAGTCAAAGCCGACGTACTCGCCGGCAAGGACTACACGATCATCCCGGTCGGCAAGAAGGCCGAGGGGTACTTCCGGTTCCGCGGCTACACGCTCGGCCAGGACTTCAGCGGTTTCTCGGCGCAGCCGTCGTACGACGACGCCCGTGCGATCGGCGAACACGTCGTCGAGCTCTTCGTGTCCGGCAAGGTCGACAAGGTCGAGCTGGTCTACACCCGCTTCATCTCCGCCGGCAGCCAGGAAGTCGTCCTGCGGCCGCTGGTTCCGCTGAGCGCCGACACCGTCGCCGGCGGCGACGGCAAGGCGGGCAGTACCGATGGTTCAGGCGGCGACTACGAGTTCGAACCCGACCCGGCGACGATCCTCGACACGTTGCTGCCCCGCTACGTCGAGGCTCGCGTGTACGCAGCGCTGCTCAATGCCGCAGCCTCCGAGCACGCGTATCGCCAACGGGCGATGAAGTCGGCAACCGACAACGCCGACGAGCTGATCAAGTCGCTGAGCCGCATCATGAACCGCGCTCGTCAGGACTCGATCACCACCGAGATCATGGAGATCGTCGGCGGTGCCGAAGCTCTCGACTCCGGCGACGACGACATTCCCTACTTCGATCTCGGCGACGAGATCTACCAGCAACTGCAACAGGCCGACTCCGGCGCCACCCTCTGAGCGCACACGCGACACCAGGAGAACAACAGTCATGACCATGACCGAACCCACCACGGGAACCGAACGCAAAGACGGCCGCATCGTCGGCATCGCCGGCCCTGTGGTCGACGTCGAATTTCCCCGCGGCGCGCTGCCTGAGTTGAACTCGGCGGTCGAATTCGACATCGAACTCGAAGGCGAGACCGTCACGGTCCTCGCCGAGGTCGCTCAGCAGCTCGGCAACAGCCGGGTCCGGGCGGTCTGCCTCAAGCCGACCGACGGCCTCGTGCGTGGCACGCCGGTGCGCAACACCGGCCACGGCATCACCGTGCCGGTGGGCGACAAGGTGCTCGGCCACATCTGGAACGTCTGGGGACAGCCCCTCGACGATGCTCCAGAGGGCTTCGAGCAGATGGAGCGGTGGGAGATCCACCGCGACGCCCCCGACTTCGACGCGCTCGAGCCGTCGGCTCGCATGTTCGAGACCGGCATCAAGGTCATCGACCTGCTGACGCCCTACGTGGCGGGCGGCAAGATCGGCCTGTTCGGCGGTGCCGGCGTCGGCAAGACCGTGCTGATCACCGAGATGATCAACCGTGTGGCCTCGCAGCACGGTGGTGTGTCGGTGTTCGCCGGTGTCGGCGAGCGCACCCGTGAAGGCACCGACCTCCGTCTCGAAATGATGGAGTCGGGCGTGTTCGAGAAGGCCGCCCTCGTATTCGGCCAGATGGACGAGCCGCCGGGCGTGCGCCTGCGTGTCGCCCTGTCGGCGCTGACGATGGCGGAGTACTTCCGCGACGTTCAGAACCAGGACGTGCTGCTGTTCGTCGACAACATCTTCCGCTTCGTGCAGGCGGGTTCCGAGGTGTCGACGCTGCTCGGCCGCATGCCCGCAGCCGTGGGTTACCAGCCGACGCTCGCCGACGAGATGGGCCAGCTCCAGGAGCGCATCACCTCCACCCGCGGTCGCTCGATCACGTCGCTGCAGGCCGTGTACGTGCCCGCTGACGACTACACCGACCCTGCGCCGTTCACGACCTTCACGCACCTCGACGCGACCACCGAGCTCTCCCGCCAGGTGGCGGCCCTCGGCATCTACCCGGCGGTCGACCCGTTGGCCTCGACGTCGACGATCCTGTCGCCCGAAGTCGTCGGTGACAACCACTACAACATCGCACGTCGCGTGCAGGAGACCCTGCAGCGCTACAAGGAGCTGCAGGACATCATCGCCATCCTCGGTCTCGACGAGCTGTCCGAAGAGGACCGTTTGATCGTGAACCGGGCCCGCAAGGTCGAGCGGTTCCTGTCGCAGCCGTTCTATGTCGCTGAGGTCTTCACCGGTCTCACCGGCGAGTACGTGCCGGTCGCCGAGTCGGTCGAGTCGTTCGAGGCCATCATCAACGGCGAACTCGACGAAGTGCCCGAGCAGGCGTTCTTGAACGTCGGCGGTGTCGAGCAGGTCCTCGCGAAGGCCAAGAAGCTCCAGGAGTCCTGATCATGGCTGAACCGCTCATCGTCGAGGTGGTGTCGCCTGAGGCGGTGCTGTACTCGGGTGAGGCCGACATGGTGATCACCCGGACGCTGGGTGGCGGCGAAGTCGCGTTCCAGTCCGGCCACGCCGCGTTCCTGGGTGCCCTCGTCGAGAACCACACGCGGGTGTTCCAGACCGACGGAACCATCCAGGACATAGCGATCCACCGCGGCTTCGTCGAGGTGAGCGGTACTCCCACGAAGGTGTCGATCCTGTCCGACACGGCCGAGCTCGCGGAGGACATCGACGTCGATCGGGCCAAGGAAGCACTGGAACGCCATCAGCACATGCTGCGCGACCAGAGCCTCGAGTCTGGGCTGGCCGAGATCGCCACCGCCGGCCGCGACCGTGCGCAAGCACGGTTGCGCGCCACCGGCACCACCTTCACCGCCTGAGGATTACATCAGGGGTCAGACCCGCGATGTAATTCCCCCGCCGTTGGTAGGTTCGGCGCATGTCGAGCTACCCGTTCACGTCCGCTCTGGTCACCGGTGCGTCGTCGGGGATCGGCTCCGAAATGGCGCGACAACTCGGCGAGGCCGGGGTGCCGACCGTGGTGGTGGCCCGACGCGGCGACCGGCTCGAGGAGATCGCCGCCCGGTACGACGGCTTCGAGGTGCTCGAGGCCGACTTGCTCACCCACGATGGGCAGGCGTCCACGGTCGAGCGCATCTCGTCGACTGCGGCGCCGATCGACCTCGTCGTCAACAACGCGGGCTTTGGAACAAGCGGTGTCTTCCATGAACTCGACGTCGATCGCCTGTCCGACGAGGTCGAACTCAACGTCAAGGCGCTCACCGTGCTCAGTCACGCCGCGCTCGCGGCGATGGTGCCGAGGGAGCGCGGCTACCTGCTCAACGTGTCGAGCGTGGCCAGCTTCCAGGGCTCGCCGGGGCTGGGCGTCTACGCCGCTACGAAGGCCTACGTCACCAGCCTGACCGAAGCTCTGCACGGCGAGGTGAAGGGCTCAGGCGTCCACGTCACCGCGCTGTGCCCTGGGCTCACCAAGACCGAGTTCCAGGAGCACAGCAACACCACCGGGCTGGCACTCAAGGTGCCCGATCTGGCCTGGACGACGGTCGAGCAGGTGGCGACGACCGGGTTGCGTGATGTCGCCTCCAACAAGACCATCTCGGTTCCCGGAGCGCTCTACAAAGTGGCGGTCACCGGCAGTGACATCCTGCCTCGGTCGATCACCCGCTGGGTCAGCGGCACGATCTCCCGCTGACGTACGCGGTGCCAGGCACCAGGTGTTCGTCAATAGTCGATGGCGGCGAACTCGCGCAGTTTCGAGACTTGGTGGCGGGCATCGATCATGCGGACGGTGCCGCTGCGTGATCGCATCACCAGACTCTGGGTGCGGATGCCTGTCGAGTCGATGCGGACACCGCGGAGCAACGCTCCGTCGGTGAGGCCCGTCGCCGCGAAGAAGCAGTTGTCGCTCTGGATGAGGTCGTCCTGGCCGAGCACGCGGTCGAGATCGAAGCCGGCCTCGATCATCGCGGTGCGCTCGTCGTCGCTCTGAGGGGCGAATCGGGCCTGGATCTCGCCGCCCATCGCCTTCATCGCTGCTGCGGAGATGACGCCCTCCGGCGTACCCCCGACGCCGATGAGCACGTCGGCGCCCGCATCGGGCCAGCATGTCGCCACCGATCCGTAGACGTCGCCGTCGGTGATCAGCCGGATCCGGCAGCCACTCGCTCGGACCTCGGCGATGAGATCGGCATGACGAGGACGGTCGAGGATCACGACGGTGAGGTCTCGGACCTCTTCGCCCTTTGCCTTGGCGACCCACCGGAGGTTCTGCGTCGCCGTGGCGGTGATGTCGATCGCCCCGACCGCATCCGGCCCCACGGCAATCTTCTCCATGTAGTACGACGGACCGGGGTCGAGCATCGAGCCACGGTCAGCGACGGCGATCACGGCGAGCGCGTTGGTCTTGCCCTGTGCCGTGAGCGTCGTGCCATCGATCGGGTCGACAGCAACATCGACATCAGGTGCACTGCCGTCGCCGACGTGTTCGCCGTTGTACAGCATCGGGGCGTCGTCCTTCTCGCCTTCGCCGATCACGACGACGCCGTCCATCGACACCGTCGACAGCGACAGCCGCATCGCTTCCACCGCAGCGTTGTCGGCGGCGTTCTTGTCGCCACGACCGACCCAGCGCGCTGCAGCCAGGCATGCCGATTCGGTGGCTCGGACCAACTCCATCGCCAGGTTGCGGTCGGGCTGTTGGCGTGACGACGTTGTCATGACCTCACGGTACTTCCTGGTGCGCCGGGGAGTCATATGCCGCCGTTGCCGAGCCCGCCCCGAGCGACTCGCGGGGTGGAACAGGACGCAGGACTTCGAGGGGGTGGCCTCCGGCGGTAGCGTTCTGACGTGGCATTCGTCAACAAGCAGTCCGGTGACGAAGCGGAGCAAGACCGCGCGGCATCCGGCGAACCGATCGACTTCGATCCGAACGACCCCGAGGTCGTGAAGGTCCACTACGACGTCTCGGCGTGGAACTTCGACCAGCGCGCGGAGCTGTCAGAAGCCCTTGCCGAGGCCGAGCTACCTCACGCATGGGACGGCGACGAGGTGGTCGTGCCCGAAGTGGTCGAGGCCGACGTCGACGCGCTGTTCGACGAACTCGACAAGATCCTCGGACCGTTCCCGATCGCGCTCGACGACGACGCCGAGTCGACCGAGTTCGGCCTCGACGAGTGGACGGACGCCGACCGTTCGGTCCTCACCGAGTCGCTCGTCGCATCGGAGGTGCCGCACCGCTGGGACGGCACCACCGTCCTGGTCGCTTCCGACGCCGAACATGCCGTCGATGACCTGCTCGATGCGATCGAAGCCGGCGAGTTGCTCGGCGACGGTGGCGACGAAGCGGCGGCAGCGCCGGAGGGGGCACTCAGCACCATGTTCCTCGCCGCTGATCGCCTGGCAAAGGATCCGATGGATGCAAGCGCTCGCACCGATCTGATCGAACTCGCCCCGCTCGTCGACGCCAAGAACCCGCCGTACGGGATGGCCCAGCGTCCGTGGGCCGGCGCGGTGGGCGGTGTCGACGCCATCGTCGAATTGATCGACCACGATGCCGCGACCGGCTCGCCGGGCGACTCCTCCGAGTCCGACATCATCGGTGCCGCCCAGGAACTCCGTTCGTTGCTTCGGCCCTACGTCTGAACGTCGTGCTCCTCGCAGAGATCGAGATCTGGCACACGCGACCCGCTCAGCCGACGCGTCGACTCGCCCTCGGTCACCTGGTGTTGCCCGTCGACCCGGCACCCGGTTTCGGCGGGCTCCTGCTCGGTGCGATCGTGGCGGAGTACCTCTATGGAGTCGAGGACGATCTCGTCACCGATGTGCATCGTCTGCTCGCCTCGATAGAGCGCGGCGACCACATCGTGCAGCCTCGACTTCGTCACCGTTTCCAAGTCGACCGCCACGGTCTGGCCAAGAGCCACCATCGCATGGTCGGCAACGGCGACGACATCTCCTTCGATTTTCGCTCGGTCGGCACCGACCTGGCGCAGGTGCTCGGCGCGATCTACGCCGTGGAAAGGTTCGCCCCCGAGCATCGCCAGCGGATCGTGCCGGTGCTGCAGAAGGCAGCGAGATGGCGTGGCCCGATCGGTCCCGCGATGATCTCCTACCTCGCAGGGTCACAGACCCTGGCACTCGAGGCGCTCACCGACCCA
>Ga0307380_10012243_pt1 | contig 10692 bp, 8 predicted proteins | sample UN3MG_FD_202239 | JGI IMG/M metagenome (GOLD analysis project Ga0307380, IMG submission 202239) | Soil microbial communities from Risofladan, Vaasa, Finland - UN-3 | ecosystem: Environmental > Terrestrial > Soil > Coastal area > Acid sulfate soil | place: Finland: Risofladan, Vaasa | collected... | reverse complement strand
GTCAGGACGGCATCGGTCAAGGCAACGGCGCCCACCAGACCGAGAGGCGTCGTTACAGTTCTGTCCGAAGCGTTACCTGAATGTTGAGAATCACATTTAAACTGCCGCCAATCCTCCGCTGCGATCCCTTGCACGGCCCGCGCCAGCAGAAAAACCACCAGCGCGGCCTTCTTTGCCCGTAGAGTCTTCATCGTTTCGTTTCTCCTTCATTCTCCATGTTTCCAGGCTCGTGCCTGCAAGCCAACGCTCGGTCGAAATAATCGTCCAGCAATTCAAGCTCGAACTCTTCTATCATCTCATCGATGCCAACTGTCTCGTGCTCGCTGGCGACCAGGACCGAGCCGAGACAGCCGGGATCGCTGATCTTGACTTTGGGACCGTACTTGGCGTTGAGCTTTCGCAACCGGTCCCAATTGTAATCCAAATGCACCAGAGCACAATCCAAATTGATTTTCGCCACGGCATAGTCAAAATAGTTCGTATTCGACGCAATGACCCGGCCGAGCGGGTCGCGAATCTCAGAAGGCGTCGCCCTGCCGGCGATGGCCCCGACAAAATGGCATCGGCAGGAATAGGCCCAGTAGCTCTGCATGAGCCCGCCGTGGTACATGGACGAAAAGAGGATCAGATCGGGTTTACTTTTGGCGTACTTCAGCCTCAATTCGTCGAAATTAAGGTCGAAGCATATAGCCATCGCTACTCGGCCAAAATCGCACTCGATGACGGGGGCCTCGCTTCCACAAAGTGTGCCGCCTTCGATTTCGCTGATGGTCGGGTGATTCTTATTGTAGATGCCGGCGACATTTCCCTTGCGGTCGATCAAGGCGCTCGAATTACGCCGGGTACCGTCAGCCATTTGCCGGTAGGCCGAATAGACGATGTAGCAATTGTTCTCTTTGGCAGTCTTTGCAAAGAACTCCAGCACTTGGTCTTTGCGAATGTCGTAATACTCTCGCAGCTTCTCGCCGCTGAAGCCGCCCGGGCGATCACACGCCTCCGGAACAACGATCAGATCGGGACGGTCCGGCAGGACCTGCGCAAATTCACCCCGCCAGTGAGCGATCATTCTCTCAACCGCTTTCTGCGGCTCCGTGTCGGCGGCAATCGTTGCCGGCGCCGATCCAATCGTTGCTATCGTGACGAAGCCCTTCTTCTTGTGGTTCTTCGCTGTGACACGATCCGCGCCGGCGGTATTATCGCATTCCAAAAGAAAAACCGACAGAGCAACCAGCAAAAACAGCCGGGCCAAACACACAGAATTCGAGGTAAGCCATCTCATTTGCCATTCTCCAATGTTCGTGTCACTTTGCCTTTGCAGCACGTTGATCATCGATACTTGTTTTGGCCTCTATCTTATTGCCGTCGAGGACTACTTGTCCGACATGCTCCTCGATGCGAATCCCGACGGTCTGCGTTTGCGATCCATCAGGTCGCGTGTCGCGAATGACATTGTTCCTGAAGACCAGATCGTTTGTTTCTCCCCGAATGCGAATCCCGGCTGCCTGCCCGCCTGCTCCATTGTTCTCGATGACGTTTTCCTCCAGGCGATTGCGGTGCGCCGCCATTCCAAGCGTTTCATTGCGGAAAAAGATTCCATCCTCATGATTCGAGCGAATGATGTTGGAGCGCAGAAGATTGTCCGAGTCCTTATGCCCGATGGAGATGCCGAATTGCCCGTTGCCTTCCAACAGGTTATCCGTAAATAGCCCGTGTCGTACCCGCCAGCACAAGAACAGACCGTCGGTCCCATTGTTCCGGGCCATGCAATTTTGCACGCGAGGGCGCTGAGAACCGCTGCCCGGGTGTATGCCGAGCGAGTTGTTATCCTCGGAAACACATTCGACGACGGTCACATCGTTGGACTGCTGAAAACTGATCCCGTCCCCATTGTAGTTCCGCACTACACAGCCCTTGATGACAGTCCCGAAGGCCTGATAGAGAAATATCCCGGCGCCTCTGCATCCGTTCAAGTGGATGTTGGAGTCCTTGTTGCCCTCAACAGTCAAGTCCTCAACCCGCGCCCCTTCGATGTTATAGCCGCTGACCACGGGAAAAACGGTTGCGGCCCTGGCTTTGTTGCCGACCATGCAATCCGCCATTAGCGGTTTGTCGATTGAGAACGTGTTGTCGCTCTGCCCGGTGATGCGGGCAACGGTCGTGTGAAAGCCTCCCGCCCTGTCGTCCCAAATCGCAACGCCATAGCCCGGTGCGAATCCGTCCGGGTCCCGAACGGTAATTTGCCGCTCGCCAAAATCGCCATCGATCGCCAGTGCCGATACTGCTCCGTCGGCCTTTCGCAAAACCGTGCCGTCCTTCCTGCCCCGTACCGTAACGTTCGCCCGCAGATGCAGCGAATCGTACATCAGATACTCGCCCTCGCCGATTTCGACAGTTCCGCCTCCGAGGCCGGCGATATAATCCACCGCCGCCTGCAACACCCTGTTGTCGCCGCCGACGAGATCGGCGACTCCTTTGCCAACGGCGATACGAGGCAGTTGTTTCATCTGCGAGTGCATCGCCGCGGGCAACTGCTGCTCCTGCGGCCTGGGCGAGAAATCTCTTTCCATCTGCGAAGCGCTCGATACGCCGCCGGTACTTGCGACCAGGCCGCTTACAAGCAATAGTAGAAATAGATTCATCTTCATCGCTTGAACCTCCATTCTGCTTCCTCACGCTGCCGGTTGGCGAGGAGCATCAGACCAATTTCGCTTCAATCTGTTTGAGGGTTCTCATGGACTCTTCCGCGATTCTCCGGCCTCCGGGCGAAAAATCAAACACTTCAAGCGAAATCCATTTATCATATTTCAAGTCCTTCAACGTCTGAAAGGCTTTCACATAGTCGTTCACGGCGGTTCCCGTGCCGAGGTGTTTGCCGCCCGGCTCCTGAACGTGAACGTGGTGGATACGTTTGTAATGTTTCCTCAACAGGACGTCGAACGGATCGGTTTCATCACCGGTATTATTGAAGTCAAACATGATCTGAATCGCGGGATGATTGACACGCGATGCCAGCTCCGATGCTTCGGCCAATGTATTGACAACGTCGGTTGTGCGGTTGCCCAGAGGTTCAATCAGTATTTCGACGCCCCGCTGCTGAGCATGGTCCGCCACAGCGGCGAGACCATCGGCGAAATATTTCCCGGCTTCTTCGACCGGAATCCCTTTTGTGTTGCGCTGTTTGGGCGAGCCGAAGATCATGCGGGGACCGCCAAGATCGGCGCAAAAATCGATCAGCTCGTTGAGATACGCAACGGTCCTCTGGCGGACGGCGGCATCAGGAGTGGTGAAGTGGAGCCCTTTCGGCGGCGGCGCCAGCAGCCAATGAAGACCGACACATTCTATGCCGGCTCGTTGCATGACTGAAACCATCTCTTTGCGCTTCGCCGGGCCTATTTCTTGCACGTTTTCCTTGACCAGAGTAAACGCAGCAACTTCAATGCCTCGATACCCGGCGTCGCCTGCGATTTGGCATTGTTCAGGCCAGATCAGCTCGGCCATGCTCTCGTTGCACATTGCATAGTTGAAGCCACCCCACCGAGCAGCCACCTTTTCATGCTCACGACAACTCAGCATTGTACCGCCGAGCGCGGCGCCGCCCAAGACACGCCCTGCTGCCTTGATAAGACCCCGCCGGCTGTAATTTGGCATGGATGTATCTTCTGGATGTGACGAATCTTCTCTCATAATGCGTGCTCCCTTACGATGACACAAGATATCGAACGTCTTGTCACCTCAGAGATTATACAGCCGAGCCTTCCTATTTCAAGTAATGCTTCTCGCCGGATTCGCAGAAGCCGCCGGCGTACGATTTGCCCTATAATCGAGAAGACTTGACAAATACCCGCGAAACGGATAACAAAGACGGTGCCGTCGGCCGTACAAGAACGTCGGAAAACAGAAGGATCATGCAACCGGAGAGAATGCTATGAAAACAAATGTTTACACGCGTCGTCGTTTCATGAAGCTGCTGGGCCTTAGCACGGCATTGCCGCTCGCCGATCGTCTGACGGCCCTCGGTCGGGGCCAAAGTCAAGAGCGGCCTAACATTGTCTTCATTCTGACCGACGACCAACGATATGACGCCATGAGCTGTGCGGGCCACCCTTTTCTGAAGACGCCGCACATGGACCGTCTCGCCAAAGAGGGTGTCCTGTTCAAGAATGCGTTTGTGACCACGTCGCTGTGCAGCCCTTCAAGGGGCAGTTTTCTGACGGGCTGTTACGCGCACACCCATGAAGTGTTTTCAAACGCCGGCAAGGACGCGAACCCGGCCTTCCCCACGTTCCCGCAGCTTCTGCAGAAAGCCGGCTACGAGACGGCGTTCGTAGGAAAATGGCACATGGCGGCCAGCAACTCGCCCCGCCCCGGATTCGACCATTGGGTGAGCTTCAGCGGCCAGGGCAACTACAACAAGAACAAACTCAACGTCAACGGCAAGGTGGTCGGCTCTGAGAACTATGTTACCGATGCCCTGACGGACTATGCGGTCGGATTCCTGAAAAAGAAGCACAGCAAACCCTTCGTGCTTTATCTCAGCCACAAAGCCGTTCATGCACCGTTCACACCCGCAAAACGCCATGCGAATCTTTATTCAAGTGTCCAAATCGAATCGCGGCATAACCCGAAAGACAATCTCGCTACCAAGCCGCCGTGGGGCAGAAAGATGGACAAGAACTGGAAGAGCCAGATTCTCAGCTACTTCCAAACGCTGGCCGCCGTGGATGAAAGCGTCGGGCGAGTTCTCGATACGCTCGAAGAGATCGGCACTCTCGACAATACCGCCATCGTCTTTGCGGGTGATAACGGCTACTTCCACGGCGAGCACGGCGGCATGTGGGACAAGCGTGCTGCCTACGAACCTTCCATGCGAATACCGCTCATCATGCGATACCCCAATCTCGTGCGATCAGCAGTGATTTGTACGGATTTGGTTCTGAACATAGACCTGGCGCCAACGCTTCTCGAACTGGCGGGCGTCCAGATTCCCGGCACGATGCAGGGGCAAAGCTGGCTGGGGGCGCTCCAGGGCCGGCCAGGGCGAGAGAGTTTTCTCTATGAGTATTTTCAGGAGAATGGCGACAGGTTCAAGAGACCCGCTGTGCTGGCCGTCCGGACGAAACGCTGGAAGTATGTCACCTATCCACTTGATAGCAGCCTGATTAGCGAGCTGTACGACCTCCAGGCTGACCCGGAGGAACTCAACAATCTAATTGATGACCCCGGATACGCCGGCACGCTAAGTGAGCTCAAAGACGAACTCGATAAACTAAAGCAGCAAACCGGTTTTCGATTTCCGACGGCGAGCCGTCAATAGCAAAGAGAATCGGTCACGCTGGCCGTACGAGTGTGAGGATCCAGTAGAATGAAACTGCAAAAAGCGTTCGTACTCATTGTGTGCTGGTTTTTGTGCTCAAACGAGGCACTGGCTGGCGACAAAACCGCGAAACCGAGAGGTTACTCCATTCCGCTGATCGATCTTGCCCATGAGACCCACCGTCAGATTGTCGTGGATAGAGAGCCCGGCCAGTATCTCGGCCACCCCACGACGGTTTTGCTCGAAGACAATAGAACCATCATTGCAGTCTATCCGAAAGGCCACGGGCGCGGCGCTGTCGTGATGAAAAAGAGTCCCGACGGCGGCTTGACCTGGTCGGACCGCCTGCCGGTGCCGGAGAATTGGGCAACATCGCAAGAGGTACCCACCCTCTACCGCGTCGTCGATGCGCAGGGCGTCAGAAGGCTCATCATGTTCTCAGGGCTTTATCCTATCCGCATGGCGGTATCGCAAGATGACGGCCTGACGTGGACGCCGCTGCACCCTATCGGCGATTTCGGAGGTGTTGTTGCCATGAGCTCTCTTGTCCGGCTGAAGAATGGCGACTACATGGCATTGTTTCACGACGACGGCCGGTTCCTCCGAGGCTCCGGCAAACAAACCAAGTTCCAGGTGTTCAAAACCATCTCTCAGGACGGAGGACTGACCTGGGGCCAGCCAGAAGTGGTCACCGAACACGCCACGGCGCATCTGTGCGAGCCGGGGGCGGTAAGGTCGCCCGACGGTGGGCAGATCGCCCTGCTTCTGCGGGAGAACAGCCGGACGTACAATTCGTTCGTTGTCTTGAGCGACGACGAAGGACAAACCTGGAGCAAACCGGTTGAGCTGCCCGGCTCGCTGACCGGTGATCGTCACACAGCGCGTTATGCGCCGGACGGAAGACTGTTTATCACTTTCCGGGACACAACACACGAAAGCCCGACCAAAGGCGACTGGGTCGGCTGGGTTGGAACATACGGCGACATCGTCGGCGGCCGGGAAGGACAATATCGCGTCCGCCTCATGGACAATCACAAAGCAGCGGATTGTGCCTATCCCGGTCTGGAGCTGTTGCCCGACGGAACGTTCGTTACGACCACGTACGGCCACTGGATAGAAGGTGAATCACCCTTCATCGCAAGTGTTCGCTTCAAACTGGAGGAAATTGACGCCAAAGCACGTTCGATCAAGAGTACATCAGAAAAAGACAAACCACGCTGAGAGTACCTATCTCGCAAAAAGCTCTTCATAGACTTTGTACGTGGTTTCCCCCATCCCTACCCGACTGTACGTACTTTGGGCAGTGTGGTTGGCTCCTTCCACGTACACGCGAAATCCGCACACATTCGATTCCTGTGACGCTTTTTCTTTCAAGAACTCAAAGAGCCTGCTGAAGACCTTCTGCCGGCGAAATTCGGGCTTCACGTAAACGCTCTGAATCCACCAGAACAAGCCGCAGCGCCAGTCGCTCCACTCATAGGTGACCATGACACAGCCTACAACTTCGCCCGCCGCCTCGGCAACCGTATAGAAACCGTGATTGGGATGCTTCAGCAGTATTCGCAGTCCCCTGGTCACGACCGGCAATTCAAGCCTCTTCTGTTCTGTTTGCCAAGCCAGCGTGAGGTTAAACTGCGCAAGCGTTGGCACATCTTTGTCTCCGGCGATTCTGACCAGCAATTCATTCGACACTGTGTATCTCCTATCAAGCGTGAGTTTCCGTTACCGAGAATCCAAAGGATAGAACTTGAAGAGTACTTATGTCAACAGGAATCCCTGTGAGTGGGCAAACCGGTGTCCGATCTGCCCTGTCTAACGTTCGGTCATCGCTTGCCCGATGGCTTCGACATAGGCTTGATGAGCCTGCCTGAGACTGTCCGGGTCTGCCGTCAGCGCCTCGCCCAAATCAGGCGGGGGCAATTCGGTCGCCGGCTTTTTCAGTCCAGCCAGGTTGTCGGCCAGTTCTTTGAACTTGCGACCCCAGGCTTTCAGAGCTAGATCGGGCTTGACGAGCCCTGCATAGAGACTGATATCTCCCGACGAAGGCGTGTCAGCGAACGGCCATGAGAGCCATCCGTCGGCCAGCGAGCGGGTGGCCTCGACTTCTTCGCCGATCCAGCGGGCCTGCTGCTCCTCGCTCAAGAATGAATGATTCTGCGGCGCGCCGCCGCCATACCAGCCGAATTCGCCGAGGAGCACCGGTTTGCCTGCACGACTGTAGGCCAGGACCGCTTGCAGGTAGCTGATGTTATTGCGCCAATTCTCGTCCGATTGAAACGGATTGCCGAGAGTCGGATAGAAATGAATCGTCGTAAAATCGAGCCAGCGAGCCTGGCGGTGAGGATTGAACGCCGCATAACGGCCGGGATTGCCCGAACGCACCAACGGGTAGGACCACTGAATATAGCCAACGGTGATTAAATGAGTCGGATCGGCGTGCCGAATCGCCTCGACCTGACAACGCACCCATTCATCGGCGAGGTGCTCTCGAAAACGCTGCCAGTCCCGCAATCTTGGATTCCCCGCATCCGCACGGTCGGCAGGCACAGCGACGTTGTCCCATGTGTCGGCCTCGGTCAGCTCGTCGCCCCAGGCGGCTTTCAACGCCCTGTGGTCTGCATAAGTCTCGTGAAGCCAGGCGTGCCACTTGGGGATCCACTGCGCAGAAGACCAGGGCAGATGCGGCTCGTTAAGAAGGTCCCATGCGAAGATGGCCGGCTCGCCCCGGTAGCGTCTTCCAACAACGTCCCAAAAGCGATCGAGCGCCTCCAGTGCGGCTTCCCCGGCGAAGCGGTCCGGCTTCCAATACGCCGGCTGCCCTTCCCAGTGGTCGGGGCCCGTGGGAATCAGACGAATGCCGGCTTCGCGGGCAATTTCAACCATCTTGTCAAGCTTCGCAAGAGCCTGCTCATCAATGGTTTCAGCGGAGGATTGAAAACTGCCGGCCGTCAGAAAGACCCGCGCGCAATTGACGCCCAGCGCGGCCATCACTCGAAAGTGCTCGCGCACTTTTTGGGCATCAAACTGCCGCCAGAGCTTCGGGGCCCAGCCTGTATGGGGATCGTAATAGTTCGTGCCGAAGGGAATGTAAGGGCGTCCGGAGTTGTTCTCCACAAAACCGCGTCCGTCGCGCGCAACCTCGACGAGCTCCATTTTGGGACGTTCCGCCGCGATACCCGCCATACAAATGAAGAAGGCTGCCGCAGACGCAAAGACGCACGATCTACCGTTCATTCCCCAATATCCCCCTTGCCTGCCGTCAGTACGCGCTCCAGAGATACAGTACCTGAGGTGTGCCCAGTTCGTACAACGTGTTCCTGTCCAGTTTCGGCAAGCTTGCGCTACGATAACTCAAGAAGTCCGTCAACGAGAAGGGCTTTCGATACTCCACGACCCCGGCCTCGTCAATCCCCGCCATGGATTTGACCATGCTAATCGCCTTATCGAGATAGCCAATCTCGTCGATAAGCTTGACCTCAAGTGCCTCCTGGGCTCCATAAATGCTGCCATCCGACAACTGCCTGACTTCTTCCGGACTGAGCGTTTCCTTTCTGCCTTCGGCCACAATCTCCACGAATCTCTCATAGGCAGGGGTGATAAGCTTGTCCCGCATATAATCAAGCTCCTCCGGCGCCGGTTCTCTGAACGAGCTGGGCCAATCCTTCTTCTGGCCCGACGTGATTGTGACCGGCAGCACGCCGAGCTTGTCCTCCAGCAACTCCTGGACGACAAGCCACCAGCTTATAACGCCGATCGACCCGGTCATCGCCGTCGGCTCAGCGACGATTTTGTCACACGCGACGGAGGCATAATACCCCCCCGAAGCGGCAACACCCTGCATAAATGCAACGACGGGTTTCTTCGCCTCCTCCCGGTACTTGCGGATCTCTTTGTAGATTTGGTCACTGGCCGAAATTGTCCCGCCCGGCGAGTTTACCCGGATAATGACACCTTTTACCCGCCTATCCTCCCTCGCCGCCTTCAATTGCCTGTGCACGTCGTTAGCCAGCTCGCCCTGAATGATCCCCTGCACCGTCACCATCGCAATTTTGTTCGTGCCCGAGCCTTCTCGGACGACCTCTTCAGACAACAGGCTTCGTTGCCCGGTCGCAAATACGGCGACGACCCCGATAAGCATCAGAAACATTGCGATATTCGCTATGACCGAGAGCACCAGCAGAATGCTCAGGAAAATCCTCCAACCGCTTGCTCTGGGTCTGGCCGGAGGCGGACTTGTACTAAAACCCGGGAGCGGCCCGGCCGGCTGCGGCGGCGGGCCCGATATATTATTGCCCTGATCGAAATCCATGATAGTCCCTTTCAAAACCTGTAGCCGCGATTATAAACCGCTGCCCACGGAACGTCAATTTGAAAAGCCTGCATCGCTCGCCCAGACCCCTATTTCACGGTCAGAGCGTCCAAACACCCCACGGCGCTCTTGATGTACTCAATACACTGTGGAAGATACTTGCATGTCCGGCCCTTCCATAGCCAGTCCAGAAGCCTTTTCAGTTGGGCCGGGTCCAACCTGCGCCAATCGCCAAAACGCATATCTTCGGGCAGACCGTGTTGCTCAGCTTTCTCGATCAGCACGGCGATGCCCGCCAGCGCGCCCAGGGCCATATTCTTCGGCTCGATGCCGTACTCGAGGGCAAGCTGCATCGTGCCGAATATCCGGCCGTCAATTTCGAGCTTTCGAACGATATCACGAGTCACACGGGCGACGGTATCACCCAAATAAGGATTTGTCATTCTCTCAAGCAAGTCTTCGGCGTAGGCTCGAAAACCAGCCTGCGTAAAAAGCTCGTCGCCGAGGCGAGAATACTTTTGCACGAGCGATGCTCCTGACTCCTGCAAGAAAGCATCGCGGCCGATTTGCATCACGCTGTCATCATCCCGCAAATCCGTCATGGAAGTGGCGCCCATCATGGCGCCGATGAAGCCGAGCACTGAATGGATGGCATTGTGGCCGTACAGTTTCGCCTCCTCAAAGGGCAGCAAGTCATCCTTTTCAATAAACACTTCGATACCGGACTTGAAATCGGCAATCTGCACCCGGCTCACCAATATCCGGTTGAACTGTTCCACCAGGAAGGCCCGTTCAATATCGGGGGCAACGGTCTTGAGTTTCAGCGTTGCTATTTCAGCCGGATCGGTCACGACTCTGCTCATCTTGCCGACGACGGTGTTGAGAAACTGCACGTTCTTTTGTAGGGGAGCGCCGGCCTTGCGAAGAACGGCCTTTTGCAGTATTTCGGCCGCATGGTTGTTGTTCTCCGCCGCATAAATGATCGTGGCTCCGGCACGGTTGTTCCTTAAACCTTCGGCTATCAACACAGCGACACTGTCCGGCCCGCCAGCTTCATAGAAGCTCACAG
>Ga0307380_10012239_pt1 | contig 10695 bp, 20 predicted proteins | sample UN3MG_FD_202239 | JGI IMG/M metagenome (GOLD analysis project Ga0307380, IMG submission 202239) | Soil microbial communities from Risofladan, Vaasa, Finland - UN-3 | ecosystem: Environmental > Terrestrial > Soil > Coastal area > Acid sulfate soil | place: Finland: Risofladan, Vaasa | collected... | reverse complement strand
GATCCCACTCTAAACAGAAGACCCCCGGGAAACCGGGGGTCTTTTGTCATCGGGGAATGATGGATATTGAGTTATTCCGGATCAACTTCCTCCGGGGCTACCGGCGCAGTTACCCACACCGATTCTTTGAACGCCGGGTGATTGCGTTTCTGTGACGCCGTCCACCCCGCGCGGAAGATTTCCTTGTCGTCGTGCTCGTACCGATGTACCGGGTCAATCATCTTGCCGAACTGGTAGTCGGTCCAAGCCTCTTCGATTCTGTCGCTCATTAGTCCTCCTTAAATGGATTCTTATCTCCGCCAGCCTTTGCCTGGTCCCAGACACGTTCTTGTATCCAGCGAAGTTCTCTAGGGCCGCGCCATCCGAACGCCATCAAGGCGTCGATGATGTGCTCGGCGATGACATCCCTACTGGGGTGCGTCATTCGGTTCTCAAGTATTTCTTTGACGACCTTAATAGCCTGATTCTTTTGCTCAATCATCTGCATGTTACCTCCAATATGCGTCAAGCGTGGGATAGTGCCTCATCTTGAGTGTCCGTGCGAACAAGTGAAGCAGCGCATCGTTCGCGTCCCTTCCATCAGTATGGCCAACATCTTTGCCGGTTAGCCATAAGTCATTATTGCGCAAAAAGTCGTCGCCCACAAGACCCTTGTCTGAGGGCTCCTGCCAGTGCACTACCGATCCGAAGCGGTCAATGAGCACGCCCTCAATCCGAAGGGGCTCAAGGTCTGGGCTAACCACACCGCCGCGCAGGCGGAACCGCTCGCACACTACGTCCAGATGATAATCAATTTCGTTATACATATCTGGGTAGTTCTTCATGCAGTCCATCTCAGTGATGTGCTTGCCGTTGTTCGTTGTCTCGAGCCATTCGATAAAACCTTGCGTGCCAAACGGGACGGTTGCCGTGTAGATAACTTCCATTGGCTCATCCTGCGTCATGCGACCGATGGCCACGCCACTGGCTTGACCGGGGTCTATCGCTAGGTAGTAGTCAACGCTCATGGCAATTACACTACCAGGGCTTTGGCAAAAATCACGCGACTCGCCATCTTGCTGGCAGAAATAATTGCAATCGGAGCCGAGACCGACAGCACGACACCAGCCCAAGCGCGAGGCTCCGCGAAGTCCCAAGCCCAGTAGTCGAACGTGTGGAAGCCGTTAGCCAGCACCGCAACGGCCGCGAAGAATATCATCCCGACCAGAGCTCCCCGGCTGTCTTCGTTGTCTCTGGACTCGAGCAGCAGATATGCCACCAGGAACAGTAGGTACATCAGCTCGATGAAGAAGAAGAATAGGTAGGCCATCCACGCTACGGACAGGCCGACGAATACAGCGACGGACGTGATGCCGTTGAAGGACACCACCGCAGATGCGATGAACGCAATCAGCACGCTGGTCAACCAGGCATTGAGTGTGATGACCTGGTCAATCTGAATCTTGGGAGCCCGCTTGAACTCTTGCTTCTCGTAACGCTCCCGACGCTGGCGATCCAGGTCGGTCTCGAATGGTCCTTGTTCTGTCACTTCATTTCTCCTTGTTTTGCAGACCGCGCAGTTACATGTAACTCCTGAACGTCTTGTCCAAATATTTCCCTGAGCGTCCGAATCACCGTGATTCCCCTCGGGTCCTCCCGTATCTCTAATATCCACTCGAGCGCCTCCTTGAATGATTGGGTGCTGGGATTCTCAACATAAGCGTACTCACATATCCATTCCGGCTTTTCTCCAATAGCTAGAATCCTACCGGGTGAACCCTTGACGGCGCGAACCGGCTTGACCAGCGTGTTGGTGCCCACCTGCGCCTTGGCCTCCTTGATCATACCCATCACCTCTGACGAGGGCAGCCCCGGGTAGATGGGCAGCGGTATCACCTAGTCCTCCAAGAACTCTCTTGGAATCCAGCTGATAATAAAGTACCAGTGCACAATCATCAGGGTGACCTCGTGGTCCCAGTAGGATATCTCGATACCCCACTGCTCGCTCTTGCCGGAGAAGAAGTGAAGCCTGCCGATCTGCTTCCTAATCATCAAGGCTCAGACCGTTAACCCAGGACTCACCGGCATCGCCACCCCATGCATCCCAGGCGACACGACCAGGGCTGGGGTAGCCATCCTGGTTGGCTCGGAAACCCTCTGCTTCCTTGCTGGACTTGGAGTGACGCGCAAAGAATGCTCGCATCTTGACGGCAGTATCTCTTGAGATCGTGCCACCCCTGGCTAGCTGCGCCATGCGAGCGCGGCCAACGTCGGTGAATCCACTACCCGCCTTGCCATCGGCTACCCACTTCTGGGCTCGCTTAGCAGCCGCGCTTACGCCAGCTGGAATTTTATAGTCCGCCATTATCGTTCTCCTACTTGTTGATTACTAACCATTTTGCGCCTGCCTCCGATACTTCTTTAAGTCTACCTTGTGATGCCAGCGCGCCGATAGCCTCCTGCAAATCCCTCACACGCCACGCCTTGAATCGCCGGTTCACAAACTCGAGCTTCACCCTGTCGTCCTTGCTCCGCACGAACGCCTCAACCTCATCACAGTTGCGCTCGAAATCACTGGCGTTAATCTGTCGGGCCACCACCATCAGGTTGGCTACCCACTCTTCGGCTGCGGCGATAGCACCCAGCACGTCGATGAGCTCGGTCTCCATCCGACCATCGGATACCGCCAGCAGTGTGGCGCACTTGCGAATGGTTACACCCATACGCACCAGCGACGGGTTGATGATGTCCCAGTTAGGGTCGGAGCTCTTGACCAAGTTGATGAGGTCCCACTTGACCTTGGTCATCCGGTCGGCTGCCTGCTTGGTGATACCAATCGACACCTTGCTAGAGGACACCTTGCCACGAAGCCGTGTCTTAATCTCTGCGAACTCAGCTGCCCACTGCCTAGCCATGGGCTCGAAGCCCAGGCGAATCTCTGTCCCGTCGGAGTCCTCCTCGATTACAGCATCCTTAGTGATCGTGCGTGGTTCTCCAATACCCCACATAAACCGCGCCAGGAATCCGGACTTAAACATGTCGCGATTCAGGGTCTTGGTAATCTCCTGTGGCGTGCCCATCAGGTGCATCACGAACTGAGTCTTGGCTGGCTTGGACATCTCCTTCTTGCCCACGCGCAGCATCGGGGGAACCGTGCCGTCGTAGAGCAACGCCAGGTCCTCCATCATTCCGCTGGTCCAGTCCTGCGTGGCCCAGGTCTTGAACAGACCGTGCGCCTCGTCCTTGTTGAACATCGACACCTTGCCATCGCGCTCGATAAGCTTCTCGCCCAGCGCGTTGGGGCTAGCGTTACCACCGAGGTTGTAGCCCGGGTCGCTCTCGAACACCTCGTCCAGCACGGTGCGCATCAGCTTGAGCGACTGCGACTTACCCGTGGTGGTATCACCCAGTGTCATCGTGTAGAGATTGAGTCCCTCAGCACCGCTCTTGCGTGGGATAAACGCTGTGTCTGCGAACGCGCACGACAAGATAGTCCAGGCATTCATCCGGTCATACGGAGGGTTCTGCTTGGCAAGCTTCCGCTTAGCCCAGTCCATGTACAAATCTACCCACGTCTGGTGGTCTCGCACCAGCTCGCGCTCGTCCTTGGCTAGCAGGTCAACGTCGTGCCGGTCCTCGTTCTCAGAGGGTGGCTCGAGCCCTTGACCCTTGTCCCACCGCACCTCAGCAAGAGCCTTCTCCGCCTCGTGCAATAGTCCCTGCATACCCCTCGGGTCCTCGATGCTCCACTTCCGGGACGCTGGGGCGTGCCAGGCGACCGTTAATACTTCATCATGGCTCAGAAGGTCATCTAATCTGAAAAGCTCGCAGAGGAGCTTGTAGCGCGTCTGAGACCTATTTCCATCTGCCCCCACCTTCGGCTCCGCGAGCGCAAGGTTGAGTACGTTTTCAGGCAGTTTCGCAAGCGCCTCCTCGTAGGGAGGGAGAGAAGCAGGTGTCTCAATCGAAACACCAGTATCTCGACCCATGACATTTCGCTCAATCGTTTCGACATCATCATATGCACCCTCCATGTCCACAATGTTGTAGATAATTCCGTTGTACTCGGCGAGTACTGACTCCGGAAATCCGTGGCTGGTGTTCACCGTGTTCGGCAAACGCAGCACCTTGTTGGCCGACCAGCCGGATGGATCGCACCCGTCATCCTTGTGCGCGGTCGCAATCTTGTGGGCAATCTCTGCTGCACGCTGCGCTGGCACCGGCTCATCGAGCAACCAGTAGTCGTGACCACGGCCTCGCGACGTGACAACGTGAATCGAGGGCTCGAGCCTGAACTTGTCCGGTCCGCACAAGTCCGAGTCCATGTAGACCGTCTGAGAGGTTAGCGCGTTCTCCGGAGTACGAGATATATTGCCCTTATCGTTTCTCTTATCGCCATATAACAGAGGCGAAAGATAGACATCTTCGCTGGCATATTGTTCTGCATACGCAACCATCTCCTCGAGTTGCTCAGGATATAAAAACGTTTTATGGATGTTGACATTGAGCTTACCGTTGGCGGTCTTGCCGCTGGCCCTGCTGATGAAGGCATTACCCCGCTGGTCCCCCAGCACAGTGGTAATGAAATCCTTCATCGCTTCTCCTCGTCATAGACATCTTACACATACGCTGGCCACCCAGGATTCGAACCTGGAACCTTGGAGTTAACAGCTCCCTGCTCTGCCGTTGAGCTAGTGGCCAAACCCTATCAGGGTTAGAACGCGCCGTCAGAATCGACGACTACCGAAGCGCCCTCGTCCTTGCGGTACTTGACTACAACGGATTCGATGTAGTCGGTCTGAAGGGATCGGCCTGGAGTGCCATCCTTCTTGTCGAACTCCTTCTCAATGAGGGTTCCGTGCACCTCGACCAGGTCACCCTGTCGAACGTCGAGGGAGTCAGCGAGGTCGCGCCAGACGGTCACGCGAATCTTGCTAGTGTCACCAGTCTTGACGTACTCTCCCGAGTCGCGGTCCTTCTTGGTGTGGTTGACATAGACGGGGAACTCCAGAAGGGAGGTCCCGTTGATGTCCTTCTTGGTGGGCTCGGCCACCACGTTGCCGCTAAATACGGCGCTTATCCTGCTCATCTTTCCTCCTATTTTCTTAGGCTCTTGATATTACTGAGCGCGTGTGTCACGTCCAGCAATCCTGTGAACGCATGAAACATTATATCCTTCTCGTTGTCAGGCATAACTTTCATGTTGGCAAATGGCAACATCGGGTTCCCATTCTTGTCGGTGTCGCTTGGTCTGATGTGGATGAGGGCGAGCTTACTGTACTTCGGTGCCTCCATCTCCACCCACTCGCCTTCGCTGGTCTCGATGAGCATGGTGTCGCACTCAGCAAGTGCAATCAGCTGCATCCAGTGCTCATCCCAGGTGTTGCGCGAGGTCTTGAGATCGATAAGCACAATCTCTCCATCGATATCCCAGATTCCATCCGCCGTGCCAGCGTAGTGTGAATACTTATTCCACAGCGTTACCTCTGAGTACAGCGGAGTGATGGTGTGCTTTGCGCTGAAAGCATTCCACTCCTCGACCATCTCCCAGAAGAACTCTGACGCATTGGTCACGTCGGGGTACGGGCACGCATCGTGTTCGGCTGCTACCCAATCGTGCAGTAGCGTGCCGAGCTCGGCTGCATCGTTGAGCACGCCGTTGGAATAGTTCCTGATATCAGTCAGGTCACCAGCGATCGGGTCGCGCTTCCAATACCAGCGCAGGAATCCGTAGCCCTGCTCCTGGGTCCGGTTGAGCAGACCATCCACGTTGGCAACCGCGTAGGCTGCGGTGTTATCCACAGCCCACTGCGCGATGCCAGGCTTAGCCAACTGCTTGAGCACGGTGGTCACACCGGGTACGACCTCCCCGGTATGGGGGTGCTTGTAACCGCTACCCCCATGACCGGAAGACCGTACTCTAAGCTTCGGCTCCACTACTCGACCTCGCCAGCCTTGAGTGCCTTGAGAACGTCAGCCAAGACCTTCTCGTCCTTCGACCACTCAGACGCTGGCTTACCACCAGAGATGCGGTCACCGACTGCGTTAGCAACCGAGCCACTCAGTCCGTTAGCACCGAGGAACGCCTTGATCTGGTTGTATGTACCAGCCGTGGCGGCCTTCTCAATCTTGCTAGCAGCAGGTGTTGCGGACCCCGCAACAGGCGTGACATCCATTCCATCGGGGTCGGGCTCGCCGGTCGCGATGTTGAACGTGAGCAGGTTCGCAATCTTCTGCGCCTGGGTTACTGCCTTGCGGCCACCCTTGTCGCCATTGTCTGCGCCCTCTGCGGTCACGCTCACCGTGAACTCGGAAGCATCCTCAGTAGAGATGTATGTAACGTCGAGCGATACAACCGTAAGAGCAACGCTACGGTTAGCGCCAATCTCCCTGGTCACCAGCTCGTGGTTAGTAATGACGGGCCGAGTGATGACCTTGTTAGTAATCATCAGCTTGGAGATAGCTTCCAAGATGTCGTCGTTCTTGACGTACTTGTAGCTACCTTGAGAAGCGGGACCAACCCCAGCCTTCGGAATGTTGCCAACCCCAGCCTGAATAGCTGCGATTGCCTTGTATATCTTTGGCACTTCTGCCATGGTATTCCTCCTACCTATCTATTGGCTTTCCATCACTGTACACTTCTCCGCCCCAAACTCCAATAGCCGGACGGTATGCCGTGGCGAATCTTGCACACTCCACCATGACTGGGCAATCCTGACACATCAGGAATGCCTGAAGCTTTGTCGGAGGATCGTCCTCCGGATAGTCCGTGTAAGGGCGTGGGTTGTCAATACAGTTTGGTTCTGTATGCTCCATCTTTTTATGAAGCGCAATGCTCGCCCGCTCGGCTCGTTTGTTGAGCAGCAAGTACTTGAGTGCATTGTCTTCCTTCCCCGCCTGGATTAGTTCGTCAGCTCGATCGGCCGCTCTGCGCTGCGCTTGTCGCTCGTTCTTCTCCCGATTGCTCGAGCTCCGAACAATCTTGCCGTCCTTGAGTGTTTGGTTCTGCGCGTATCGCCTGACGTTCTCACGCTGGCACTCCTTGCAGAAGACCTGCAACTTACCGAACGCCATCTTCTCAGCGTAGTTATCGCCGTCGATAACGTGACCGTTCTTGCAGATATCACCACGCTGGCGTGGCTTGTTCTTCGGGGGCTGGTTGCATGTTGCGCATCTGACATGCGGTCTTCCCTGGTTGATGTAGGGCTGGACGTTATCGCCCTCAATCTTGTGACCCTTCTTGCAGGTGTCCCCGACTTGTACTGGCAATATTCTTTTCCTTTAGTGTCATATTCATCTCGAGTGCTGCTTGTATCTGAGAGCTTAGTACTCCCGAATCATAGGTGTCAATTGCCACAAGCTCCACCGATCTGACCTGCTTCGTCTGCCCCTGTCGGTGCACACGCTTGATGACCTGCTCGTTCAGTATTCGATTGTCACTGCGGTTCATCCAGAGGATGTTCCTCGTGCCGTGCTGTAGGCCATCAACCCCTTCGGCGATGGCTGATATCACCGCTACTAAATACTTGCACGAACCACTGACAAAGTCTTGCTTCGCCTCTTCTCTGTGGGTATCTGAAATATCACCATGCCAAGCCGCTACAGAATGACCATCGTTTTCCAGTCGCTTGACAATAACATTGGCGAACTTCTTCGAGTCCGTAAGGATCAGACACGACTCGTTGTCGAAGTCATCCTCGAGTATATCGAACATCACGTCTATCTTCACCGACTTACAGTCGTTATCAAATGTGATAACGTCATCGTCGCCCAGCTTGAACAGCCCAAGCGTTGCCTGCCTGAGCCTTATGCGCAGCGCAATCGGAACCTCAACCACGATGGGCTTATTCTCAATCCACGTCACCATCTTCTTCTCGAGCTCGGCGTAAGCCTTGCGTTGCTCTCTGGTCAGCTCGACGTAGACCTGCTCCTCCTGGAGCTCTGCCTCCACCTCTGACTCGATGCGAACATAGCAGGGCAGCGAGTTGAAGAATGCACCGGGTCGTCGCTCTCCGACAACCCTCTTGCCACCGGGGGAGAAATGGTCATACTCCGTGGCGCACCACTTCTCAACCCAAGCCCAGTAAGAGTTCTCGATCACCTGCGGCCATAGCCACTTGGTTACAGCCCAAGCCCCAGAGAAACTGTTACCAGTAGGGGTGCCAGACATCGCCAGCTTGAACCCACCCTTCACCTGCTTGAGTGTCTTGTGTGTCTTGCTCTTGCGGTTCTGGCTGCGATGCACCTCGTCGAACAGAACCAGATCGGCAGCGTGACTCCATGTCTTACTGCGTTCTTTACCGTTCCAACCCAGGCGCACGAAGTACTCCACGCCTACGAAATAGATGCCAGGCTGTTGCCACTCCCAATCACTTAGGTTAGCCAACCCTTCCTTACTCGTGCGAATCCACTTGAAGGGAAGCGTTACGCCTTGGCGCTCGAAGGTGACCTGCCAGCCGAGCCGCGTGTTGAGCGGAGCAATGAGCAAGATTGTTTGCGAACCCAGGAGCTTGGCAACCTCGACCGCCTTAAGAGTCTTGCCCGCCCCCATCGTGGAAGCGTTCAACGCTGCCCGAGTAGGCTCGGTCGCGATTCTTTGGATGGCGGACGCTTGGTCTGGTGTTGGTACTAATTTCTCCAGTGTCATAGTTCACCTCCTCTTCCCAGTAATCATCTTCGTGACGCTTCGCATTTTTCTCATACTCTTCGTCGAACTTTCTCATCATCTCTTCGGATGGCTCCCACTTGCCGAGGGCTTCCAGCGGCCGCACAACGACGAACCAGAGAAAGCCGAAGATAAACAAGTGCACAACAAGAAACACCATCCAATCCCCGGGGCTAGCCATCACCCATCAATCCCTTGATTGTAGCAATCATGCTCATGTTCTTCTTGTCCTCGAGTGCCATGTTCAGCAAGCCAAGCTGCGTATGGTGCGGCAGCCGTTCGCTTGCTTGCATAATGTATCCGTCACGATCCTCGTTCTCGATATCCGAGACCGAGGCAATCACAATCCAACCCGTAACGATTGACGTTCTCGTTCGGTTGCTCTTGATGTGTTTGTTTATGGCATCGTCGATACCATTGAGCGTCTTCCTGAAGTCACCCTCATTACTTACCACTGATGACTCGCTCCACCCAGTACAAAGCTTCCTCGTAATAGTGGCCGCTCTGTCTGTTATCCAGCGAAGAGACCACATCATTACGAACGGTGAAGTCATCGTTCCATAGCGGAGTGCGTGCCATGAACCACTTCGTGCCATCGTCCAGCACGCGATAGTCAAACGTTGCCGTTCCGCTAACGCTGTCTGGACCGTGGTTATCGTAGGTCACGTTGAGCTCTCCGGTCACCAGGTCGAACGTGTAGCACTCGTCGAGCGGGTCAACGCCCTTGACTTCTCGCACACCGCTCGTGCGCTCTAGCGAAGCGTTTAGTGTGTGGTAATCCTTAGTGCCCAGCGATCGCATAATCTCAGCCTTGCTCTCGCCAGCCTCGAACGCGAAGCGAACAGCCAGGTCAATCTGTGTCTGTAGATTACCCAACTCCTTGCGCATTTGGTCCCGAAGCCGCTGCTCCAGTGTTGTCTTTGCAATCACATAAGCCTGCTTTGCTTTGCTCACTGCATCTAGTTGTTGACTCATTGTCTCCAGTATCCTTCCGCTACCAGCTCGGCATCTTTTGCCCAGCGTTCGTACTCTTGTTCATCCTTCAGTGCTTTCTCCGAAACGAAGAACAGCAGCCACTCACCGTGGATGCAAATCTCCAGCTCGCCGAGCTCTTCTGAATAACGCTTGGCGTGACCAAGCTCATCGAAGAGTTCGTACATATTGCGTAACGTTTCGCTCGAGCTAATCTCACACTCGATACTTCTATCCCCTGGTGTGCGTGCCATTAGAACACCCTGCTTTCCATGTAGTTCCACCGCCACGTCTCCAAGCATGGTTCGCAGCGGTCCTCCTCGTACTGATCTGCAACGGCTACAACTATGTTGCACGCCATGCATACTCTGTCATCCATCTTCGCCTCCTGTCTCTAGTGCTTCATCCATAACGGTCGCGCATGCTTTACACATGCGAGCATCTGTGTCCCAATCTTCCATGACTGTGATGTTGGCGCACGTCTCGCAGTACCGCCACGCATCGTAGTCGGTTATCCGTGGTCCCATCATCTCTACTCCTTTATCACCTGAGATAACACCGTATTGCGCTTCTCATCCAGGGCCGCAGTAAGCAACCCTATCTGAGAATGGTAGGGCAGTCCCTCACTATTCTCCACGATGTAACCATCACTTGTCTCCATACTAGGGTGCTTGACAGATACAGACAAGACCCAACCTGTAATAATCTCAGCCCCATCCGCATTAGCCCTAACGTACTTCTCAATGTAAGTCTCCAGCTCCGTGTTATCCATGCTCCCTCTCCTTGATTGCTGCCTCGAGAAACAGTAGACCCGCGTGCGGATCGACTACATTCCGAAGCACTTGCCTCTTGTTAGGCAAAGTATATTTCGATAGGTCGAACCCGTGTAGCTCCTCGAGCTCGCTTATCTTGTTCATACCCCTAATGCTTTCGCCAGTCTTGGGTATCTCTGGTAGGTCAAAGTTTGTCCAGTACAGGTGGCGATTGCGCTTGATGGGATCGAGCATCGCACCGTAGTACGGCACGACATTCTCGACCAGCCAGACCGCCTTGCTGTGATACTGGAGAAACAGAATCTC
>Ga0307380_10012238_pt1 | contig 10695 bp, 7 predicted proteins | sample UN3MG_FD_202239 | JGI IMG/M metagenome (GOLD analysis project Ga0307380, IMG submission 202239) | Soil microbial communities from Risofladan, Vaasa, Finland - UN-3 | ecosystem: Environmental > Terrestrial > Soil > Coastal area > Acid sulfate soil | place: Finland: Risofladan, Vaasa | collected... | reverse complement strand
CGCGGGAGGAGCAGCCGAGCAATAAGCTGCTGATGGCGGACTTGCAGGGGTACCGGCAGATGGCGGCCGTGCTCCCGCTGCTGTTCCTGATGGGGACGGTGCTGACGACGTATACGCTGCTGGCGAGGCTGGTGCAGTCGCAGTCGGTGCAGATCGGGGTGCTGCGGGCGACGGGGTTCGGGCAGCGGGCGATATTGGGGCATTTCCTGCTGCTGGCGGCGGCGCCGGCGGTGGGGGGCGGGATCGTGGGGATCGGGCTCGGCTATGTGTTTGCGTGGTGGATCACGCAGCTCTATGTGGAGCTGATCAACATTCCGTATATGTTCTTCGACGCGCAGCCGGGGGTGGCGGTGGCGGCGATCGTCATCGCGGTGGCGGCGGGGCTGGTGGGGGCGGTGTCGCCGGCGCGAACGGCGGCGCGGCTGCCGCCGGCGGCGGCGATGTCTCAGCAGGCGATGATGGCGGGGCAGGCGCCGGCGGGAGCGCGATGGCTGGGGTCGGGCCTTCCACTGAGCCTGAAGCTGCCGCTGCGGAACCTGGTGCGGCGGCCGCGGCGGGCGATCTACACGGTGCTGGGGATCGTGCTGGGGGTGTGCTTGATGATCGTGTCGTTCGCCATTCTGGACAGCGTGGACAATGCCATCGTGACGTTCTTCGAGGAGATCGAGCGGTATGACGTGACGGCGGGGTTCGTGCCGGAGCAGCCGGGGCGGGTGATCACGCAGATCGCGTCGTGGCCCGGGGTGAGGCGGGCGGAGCCGACGCTGGATATTGCGGTGGAGGTGGAGCGGGGCGGGGTGACGCATTCGACGATCCTGAGCGGTCTGAGTGCGGAGGGGGAGCTGCGGCACCTGACGGAGGCGTCGGGGCGGAGGGTGGTGCCGGGCGCGGGGGAGGCGCTGCTGGGGCGGATGCTGCGGGACAAGTTCAATGTGGGGGAGGGGGATCTGCTGACGATCAAGTATGCGCAGAACCGGCGGGAGTTCGGGATCGTGCGACAGGTGCGGGTGGGGCCGGCGATCACGCAGCCGATTGGCTCCATGATCTACATGCGGATGGAGGAGGTGCAGCGCCTGTTCGCGAACCGGCTGGGGTATCCGTTGAACGCGGTGAGCGGGGCGCTGATCGAGAGCGAGCCGGGGCGGGAGGGGTGGGTTAGGGAGCGGCTCGACCGGATGCCGGTGGTGGCGTCGGTGCAGACGCGGAGTCAGACGTATGCGCAGATCCAGGAGATGATGGAGTTCAGCGAGGCGTTCACGGGGGTACTGGCCCTGTTCGGGGTGAGTCTGGCGTTTGCGGTGGTGTTCACGTCTGTGAGCATCAGCGTGTTGGAGCGGACGCGAGAGCTGGCGACGCTGCGGACGATCGGGTATGGGCTTCGGAGCATTGCCTGGTTCACGACGGTGGAGAATCTCATGCTGGCGGTGGTGGGAGTGGGAGTGGGCGTGCCGCTGGGGCGGTGGCTGAACATCTACCTCATGACGTCGATGGAGACGGAGACGATGTCGCTGGAGCCGGTGGTGTACGCGCGGACGTATGTGATCGGGGTGGTGGGGGTTCTCGCGCTCACGCTGCTGTCGCAGATTCCGAGCCTGCTCCATCTGCGGCGGCTGAACCTGGCGGTGGCGACGAAGGAGATCGGGACGTAGGGGTCCGGCCGGGGGGACCCGGTGGGAGGGTCAGACGTTGGGGTCGAGCTGGCCTTGGGCGCGGCGCCAGCCGAGGAAGGCGATGGCGGCGGAGACGGTCCAGAGGCCGAGGGGGAGGAGAAAGACGGGCCGGGGGCCGAGCCATTCGGCGAGGGCGGCGCCGATGAAGGGGCCGGGGATACCTCTGACGGCCTGCAAGAAGGCGAAGGTGCCGGCGTAGTAGGTGACGGCTTCGCGCCGGCCGAAGCGCAAGGCGGCGTTGACGTAGGCGAGGTCGGCGCCGGCTCCGGCGAACCCCTGGGCGGCCGCGGCGATGAGGAGCGTGGGCACGTTGTGGGAGAGGAAGTATGTGAGCGGGGCGACGGCGGCGAAGACGAGCACCCGCAGGAGGAGGCGGAAGGGGCCGCCGCGGTCGAGGAGGCGGCCCCAGTAGAGATAGCCGAGCATGCTCATGCCGGAGGCGGTCGTGGCGAGGTAGCCGACCCATCGGTTGGAGATCTTCAGCACATCGACCTGGAAGACGGGATAGACGGGCATCAGGATCAAGTTGCCGAGCCCCCAGAGGAAGAAGCCGGCGGCGTAGAGGCGGAAGAGGCGGTCGGTGAGGAGGACCTTGAAGCCGTCTGAGATGCGGCTGGGTGCGACCGCGGGGTCGGGCGCAGCGGGGACGCCGATGCGAGCGAAGGCGGCAACGGCACCGATGCCGACGATGGAGACGACGGCGAAGACCCAGCGATAGCTGAAGTGCTCGAGCAGGGAGCCGCCGAGGAGGGCGCCGAGCATTGCCCCGGCGACCCAGAGGACGCGGACGAGACCCATGAGGAAGCCGCGGCGCTCGACGGGGTAGGCATCCCGGATGACGGCGGCGTAGGCGGGGGCGGCGAGGGCGCCGATGGCGGCGGCGGCCATGGCGATGGCGGCGAAGGCGGGGGCGATGAAGGCGAGCGGCATAAGAAGAAAGAGGCTGCGGCTGACGATGGGGGGCCAGATGGCGTAAGGGAGCTTGACCCGGTCTCGGATGAAATGCGCCACGAAGGGATTGAAGAGGTTGCCGACCGATCCGGCGGCGGTGAGCATGGCGATGACGTAGGCGGAAGCGTGGAGGTCTCTGCGGAGGATCACGCCGAGGAAGGGAAAGAGGGCGCCGGCGCTGACCCCACCGATGGCGGCGGAGATGGCGTCCCATTTGAGGGCGCGGCGGACGGGTTTGGGTAGTGCTGTGAGGCCGAACATAGGGCGGGAGGATCCTTGTTTCCGGCGGCTTCGGCGCGGCGCTCCGATGCTCCTGCTGAGGGCAGGGCTTTCGGGGGACGAGGAGGCGAATGCGTTCGGAGGGGGCCGGGGCTAGAGCTGGGCTCCGGAGGGGCCGCGGCGTGCTCGGTTTTCCTCGACGAGGTCGGCGAACATGACGGTGGAGAGGTAGCGCTCGCCGGTGCTGGGGTGGACGGTGACGATGAGCTTGCCCGCGCTCTGGGGTCTGTGTGCGACCTGGACGGCGGCCCAGGTGTTGGCGCCGGAGGAGATGCCGCAGAGGATGCCCTCCTGGCGGATGATGCGTCGGGCCATGACGAGGGCGTCATCGTCGGCGACCTGGACGACCTCGTCGACCACCGACATGTCGAGCACCTCCGGCTTGAAGCCGGCGCCGATGCCCTGGATCTTGTGGGGGCCGGGCTGCCCGCCGGAGAGGACGGGGGAGGCGGCCGGCTCGACGGCGATGACCTTGACATCGGGCTTGCGCTGCTTGAGGACGTGGGCGACGCCGGTGATGGTGCCGCCGGTGCCGACGCCGGCGACGAAGATGTCGATGTGGCCGTCGGTGTCGGCCCATATCTCCTCGGCGGTGGTGAGTCGGTGGATGCGGGGGTTGGCGGGGTTGTTGAACTGCTGGGGCATGAAGGCGTTGTCGGTCTGCTCGACCAGCTCCTCCGCTTTGGCGAGGGCGCCCTTCATGCCCTCGGCGCCCGGGGTGAGGACGAGCTCGGCGCCGAAGGCGCGGAGGAGGAGCCGCCGCTCCAGGCTCATGGTGTCGGGCATGGTGAGGATAAGGCGGTAGCCCTTTGCGGCGGCGACCATGGCGAGGGCGATGCCGGTGTTGCCGGAGGTGGGCTCGATGAGGACGGAGGTGCCGGGGGAGATGCGTCCCTCGTTCTCGGCGGCTTCGATCATGGAGTAGCCGATGCGGTCTTTGACACTGCCGGCGGGGTTGTAGAACTCGAGCTTGGCGAGGACGCGGGCGGGAGCGCCGTCGGTGACGCGGTTCAGCTCGACGAGGGGTGTATGGCCGATGAGCTCGACGATGCTGTGGGCTATCTTCGGCATTGTGGACCTCCTGGCCCCGGTATCACCTAGCATTTGGTTCGGACCGGCGGGTCGCTTTCCTTGCACGCCGAGAAGACAGAGACCCCCCGGGCAATGATCCCGCTGACTGCTGTGGGAGCGCGCGATGTCCTGCCGGCGGGCAGTGGGATAGGGGTCTCTTCTTGTTCAGGGGCGGCGTTGTGCGGTATAATCTCAGTGTCATGAATGCAGGGAGGAGAGCCGCTGGGCGAGGGCAGAGCTCGGCGACGGGATGGGTATTTCCCGTCGCTCTCTTGCTGGTTCTGTTGACCTCGCGCGCCGCCTTCTCGAGCGCTGAGGCGGTGTATGAGAAGTCGGTTGCGAGGCTGAAGCCGGTGGATGTGGTGAGCGGGCCGCAGGTGGGTCAGGCGCGTCGGGCGGAGCCGGGGCGGGCGCTTCAGATTTCGGGTGTGATCCGGGGGATGGCCGCGAGCGGGGAGCAGCGGATGATTCTGCTGCAACTCGTGGACGAAGCGACGGTGGAGATCGAGTGCTCCGGCTCGCACCAGGAGGTGCATGCGAAGGCGCGGGTACGGTGCCTGGTGAAGCCGAGAGAGCCGTCACCGTCGGCGCCGCTGGATCTGGTGGATATCACGTGGGACAAGACGCCGGTGGAGCTGCTGCGGGAGGCGGCGCGGGCGGCGCTGAAGTTCCCGGTAACGGACCCGGCGGAGATCGCGCGGTCGGCGACTGAGCTGAGGCGGTCGCATCCGATGACGAGCCGCGCGGGCGATCCCTCGACCATCTGCAAGCGGGCGATTGCGTATTTGAACCCGAGGCTCGACCCGCGGGAAGTCGATGCGATCTCGGACAGCATCGTGAAGTACTCGGCGAAGTACAATGTCGATCCGTTCCTGGTCGTCGCGGTGATCGCGGCGGAGTCGCGATTCAACCCGAATGCGCGCTCTTACAAGGGGGCGATGGGTCTCGGGCAGCTCATGCCGGCGACGGCGGCGGCGCACAATGTGGACGCGTGGGACCCGATCGCGAACCTGAACGTCGCCGTCCGCATTATCAGCCGCAATCTGAGCAAGTATCACGGCGACTGGAACAAGGCGCTGGCGGCCTACAACGCCGGATCGGGCGCAGTGGACCGGTACAAGGGCGTGCCGCCGTATCGAGAGACGCGGAACTACCTGTGGAAGATCTACGAGTACTACTGCTGGCTGAACGGGACGATGCCTGAGCCGAGGCCGAAGTAGCAGGCCGGCGGTCGGAGCGGGGTTCCGGAGGCGGGGGCAGCCGGCCTCTCCCAGATCGAGTTACGAGCCAAGGAAGATGATCGCAGCCGTCCACGCGCTTCTGGGGTCTACGCTTGCTCGCTTCTGTGGCAGCCGCACCCAGGCGGCCCTCGTCGGGAGCGCCTCCCACCCGTTGGCGGATATGACGCCACACCGCGACCTGGAGATTCCGCAGGAGGCGGTGCTGCTGGGGTGCGCGCTGTGCCTGATCGCGGGGGCGCGGGGCGCCGATTCGCGGGAGTTTGCGGGGGCGCTGGGGGCGGTGTTTCCGGATGTCGAGAACCTGATCGGGCGGATGTGCGGGATTCCCGAGGAGCGGATGCTGCTTCCCACCCACAGCCGGTATCACGGTCGGGAGACGCGCGACTTCCACGGGCAGTTGGCGATCGCGGCGGTGGGGATTGCGTCGCTGCTGCTGCCGGGCGACCGTTGCGAGGACGCGCGGGAAGGTGGTACCTCCTCCCGATGAGCGCGAAGGGGACCGAGTCAACGGCTTTATCTGCGGCGTTTCGCGACGCCCTGCAGGAGTTTCTCGACGCGTTGGTCGTTGAGAGAGGGCTCTCGCCGAACACGATCGCCGCTTACCGGCGGGATGTGCGCGAGCATCTGCTGTTTGTCCAGGGAGAGGGGGTCGAGTCTCCGGCCGGTGTCGAGGAATCCCACCTGATTGTCTGCCTGGGGCGTCTCCGGCGGAAGGGCGCGGCGCCGTCCACGGTCATGCGGAAGCTGTCGGCCATTCGCTCGTTCTACCGGCATCTCGCCAGAGAGGAGGCGATAGCGTCCGATCCGAGCGCGAATCTGCCGTCGGCGCAGCTCAGGCGGCGGCTGCCTTCGGTGCTGTCGGTGGAAGAGGTGGCCCGTATCATCGATCAGCCCGACGCGAGCACAGCGCGGGGGCTTCGAGATCGGGCGATGCTGGAGCTGGTGTACGCGGCGGGGCTGCGCGCGTCGGAGCTGGTGGGGCTGAGCCGGGGAGACATCAATCTCGACCTCGGGCTGGTGCGCTGCGTCGGCAAGGGGTCGAAGGAACGGATCGTGCCGGTGGGCCGGCCGGCGCTGGAGGCGGTGCGGGCGTATCTGGCGGCGCGGCGGGACGCGGCACCGGCGTTGTTTCTGGGGAACAAGGGGCGGCCGCTGACGCGGGTGGCGTTCTGGCGGATCGTGCAGCGCTGCGCGCGCGGGGCGGGGATCCGCGGGCGGATCTCGCCGCACACGTTCCGGCACTCCTTCGCCACCCATATGCTCGACGGGGGCGCCGATCTTCGCGCCATTCAGGAGCTTCTCGGGCACGCCAACATCGCGACGACGCAGATCTACACGCACGTGTCGACGGATCGGCTGCGAGAGGTGTATCGGGCCTATCATCCTCGCGCTTGACGGGGGGTGGTCGGCCCACCCGCGCCCGGGCAGGATTTGCCGGGCCGGGGCCAGAACACGTATCTCAACGCTCGCGGTCGAGTCACGAGGTTGAGGTCACTTAGAGCGCCTGTCAAAGCGGTCGGCTCTTGCGGCGGAGGCCCGGACCAGGCGCTCTTAGAGAGTTTCTTGCACTATGGTTAGGACCACCCATAATGCAAGAAACTCTACCGCGCACGACGTGAGGCTCACCCAGCAGATTCTCTTGCATCACGGTCGTAACCGTAATGCAAGAGAATCCGTAGCACCGAGGCACCAGGTTTTGATAGGGCTTAGCAGTCGTTCACGCTCCATGGTGTGTCTGGTCGCCGGCGCTCTGCTCTGCGCCGGCGTGCGGCCCGCGAGGGCTGCGGCCGCCCGGGAGTACCTCGACCAGGCGCGCGCGGCCAGCACCGAGATTCAGCTTGCGGGGGACCAGTCGGCAGCGCTGCAGGCGATCGCGCTAACGCTGGCGACGGTCGATCCGTACGCGGCGCTGGAGACGGTGGCGCGGATTCGCCGGCCGTCTGACGCGACGCGAGCGCTGGGCGCGGCGGCGGTGGGGATAGCGCCCAACGATCCGGTTTTGGCGGCGGAAAACGTGATAACGGCGGGGCGTCTGCTGATGCGGATTGCGGACCAGGATCAGCGGGTCGCCGAGCAGCGTTTGTTGCTGCGAGAGATCGCGGCGCTGGGAGAAGACGCGCTGCCCGCGGGGCCTGAGCTGACGACGGGGCAGGCCCAGCTCGCGGTGATCCTGGGGCGGGCCGAGTCGGACCCGGCCGGGGCGCTGGCACTGCTGCGGAAATGGGAGCTGACAGGGCCGCCGGCGGGGGAGGCGGCAGCGGCGATCGCGGTGGGGATGGCGAGGGAGGACCCGGATCAGGCGCTGGAGGTGGGGTCGGGGATTGTCTCGGCGCGGCGGCGGGATCGCGCGCTGTGGCGGATTGCGGAGCAGCGCCCGCCGGAGGAGGCGGTGGCGATCGCGCCGCGGGTGTCGGACCCGATCACGCGGGCGGCGATGCTGACGAGCGCGGCCGTGCGGACGGCGGGGAAGGACCCGGAGAGGGCACTGGCAGTGGCGCGGACGGTGGAGGTGGCACGGGACTCGGCGCTGGCGGAGGTGGCGGCGGCAGTGGCGGCGGAGGACGCGGCAGGCGCTCTGGAAACGGCGCGGGGCCTGCCGGATCGTTCGCGGCTGTGGGCGCTGGAACGAATCGCGGTGGAGATCGCGGGCAAGAGCCCGGCGCTGGCCGAGCAGCTTCTGGCGGAGGCGGGGGCCGGCTCGGAAGCGGTCCGGGGAGCGCTGGTGGGAATGGTTCGGACGGACCCCGGCAGAGCGGTCGGTATTGCTCGTTCGCTCCGGCCGGGGGAGGACCGCGATGGCGCGCTGGCGGGGCTGGCGGGGGCGCTCGCCGGCTCTGATCCGGGACTGGCGGAGGAGCTGCTGTGGGAGATCGAGTCGCCGCGGTGGCGGGGGGAGGCGGTGGAGCCGGTGGCGCTGGCGCTGGCGGGTTCGGATTTGGATGCGGCGACAGGTTTGATCGGTCTGGTGACCGATGCGGACCGGGCGGGGCGGATTCGGGCGAAGATGGCGGTTGTGGTTGCGGCGCGCGATCCGGAGGCGGCGGCGAGGGTGCTGGAGTCGCTTCCCCCCGGCGATTACCGAAGCGATGCCGCGCTGAGCGCGGCGAAGGCGGTGCTGTCTGCGGGGGGACAGCCGGAGACGGCGGAGCGGCTCGGGGCGATCGGGGTGGAACCGGACCTGGCGCTGCGCTGGGCGCTTCCTTATCTGGCCTTCGCCCAGACGAGAAGCCTCGTGGGCCTTTCGGAGAGGATCAAGGGGGCGTATCCGAGGGCGCTGGCGCTGGTGGATATCGCGCGGGAGATGCTGCGCCTGGATCGCAAGGCGCAGGCGGCGCCGGACCGGGCGCGGCAGATACGACGCATTGTGGAGTGGGAGGGCCGGTGATGAGAGGGCGTGCGGGGCGGGTGTTGCTGGTGGCGGCGGTGCTGGCGCTGGCGAGCCCGGCGGCTCGGGGGGCCGGGGTGACCGTGCTGGAGGCCAGCCCTGCGGAACTGAGGGTGGGCCTGGAGGGCGGTCGGGCGGGGGAGCTGTACCGAGTCACGTATGACGACGGGACGCATCGGTTCGTGTGGGAGAATCTGAGCCCGGACGCCCAGGGGGCGGTGCGGCTGGCGGATGATGAGCATCTTCGGCCGGAGTTCCGGCTGCAGTGCGAGTCGCGGACTCATTTGAGCGATCCGGTGGTTTTCGACGATCTGCTGAAGGGCGCGGTGGTGGGGAAGAGGCGACTGCCGTTCGGGGTGCCGGTGAGCACGTTCGGGGGCCCGGGGTATCTGGCGCCGGGGTTGTCGGATTTGAAGCGAGACGAGTTCGGGAACTTCTGGCTGTATCTGGCCCACCCGCCGCATGCGATCATGAAGTACGGACCGGACTTCCAGTACCGGTTTGCGCTCTTGCTGCCGGAGGCGCCGGTGGCGCACGACCTGGACGGGGAGGGGAATCTGTACCTGCTGCATCCGGGGAACTGGGTGTCGAAGCACGGGCCGCTGGGGGAGGATGTGGGCGCGTGGGAGCTGCCGCACGGGCGCGACCCGGGGGAGTTCATAGCGGCCTCGGGGATGGCTATCGACCGGAAAGGCGGGTGGATTTACCTGGCCGACGAGATGCTCGGGCGGGTGCAGCGCTTCGATCTGAATCTGAGGCTGAGGCCGTTTCCGCAGATCGCGTGGGGCTGGATCGGGCGGGAGGATCTGGCCTACACGCGTGCGGGTGAGTACGGGGGGGAGCTGATGTACTACCAGCTGGACCGCCCGCGCCAGATCGCGCTCGACGGGCGCGGACGGCTTCTGGTGAGCTGCGAGCACTGGATCAGCAGGTTCGATCTGGCGACGGGGCGGCAACTTCCGTTTGGGGCGAACCCTGTGCTCGGGTGGGGCGGGACGTTCACGGATTCGCCTTTCTCCTCGTCGGCCGGGCTGGACGGGCACTGGCAGCGACACTGGCTGGCCGGGGTGGATGGGGCCGGGAACATCTACGTGGCGGACAGAGAGAACGAGTTCGTGGTGAATGCCCGCATTCAGGTGTTCGATGCGAAGGGGGTGCTGCTGCGGTCGTTCGATCTGGAGGATGAGCTGAAAGATGACCTCGGCCGGCGGGTGTACCTCGGGGCGGTCAAGGGACTGGCTGCAGGGGAGGATGCTCTGTGGCTGGTGGAGGCCGGAGGGCGCGTGTATCGGAGTCCATCGGGGGAGGGGTTGTGCGGCGGGGGCCGGTTGTTTCTCGGCCCGGGGGCGGCGGGACGGCAGTTCGACCTGTCGCAGGCGGCGGAGGCGGGTTTTTCGCTGGAGGTCCAGGGTGCCCGGGTGAAGCATCGGTCCGAGGGGAGGGTGCTGGGGTGGCCGGTCGAGGAGAAGGGGACGGCGAACTGCGAGCGGGAGGGATCGGGCGCGGTGCGAGACGGGGAGCGGTCGATGTGGGTTCCGGCGCGGCTGGGCGAGCCGTTTGGGATCGCGCTCTTCGACTCCGAGGGCGGAGTGATCCCGGCAGATGAGTATGCGGTCGAGTTCGAGGAGACCGGGGGGCTGTTCGGCACGCAGTACGATTTCTTCCGTGTCACGAATCGCAGCGGGCGGGCGTGGCGGGACGTGCGCTTCGTGGCCGAGAGTCTGAATCTGAAGTAGAGCAGGTGTTCGATGCCGCGCCTTTCCCCGCTTACCTATACGCTGGCTTTGGTGCTGGTGTGCTACGGTCTGGTGCTATTCACGTTCGGGCCGTGTCTGACGGCGATCGCCGAGACCTTCGGTGTGCCGCTGGGCCGGACGGGTCTGATCTTCACCTTCTGCTCGGTGGGGCTGCTGCCGTCGGTGGTGCTGTCCGGATTTCTCTCGGAGAGGCTTGGCAAGCGCCCGGTGATTCTGGCAGGGGTGGTGCTGCTGGGTGCGGGATGCGCGCTGTTCGCCGCTTCGCCGGCGCTGGGGAGCGATCCGCGGTTCGCGTACGCACTGGCGGCGATGGTGGTGATCGGGATCGGGGCGGGAAGCGT
>Ga0307380_10012236_pt1 | contig 10696 bp, 7 predicted proteins | sample UN3MG_FD_202239 | JGI IMG/M metagenome (GOLD analysis project Ga0307380, IMG submission 202239) | Soil microbial communities from Risofladan, Vaasa, Finland - UN-3 | ecosystem: Environmental > Terrestrial > Soil > Coastal area > Acid sulfate soil | place: Finland: Risofladan, Vaasa | collected... | reverse complement strand
TATGTCACAGGACGTTGCTCTTCTGGGACTTCTACTCCAGTCCATTTAAAAACAATTTTACGCTCATTCATGGTCTCCCATTTTTCAGGTGAAATTAATGTAGGTGTTGGAGGTGGGTCATCATCAGCGAAAACAAGTGAATCATTCTGATAACTAATGGTAAAAATTAGAAACAATCCAAAAATAAAAAGAATTTTCATTCCATTCAACTGAAAATTATCATGTTGGTTTGTTATAAAAATATGATTGAAAAATTTCAGTTATTCTATAATCTTAATAAAATGGGAAAAATAATTCTCAAACTAAATTAACTTGATAGTGGTTAGAGTTTTGTGGATAATTTGGAGCCAGAACTAGTTTTTGCACATTTTTTCTTTGTTGATGTCATAGGTTTGTCAAATCCGTCAAACTCTACAAAAATCCAATTAAAAAAACTCAATGTTTTACATGACTGTATTAAAGAATGCAAGATTTTCAAGGAGACTAAACGAGAGGACATGTTAAACCTGCCTTCTGGAGACGGCCTTGCTCTTGGATTTTTCAAAGGTCCCCACCAACCATTAAGTTTGGCAATGGAACTGCAAGAGAAACTTGCTATTTCCAACAAAGGTAGGGTTCCAGCAGAAGTAGTAGAAGTTAGAATAGGCCTTAATAGCGGGAATGTATTTTTTGTAAAAAATGTCTTTGACGAAAAAGGAATATGGGGTCCTGGGATTATTATTGCTCGCAGAGTAATGGACTTTGGAGATTCAGGACATATTTTAATGACAGGTAAAATGGCAGAAGAACTATCAGAACTATCTGATGATTACAAGAAAATATTTCATAGAATTGAAGACATGGTTATCAAGCATGGAAAATCACTTTCAGTTTATTCAGTGTATGATGAAACTTTTGGAAATCCAAGCATTCCCAAAAAGGCAAAAGAACAAGGAATCAGAAAAGAAATTGCAAGATCAAACCAAGATACTCTATACCCCAAAATTCAAAATGAAATTACTATACTAGATCCCAAAACAATGCTTGTTCATCATAAATGGAGGTATGAAATTGTAAACAGGGGAGAAAAACCAATAAAAAATGTTATTCAAGGAATTGGAACCGATGTGAAAAAGAATACCCTTGATGAATTAAAAGTCAAAGTCTATGATGAGCAAAACCAGGATATGGAAATTGATTACATTATAATGAATTACCCATACCAAAAAGAATTTACCACTAAATTTAACAGACCTGTCTTAAAAAATGACCAAAATCGTTCCTATGTGTTAGAATACCAAGTAGAAGAACCAGAGAGATTTTATGAAAATTTCTTTCAAGTTGACTGTGAATATTTTGAATTAATTTTTAAATTTCCACAAGATTCCTCAATTACAATTCCGACTCTATATGATGTAAATTCTGAAACAGATGCAAAAACAGATTCTGTTGTTTTACCAACTGTGGAAAATAAAAACGGAGAAATTTCTTCTAAATGGTGTATTGATAATATTCACAAAGGTACTGTAATTAGAGTAGAATGGTAAATGACACCAATATTTTTTGAAGATTTTTCAGGTCATATTTTAATACAAGTTTACATGAAATTTGTTAATTATGAAATCAAGTCTTGTTTTTTATAGTATTTTAACCTCGATTATCATTTTATCCTCAATTACAATTTTTACCTCAGAGGTTTATGGATTAAAATCACATGGCACAAAAAATCCAATTATAAATTCCAAAAACATTTGTGGTGATAAAATTTGTTCTGAACCAAAAACAATGAAAGAGAAGATTGAAGTATATTTATCGTCACTTTTTGAGGGAAGTTCAAGTCCGTTTCAGCAAGGTAGGTTCCAAATTGGAGGAATGGGTGGACTGTTCCAACAATCAATTAATTCTAATTTGATGGATGAAGAGTTAGGAGAGCCCTTAGATTCTTCCAATAAAATAAGCGATTTACATTTCAAAAACGAAGAATAATTTGCAAAACTATTCTCAATCTCTAAACTTTACCAGATATATTCTAGCAACAATAATTCCCATAGTATGAAGATATGAGTACGTCAGGTAAGGGAATAGCTAAATCGGTTTGACGCCCCGAAGTGTTAACGAGTTTATCGACTGTCAGTAAAAAATAGTATCCCCCCTTTTCAGACGTTGAGTTCTACTAATCTAGATTATTATGTGAAGTTGGTTTGTTGTAGAGCAATTGTTGGATTCTAAGTAATTGTTCCACCAGATTTAATCAAAACACCACCACCTGAATTTACTGTCAGATTAAAATTGGTAAAATCAATATCCAGAGTCACGCCGTTTGGGATGGTCAACACTGCACCGTTTTGTACTATTACATCAGATGGAGCAGTGTAATCCCAGGGTAAAACACAGTCTTGATTAATTATCCAATCCCCAGATGTTGAAATTGGGCAAAACAATGTTCCAGTGTGCAAAATTACTACAGTTGATGGATCACTTGATGCACCATCATCATCAGTTACAACTAATTGGAATACGAGATTACCTCCACCTGGAGCAGTAAATGTTGGAGACGCAGCGTTTGGATTTGATAGCGGTGCATTTGTTCCTTGGATTTGTGTCCATGAATAACTCGCTATAGTGCCATCAACATCAAAAGAACCTGTTCCATCAAGTGTCACTAGTTGACTGCCATCCACAATTTGGGGTATACCTGCATTAGCTATTGGTGGAAGGTTTACCAAGTTATTTTTATAAAATAATCCAAAATCCATCGCTGACACGGCATTTTCAGAATCAATTACCCAAAGTCTGGCCACATAAAAGTCTCCAGAGTTTGGAACAGTAAATGAAATATTATCTCCAGCAGGTGATCGATTAAAATTCACAGGAGTCCCAAAGTTATCTGCAAGATTCCACACATAATTAAGGGTGGGGGGTCTATCTAGAGGGGGTAGACCATCAAGATCAGATGAACCTAAACCATCAGCAGCAATTCCTTGGCCTACAAACACTTGTTGGTATGAAGGAGTCATGAAAGCTAGAGGTTCTGTATTTTTTACAATAACTGCGACACTGGCAGTATCCATCAAACCATCATTATCTGTAACTGTTAATTGAAATGTGAGAGGAGTTTGATCTTCTGCAGCGTTTGACGCAAAATTTGCAACAGCAGCATTTGCATTGTTAATTGTGACTGCAGGCCCGCCTATCTGAGTCCATTGATAGGTTACAATACTCCCATCTGGATCAGTTGAGGCAGAACCATCAAGAAAATTATTCCCAAGCAAAATTCTAGTTTTGAACGTTTTATAATTTACCCCAGCATTAGCTATTGGTGGATCTTTCAAGTTTGGAGGAACAGGTAAATCTGCAGGATCTACTTTGAGGAAAAGAATATCAGTATTCCCACCATCATCTCCTACAAAAACAATGTACATTATTTTATCAACTAAAACGTGTTGAGGTTTATCTATGAAAGGTCCTGAATCAGTATAAAATTTTTGAAGTGAATCAAAAGAGGAAATATTTCCATCATAGAACGAAACCCAAAAATTTATTCCAGGACCTATAGTGGGAACACCATCTACAATTAACGAAACGTTTCTCCTATCAGTTGCAAGAACTGGATGTCCAAGTGAATCTGCATTTGATAATACATCCAACCCAAACCCATCGTCTACAAATAATCCGCTAGCAACAGTACCATCATTCCAAGCTATATAGTTACCTGCTAAGGTGGTAACTACTGATGGATTGGTCTCAAAATCAACACTTGTACTTTTATTGTTGGGTCCAATAAATCCAGAACCTACTGTACCTGTCACAATAAAAATATCTTGATCAGGAGTTCCATCGTCGTCGTCATATACAACAGCAACATCAATAAAATTACCACCTCCTTGAGACACTTCAGTTGAAAGATCTAACCCAAAACCCTGCGAGACATTATCGGATAGTTTTGTAGGTACACTCCATGATGTACCATCATTAGTACTGTATCCATACCATGTGGAAAAAAAGGTGTCATTGCCATTATCAAATATGCTTTGCCATGCAACAACAATTGTTGTGTTGAGTCCATCAGAATAAACTGACATTGCACTGTTTAGTGATCTTGATTGAGTGATGAGGGAATCAATATTGGAAACAGGTGCACTCCAAGTGGTTCCACCATTTGTACTTTTTATGAAAACTATTCTGTCTTGCCCTAATACAGACTTGTCTTCCCAAATTACAAAAATTGTTCCATCTGTATCAACTCCAATATGAGGATTTGAATTACTGGAAGATGTGCTAACTACAACAGGTGCACTCCAAATGGTACCGCCATCTGTACTTTTAGTAAAATAAATTTTTCTATCTGTAAAGAGCCCGGTATCATCTCTATATACTACATAGACATCATTTCCGAAAACTGCAATATCTGGAGTATAGGAAAAACCAATTGAATTACTAAGATTTTTTGGAACCGTAGGCAAGGCAGCATCTGCAGGGGTTGGAAAAGTCAGAAATGCCAAAGAAACTAAAATTATTATGGATACAAACAAAAAACTGGATTTTTTCATCCTAGTTGGTTCCCTTTAGAAAATGCGGCAATCAGAGTAAAAAAATAATTTAATGTTCTCAAATCTCTATGCCCAATTTCGTAAGAAAATATGATAATTAAACATGATCTTAATTTATAAACAAAAAATATTTTTAATAAAATAACCAATTACCCTTATGACAAAATCTATATTTCCCAAAACATGTTTATGACACCTTTAATGGTTTTAACAAGAAAATTATTCTTTATTGCTCGTCTTTACCAGATAAATTCCAGCACCGATAATTTTTAATCTATTTTGATTACGGTATTATTATGAAATTAAATTTAAAGTCCTTTTTTTATGATCAACATTAAGTATTAGGTCAGGATAAAAATACGGCGATGAGGTGGAAAAATCAATTAACTAAAACGCCATATCTTGTCCTATTCATAGTTCTAATTTCAGTAGGAGTTGGAACAGCTTCTGCACTAATTACAATTACCCTTTCAGGTGATGTCATCATTACAGGTGCTTTAGACATGACAGGTGATAAAATCACCAATCTCGGTGCTCCTACTGCTCCAACTGATGCAGCTACCAAGGGATATGTAGATTCGTCTTCTTCTGGGGCAAGTATCCGAGACTTTGTAAACGTACTTGATCCTAGTGTAGGGGATGGTCAGGCGATAGATACATCAATTGCAATAGGAAGTGACGGATTTCCAGTAATTGCATATCACAATTCAGATCTTGATAATTTAAAATTTGTACATTGTGCTGATGTCAGCTGTCATGCAATAATTCCTTCCCCTATCGTGCTTGATGCCACAGGTGGAGCAGAGCCATCAGTTACCATTGGGAATGATGGATTTCCAATTATCAGTTATGGAGGAAATGATCTAGAAATAGTTCATTGTACATCCGTAGATTGTTTCACATTTGATGTGCCTTTGACCATCCCTGCTACTAATGCTGCTTTAGATACTGCAATTGCAATTGGAACTGATGGATTTCCTGTGATTAGTTTTTTCGGAACAAACTCAGACCTTAATTTTGTTCACTGTACATCTGCAAACTGCTCTACACAAGATGCTGTACTGGCACTAGATAGCACTGATGATGTAGGAGAAGATTCTTCAATTGCAATTGGTAGTGATGGTTTTCCGGTGATAAGTTATCATAAAGATACAAGTGGAGATTTAAAATTTGTTCACTGTACATCTGCAAATTGTTCCTCATTTGACACACCAGTTACAATTGGACCATACACAGATGCAGGTCAAGAAACAGACATTGCAATTGGCACTGATGGATTTCCTATAATTAGTCACTCAAATCAAAATAATGGGGATATTTTAGTAGAGCATTGTCTTAATCTGGGATGCACATCCCATGAATCTGCAATATTAGATGACGAAACTTTTGGTGATTTCACGTCAATTGCAATTGGCACTGATGGATTTCCTGTTGTAAGTTATCATGATGGACGAATTGGTGCAACAGCTCTAAGATTTGTCCACTGCACGTCAATTAACTGTAGTACTGCAGATGATCCAATTATTTTAGATAATGAAGGATCTTTGGGTACAGATACCTCAATTGTCATTACAACTGATGGATTTCCAATAATTAGTTATTATGATAATGGTGATTTGGATTTAAAAATCATCAAAGTTGGAGTGTAATTTACCGTATTACTAGTCATGTTTTACAAACAGTATCAACAAAAACTCCTCCTAAAAACATGTGGTGTTTAATTTTAAAAAAATCAAGACAAATCTTTTTTGATATACCAAGAAAAACTCGCGTCTTTAGAATTCCCCGTCTAGACTATTATTATGGTGCTCGGTCGGTAAAGATTACTTTACCACCAGATATTATCTTAATCCCCCCACCTGATTCTACGATAATATGTGAAGTCTTGTCAATATCAAGTGTCACTCCTGGATTAATAGTAATGACAGCTCCTGGTTTTACTGTCATGGACTTGCCATTTGGAATTGTAACATCAAGGATAAAGCTGAGATTTTCAGAGAAATCGCATGGTCTTTTTGGAATGGGGCCGATCTCATTTCCAATAATCGTTCCACAATCAATGAAAATTCCAGTACTATTCAGATGATCTCCCACGTTGTTGAAAGTACCAGTAAGGTTAATGGTACCATAGTTGAACATGATTTCAAAAGCTGGAGAGTTTACAAAAACGCCAAAGATTGTAAGGATTCCTTGATTGTCCATGCCCCCAGAACTATTAATAATACCTGAGTTGATAATAGTTCCAAAATTATTTATTTTTTCAGAGCTTGTTAGGATGGCAAAGTTGTTAAAAGTGCCTCCAAGATTAATAGTGATGCTGCTCTCGGAAACATGATTGTCGATAAAACCTGAGTTGTTAATGATACCACCCCCAACAATTGTTTGTAAAGTCCCCTGGTTATCGATGATGGCTCCCGAGTTGTTGTAAAGTATCCCGTCCATTTTGATGTTTAATTCACCGACATTTACAATATTACTAGAGTTTTGCAAAGTACCGCTACTCTCTATGGTTCCATGGAGAAAAATCTCTATGGTACCTGAGATGTTATTGATGGTTCCAGAGCTAAAAATGGTTTTTTCATTTTTAATGGTCCCGAATGGATAAGAAGATAAATTGATTGCATTGTTCATATTGCCCCCAATATTGTTAATGACACCTCGATTTGTTATTATTCCGTCTGTATTATTGATGATACCGCCAATTTGATTGAGTATGGTTCCATCAAGTTTGTTAAACATAAACTTTGTATTATCAATGGTTCCGGTGTTGACAATGGTACCTGCCGAGTTGTTATCTAGGTTTCCTTTGTTATGTATGATGCCACCAGAGTTGTTATTGATGTAATTCGAGTTATCTATTGTACCTGGAATGTTGTTATTGATAGAGCCACCCGAGTTGTTATTGATAGTACCTGCAACACCTCCAATGATGCTGCCATCGTTGATAAAAGATCCTGAGTTATTTATATCCAAAAAGTTCATGAGAACTGCACCTACTTTATTGTCAAATGTACCAGAGTTCTCAAGAGTGCCTGTGCTATCAATGGTACCAGAATTATTAACTGTACCACCACCTTTATTGTCCAGTTTACCTGAGTTGGTAAACACTCCTGCATTGGTAAAAACTGATCCTGCAAGGTTGTTTATGGTCGATACTATTCCGTTGGAAAAGGAATTGGAATTATTTGTAATGGTTGCACTGTTATTAATGATACCTTGGTTTTGGTTTTGAAAAATTCCTCCAGCCTCAATGGTAACCGAAGCGGAAATGCCGTTATTACCAAATACACCTGTAGAGCTGGTATTAGTAAACCAACCAGTAGATTTGATAACCATTTTCCCATCAAATTCTTGGTGAATATCAGCGTAATTTACAAATCTTCCCTCGACGTTTACAGTTCCCATCTCATTATGCCAATGTGTGTTCACTCCTGGCCCATTATTGAAAACAGCACCAGCTGCAATAGTTGTTAAAGCAAGATTGTCGTACAGTCCATTATTTTGCATTATAGCATTTGATGTAAAAGTTACAATTCCTCCCTCGTTAATTACCCCATAACCGTCAAAACCATTGTTTGTAATTTCACTATCAATAATCAAATCTCCAATGATCCTTATCACTCCCAAAGTCGAAATTGTAGTGGGATTTCGTATTGTAACTGTATGTCCAAATGCAATAATTGCCTCATCATCAGGTCCGGGTGGTGCAACTGCTGGGTCTCCGTTGTTGTCATTCCAAGTGCTTGCAAGGTCATAAAATCCAGTAGCCCTAGAGGTAAACGAGTCTGCAAAGGCATCAGAAAAATTCCCAAACAATGCTAAAACTAAAATTCCAAAAATTACAGGCATAATATTAAAATGATTCAAATCTTTTCTCCATAAAAAATACATATCATGATTTCCAAAATTCATATACTTTGTTTTTAGATTAATAATTAAAGATTTAAAGTTGCAGATTTATTTTAGATTTAATTCTAATAATTCCCTATTACCCATATGACAAAAACTAGATTATCCAAAACATGTTTATGACACCTTTAATGGTCTTAATAAAAAAATTATTCTCTATTTGCTCGAAGTTTGACTAGATACATTCCAGCACCGGCAATTTCTAAAAATAATTTCAAACTGCAGAATTTAATCAAGAGTAATTGTTGCACTGCCCCATTTTTCTCTTACATCTAAAGCAGAGTTCAGAGAATTATTTACTATTCCAAAGTCTGTAATTTCTAGTATGTCTCCTCCACTTACATTTATTGGCGTAATATTCAAATCACATATTTGAGGATCTTCTGTAATAGTAGTTGTACATGATCCGATTTGAACATCATTCAAATAGACTTTTGCCAATACTTGATTACCTATATGGATTCCAATTCCTATATCGTGTCCATACTGAACCTCAGTAAGAGTTCCTCCTTTTGTAATCATTTGTCTATCGAATCTATGTTCTAAAGTATGTTGAACTGTTCCAATGGCTACATCGTTTCCAAATTGTATAACATAAAGATGATTACTTGTTGGGGTGTTTTCTATTATCGTAACCCTCCCATCTACGTCAGATACATCAGTTTGTATTTGTAGAATGTCTGAATCATTAGAATCAATCTGTGTTTGCAATCCACTGGGATCAAATGGTGTGAAATCATGGGTTTGCCAGCTACCAGTACCTGCCCCATCTGATGTAAAGACCTTACCGACTCCTTCAGTTCCATCTTGAACAGTCAAGGTACCATCGATGAAGACATCTGCAAACATGTCAATCCCTCCGTTTGCATAGGCAACAGCTACTGACGTTCCTGCAACAAATCCTAAAACTAACATTAAAACAGGAAATACTCTATTCATTTACCTTTTCTCTCCTTGTTGTTTTTATCAATACGATACTTGTGCCCACAATTACTCCAGCAGGTAGCAACCACATCATACTTGACTGTGCACCAACTATGACCAGTGAAGATGTATCTATTGGAATGAATACTCCACCAACTACAGTACCTCCATCTGTTGAACAGATGCTTGCTATGGATATGATTGCAGCAGCTGGATTCAAAATTACAGCTAGGATATCACTGTTTTTTACCTCAATGGTATTTGCGACAAAGTTGATTTGTCCAGGACCAAATATTGAACCATGATTAGTTAGAGACGATAATAGTGCGCCAGGAGTTCCAATCTGCATAGCATTATTTCCATCAAGAGAGGTATTTGCATTACAATCATTGAAGAAATTTCCCTCCTTTGAGATTACGACTTTTCCTCCATCTTCAATTGTAAGGTCTCCTTTGTTAGTTAGGGTATTTGGGGAATCATCTGAATCAATTTGCATATTACTTCCATCTTTTACAGTCATTGAAGAACCTTGACCAATTACCATAGTATCAGCAAACACAATCTGAGATCCTGCAGGAATTAGAATAATAGAAAATACTAGTAATGATAATTTGTTCACAAAAATTTGTATGATTAACCTATGTTAAGCAATATGGAACATCTAGTCTATGTTTTAGAAATATCTTCGAAAATCAAAGATACGCTTAAGTTATTACTATACCTCAAGGATCGTACTTGATTCGCACATCATATCTTGTACTATTTATTATTCTAATTGCAATTGGAGTTGGAACCGCCTCTGCATTGTTAACTATTACCCTTGCTGGTGATGTAGTAATAGAAGGAGATTTGGATATGACTGGGGGTAAAATCACAAATGTGGGCATCCCGACTCAAAGTACTGATGCCGTAAATAAAGACTATGCAGATTCTGTAAGTGTTGATTTAAAAAATGCGATATTTTATGTAACAAACTCAACGGTTCCTGGCACGCCTGCTCCAGTTTCTATAACTGTCCTTTGCAATTCTGGAGACATTGCAACGGGAGGAGGAATTAAAAATACTAGTAATGGTCTTGGAAAAATAACTGAAAATGATTTTCCACATTTTGTAAATAATTTACCAGTTGGTTGGACTTTAGAAATATATGATTTAGCAGCCAGTTCTGATGATTCTTTTACAGTGTATGCAGTTTGTCTAGACAAACTCCCATTATTTGGGAGTCCAGTAACTGTAATTATCCCACAAGGAGCTTCTATTCCAGGATGTGAATCTACAAACGAATGTTTCATCCCATATAATGCAACAATAAATGTTGGAGATGAAGTAATGTG
>Ga0307380_10012235_pt1 | contig 10696 bp, 7 predicted proteins | sample UN3MG_FD_202239 | JGI IMG/M metagenome (GOLD analysis project Ga0307380, IMG submission 202239) | Soil microbial communities from Risofladan, Vaasa, Finland - UN-3 | ecosystem: Environmental > Terrestrial > Soil > Coastal area > Acid sulfate soil | place: Finland: Risofladan, Vaasa | collected... | reverse complement strand
GAAACACGGTCCAGCGCACTTGGATGCTGTGCGCCAGCGGCCTACTCTACCCAACACAGCCCACCCAGCCCAAGTCCGCAGATGGCACAGGACACGGCGAGGAAGGCGTAATGGTAGTTGAGGAAGACCGCGAAAATGCGCGTGAGGCTGACCTCGAAGGTCAGGACTCCGAATGAGATGAGAAAGACGCTGGCAGCGAGCGCCAGAGAGAACTGCCTGCCAGCCCTTGCTGTAGTTCCTGGTTTGCGGGGCACTGATTCACATCGGATCGAGCCATCGATCCGCCGTTCCTCAGATTCTAGGGAGATGAGGCGTGTGTGTCAACGAGAGACGATGCTACGGATTCTCTTGCGTTACGGTTAGGACGGCAATGCAAGAGAATCTGCTGTGTGAGCCTCACGCCGTCTGCTGGGCAGCACCGTCTGCCTGCCGGCAAAGACAGCGTTTGATGTGCGGCAGTTCGCTCGGTGCGACTGCACTGGCGGCCTTGCTTGCCCAGGTGGCTCAAGGGAGAGTCTGTGAGGCTGACTGGGCGCGAAAAACGGTCTTGACGGACCGACGTCGAAATGTTAGGATACTGGCGGAATTTGCGGACACTTCCTGTAGGCAGGCGGGTTCAGGCCGGCGGGAGACTGGCCTTCCCTGTTTGTGTGGCGCGGAGCCGGCCTGTGACGCACGGAGTTTCGCAATGGAGGAGGAGGCGTGCGCAGCCATCGCCCTGGCGGTGCTGTCCGGAGCCATGACGGTGATGTTGTGGCCTTAGGGGGCGAGGCGGCGTTAGGTGTCATTTCCAGGGCGTCCCGATAGGGGCGCCTTGTCTGTTATGCAGGGCCCTGCACGGTTGCAGTGGGTTTGAGCAGGGTACACTGTACTTGCCGAGTAACGCGCAAGAGCGCGTGTTGAGTTAAACGGCGGGCGCCGGTGAGGGCCCCCCGGAGAGTGCCTGGCTGAGGAACGGAAAGGAGGTGGCAGGACAGTACATTGGTGAAGCGATTCGGCCAGCTCGACTACTCGGGTCTCACAAAAAACGGAGGAGGTGACGGACCCAACATGTCACGAAGACGCAAGGGTTTTACACTGATTGAGCTGTTGGTGGTAATCGCGATCATCGGGATTCTCGCCGCGATGGTCTTCCCGGTCTTCGCAAGGGCACGTGAGTCGGCCCGCAAGGCCGTGTGTCTCTCCAATGTGAAGAACATTGCGCTGGCGGTCCAGATGTATCTGGCGGACAACAATGACACCCTGACGCCGGACGAGCACCGGCGAGAGGTGATCGAGTACTTCCAGTCCGTTCCAGGTGGACACACCAAGCGCACCTTCGACATCGGCGATCTGAGCGACCGGTGCAACCACGACATCCACGCGAACCCGTACCTGCGCGCGTGGGTCATTCTTGACGAGTATGTCAAGAACCGCGACGTATGGCGGTGTCCGAGCGCGAAGATCGCGTCCTATGCCGAGTGGATCGTCCCCGGCCCGGACTGGCTCGCAAACTACATAAACACCACGGGCAACTGGGGCAAGTTGACCACCGGTCCCGGCAGCGAGGACGGCCCCTGCCATCCTACGTTCCCGCCGGGATGGGGCGGCGGCATCACCGATTCCTTCGTGCAAGGAATCGCTTACCAGGAGTGGCAGACGCAGACGGAGAAGCTGTTCGAGTTCAGCATCGGCTACAACACTAACGAACCCGGGCTGAAGCTCGTGTCGGTGACGGACCCGGTCCACTACATGATCACCGGCGACGCAGGCGTGTCACCGGAGTTGAGCGGGCTGGGCATCGTAGCTTTCCCCGACATCTGCGCGCTCGAGTGCGGTAACGAGATGTGTGGTTGGGTTGACTGGGAGGTCTGCTCGTCGTACGCCGACTGCGGCCTCTACTACTATGCGCCCAACAACGGTTCGTTCCTGACGAACGGCGAGTACCGGAAGCCCTATACCCGCCACCTGGGCGGCATTAACTCCGGCTATCTGGACGGGCATGCCTCCTGGATGCTGTCTGACCTGTGGGTCAGCAAGTGGCACGACGGCGAGATTCTCGGCTTCCGCGAGTCGTGGGGTCCGGACGTTACGGATCCGGAAGTCATCTCGTGCTTCGGCCTTGGCACCGGGGATTCCGTACCGGTCCTCTAAGACTGGACAAGACCTTGCCTCGGGCAAGGTGTCTGTATGATCGGACGGAGCGCCCATCGGGCGCTCCGTCCCTTTTGTCTAGGGGAGTATTGCCCGTGCTGCCCCAGGCGCTGTCCCGGTGAGTTTGACACGTTCTGCTGGGTTGGCATAATGTGATTGGGATGCAGGTTCCGGTGGGACAGGCGGCGTGTTGGTGAAATCCCGATGGAGAGCGCTGCTATCTGTGCTCCTGGGCGCGGCAGTCGTCGCCGCGGTCGGGTATGTCCTTTTGCGAGGCGGCGGCGAGAGAAAGGGCGGGGGGCGCAGTCAGGTCGAGGCGGCGGAAGCGGTGGACAGCGCCCGGTATCTTCGGGTCGCGGCGAAGGAAGCGACAGGCGGCGCCGGTCGCGATGTTCGCGTTCCTTCCGCGCCGGCAGTGGAGAAGGCGAAGGCGGCTGCGGCCTCGGCGAACGTGGTGATCTGCGTGATCGATGCGGCGCGAGCCGACCACATCGGGTGCTATGGCTACCCGAGGGAGACGACGCCGAACATCGATCGGCTGGCGGAAGAGGGGGTGATCTTCGAGGAGCATTTCGTGCCGTATTGCCACACGAAGGCGTCGACGGCGTCGCTGTTCACAGGCCTCTATCCGGATACCCATCTCGTTCGGGTAGACTCCACGATGGAGCGGGGGCAGTTCACGATGGCGGCAGGGCTGGAGTCGGGAGGGTTCAGCACGGCCTTCTTCAGCTCGAACGCAGTGGCGTCACCGGCGATGGGCATCGGGAGGGAGTTCCAGGAGGTCTTCTCGCGGGGGCAGGGTGAAGGGCAGCTTGCCGACAGGACGCCGGAGACGCTGCTGGAGGTGTTCGCCCGCTGGCTCGAGGGCAGGGACCGGTCTCGCTTCTTCGCCTACGTCCATTTCGTGCCGCCGCATCTGCCGTACGAAGCGCCTCCCGTGCTGAAGGCGCTGTTCGCGGGGCAGGAGCCCCCGAATGCATGGCAGGGCCCGTTGGAGTTTCCTGAGGCGAGGCCCCCAGACCGGCCTCGGGACTCGCCGCCTCTGGAGGAATGGGTCAACCTGTACGACGCGAATCTGAGATGGGCCGACTGGGCGGTGGGGCAGCTCGAGGGGTTGCTGCGAGAAAGGGGCCTGCTGGACAGCACGGTCTTCATCCTCACCTCCGACCACGGGGAAGCTTTTCGGGAGCACGGGTACAGATATCACACTCGAGGGGTGTACGATGAGCTGGTGCACATTCCGCTGCTGATCCGATTTCCCGGGAGCGACCGTGTGGTGGGTCGAGTGAGCGGGCTCAGTCAGACGGTCGATGTGCTGCCGACGGTGTTCGAGCTGCTGGGGGTTCGGTACCCTGCGGGGGAGGTGCAGGGCCGCAGCCTGTTGCCGCTGCTCTCTGGCGAAGCGAGCCGCGTCAGGGAGTACGTATACGCGACCGCGGCCGGCCCCGGCGAAACCTACTTGATCCGGGATGAACGCGCGGCGCTGATATTGCTGAAGGGAGGCCGGCAACGGGCGCTTTACGACCTCGAGGCGGATCCGCAGCAAAGGCACAACGTGGTCGATGATCGGCCGGAGCGGGCGGCCGAGATGGTGGCTGCTTTCCGGGCGTTCGCAGGAACGCAGCGCCGCCCTCCGCTCGATTTCATCGACGCCGAGGCGCAGGTCGAGGAGGTGGCTGGACCTCCGGGTGTGAAGATCTCCGATGATACCCGTCGGGAGCTGGAAGCTCTGGGGTATCTTCGATAGGCAACGACCGATGGGCGGTCGGGGATATGACTGGGGAGCATCGCGCTTGCGGTATAGGGCCATGAGGCGCATCACATGGGTTCCTCTGGTCGTGCTGGTGCTATCTTTCGCGGCCGGGACGCTCGCCGGCTGCGGGCAGCGCACGGAGACATCAACGGGGGGCCCTCGGGAGGGCGGATCGACCGCAGGGCCTGAGGCCTCGCGCCTCGACGTCTCGCAGATGGGCGTATCTCTCCAGAGGCTGCGGGAGACAGTGGGCGCGGCGAACGTGGTCATCTGTGTGATCGACGCGGCGCGGGCGGACCACGTGGGATGCTACGGCTATCCTCGGGAGACGACCCCCAACATCGACGCCCTGGCGCGCGACGGGATCGTCTTCGAGAAGCATTTCGCGCAGTTTCCGGAGACGAGGCCCTCGACGGCTTCGCTGTTCACGGGCCAGCATCCGGATACGCACCTTGCGTACGACCGGCGGACCATCGATCCGGACAGCTTCACGCTGGCGAAAGGACTGAAGGCGGTTGGCTACCACACGGTGCTGTTCAGCCAGAACGAGTACGCCTCGCCATTGTGGGGTCTGGGGGCGGAGTTCGATGAGGCCTACTACGAGCCGCACCTGAAGAAAGGCGGCCGCGACATTCCGGAGATCTGGCGGCCGGAGGCGCTGCTGGAGTTGATCGGCCCGTGGGTGGCGGAGCGGCCGCCCGAACCCTTCTTCGCTTACGTCCATTTTATGCCCCCGCATAATCCGTATATCGGGCCGCCGGACGTGAAGCACTTTTTCGCCGACGAGGAGCCGCCGGGGACGTGGGAGGCGCCGTTTCCTTTCGATGAGGTCGAGCCGGAGCTTCGGGAGAAGGTCAAGGGGCGGTCGCAAACCAGGTATGTGAATCTGTACGATGGCAACCTGCGATACGGCGACTGGGCGGTGGGCGAGCTGGAGCGATTGCTGCAAGAGGCGGGCGTGTTCGAGGATACAATTTTCGTCGTGACCTCGGACCACGGGGAGGCGTTTGGAGAGCACGGGTACTGGGGACACACGTTCTCCGCCTTCGATGAGAGCATTCACATACCGCTCGTCGTGCGGCTGCCGGGCTCGGAGCGCATCGTGGGGCGGATCTCGGGCCTGACCCAGAGCGTCGATGTGCTTCCCACGCTGCTGGGCCTCCTCGATATCCCGTATCCGCGGGAGGCGGTACAGGGGCGGTCCCTGGTGCCGCTGCTGTCGGGTGAGGAGGAAGAGGTGAACGAGTGCGTGTTCGCCCGCGCCGCGGGCAAGCCGCCGAGCTATGTTGTGCGGGATCATGGCTCGCTGTTGCTCCTCTACGAGGGAGGGAAGCTGAAGGGCTTGTACGATCTGCGGAGGGATCGGCGTGCTGTGGACAACGTGATTGGGGAGGAACCCGAGCGCGCGGAGAAGCTGGCAGCGGCGTTCACCGCGTTCGCCGAGGGCCAGACGGCGCCTCCGCTGAACTTCGTGGATCCGGAGGCGGCGCCGGCGCAGCTCCCCGACGTTGAAGAGGTGAAGGTCACCGACGAAATGCGGCGGAGCCTGAAGGCGCTTGGGTATCTGAAGTAGGTGAGAGATGATTGGAATTCGGTGGTGGCGCAGCGTGCGTGCTGTATGGGTGCTGGCGGGGGTGGCGCTGGCGCTGGGCGGCTGTGGGGGGCCGCGGGTTCAGTCCTTGACCGGCGGCGGGGCAGGGTCGTCGTCTCAGGCGCGCGGGGCGGACGCCAGCGGCCTGGGGGATGTCGCACGACAGGCGTCGGGGCCAGTACGGCTATCGGGCGCCCCTCCGAAGATAGATGCGCTGCGGGAAAGCGCGAGGTCGGCGAATGTGGTGATCTGCGTGATCGACGCGGCGCGGGCGGACCATGTGGGATGCTATGGGTATCCGCGGGAGACGACGCCGAACATCGACCGGCTGGCCGGGGAGTCGGTTCTCTTCGAGCAGTATTTCGTTCCCTTTCCTCACACGAAGCCGTCGACGGCGTCGCTGTTTACAGGGCAGTATCCTGACACGCATCTGCTCGTGAGGAAAGAAGACCCGATGGATCCGGACATCTTCAGCATGGCGAATGTGCTGGAGTCGGCCGGGTTCCGGAGCGCGTTCCTCAGCTCGGGTGTGATGGCGTCGCCCAGGATGGGGCTGGGTGGGGATTTCGAGTTCGTCTACGGGAGGGGAGGGGAGCCGGGGCCGCCCCGGCCTCGCGAAGGGTCCAGGCAGGCAAACTCCGACTGGAAAACCCCAGAGGGGCTGTTGAAAGCATTCTCGGGCTGGCTCGACGCGGACCGGACCGGCCGTTTCCTCACGTACGTTCACTTCCTGCCGCCGCACGCGCCATACGACGCGCCGAAGGATATGGAGGAGCTGTTTGCGGGCAAGAAGCCGCCGACCGCGTGGCAGGGCGACTACGAGTTCGAGGAGGCAGCGGAGTGGGACCGCCGCAAGCCGCTGCCACTGAAGGAATGGGTCAACTTGTATGATGCGAATATGAGGTGGGCGGACTGGGCGGTGGGCGAGGTCGAGAAGGCGCTCAAGGAGCGCGATCTGCTGGAGAATACGCTGCTTGTGGTGACCTCGGATCATGGAGAGGCGTTTGGGGAGCATGGGTTCAAGTACCATCGGTTCGGGGTCTACGACGAGCTGGTGCACGTGCCGCTGCTGGTGAGGTTTCCGGGAGAGGCGCGGGTCAGCGGGCGTGTCGGGGCGCTGACCCAGACGGTGGACCTGCTGCCCACGATGCTCGACCTATTTGGGATTCCGTTCCCGGAAGAGAACGTGCAGGGGCGGTCGCTGCTGCCGCTGCTGGCGGGGGAGGTCGATCGCGTTCGCGACTATGTATATGCGACGTGCGAGGGGAAGGTGCGGAGCTATCTGGTGAGGGATCATGACTGGGCGCTGATGCTGTGGGAGGGAGGGACGCTCAGGGCGCTGTATGATCTCCGCAATGACCCTCGGCAGACTCGGAACGTGATCGAGAAGCAGCCGGGGCAGAGCGTCCGGATGGCGAATGCGTTCCGGCGGTTCGCGGCCGCCCAGACGGCGCCCCCGATGGAGTTCGTCGATCCGGGGGCGAAGCGAGGGAAGCTGCCGAGCGCTCCTGAAATCAAGCTCACCGATGAAGAGCGGCGAGAGCTGCGCGCGCTGGGATACATGGATTAGAAGCTGTTTCATAACCCGCCTCAGCGGGTTATGAAACAGCAGCACAAGTCGCCAGGCTCCAGCGGGCGCATTTCATGCCAGCGTCTCTAGCGGACAGCCAGGGGAGTGAGGGTTATGAAATGCGCTCTAGGCATCACGGCGCAACTGCCCGCGTAGAGTGCTGTTCGGCGGACGACTTGAGGTCGGCTCTTCCGGCGGGCGCCCAGATGTGGTGGGGGCTGTGGTTCGTGACCAAGAGGTAACTGCCGCGCCTCATCCAGACGTGTACGCCGGGCACTTCCTCGCGGAGAATCGGCACGAGTTCTTCGTGTGTCAAAGCAGTCCGGGGGTCGGGTGAGGAGAGGAAGGAGACGAGTTCCTGGTCGTCCCATTCGCCGAGGTCTACGATGGGCCGCCGGGCGTAGAAGATGGTTGCGTTCCGCTTTGCCTTGTAGACACCGAGGGGCTCGGACTGGGGCAGGATTTCACCGGCGAACCGGGCCAGCTCTTTGCGAGGCTGGGCCTGTATCTGGGCGAGGTGGGGCTTGAACCATCCGATATGTGCGGCGGCCGCCGCGAGCATAGCTGCGGCAAGCACCGGGGCGACGGCCCTACGGCGGCCGAAGGCGGCGGCTATCGGGGCGAGGAGTGATCCTGCGGCGAGCACGGCAAGCATCACGACGGGCGCGGCGCCGGGGGTCCAGGAGCCGAACTGAGCGGAGAGGCGCTCTCTGACAAAGGGCGGCATCACGACCGCGATGGCGGTTGCGGCGGCAAGGGCCAGGCCGATGGTGACCAGGAGGCCGAAGCCGAGGCCTGTCCAGGCACTCCCTTTGGCACGTTCCTCGAACCAGGCATCGAACCATCCCGCCACGAGAATGGCCATTGGTGGGAATGCGGGCACGAGGTAGTGGGGGAGCTTGGCACCGGCGAAGGAGAATGCCGCAATGACCGCCAGCGCCCACCAGGAGGTGAAACGGAGCACGTGCTGCCGATCGGTGCGGCGAAAGGCGTGGGCGAGCGCCGCGGGCAGGAAGGCGACCCAGGGGTAGAATCCGATGAGGAGGTTCTTGAGGTGGCCGTACCAGGGCTCATCCCTGGCGAGTTCTCCCTGGAGATGCCCGAAGTGCTCCCGGATCAGGAATGTCTGCACGAAGCCGGGCTGGTGCAGGCTTTCGTAGATGTACCAGGGGGCGGCGACGGCGAGCAGCAAAGCGATGCCGGGGAGAATATGGGCTTCGCCGAGAAACACGCGCAGCCGGCGAGCGCTGAGCAGGTAGCCGAAAAGGCCAGCGAGGACGACTGCGGTGGGGGCGGGGCCTTTGGCGAGCAGGGCGATGCCGAGAAGGGGATAGGCGGCGAGGTAGAGCAGCCGTTTGCGGTCCGGCTGGAGGTGCAAGGCCGTGAAGAATAGGAACATCGCCGGGGCGAGGGCGGCGGTGAGGGGCATGTCGATCATCGCCTCCCGGCCCGTGTCGATCCACTGGTAAGAGAGCGCCAGCGCTACTCCTGCCAGGAACCCGGTCCGCGGGTTGATCGTACGTGCTGCGAACCAGTAGGTGGCGAGGACGATGACCGCGGCGAAGAAGGCTGAGACCGACCGCGCGGCGAATTCGGTATGGCCGAAGATGCGAAAGGCGGCCGCGATCAGCCAGTAGATGAGGATCGGCTTGAGGAGAAACGGTTGCCCGTTGTAGTAGGGTGTCCCGAGATCGCCTCTCTCCAGCATCTCGCGGGCGCCCTCTGCGTAATAGGCTTCGTCGAAGTCATCCAGCGGGGTGATTCCGAGGCGCCAGAAGAAGAGCGTCGCGCACAGGACAAGCAGTAGCAATGGGAAGAGCCAGCGCCGCCTATCGCGAGGAAGGCGCATAATCCGGTCGGAGTGCTCGGCTGCGTGTATGGCAGACATCATGAATGTCTCGTTCGTCTATCCGGTATATAACGAGATCGAGAATCTCCCGCGCATTCTCTGCGAAACGCGGCGGATCGCCGAGGGCCTGGTTCCGGAGATGGAAGTGGTGCTGGTGGACGACGGCAGCACCGACGGCAGCGGCGAGTACATCGACCGCCTGGCCGCCGACCATCCGGAGGTGCGCGCACTCCATCACGGGTGCAATCGAGGCCTCGGCGCGGCTATCAGAACCGGTCTCGTCAATGCGACGAAGGACTTAGTTCTGTACATGGACTCCGATTTCCCTGTTGGGGTGGAGGAGGCGCGGGCGGCCCTGGGCTCGCTGACGGAGGAGGTCGATCTCGTCATCGGGTACCGCCTGGGACGAGCGGAGGGTCCGCGACGGGAGATCATGTCGTGGACCTATAACCGTCTCATCCGGGGGACGTTCGGTCTGCGCGTTCGCGATGTCAACTTCGCCTTCAAGCTCATTCGGCGGTCGCTGCTGGAGCAGATGCATCTGCGGAGCGAGGGGTCGTTCATCGATGCCGAACTGCTGCTGGAAGCGGTGCGTCTGGGGGCCCGCATGCGAGAGGTGGGGATCCACTATCAGACCCGGGTGGCCGGTGTCTCCACGGCGGCAAGTTACAGGGTGGTGCTGCGCATTCTCGGGGAGATGTGGCGCTACCGACGCCGCCGGCGGGCGGGACTGGTGGGGCCGGCCCGCGTCGTCGTCAATGCGGATGACTTCGGGCTGTGCGAGGAGATCAACCGAGGGGTGGCCGAGTCGTTCGATCGCGGGATCGTCAGGAGCGCGAGCCTGCTGCCGACGGGCGGCGAGTTCGAGCAGGCCGTCGAGCTGGCGCGAGCGCGCCCCGGGCTCGATCTCGGTGTTCACCTTGCTCTCACGCAGACGCGACCCGTCTCGCCGCCGGCAGAGGTCCCGAGCCTCGTTGACGGCGGGGGCCGCTTCGCCGCGAGCTGGGGGGTGTTCGTGCGCCGGTATTTGGGAGGGAGGGTGCGTCTTGCGGAGGTCGAGCGGGAGTTTCGCGCGCAGATCGATCGGGTGCTCGCGACGGGCCTGGAGCTATCCCATCTCGACAGCCATCAGCACCTGCATATGCTCCCGGGCATGCTTCGGGTAGTCGTGCGTCTGGCATCGGAATACGGGATTGGCGCGGTGCGCTGTCCCCGGCAGCGGCGTGGCCAGGGCGCGCCGCGGGGGGCGGTTGGCGCGATTCGCCGCCAGGTGGAGCTGACCGCGCTGCGGGCCCTGTGCCGTCTGGGCCGCGGCTCGCTGGAGGTGAACGGCCTGCTGACCGCGGACGATTTCCGAGGGTTCACTGAGGCGGGGCACTGGCGTCCCGAAAGCCTGGCGCAGACCATAAACGACCTCGACCCCGGCCTGACCGAGATCGGGTGCCATCCCGGGGCCGACGACAGCGTGGAGGCGGAACTGGGCTGGGATTACGGGTGGGAACAAGAGCTGGCGGCCCTGACCAGCCCGGAGGTGGCCGCAGCCATTTCGCACAGCGGGGTGAAGCTGACGAACTACCGGAGCCTCCTTGCCGAGCCGCGGTGAGATGAACTTGGACGGATTGCAGGGGCTTCACGCGGGGGGCTCCTTCGGGTAGTGCTCTGAATGTGCCCGCAGCGGGCGACGAAGGGGCGATGCAGATGGCTGCCTTCAGCGAACCCGGAACTGCGGGGAGCGTTGCCCGCGGACGACTCCAGAACACTCCCACGGATTCTCTTGCATTACGGTTACGACCGCAATGC
>Ga0307380_10012234_pt1 | contig 10696 bp, 10 predicted proteins | sample UN3MG_FD_202239 | JGI IMG/M metagenome (GOLD analysis project Ga0307380, IMG submission 202239) | Soil microbial communities from Risofladan, Vaasa, Finland - UN-3 | ecosystem: Environmental > Terrestrial > Soil > Coastal area > Acid sulfate soil | place: Finland: Risofladan, Vaasa | collected... | reverse complement strand
GGTCATCTAGCTGGCAGCGTTCCAGCGACGCCCCCACCCTCAAAGAAGCTCATAATCTATGGAGTTTGGCCAGACTCATTTTGGAGTTATGCCAGCTAGGAGTACACATCCACAGGTCTCAAGTCCAGCGGACCTATACCAGATACCAGGTAGATTGCGGCCGCGCGTCGACTTCAGAAATGCACACTGGTTAAGCACCAAGTATAGGCTGCAGATGCTGAGCGATCTATGAAGAAGTGAATTGACATCAAAAAACGACTGTGCTAGCATATTGTTACCGTTAACGGTAGCGATAACGGTAGCGCTAACATCAAGCCTCAAGCGAGAAACACAATGGGCAAGATTGTCACTATCAAGGATGTGGCCAGAGAGGCAGGTGTTTCGCTTATGACTGTATCGCGCGTCCTCAACAACCGCCCCGATGTCTCCCCAAAAACGCGAAAACGCGTTCAAAAAATAATAGGGGAACTGGGCTTTGCTCCGAGTGAATTAGCGCGAAATTTAAGTCATGGGCGCAGCAGCACCTTAGGGGTTGTTAGCTCCGGATTGGAGTTTTACGGACCTTCTCGCACGTTAGTCGGCATCGAGAAGAAGGCCAACGAACTCGGTTATTCTCTCATGGTAAGGCTCCTCCACAGTCCCTTAGAAAGCCGTGGAGAGAGTGCGCTGAACGACTTAATCGCCCATCAGGTGGCCGGAATAATTTGGGCGGTAGCTGAAATTGGCGATCAGCGAGAATGGTTGTACGGGCATCTTGCCGAGAGAGCACTGCCTGTGGTGTTCTTGAACATAAAAAACCGTTCTGACACGACCTTTGTAGCCATGGACAACCGTATGGGTGGAAAGCTCGCCACCGAACATTTGATAAAGCAAGGATATCAGAGGATTGGCATCATAGCGGGACCACAGGAGTGGTGGGAGGCGCGAGATCGCGAATCCGGTTGGCGAGAGATTCTTGCGGAGGCGGGCATCGGAGATTTACAGAGCCTAAAGGAGAGCGGCGATTGGTCGGCATCTAGTGGATACCAGGCCATGATGAATCTGCTGGCGAACGTGCCAGATCTGGAAGCCGTTTTTGTGTCGAATGATTCAATGGCCTTGGGAGCGCTCCAAGCGGCCGCTGTTTACGGTCGTTCCGTACCTCAAGAATTGGCCGTCGTCGGCTTCGACGACATTCCGGAATCAGCCTACTTTACACCCCCGTTAACAACCGTCAGGCAAGATGTGCTGGAAGTAGGATGCCAGGCTGTGTCGATGCTAAACCAACAGCTTCAAGCTCACTACAACAGCGGACATCTTCCTGCCCAATCAGCTATTTTAGAGCCAACTCTCATCGTCCGTCAGAGTTCGATCAGGGAGCCAACATGAAACCGCGCGAAAGGGTTCAGACCACTCTCAATCATGATGAACCGGACCGCTGTCCAATGCAGATCAGCTTCACACCTGAATTTGCCGAGCGCTTGCGAACAGATATGGAGATTCGTGGTCGCCAGGTCCACAATCCCCATGGGGGCGGCAATACATATGAGCTGGAACGAGCGCTTGGCCAAGACATGCTGCTCACATCTGTGGGCTGGGCGAACTCTTATTACATGGATGTCAAGCCCTATGAGGACGAATGGGGTGTCAGTTGGGATGTGCAGGCCTACGAAACCCCGTATGGTACGGGACATTACACGGAAATCGCCGGACACCCTCTTGCCAACGATGAGGCTGTTTATCACTATCAACCGCCAGATCCCAACCGGCCGGAGCTTTACAGTGATGCTGCCCAGGTAGTCGCCAGATTCAAAGATGAGTATTGGATTGTGGGAGTTACGGTTACCACTATATTGGAAACTGCGTGGGCTTTACGCGGATTAGAACAGCTGCTAATGGATCTTGCATTGGATCCTGATATGGCCAATCAACTGCTTGACATCCCATACCATTATCATCTGACTGCCGCCAAGGAATTGGTCAGATTAGGTGTGGATATGATTTGGACCGGTGATGACATTGGCTCCCAGCAGGAGATGATGATTTCTCCGCTGATGTGGCGCAAATATCTCAAACCTCGTATGGCGAACTTCATCTCTGAGCTTAGAGCTATCAATCCTGATATCAAGATCGCATACCATTCCGATGGCAATATCAGTCGTATTATTCCTGAGCTCATTGAAATCGGGATCGATGTACTTAATCCCATCCAACCAGCCAGCATGGACCCGGCTCAGATCAAAAACGAATTCGGGGACAGGCTTTGTTTTTGGGGCACTATCGACGAACAGCATACGCTGCCTTTCGGATCGGCGGCAGACGTAGAAGCAGAAATCCGGCATAGACTGGAAACCGTCGGCCGAGGAGGTGGGCTGATCCTCGCCCCCACCCATCATGTCCAGCTCGACACACCTTTGGAGAACTTCTGGGCGATGACTAACAGCATCACTAGTACGCCGTATAGCGCGTTTACCTAGAGAGAAATAAATGTCGCAGCAAAGACAGCGAACCTGGTGGGATTTTGGAATAACGGGCATGGCTGATTTCCAAATGTCGATGAAACGCGTCTATGCCTGGTACGAAAATGATATTCTCGATCGGCCCCCTGTACGATTTGTCGCTCACAATGCGTTTCTGGAAGCGGCCAAAGACAATATCTCCCAGCTTTCACCTGCTGGCAAGAAAGCATGGTGGTTTGATGTAGAGACTCAAGTAGACCTCTTCATTAAATCAATAGATGGCTGTGAATTTCATGGCGAAACCTTCCCTGTCTTTTTCCCAAATCTGGGTCCTGATGTCTATGCGGCATTCTATGGCGCTGAACTTGAATTTGGTGAAGTAACTTCCTGGTCTGTTCCTCTGATCCGCGAATGGGATGACACCGAGAAGCTGAAGCTCGATATGGACAACGAATATTTTCGCAAGCTTGAAGAGCTCACCAAATACGCGATCGAGCAGAGTTCAGGACGATATATGGTTGGTTACACCGATTTTCACCCAGGACTCGATTGCGCCGCTGCTTGGAGGGATCCGCAGCAGCTCTGTTTCGACATGATCGATGAACCGGAGAAGGTTAAGGAGCTGGCGGATTTGGCTATCGCCGATTTCGATTTCATCTATGATCATTTCGACAAAATACTCAAAGACCACGGCCAACTGTCGGTAAGCTGGATGGGGATTCCTTCATTCGAAAGAATGCATATTCCTAGCTGCGATTTCTCCACATTGATTTCACCCAAATTCTTCAATGAATTTGGTCTACCCATTCTTCAGAGAGAAGTGCAGTCAATGACCCACAATATATTCCATGTAGATGGTCAAGGTGTTTCCCGCCATCTTGAGGCGATTCTGAGTGTGCCCCAAGTTCACGCCCTGCAGTGGGTACAGGGCGTTGGTGATGATTTGCCGATTATGCAGTGGGTACCTTTCTTGAAAGAATTACAGGAAAGGAGCGTACCAATTATTGTTGATCTCAATAAGAAGGAATTGGGTGATTTCATGATAGCGATGAAACCCCATGGTCTTTTCTTGTGGATGGAAACAGAAAATAGGGAAGAAGAACTCGATATTCTGCGGCTCATGGCCAAATGGGTTTGAACGAGTTTTGGAATTCGAACTAGGAGGTGATTGCCGAGAAACATTGCGCAAAAGATAGTGGAGAGCTGTTTAACCTAACATATTGGGAAAATTGAAGGAGAGTAAGATGAAAAAGTTTAGCCTGTTGGTAATTGCTCTTTTTATACTGTCTGTGTTGTTGGTATCTTGTGGTGATGCCGACGATGAAGCGGCAACCGAAGAAGTGGCTGCTCCAGCAGAGAATGAAGCCACCCCGGCCGAAGAGTCTGCCGAAGAACCGGGCGAGACAGAGGGCGCCGCACCCGCCGCTGAAGACGGATGGTGCAGCAATACGGACATCGTCTTCTTCCCAGGTGGTCCGCCCGGTGGCCCGTTCGCATCGGTCGTGTATAACGGCGCTGTGGCTGCGGCGGCCGATCTCGGCGCCAATGTGGAATATGTCTGGTCGGATTGGAACCCGGAGAAGATGGTCACAGGGTTCGCCGAAGCGGCGGCAACGCAGCCGGACGGTATTGCCATTATGGGTCACCCAGGTGATGATGCCTTCCAGGCAGTGGTAGACGATGCAAGGGCTCAAGGAATTATCGTAACCAGCCAGAACACAACCTTGCCCAAACTGGAGGCTAAGAATGCCTCAAGTGGCTTTGGCTACGTGGGTGCAGAATTGTATTCAGCCGGTTATGCACTGGGCGCGGAAGCAGCGAGTCGCTTTGGGCTGGGCGATGGTGACAGGGCTATGGTCTGGGGCTTGTTAGCACAAGCTGGACGTGGTGAGCGCACTCGGGGAGTTATTGATGCCCTGGAAGAAGTGGGAATGACCGTGGATTACCTGGAAATTGATGACGCCACAAATGCGGATGCCTCAGCTGGCATACCAACCTTTGTCGGCTACGTGTCCGCCAATCCTGACGTCAAGCTGGTGGTGACCGATCATGGTGCCCTGACCGGGACACAGGAAACCTATTTCGATTCTGCCGGTCTCGGCCCCGATGATGTGTTTGGCGCTGGCTTTGATCTCAACGTGGCGACGGTGGAAGCGATTCGCGGCGGCTGGACAGACCTGGTCATTGACCAGCAGCAATGGCTGCAAGGTTATCTGCCGATTCTGCAGATCTGCCTGACGCACAACTATCAGTTTACCGGTCTGCATATCGATACCGGCGCTGGCTTCGCCCATGCTGACAACGTCGAATTATTGGCTGACCTCGTAGCAGAACAGATTCGCTAATCAAGAGACAGTGTCTCGGCAGCGGTCGTCTTCATTCAAGATACTGTGCCGGGCTCGGATGAGGGCCAGGCGGTTGTTTGGCCCTCATCCTAAACCCGTGGAGTAAGATTATGGATCCGACTTATCGAATTGAACTGCGCAATGTATCCAAAAACTTTGGCGAAGTCCACTCCTTGTGCAATGTCGATTTCAAATTAGGACAAAATGAGGTTGTGGGTCTTTTGGGTGACAATGGGGCCGGTAAATCTACGCTTATCAAAATCTTGACCGGTTATTACCGGCCCAGCTCCGGTGAACTTTTCATCGACGGGAATCCCATCCAATCACTCTCTGTGCCCATGGCTCGCAGCCTGGGCATCGAAACAGTTTATCAGGAACGAGCCCTCGCTGAATTGCAGACTTTGTGGCGCAACATATTCTTGGGTCGTGAATTACTAACTCCGATAGGGCTATTGGATGTTAAGAAGATGAAGCAAGAGACGAGCAGCTTAATGATAGAGTCGATGGGCTTTACCTCAAGCGCAGTGAATCCGGACTCGACCATTGAGACCTTCTCTGGAGGCGAGAAACAGGGTGTGGCTATCGTAAGAGCCCTATATTTCGATGCGGAAATCATCATTCTTGACGAGCCGACGATGGGCCTATCTCTTAAGGAAACCCGCAAACTGCTGGACTTTGTGCGCCATATTAAGGATGTAGGTAAATCAGCCGTTTTTATAGATCATAATATATTTCATGTTTACTCGGTGGCGGATCGTGTAGTGGTGCTCGATCGTGGGGTTGTCGCTGGCGCGTTCAACACCTCCGACATCAGCCTCGATGATCTGATGGAGAAGATGTACCTTGTTGCTGAAACAGGGAGCATGGATTAAGCGGGTATCTATCCTGGCTAGTACATGCACAGATTGAGGTTTAATTATTATGAACTCCGAAATTGACGATCTGTCTGGTGAGGTTCCAGTCGCTGCAGTGAAGAAATCGCCCATTAATTGGAGATATTTCCTGCGCAAGAATACTACTCAGTTAGGAATGGTTTTTGTATTTATCGCGATTTGGCTATTCTTCATCCTTGCAGCTCCTGAAACGTTTCTATCTCCCCTGATTTACTATGCTTTCATGGCCACTACCCCTCTCTTTGCCATCATGGCCTTACCTCTAACGATGGTCATCATCGCCGGGGATATTGATCTCTCGTTCCCATCGATTATGGCCGTGGGTATGGTTGCTTTTATTGCTGTGTTTGAGCTGACTGGTAACGTGGGTCTGGCCGTGATTGCTTCATTATCAGCTGGTATCGCTTCGGGGTTTCTGAATGGTGCGCTCATTGTCGGCATCGGAATTCCGTCGCTGGTCGCTACCATAGGCACCCAATTCTTCCTGCGCGGTCTAACGCTAGTTCTCCTGGATGGCCAGGGTGCAACGCTGGTCGCAGCCAAGGAGAGTCTTGTCCGCGAAATTTTGGTGGGGAAAACTATCGGCCGTATTCCGAATCAATTTTGGTGGTCAATTATCATCGCCATTGTCTGCTGGATCATCTTAAATCGCACCCGGCTGGGTGCGCACATATATCTAATTGGCGACAACGTTCAAAGCGCCCGATTGATGGGCGTCAACGTGAACCGCACACGATTGGCAGTTTTTATCATGATGGGTTTGGCTGCGGCCTTTGCCGGCGTATTAGCCAGCTTACAGGTATCGTTTTTCTGGCCGTCGCTGGGCGAGGGTTACTTGTTATCTACATTAGCCTCCGTTTTCCTCGGTGGAACATCCGTATTTGGTGGTGTAGGAACGATTCTTGGCACTTTCCTAGGCAGTTATATTATCGGCGCCATTAACGCAGGAATTGTGGCAATAGGTATGACCGGTTTCTGGACCCAGCTTATTTATGGTTTGATTATCATCATCTCAGTTTCCATGCACGTGGTTTTGCAGAGACGTATCAAATAGTTATGGGTTTTTGGTGTTTTTTAGAGGAGTTATGGTCCAGGCTGCATCTTGAACGTGAATGTTCGTGCTGTCACCGGGCCAATAGAGATGGCTCCAATAGCTGGCACCACGTAGAGTTGAAGGATTACGGCCCTTTGTAATAACTATGTGATTAGGCGAATAGCGGGCGAAATGTTGCTCTCGTGTGAGCGTGAGGCGGCCCAAGGTGGGATCAATGGGTGTCCAACCACTTCCTGGAAAAAACAATTCCACCCAGGCATGCTCCTGGCGGGTTTCATTGGTATCACCTTCCTGAAAATACAACAGGCCTTCCACATATCGAGCAGGTATACCACTGGCCCTGCTCAAGGCAATTAACAATGATGAATATTCGGTGCAGTCGGCCCCCATTTTTCCTAAAGCTGCCTGCGCGCCCCAGTCATTCCCGTTGTAGGTGTACGTGAGATTGTCGCCGATATAATCATAAAAGGCTCTTACCCGAGCGCAAACTGTCTGGTCCGTTGAAGAAATGTCTTCCGCTAGAGAGACGATCTGCGGATTGTGTGACTCGATATGTAATTCTGGCTGGTTATATTCATCAGGCAGTTCGCCCTCACAATCTACCAAGGAGAAGGCTAATTCATTAACAGCGATCTCATAGCTGATGACTATCTGGGCGCTGGTTCCGGGCTCGAGATCCTGTAAATCAAACTCGGCGTATTGATTGCCGAACTCATCGGTAATGATCGCGTAATTGGATGGTTGAATGTCACTGGAGACGACCTCTTGATAAGGCATATGGTCGCCGATAAGGGCCACCCACAGATTGTGCTTTTCGGGCTTCATTGGACCATCGTTTACCAGGGTTATATTTTGAGCAACGGCATAGAAAACAGTCTTGGAAATAGTCGGGCTGGAACCGTCTGTTTTGTCCTCAACCCCCCAGACAACCTGGCATGCTGTCAATAAAAACAGCAATAGGCATGGCAAGATCTGTTTCATTAGCATCTATGCTAGCATCGACGCATGCAATACACAATGAGTAGATTATCTGGAATGGCCGAGGCGGCGATGACCAATAGAGAGCGGGTTCGGAGGACTTTGTTTCGCGAACCCACCGATCGAATACCGACCCAGATTAATTACACGGACGCTTTCGGGCAGACCATGGCGGAGTTCTTTGGCGTATCGATTGAGCTGCTGCCTGGGTTTCTCGGCAACCATCTATTACGAGTCGATATCAGTCATGACGAACGGCTTAGCGAGGATGGCGACGTCCGCTTCGATTGGTGGGGTGTAGGTTTTGATACCCGGGAGGAAGGTTATTTTGCTGCGGTCAGCCCTTTGGCTGAAACAAATGACCTCGATGGCTATCACTGGCCTGATCCCCAGGCCCCTGAATTGCTTAGAGATGCCGAACAAACTTTTGCCGGTAAAGGGGAAGAGTATTTCATCGTTCCAAATCTTGGCTTCGCTCTTTTTGAACGCGCCTGGTCTCTGCGCGGTTTTGAGCAGTTTCTTGTTGATATGGTGACCGACCCGGGTTACGCTGGCGCGCTGTTGGATACCATCGTCGAGATTCAACTGGTGCTCATCCATCGATATCTGGAACTGGGTGTTCATGGCGGCTATTTCGGCGATGATTATGGCGCGCAGCAGAACTTGCTCGTCTCGCCTCATATGTGGCGCGCGCTCATCAAGCCTCGACTGGCACGACTCTTTTCACCATTCAAAGAGCGTGGGCTGCCCATCATAATGCACACGGATGGACAGATTCAACAAATTTTGCCTGACCTGCTCGAAATTGGAATGACGACATTGAACCCGGTTCAGCCAGAAGTGTTGGATCTTGATTGGCTTTGTGAACATTATGGGGATCGCTTGTCGTTTTATGGCGGCATTTCTACTCAGACAGTGCTGCCCTATGGCACGGTAAACGAGATTAAAACGACCGTTGCCGAAGTGATCCATACGCTTGCCCCAAAAGGTACCGGCTTGCTTGTCGCCCCATCCCACCGCATGATGAGTGACGTCCCTCTCCCAAACGTTGCGGCCATGTTGGAGGTATTCCAGCAGATGAAAAGCTGATCTGGTTCATGATGGAAGAACGACGACGATATATCGGCGAGGAATTCAAGAAACTGTATGGCAAGCGACCGACTATCTGGGCACGCGCTCCTGGGCGTGTCGATCTGATGGGAAGTCATACAGATTACAACATGGGCTTTGTCATGACTATGACCATCGATCGGGACACATGGCTCGCTGCTAACCCGAGGGAAGACGGTCGCGTTACCATCCATTCTTGCAATGCTTCGGGAGGCGCTTCGTTTTCGCTAGATGATATTCAACGGGATGAAGAGGTTCCCTGGACTAATTACATACGTGGCATAGCTGCCGCGCTGAAAGAATCCGGCTATTGTCTTCTTGGCTTCGACGGACTGGTTCACAGCACCATTGCATTTGGTAGTGGGCTGAGTTCTTCAGCGGCTATCGAAATGGCTGCAGCTCTTATCTTCACAACGATCAGCGGCCTGGAAATCGGACTTGTCGACCTGGCGCTTCTTGGTCAAAAGGCTGAGAATGAATTTGTGGGCGTTAGGACAGGAATCCTGGATCAGTACAGTTCTATTATGGGGCAGCAAGGATGCGCAATTCTGTTAGACTGCCGGCAGCTAACAAGCGAAATAGTGCCTATGAATCCAGGTATGCAAGTCGTCATCTGCAATACACGAGCTGAGCGGAATTTGGTCGGGACTGAATATGATGAGCGTCATGAACAGTGCGAAGCGGGAGTGCGCTTTCTACAGCGCTTCTACCCAGAAATAACTGCCTTGCGAGATGTCACTCCTGATATGTTAAAGAGACATAGAAGAGCCATGCCGGTGGTAATAGCAAGACGGTGCCAGTTCATAGTAGAAGAGAACCAACGAGTATTGGATCTTTATGAAATCTTGCCTGAAGATCATCCAGGGCTGCTTCATGATTTATTCACAGCTTCCTATCGCGGCGCGCGTGATTTGTATGAGATTGGCGCGCCGTCCATGGCTGCGATGTTCCATGCCATGTCGACTGCTCCTGGCGTGATTGCCTCAAGGCAGGCGGGGGCCGGATTTGGTGGCAGCATGGTCGCCCTCGTGAAGGCAGGCTACCTCGATCAGTTCACCAAGCATGTCACCAAGAGTTACCAGCAAGAAACAAGAATTCAACCAGAGGTATATTCTGTCGAGTCCGCTCCTGGCGCAATGATTCTAGAATGGGTCTAGAAGCAGGATTAAATGGCTCGATATACGCAAGTTAGGAGAAAACGATATGGATCCTGGGCTTAAAGCGATTTACGACAGCATCTTGGAAGGCGATATGGAGATAGCGCCGAGGAATGTACAGGCTGCTTTAGATGCAGGTACAAAACCCGAGGTTATTCTTAACCAGGGCATGATTGCCGCCATGTCTGATGTGGGACAGTTGTTTGAAAAAGGAGAATATTTTGTGCCAGAAATGCTCATTTCTGCACGGGCGATGAAGGCTTCTTTGACTGTACTCAAGCCTCATCTCGTCGAACGCGGTGTTGAGCCAGTCGGTACAGTTGTCATCGGTACGGTGCAAGGGGATTTACACGACATAGGCAAGAATCTAGTCGCGATAATGATGGAGGGAGTTGGCTTCGAGGTTGTGGATCTGGGTGTGAATGTAAAAGCAGAACGGTATGTAGCCGCAGTCCAAGAGCACAAGGTACAGATCGTGGCTCTTTCCGCACTGCTTACGACAACGATGCCACAGATGAAGACAACGATTGAAGCACTCAAAGCTGCTGGAATCGATGAAGGGATAAAGATCATGGTGGGTGGCGCACCCGTTACCGCGGCATACGCGGAGTTAATCGGCGCAGATGGCTATGCGGCTGACGCCAGCCGGGCAGCGATGCTGGCTAAATCACTTGTTACTTAAACGGATGGGCTGCTGCTTTGTTTTCGAATGAATTGAATA
>Ga0307380_10012233_pt1 | contig 10696 bp, 12 predicted proteins | sample UN3MG_FD_202239 | JGI IMG/M metagenome (GOLD analysis project Ga0307380, IMG submission 202239) | Soil microbial communities from Risofladan, Vaasa, Finland - UN-3 | ecosystem: Environmental > Terrestrial > Soil > Coastal area > Acid sulfate soil | place: Finland: Risofladan, Vaasa | collected... | reverse complement strand
TGCATCTCGGAGAGGACGGGGCCACCGGACAACGTGGCGTGGGCGAACGTGATCGCGGAGCCGTTTCCGATGGTCGACGGCTGAGCGAACGAATAGAGGTTGATCGCCTTCTGGATGGTGCCAGCGGCACCCTCCGACAGAACCTGAAGGCGTCCCGTCACCTCCGTGATGTAGGAGTAAACACCCTCCCCGGTGGAATCGCTTCGGATGGAGAATGCGTTCGCCGAGTCGTCCCAGAACCCCCGCGTGGTCGCGTTGCCGAACGCGAAATCGTTAGCCGCCGTGGCGGCGGTCGCGGCCCCGATGTTCGAGAACCCCGGCATGTTCGTAGCAACGCCGGTCTTGCCGAGTGTGATGACTCCCTGGGCAGCGCCCCCGCCCAGCGTGATGGTGGTGGTGTTGGCGTCCCCGAACAGGGACGCCCCGCCCGACGCTGATCTCTCCAACCCCGAGATGAGGATGGTGTTCGACTCGGCAACGGGGGCTGGGTGCCCTCGTGTACCGCTTCTCTGTAGAACTAGCGTCGCCACGGCACCACCGTCGATCTGCTACTTAGGGTTGGCGTCAGCCGGCTGGTCGATCCAGTGGATCTCGCCGGTCTCGTCGTCCTTCTCGATGGAGCGTCCCAGCTTCATGCCCCGCTTCTTGCGGGTCTCGCCCATCGCGGCTTCGGCGGCAGCGATTTCCAGGTTGCGGATCTCAACCTCCTTCTTGCCGAGGGCTACACGCAGGTTGACGATCTCCTGCTCCTTGTCCATGAGGCTCTTGCGAAGGCCGTTCTGCGTGTCGAGCGCCTGGTGGTACATGACCGAGATGTAGTCCGCTTCGGTGGCGGGCGTCTTGGTCGGCTCGTCCTTCTTCTTCGCGGGCTCGACGCGACGCGCCTCCTCCTCGCTCAGCTTCGGTTGATTCGCTCCACGCTTCTTGCGCGTCCTGGGTCCGGCCATTCTGCTTCTCCTGGTTGGGTTACTGCCCCGGGGCCGGAATGACCCCGGGGCGGTAGTTTATCCGACCTAGAGAGGCCCGGTCCGCGAACCGACGTTGAAGTGAATCTCGGCGGTCTCGCCGTCGACCGTGGTCGCCGTGAGGCCCGTGCCGTCCTTCAAGTAGCCCAACTCGATGATCGTGTCACCGGTCGTGTGGCTAGACGTGTCGAACGTGAACCGGCCCGATGTCAGGCTCAGGTACACGGGGTCCCCGGCCGTCCAGGTGTCGCCGCCCTGGAACACCGCCGTCGCGACGCCGTGGGTGACGACGGTCCCGCTGGCTCCGACCGTGAGGACGAGGCCAATGACGTTCGAGGTTCCCTCGGCGTTAGCGTCCGCATGAGCAACCGTGTCAGCCGCCGAGATGTAGACGGGGGCGCCGATCGTGAGGCCGGTCGTCGTGTAGACCGCAACGGTCTTGTCCGAACTGGACGACGCGATGGCCGCCTGGTTCTCGTTGATCGCCTCGATGATGGTCGTGGCGGTCGTGGTCAAGGCCGGAGCAGCAGCCGTGCCAGCCGCCGTCAGGAAGTACTGGGTAGTCCCGGACGTGAAGGCCACGCGGCCCTTGTTGCCGGCCACCCCAGCGCCAGTCGCGCCTGCGTCAGCAGCAACGATGAGAACGTCGCCACCCTCGCCAGCGGTCGACGCCGCGCCGCCGGAGGCGCCACCGACGCCCGCCGTGATCGTCCACGAACCGCCCTTACCACCCGGCTGAGGTGCTGTGATGATCTGGCCAGCACCACCGACACCGGCAGTCAGATTGCCGGCGCCACCAGCGGAACCGGGGGTCCCGACGATCGCGATGGCGCCCGCGCCCGTGGTCAGTGTGTAGGCGTCTCCGACGACACCTGTTGCCGCAGCCCCGTCAAGCAGGACGGTCCAGTCGCCCGCCACGTTGAGGGTCGAGTCCGCCTCAGCGTTCGCGGTGAGCGCACCAGCCGACGTCAGCAGGAGTGCCCCCGAGGTGGTCGTAGAGAGCGTCAGGTTGCCGCTGGCCACCGTGACGTTGCTGGCGCCCGTGCCGTCGAGGCTGAACGCACCCGAGCCGGTGATGTCGATGGTCGTGCCGTCGATGGTCACTGCGCCCGTAGCGTTGACGTCGAAGATCCCGCCGGCCGTGAAGGTCATAGCCCCGGTGCCGGTGCTGACGTCCACCGTCGTGGCTCCGGTGGTGTTGCCGATGTTGACGTCGGTGAGCGCGGCAACGGCGCCGATGTTGACCGTGGCTCCTCGCACGTTGGTGGTCACGCCGACAGCGGTTCGACCGAGCGTAGCTTCGTTGGTGAACGAGGCCCCGATACGAACGGCACCTGGCGTGCCGCTCGCGGACCCGGAGTCCACGGTGACGATGCCCGAGTTGCCGCTGACCGCCGTGCCGCTGGACAACGCGGCCTGACCCGAATTTCCCGACGTCGCAGTGCCGCTTTGGAATAGCGCCTGACCCGTGTCGCCGGAGGTCGTAGCGTTACCCGTCGAGAACTCCATCTGAGAGGTTCCGCCAGTCGCCTCATTCGGCGACCTGACGTTGCCGCCATCCGCGATGAGGTCCCTGACGACCAGGTCCACGAACGTCGAGATGGCGGCGGGGGCCGTGGTCCCGCCCGACGTGTCGGCCAAGCCCAACTCGAACCGGTCGTTCCCCTCCTCCCAGAGGATCACGGCGTCGTCGCCCGTAGCGCCTCGCTCGATCGCGATGCCGGAGTCGACCCCGTTGTTGCCGTCGTTGAGGAGGATCAAGGCGTCGTTGACGACGAGGTTGGTCGTGCTGACCGTGGTCGTCGCGCCTGAGACGGTGAGGTTGCCGTTGACCGTAGTGGTCTGACCAGAGCGCCCAATGCTGACTGCGTTGGCGCTCACCGTCCCGATGTTGACGTCGCCCTCGGTGCCTGAGACAACGGCGCCTGCATCGACGTTCACGTCACCCGAGTTACCGGACGTAGCACCGCCTGGACCCGACGTAATGTTCGTGTCGCCGCCCGCCGACGTGGCATCCGGGACGCCGCCGGTCAGAGAGGCCACGCCGCCGGCTCCCGTACTGGCAGCGCCGGCCTTGAGGGTCAACGCGTGGCCGGTTCCGGCCGCTGCGCGGACGCCACCGCCCACCGTGATGGCGGTAGTGAACGTGTCGGTCCAGGCGAGGGCCGCACCCACCACCGACCTCTGAACGGAGGACAGCGCCGCATCGTCGGTGCCCTCCACGTAGGAGGCTGGAAAGCCCCGCAGTGTGCGTTTTTGAAGCGTGATGATGGCCATAGCCTTAGCCCCCCTGAGTCCGGATGAGTTCTCCCTCGGTCAAGCCAGGGATGTCCGCGTGTTTGAAAATCGCTACCTTGTTGCCCACGATGTTTTCGGTGCCGCCGTACTTGCGGGTGACGCCTTGCCAGTCGTTCGCGGTGATGGGCGCATCGAGCGTGATCTCCCAACACCCACCGTTGGGGCCGGCGGCGACATCATCCGTCACCGTGCCGGCCCTCCAAGCGAGGTTCTTGTTGGCTCGAACGTCGACAAAAGCGCCGTTGCTGTAGCTCGCCATCAGATAAATGCCTCCGGTTCACGGCCAGGCTCGATAAACAGCGTCGTCGCTGTCCCGGCAAGGCCAACCTCCAGTTGAGCGTGACCGCTCCCGGGGGTGGTGTTGGGGTAAGCAAGGTTCCCTGTGTCAGTGATGTCCACGACACCACCTGGAGTGGTCGACAAGATGTAGACCCGCCCAACGGTGAGCCCGGCAAAACCCGCGAGATCGCCGCCGTACTGAATGGTGCAGAGGCCCGCGCTGGGAACGTCTAGCGCCGAAACGAACCCCAGGAACAACTCGACCTTCAGGTAGTCCGAAGCGTCAGTCTTGTCGGCGCGGCCGTCCGACCGCTGGTACACGGCATCGCGAAGGGCCACGCCCGCCTGGTACGGGCGCGTGACGACGGGCGCCGTCGCGGCGCCGACCAGCGCCACGATGTCCGCCCAGGTCTTGCTCCCGCCGCCGCCGTCATCGATCGCATCTGCGACATCGCATTGGCCGTTGTCGGCGATGTCGTAGACGCTCTTGCGCATCACGTCGGTCGAACCGCCGACCGCCGCCTCGACGGCGAGGAGCCGGTCGATGACTCGGTTGAAATCAGCGGCCGTCTGCGTAGTCGGGTCGTCCGTGTCTTGGTCGTCACCCGCCTCAAACGCGGGGTACTGGAAATCGAGCCCGCCGTTCGTCTGCGGGTCAGCAGGCGGCACCCAGAACGGGACGCTGGCCCCGTCAGCCCCATCGAACCGCTGGAGGTACAGGGTGGCGAAGCGGTTTTCGAGCACGCCCGCAGGGACGTCGAAGTCGATCTGCGTCGTGGTCCAACCCGTGACCGTAGCGGCCAACGCGATGCCGAGTGGGTCGAAGATCACCGACCCCGCTGGGAGCCCGAAACCTGAACCGGCCACCGTGACCGACACCGTAGGGCCGCCGCCGCGAGGGGTGACCGACGTGATGAGGAAGGTGGTCAGGACTGCCACTAGAGCCCTCCCCGTGCGCGCTCATGCGCCAGGTCGCGGGTGACCGGTACAAACGCCTGGCCCTCCCACCGCTCGCGGGCGTGTAGCAGTTCGCCTTGACGGACGGCCCACCGCTGCTCACCGACCTCGGCGGTGAAGTCCAACAGGGCCGCAAACCTGCGTGCGCCGACCTGCTTGAGGTACCCGCCATCCAGTAGTTCCTGGATCGGTGCCCGAAGCGTGGGGAGGACGCCGATGACCTCCAGGTCTTGGTCGCCAGGAAGCTGCGGCGGCGGACCCAGCTTCTCCAGGTCACGGAGTGATCGAAACTGGATCGCTGCGATGGTGGGGAACGGCGAAACGAACGCCCCGAGCCGCGTGTAGGCGCGGGCGAACACGACGGGCTTGGCTGGTCCGATGGCGGGGACGGTGGCAGCGGTACGCCAGACCCCACCGACCTCCACCTCCAAGGTCGTGCCCCGCAAGGTGGCCACGACCTCAACACGAGGATGGACCCGCCAGAAATCGACCGGGTCCGGTAGTGGCTCTATCGTCGCGGAGGCGAGCACAACGGCTGCCTGGCCCGCCGCCTGAACAACCTCGACGGCGACGGGCTCGACCCATGACCCGCCCGACCAGCGAGCGCGCATCTGGGCGCCGACCCACGCGTACGAGGTTGGGTCGAGCCGGAAGCCGACGCCGACCTCGTAGAACAACTCGTCCTGGGTGTCATCCAGGGCCTCCGTCGGGCTCACCGCGATAACGGATGCTCGGGCGTTGCGGCCTTCAAGCACGGCCGATGGGCTGGCGGCCACCCCCCGCTCAGAGAACGCGGTAGCCGGTGGCGGCAGAACGGGCGAGCGGGTGTACCGCCAGAAGCCCAGCCCGTCCTTCACGGTGTAGTAGAAGGTGGGGTTGACCTCTGACTCAACGGTCACGTCACCGGCAACGTCCACGTCGAGGGCGTAAAACTCCCACTGCCCCGGCATCGGTCCGTCCGGCTCATCAGACAGGTCGAAGGTCGTGGGCTCGCCCGCGATCTCAGCGAGCGGCTGCGCCACCGCGATGAGCGGGCCACCTCCCCACGGCGATCCGAAACCTCTACCCCAGGTCATGGACGCGCCCTGCTTGATTTTCTGCCACAAGCCATTCGGGTATGGTATCAGGACCGGATCACCGGATCACCAGAACACAGGGAGACCCCCATGACCGTCGCTACCGACCGTACCCTCAACAACTTCCAGGACACGGGTCGGCGTTCGCCGGTCGCAGCCCTCGGCCTTCAGCTTGTCCAGATTCAGGGACCCGCCGCCAGCGGCACCAGGATCCTGCCGGCCGGGATCAACGCCATCCCGCTGATCCAAGCCTACGTCACCGCGACGGGCGCAGCGGGCGCAGTGCCGGCCCCCGTCGAGGGGACCCACTGGACCTCGCGCGTGCTGGCCGACGGGACGACCGAGTTGACCGAGGCCGCCGCCGCCAACCGCTCGACCGAGACCTGGAACGTCTGGGTCGACCGTGGGACGACCGGCGGTCAGACCACCATCACCCCGTAGCCTGAACGGGGCTCTAGCCAACCATCCGCCGTCGCTGCTCAACCTGAGCAGCGGCGGCGATTCCACGTACTACCAGCGGGATGAGGCTGTCGCGGCGCTGCCGCTCGCACCGAACCTGCTCCTGGAGCCCGCCGGGATGTGGGGCTCCAAGAGCAAGGTAGATCGCGTCCTGAGCCCGGGTGACGTGGATGACTATCCGGTGGCTGATCGCCGATGGCAACTCATCAACGTCGCCCGGGAGGGATCCCAGAAGGCCCTCTTTCCGCGCCTTCACCTTCCACCGCTCCCAGGCTCGGTCGCTCGATTCTGACGGCTGCTCCTTGTAGAAGCAGGCTGCCCAGTCACCCTTGGTCCAGACCATGTACCCCCTCTCCGGCGAGGTGAGATGCAAATGGGTGTAGTGCATCAGGTCCAGCAGCTTGTACCAAAACGTCGGACCCACCGTCTCAGCCATCGTCAGCCCCCCGCCGCCCACATCAAAATCCGCCACGAAAGCCCTAGAACCAACGCGATGAGCGGGAGGACAACCGACAGGGCTACCCCACCAGACACGACGAGCGCGATCACCCGCCTGTCGCGCTCGGATTCGAGCAAGGCCCGCGCAGCCTGATCGTACTCGGCGCGGACCTCACCCTCGACCTCCGCCCTTGCGAGCGTACGGTCCAGCCTCTCCCCTGGCTCAGGCACTACGCTGAGGCGGGTGCGGGCTCAGGGACAACGCGCGGCGTAGGCTCCGCAGCCAGGTGCGTGAGTCCCGCATCGCGGAGGCACGCGTCCACACAGCCGTCATCGCCACGCAGGTGCTCCTTGTCGAGCCCGAGACCCCAGACCAGCGCAACGACCTGGGACTTGGCGACGTCGTGCTCCTTGATGGACTTCATCAACTCGTCGTAGGACGCGTCGGGCATCGCGGTTTCGTCCGGGTACTCCGCGCGGAGGGCGCCCATCTTCGCGGCCCAGTCCTTCATGTCCTGTTCCTTCGCCTTCACGGCGCCGAGCCGATCAAGCCAAGGGCGGTCGGAGTGGCCTTCGGGGACGCCCTCAGCGACACCGCCGCCGGTAGCGGCCGCACCCCCGCCCGCGACCGGGGTCGCCCCGGCAATCCGCTCGGGCGGTACGCGGCCAAGCAGCCGTTCCTGAATGTCGATGATGGCCTTCTGGCCGCCCTTCAGCTTCATCTCCTTGAGGGCACCGCTGATGACGGCGGCGCGGAGGTCGCCGATGGTGGTGTAGACCTTGCGGACCTTCGCGGCGATCTCCTCAGGGATGCCGAGCACGTCGATGCTGTAGGTGTCGATCGACACGCCGCCCTCAGGCTGTGCGGGCGTGATGGCCTCGGCCGACAGGGTTGTTGCGGGAGCGGCCTCCCGCTGGTCCGCCTCCTGCTGAAGCGCCGAGATATGGGCATCGCGCTGGGCGAGGGTGAGGATCAACTCCTCGATGCGCTTCTCGTAGGCGCCGACCTTCCCAGCAACCTCTCCGCTCGTCGCGCTGTGCTGGTAGTGCTCGTGCTCCACCGTGATGTGCTCCGGGATCTGGGCGGGGGGTGCCGCGCTCCCGCCCAGCACGATGATTGTGGCCTCGACCCCTTGACTGACCGCCGCTTGGACGGCTGCTGCTATGACGTTCTCGTGACTCATCTGCTGGCTGCCCCTTAGAACTGCTTGAGTTGTTTGCGGTACGCGGCGACAGCCTTCTGGGCCTTTGCCGCCGCCTCTGCGATGTGTGTTTTGCGAAATTCCTTGGCTTTGGCCGTCCGTGCTCGCGTGACGTTCAGATTCTCGTCCTCGCCCTGCGTCACAGCCTCGGCGATACGGTAGCCCTCGCGGAGCGCGCCGTCGTAGAAGGCTGCTGTGACCTTGACGTTCTCCGCCAGGACAGCGGCAGGAAACAGCTTGACCAACATCGCGCCGTTGTGGACCTTGAACGATCGCCGTCGGGTGAACGACGCGGTGCCGACGCCCTCAGCCTCGATGCTCCGGTCGCCGTCCTGCTCCATCAAGAGTAGCAGCTTCTCCTTCCGCGTCTTGATCTCCTCTTTGAGGGCATCTTGCTGGTCGGTGAGGAGCGCGATTTCCCCAAGCAGGGCGCGCTTCTCGTGGTCGCGGTCCTCGCGCGACAGCGGCGAGGTAGGGGGCTGTCTGCTGCTCGTTTTGCCGGTCATGGCTGTGCCTCCGGGGGTCGAAGGATAAACACCACGGGTGAACGTGTCAAGGTCAGTTCGGGAAGGTGGCGACGACTGATCCCCCGATCCGCTGGACCTCCTCGACACCGACCGATTCCGCCTGTAGCTGGAGCCGGTCAACAGCCGCTCGCAAGACCTTCTTGTGCTGTCCGTCGCGCTTCAGCCCTCGCACAGCACGGGCGGCGTGACGCGTGGTCGAGCCCTGCGGAATGGCGCTCGCGAGGCGCCCAAGGAACGCGTCGCTGAACGCGTTGATGAAATCGGCCTCGGGGTAGCAGACCTGCGCGTCGCGCGTGACGATCATCACGAAGCGCGGGGCGTCGTCATCCGGCTTGGGCAAGGTGCCTCCCCGCGTACACGGCGAGGAGCAACGCCTCAGCCATCCCGTCGCTCGGGTTCTTGGACCGCGCTGTAGGGCGCAGGTCTTGGTCGGGAAACATACCCTGGCACTTCGCGATGGCCCGGGTCTTGGTGTCTTTCTTCCGCGCTGCCGCGTCGTCCCCCTGCCCCTTGATCTTCATCTCCCGCTTCCAGGACGATGGATGCACGATCTCGTACGGGACACCGGCCGCTGTGAGAAACGCCTTGAGCATCCCGTAGCCGGACCCAGTCACGAAATTGGACGACGCGCCCTGGCCCGGGTAAGCCTGCTGCTGTTCAAGGATGGCACCTTCGATGTTCAGTTCGGCGAGACCTCGGATCATGTCCCACACGGCTGGGAGGTCGTAGCAGTCGCCCTTCCCCACGAGGACAGGCCAGGGTGCCGTGAGCACGACGACCGGCTTCCCGCTCAGGTCGACGACCGCGAGGTAGCCCTTCTTTCCGGGGTCGAGGCCAGCGAACAGGCGCCCGCCGGCTTGCGGCGCGCGGAACGACGGCTTGGAGTCGAGCGACGCTGCCAACTCACGGCGAATACGCGTGGCGGTGGAATCGTCGCCGCCGGTCTTGAAGGTGTACATGCCGTCCGACATCAGCGTGCCGGCATCTCTACAGGCCCGAGTTCCAACATCTCGATGGTCTCGTTGAGCCGCGTGGTCTGGCCCAGGACATCGCGGCGTTCACCCATCGCGAGGGCGGCGGCGTTGACGGTCAACGCGGTGAACGCCTTGCGGATCAAGGACCCGATGCGCCTGCCCTCGGGCCTCCCCTGAATCGAGTAGATAGTGAACTCCAGCGCGTGGATCAGGCGGTCGACCAGCTTCGTGATGAGCGCGACGTTGGGGCGTGACTGCTGCGAGGCGCCGGACAAGAGCCGCGCCACGTCGATGAGCCGCATGTTCGCGTAGGGCGCCGAATCGAAGTTCGTACGTGCGGCGTCAGGCATTCTCGCTGCCTCATCCAGCGACTCATTGGCTGCCTGCCACGCCTTGAGCCCGGGAAGCTGTTTGGGCCACACGTAGCGGTACGCGGAGTGCCCCATGCTGCTCAGGATCTCCTCTACCTCGTCGCGGGTCAGCTTGTGTTTGCCGGCCCCCTTGTTCCGATCCTTCAAGACGTGGTTGATGAACTTCTCGGCGTCCCACTCGTCCGCAGGGCGGAACCCGCCCGTCTTGCGGTTGACGGCGATGATGCTGCCTAGACCGCCGGCCGCTGTGTCCAGGTCTACCTTCTTCCAGGCGTCCCCATACTGCTTCAGGAACGCCGACCGACTCAGGCGCTTGAACGAGCCGCCGTACCGTTGCACGCCGTCCGGGCCTGGGTCCTTCACCCACAAGGCGCGAACGCGGTTGGGGTTCAGATCGCCTACGAACAACGCTTGGAACTCAGACCCCAGAAGGGTCGCGGCCAACTCCGGTCGTGCCGACGTTGCGATGGTCGGGATGTTGCTGCTCTTGGCTTTGGCGCGTCTGGCCAGCCTGGCGGCCTCTCGCTTGTCCAGGTTGTTGCCGAAGTACTGGGCGGCCTGCCCTTGGACGGTGTAGCCCCCACCGGGCCACACTGGGGCCTCCAACTCCGAGTACTTGGCGTTGAACTCCACGATGACCGCTGGCCCGTACACGCCAGAGAACTCCTTGACCGTCTTGAGGTCGAGGCTCACGAACAGGCCGCGTGGGTTGTTGTCGGCCTCGTAGCTGTACCTGCGTCCGGGGCGGTCCTTCCCAGACAGTCCGTGACGCGCGGTCAGTACGGCGTCGAAGCCGTTGTGAAAACCGTGGTAGAGGACCAGCCGATCGTCCTCGGAAAACCCCTTCTCATCGCCCCAATCGTACCGAGGGTCGGGGTCTCCTCGTCCGACCTTACGGGGCTCGCGGACCTGAACAACGCGCTGGGCTTCCGCGATGAGCGCGGCGGCCTCCTCCAGGCTCTCCGCGATGTCGAGGACCTTGAGCGGGCCGTCGTCCTCCCACGCTGCGATGAACGCGTCGCGGATCGACGCCTTGTAGCTGTGTCCGAACGGCATGAACACCTTGCCCGGACCATCGCGTCGTTGGACGTCGTCTCCGTGGCTAAGCTGCCACGGCCGATTGGATGGCGCGTCGCCTCGCGTGGTCTTG
>Ga0307380_10012231_pt1 | contig 10697 bp, 10 predicted proteins | sample UN3MG_FD_202239 | JGI IMG/M metagenome (GOLD analysis project Ga0307380, IMG submission 202239) | Soil microbial communities from Risofladan, Vaasa, Finland - UN-3 | ecosystem: Environmental > Terrestrial > Soil > Coastal area > Acid sulfate soil | place: Finland: Risofladan, Vaasa | collected... | reverse complement strand
GGTCGGCGATCTCGTAGACGTGGTAGTCGCCGACGTTCGGGATCTCCTCTTCGAGGCAGGCCAGCTGCCAGACCCGGCTCCACAGCTTCTCGACCTCGAGCGCATGGAACTCGGGCGAGGTGTAGTACCACGCCGGGATACGCGTGTTTCCCTCCCGTACCCCGATGCGCGATTCGTTGCGCAGGAGGTCCGTCACCGGGTGGGAGTCGGCGTCGAGTAGCTCGGACAGGCTGATGCCCGCCGAGCGGTTGGTGCCGGTGATCGTCTCGGTCATTCGTTCATGATCGCGCATCGACCGGTTCGAGATGTGGGCCGAGCAGCTGTTGCATCCGGAGTTGCTCCGGGATGCGCTCCGCCCCGATCACCCGGTCGATTTCCTCGTGGAGATGCCAGATTCGTCGTTCCTGATAGTTGATGGGAATGCCGCGCAAGGCCGGCGACTCCATCGAGCGTTGCATCGGCGCCATGTTGCGCTCGTCCTCGGCCATGATCTGGTTGTAGACGCCACGTCGATGCTTCCAGTGCTCCGGGAGTGCGTCGGGATCGAAGGCGTCGTCGCCCTCGGGTGGCAGTGCGTAGTAGATCCAGTCGAGGCGGGTCGTGTGCTTGTCGATCGGCCAGAACAGGTTGATCGGAAAGCCGATCCGACCGAGCGGGATGATCGCGTTGGGGAACAGGCTGACTGCGGTGCTGGTGCAGTCGACCATCGGCGACACGCCATCGATCGTTGCGAACGGAGTCTGATCGAGATGCTTCCAGTCATCCCACGCTCGTAGCCCGATCCGTGCGCAGTGCTGGGCGGAGAACGGTGTGATCATCCGGCTGTGGCCGTGCGGGTACAGGCCCATCGCTGCGCCGCGATTGTCGAGCACGCTCACGCCGTCGTGGGAGTGGATGTGGCGGAAGTGGTACACCTCCAAGAACGCTTCGGCGGTGACCTTCCAGTTGCAGGGGACGATGCGTGACTCGCGGTAGACCTCGCGCAGCCGATCTCCCTGGAAGGGCTCCAGCATTTCCCAGGCGGGCCCGAGCCAGTCGCGCAGCGGTGTGGCATCGGGGTTCCGATTGACGAAGACGAAGCCGGCCGCGGTGTCACAACTGGCCTGTGGCAGACAACGCTGCTCCCAGTCGAGGTCAACGAAATCGCGTTCATCGGGCACCGACACCAACGTGCCGCCGTCGATCTCATAGGTCCACGAGTGGTACTGGCAACGCAGCCGACGAGCGGAACCTCTCGTATCGCGGACCACCGGAGCGCCGCGGTGTTGGCACGTGTTGTAGAAGCAGCGGATCTCGCCGTCCGTGCCACGAACGATCAGCAACGGCACACCGAGGTCGTCGAACGTGACGTAGTCGCCCGGCTCGGCGACATCTTCGGCTCGGCCGGCGATCACCCAGGTGTTGGGCCAGAGGAACTCCTGCTCGAGATCGTGGAACTCGTCGCTGATGTGTCGCTGCGTCGAGATGTCGTGAAATGCCGGGAAGTCCTCCGGTGGGGCCGTGCGGGCGAACTCGAATCGCATGTCAGCGAGGATGCGATCCACCAGAGCGGGGTTCATGCTCAGACCCTGGTAGTGGTCGTGCCCGCGGGGGAGTTGGCGAACATCGCTTCGGAGTCGAACCCGATGCGGGTGTCGGGATCGATGCGGATCACCACACGGCCAGGTGAATCGAGGTGGTGGACGAATGCCGCCTGCGCTGCTTCATCGGTGGGGCGGACCTTGCGGGCCAGTAGCGGGTAGAACCAGTCGAGGGTTGCACGATCGTCGAGCACGGTTGCGTTGCCCTTGTACGTGATCGCCTGACTGATGCCGATGTCGGTACCGCGGCTGCTGACGGCGATCGCCACTCGAGGTCGCGCCTCGATGGCGGGAACGCGTTTGCGCCGCCGAGTGCAGGTGAGCCAGAAGGCGTTGTCGTGGTACACGAAGTTCATGATCACGCCGACCGGATCACCGGTCGTGGTGGTCCACATGAAGGTGCACTCGGTCTGCGTGTCGAGCAGCACGGCTTCCCGATCGCCCGACAGAGTGAAGACCGAGACATCCTCGTAGCTGTCGGTGTACCCGGTGTCGTCGCTCGGCTCGCTCATCGGTCTCCTCATGGGTTGCGTTGTTGGCCCGTGTTGTTGGTGCGTGTCGTGGTCGCCATCGAACGATTCCCACGACGGTGGCCGCAGAAGTTTCGCCGCTGGGGCTCGCCGACGACGAAGGGGAGCAACGGTTCGAGGATTGGCCCGTGGAGATGGCCCCCAGTAGGGTTCGCCCGACCGTCAACTCGACAGCTACCTCCTGGGGGGATCAGACATGCTCGGAGATCGCTGGATCTACGACCGCGTTCCGAACGAACGCTTTCCGGACTACACCCGGGGCAACGCAGGTGAGGTGCTCGCCGACCCGGTGAGCCCGATCGGGTGGACGTTCTGCTGCGAACCCGGCATGGTTCGAGGCTGCGTCGACGGATTCGAACAGATGGGCGTGTTCGACGCCCTGGAGTACGACCAGAAGTGGCCCGAGAGCTTCGGGCTCTTCGGCGGGTACTTCTACATCTCGCTCACCCAGTCGCGCCTCTTCGGCATCCGGTCCGGAGCGGGTTGGGAGGCGATCGACAACACCTTCTTCGACACCGAGAGCCAGGAGATTCCTGCCTACGTCCCAGCAGACTGGCACGATTCGCAGCGCCACTTCGACAAGCTGCAGGCGACGATCGCCTGGTGCCTGAGCACGCCGAACGTGCCCGAGATCGACCGCCAGAAGCCCGAGGTCAAGGCGCTACGCGACAGCCGGCCCGACCTGTCGACGCTCACCGACCGCCAGCTGCTCTCCCGCGCCCGCACGATGCAGCGCTACCTCCGGGCCACCTTCTCACAGGTCGTGTGGGCGGCGCTCGGCAGTTCGATCGGCAACGGCATCCTGCCGACGCTCGTCACCGACGATCCGACCGCGATGGGCAAGCTGATCACTGGGATCGGCGACGTCGACTCGGCCGACATCGCGGGTCGCATCTTCAAGCTCTCGCGGCAGGTCAACGCAAGCAACGAGCTCCAGGCGGCGTTCGCGCAAGGCCACGAGGGTGTATTCGGCCGCATCGCGGAGTCCGGGTCCGCCGAGGCGACGCAGTTCACCGCTGCGATCGAGGAGTTCATGTACGTGCACGGCAGTCGAGGCCCCAACGAGTACGACCCGTACTCGTGGAGCTACGAGTCCCGTCCGCTTCTGCTGGCCCAGGCGATCGACAAGGTCCGCGGCGCAGGCGACGACCACGATCCGGCAACCACGCTTGCCGCCGGCGCGGCCGAGCGGCAGCGGCTCATCGAGCGCTACAGCCAGACCTTCGCCGGTGATCCCGAGACCCAGGGCACGTTCCTCGCGGCGGTCAACTCGCTCGCCGTGTTCATGGCCGCGCGTGAGCGGTGCAAGAGCAACCACATCCGTGTCGTCGGCGAGATCCGCGAGTGCTTCCTCGAGCTCGGGCGCCGCGCCGTCGCAGCCGGTCACCTTGGCCACGTCCGCCAGGTGTTCATGCTGCTGGCCGACGAGACCGACGACTGGCTCGCCGAGCCCGCCGCCTTCACCGAGCGGCTCGCCGAGCGTGAGCAGGACTACCTGTCGTTGTACGAGCTCGAGCCGCCGTACATCGTCGACATGATTGTGCCCCCGCTGAGCGAGTGGAGGCGCAAGGATTCCCTCACTGCGGAGCGAGTGGCCGTCGGGGACGTGCTCAGCGGTGTGGCCGGTTCTCCTGGCACCGTCACCGGTACCGCCCGGGTGCTGCACGATCTCGACGACGGCGAGCGACTCGAACCCGGTGACATCCTGATCGCGGAGTCGACCGACCCGTCGTGGACACCGCTCTTCCTCGCCGCCGGTGGTGTCATCACCAACATCGGCGCGGTCGGCACCCATGCCGTGATCGTGAGTCGCGAACTCGGCATTCCATGTGTTCCGTCGATCGCCGACGCAACTCGGCGCATCCCTGACGGGGCGACGATCACGCTCGACGGATCGACTGGAAAGGTCACCATCGTCGCGCTTCCCTGAGGTCAGGCACCTGAGATGTTGGCGTTGTCTGCTGACCAGCCGCCGTGGGGGATGCCGAAGTCGGTGACCCGTTGACAACGGCCGCCGTGGTGTTGCCGGCAGCCACGTCGCTTCCTGTGCCGCTTTCGGCCGAACCGCATGCCGCGAGGAGGAGCCCGAATACCGCGAGCAACACAAGTCGATCTCTCATGCCGTTCCCTTCAGCGGAGGTCACGGGCACTTGTGAACTCCGCTCAGCGAAACGGTACGAAGATTCGGTGTGCCGGTCGACACACACGTGATCCGTCCCGCAGTTATCGGTCGGCTATCACGGTAGGTTCAACCGATCTGTACGGGGCTCCGTCATCTGTGGCTGCTCAGGCGGCCTTCAGTCGCGAAGGGCGGGTCGTCCTGCATAGGAGACGGTGAGGAATTTCCACACTCCGTCATGTTTGATGAGGGTGAAGTAGTCGATGTTGTGGCGTTCAGGTCGACCATCGATGTGTAACACGGCGTCGGCTCTGACGAAGGCAAGATGCCCGCCGTCGACATGAACGGTCCAGTCATCGACCGGCTCGGCGTAGATGATCGGATCGACGTCTGCTCTCGCTTCAGCAATCCAATCCTCGGCGGTCATGGTGGAGGTGGTCCACTCGCCATCTCGGAGGGACGCCCAGCCGATGTTGGCGTGGGTGGCCATCATCCCCTCGAACGTGTCGAGGTCATTGGTGCCAGCCGCAGTGATCAGTTGTTCTACGAGAAGCTTGACGGTCTGCTCGTCTGGTGTTTGATCGGTCATGAGGCGCTCCCGAGTGTAGTTGAGGCTCCCTGCGCCGTCGGGGGCGACCGAGCCGGCCGTCAGGCGCGTCCGGTCAGCGGTCCTTCTGGGATGCACGAAGCTGCTCGTATCGAGACCTGGCGCGGCAACACCGGGGGCTCTCAGCGGCCTCCGAGTAGTTCCGACAACGCTGGACCAACGTGTCGCTGTGGCCGTCCAGGTGAGCCATCCAGCCCCCGTCACGTCGGAGCATCCGCTTCCGGGTACGGTTGCGCTTGCCATTCAGGGCATCGAGTTGCCGGTCGCCAACAGGTGAGTCACACCGAGCAGAGCATGTTGAAGCTTCGATGCTCGACAACGGACGTAAGGGCGTTGCATGGAGATCACATTCCTACCCGCTGACGCCCGCCGCGATCACGCGATGTTGACAGAACTGAACGTCGAGTACCTCGACTGGCTGGATGCGAACATCCGACACGACTTCGGGATCAGCCTGCCAGCGCTCCTGGGACAGCCGATCCCCGACTATGTGGCCGCCACACTCGACAAGCTGTGCGACGCCGAGCCACCCGAGGGCGTGTTCTACACCGTTCACCGCGATGGGCGGGTCGTCGGCATGGGCGGCGTCCGTCGAACCAGCGATGGAGCATCGGAGATGAAGCGGGTCTTCGTGCGGCCGGACCAGCGTGGCGGCGGGCTGGGAATCACCATCGTGAGACGTCTGATCGCGGACGCTGAGTCCTACGGGTATGCGAGCATGCGGCTCGACTCCGGCCCGTTCATGACGTCGGCACACCGGCTCTACGAAGCCGAGGGGTTCCAAGACCGGCCCATCTATGACGGCGCAGAAGTTCCCAGCGAACTGCATCGCAACTGGCGGTTCATGGAGCGCAGCCTGAGATGACGGACGCGACGCGGGAGCGTCGCGTCCGTGCGGCAGGCCCACACCAAGAGTTGGTGGGCAGTCGGGGCGACACCGGGTGCGGTGCCGGTTTCCGTCACTCGTGATGGAGCAGTGCTGTCCCGTCGGGGTTGTCGATCACGTATTTCCAGCTGCCATCGGGCTGACGGCGCACGACCTCGGCCGTTGCCCCCTCAGGGCTCGAGCCATCAGGCATCCGCATGGTCCACGGCGTGTGGATCAGCGCCAGATCACCGGCAGGGAACACGAGGGACTCGCCGAACACCAACTTGGCTCCGGAGTCGAGGTACGCCTTGAGCGTCGCGCGGATCTCGTCATGCCCTGTCGAGGTGTCATGCGGCGTCGGAAACACAGCGTCGTCCTCATACAGGGCCATCAGACCCTCCAGGTCACCGTCGGCGAAACAACGCTCGAACAGTGCGCTCACCTCGGCTGGATGCTGTGCGCTCATCAGGGTCCTTTCAACACGTACGGATCGCCGAAATGTAGCAATGCTGACCGATCCCGGCCCGGACTGGGTGCCGACGCCGGGTTCGGCTCGGTTCGGAGTGCTCAGCGAAGCTGCCGCCTGCGCTGGAGGCGGTGCCGCACATAACGCGAGCACCGCAACCCGTTGGACCGATCCGTTCGACCCGCACACTCCGAAGCCTCTGTCGCACACTTCATAATCGCGGGCCACGACTCGTCCGACAGGGGATGCGCAGCGGACGGTCTCGCCACCTCGAAGGCCTTCGTGCGGGTGGCTGGGTGTCGTCTCGGTGGAGGTTCCTCAACCGGACAGCCGCGGGTAACGACGGCAGATTCGGCGACCCGTGATCATGCGGCGGGCAGATCGAGCTTCGAGGTCGCACAGTTCGCCGGAAGCCGAGTGGTCGGTGGTGCGGATCGGGCCGCGATTGCCGAGCGCCTTCGAGCGAACGGTGTCCGCCTGCTTGGGCCGAGGAGACCGGCAGTTCAGACCAGTTGGTCGATCGATGCTGCGATCTGTGACGGATGGGGCATCGATGCGAAGTGGTCGCACAGGACCTCGGCGCTGGAACGCATGGTCTCGTCGACGAGGAGTCGCTGGGTCGACAGCCGAATGGTGTCGGCGTCGCGTTCTTCTGGCTCGAGGACAACTCCGACGTTGGCATCAGAGAGCAAGTCGGCGTTGTCCCACTGATCGGCCGCAATCGGTATGCAGAGCTGGACTGCTCCGGCAGTCGCTGCGCCGATGACCGTTCCCGCACCGGCGTGAGAAACGACGACGTCTGCTCGATCAATGACGAAGCTCTGCGGAACGTACTGCTCCACTCGAATGTTCGGTCCTGATGGACCAAGCAGCGCCGGATCGAGTTGGCTCCCGACCGTTGCCACGACGTCCACGTCAAGCTCCGACAACGCCTCGAAGAGCGCAGCCCATGGCGCGCGGGGGCTCATCTCGGTCCCGAATGTGACGTACACGCCGGGACGATCCTTGCCGAACGAATCGGCCCACTCTGGCGGCGACGTGAGTGATGCCCCGTCGAATGACATCGGCCTCATGGGGGCCGACGGCACATCGGAGCGTGGGGTGTCGAGGTGTGCTGGGAACGGGTGCAGCAGGAGGTCGCCGTTCAAGGTTTCGGTGCTCACCTGCAGCCCCTCGAGTTCCCAGACCGGAGCGACACTTGCCTCGACAGCAGTCTGCACCGAATCCGAGATCGCATTGCTGAACCCCACACAAACGCACGGGATCCCACGCGCTTTGGCCATCGGCGCCGCAGCCAGCTCCGCGAACTCGTGGATGACCAGATCAGGCTTGACGACTGAATAAACGTCGATGAGATCGTCTCGCATCGCCGGTGCCGTGACTTCACCGAAGACAATTGGCAACTGCACTGCGCGACGTTCGCGAGGTGGCAGATCGCGGACGTGGGCAAGCCGATCAAGGAGCATCGTTCGCCTCACATCGGGATCTAGCCCACTGGACGCGGCCCGAAACCCGAAATCTGTGACCTTCCCACACGAGGAGGCAGCCGTCGCCCACACCACCTCGTGCCCGGCGGCCACGAGTTCCCTCGCAAGAGGTACCAACGGATGCAGATGGCCGGTTCCCGGCGTCGATGTCACGAGAACGCGCATCCACGACCATACAACGCCCGCCGCGCACCGCCGTCGGGCCGCCACCGTCACTGGAACCAGCAGAGACCCGAGCGGTAGCCACACATAACGTGCGCTCGGGACCCGGTCGACCACACCGAACACGCGCCGCACTGCGGCCCATATCGCGCACTGGATACTCACAGCGATTATCGAGTGCTGGAATCGGCATTCGGGGCACTCGATGATGATGGATTCGAGTCCCTCAGCGTGCACTCGTTGCGGAAACCAACACGTTCCACCAGTTCAGAAGGGATTCCTGGCCATTCTCGGCGAACCGACCCAAAGCTGCTCTACTTCGTCGCGATGGGTCCACTGCCGAGGCCTGGCCAGTGGGGGGTGGGGCGGCGGAACAGGGCTTCGGGTGAGACGAGTTCAGCTCCTTCGCCGGGCGGGAATGGTGTCGAGAAGAAGCCCATTCCGTAGCTGGAGGGGTATCCGAGGAGAGCACGTAGTTCGGGGGTGAAGTTCTGCGCGATGTGGGGTGGGCAGGTGAGGTACTGGTTCTCTTCTTGGCGGAGCCAGTTGAGCGTGTTGTGGAGGAGCAGTCCTTCGCGGTTGGTGTCGGTGTCGTTGCGCCCTCCGCCGTGGATCACCGAGCCGGTGTAGACGAGCACGGAACCCGCTTGCATCTCTGCGTACCCGATCTCGTGGGGCTCGGGTTGTCTTCCTGGTTCCCATTTGTGAGAACCGGGCACGACTCGGGTGGCGCCGTTCTCGATGGTGAAGTCGGTGAGCGCCCAGATGGTGCTGAACTGTGTTTCGACCGAGAGGGGGACTCGACCGCCCCAGACCTCGCGGTCTTGGTGAAGGCGCTGTTCGCCCTCGCCGGGGCCGATGCTGGTGAGTTGAGTGAGGTGGAGTTGGTAGCCGTCGGCGTGGGGGGCGAGGAACGTCTTGCAGGCCTCGTTGAGCTTCGGGTCGAGGGCCAGAGCGTGGCTTGACGGCGAGCGGGCCATCACCGCGCCGACGCGTACTGTCTTGCGACCGACGAACTCGTCGCGGCCACCTGGCGTCGCCTCGGCCCAGGGGCGGAGTTCGTCCCGGATGCGCTGAACCGTTTCGAGGTCGGTGTGGTGTTCGATGATGACGGCTCCGGCGACATCGAGTTGTTCGACGATGTCGTCGACCGTGCAGTCGCTCGGGAGCCGTTGGACTTGTGCAGCGTTGGTGGCGTTCTTCACATCCGCCATCGTACATTAGCGGGTACGCTAGTACCAAGAATCGTACCGAGTGAGATTGATGAGAGATTCCATGTCCCTGCTTCCCCACACCACAGAGCGCGTCGAGGCACCGAGTGAGCGGCACGATGAGCTACTCGACGGCGTGGAGGAGCTGTTCGTCGAGCACGGGTTCCGTCGCCTGACGCTCAGCGACCTCGCAGCCCAGCTGCGCTGCTCGCGGCGAGCGCTGTACGAACTGGCCGACAACCGCAATGACCTCGTTGCGCTCGTGGTGGGCCGCTTCCTCGGTCGCAACTTCGAATGCGGTGTCGACGCGATGCAGGGACATGCGTCTGCTCGGTCACGGATCGAGGCATTCGCCGGTGCGGTCATCAGCGATTCGCAACGCATCAGCGTCGCGCTTGCCGACGACATCTTCCGCACGCCCCGGACTGCGGCACTGCTCGCAGAGTACGACGAGCGGTGCGCTCGCCTCGTGCATGACCTCATTGTCGATGGCCAGAACTCGAGTGAGTTCCGGTCGTGTCATCCTGCGCTCGCCGCGCACGGGCTGATGGCCGCGATCGCGAGAGTTCAGGACTCGACCGTTCTGGCAGGTCTGGGCATGAGCTACGCAGAGGCGACCCGAGGAACCGTCGACATATTCCTCAACGGTCTGACTCGGCGAGGCCGACCATGAATCTCGGTCGCACGCCCTGATCGCACAATCGACTCAACATCCAGGATCGGCTTCCGCCCCGGAAGACCGCTCTACCACCCAGAGAGCCGGTCGAACCCCGACCGTCGACAAAGGAACTCCCACTGTGAATCACACCTCCACGACTCCCATCGCCATTGCGGCCCGACCAGAAGTCCGGTTCGACTTCACCTCGACCCCGGCGATCCACCATGCCAACAACCCGTACCTGAGTCATTTCTGGAACGCCCTGTCGATCATGACCCCCGCCACCGAGCGGGTGCTGATCCGGATCGCCCGCAGTCTGCGTGACGAGGTGACCGACGAACGGATTCGAACCGACATCGACGCGCTGGTGATGCAAGAGGCCCTCCACACCAGAGAGCACCGACGCTTGAACACCCGTCTCGACGAACTTGGATATGCCGTGACGGAGTCGACCACCGAGATGGACCGCATCCTGGACGACTACATCTCCCGCGTTGATGCGGCATCCGCCGCGGCGCTCATGGTCGCCGGGGAACACCTGATCTACGAACTCTGTAGCGCGCTTGTCGACCACCCCGCCGTCACGTCGGATATGGACCAGCAAGTCCGCGGACTGCTGACCTGGCACGCTGCCGAGGAGATGGAGCACCAATCGGTCGCGTACGACATGTACGTCCACCTCTATGGAAACGGTCTCCGGAGTCGCCTGCGCCGAGTACAGGCATTTGGTGCCGCGACCCGCCTCCTCGGCGTCGGGGGAATCCGCATCAGCCGACGTCTCCTCGCGGCCGAACCGACATCCGATCGCCGAGCTCAACGCGCGGCGTTCTTCAGGTTCATGTTGCTGACGCCCGGATACGGCAGAACCGTCGCCGCTCACTCTCTGCGATTCCTGCTTCCCAGGTTCCGCCCCTGGCACAACCCACATGACCCCCGACGAATTCAGCACGCGCTTGCCTCGATCTGACGGGCGTGCACAATCGCTTGTCGAAAGCGAAGGCCAGCGGCA
>Ga0307380_10012230_pt1 | contig 10697 bp, 9 predicted proteins | sample UN3MG_FD_202239 | JGI IMG/M metagenome (GOLD analysis project Ga0307380, IMG submission 202239) | Soil microbial communities from Risofladan, Vaasa, Finland - UN-3 | ecosystem: Environmental > Terrestrial > Soil > Coastal area > Acid sulfate soil | place: Finland: Risofladan, Vaasa | collected... | reverse complement strand
CGGGCAGATACAGGTCGCCGTCCAGGAGCGTGTGAAAGTCGCCGGCGGCGTAACCGAGGTGGACGCTGACGACGCAGTTGTCGGTCTTGCCGGTGGCCCCGCAGTGCTGCCGCTGGACGCAGGCGGTATGGCCCCCCTTCTTGGGGAAACTGGTCTCGTCCAGGACGCCCACGGCGTCCGGATGGGCGTGGCGGCGAGCGACCCGCTGCTGGAGCCGGTCTCGCACGAGCGCCTCGTCCCAGCGAAACAGGCCGAGGAACTCCTGGAGCGTTCGCGGCGGGGTGCCGGCGGCGTCGGCGATCGGCTCCACGCTCTTGCGCCGCAGGTCCGACAGCTGCCCCTCGACGTACGTGTCGAGGTGGCGGCGGGTCGTGACCCGCCCGAAACAATCGTCGAACTCCTTCAGGTACGCAGTCAAGGCAGGGCGAATCCTCAAAACCGTGTCGGCGTCCATGGCGATGGCCTCCTCGGGGGACCATTCCCCCTGACAAGACCATCGGCCGGTTCATTCAGGCTTCTTGAGCCTTTGTAGCGTAGTAGTATTAGAAGCCAGCGATTCACGAATTCGAAGCCAATTCTGCCGAGGTTCTTCGCCGCCGCGAATTTTTCGAGGGCGCTTCTTGTCCAGAGGAACTGACAGTATGGTACAGTGATCACGCGGTAGGCATGCAAGCCCCTGGCGGAACCATAAAGCGGGGCGAAAAATAAGTAAACGTGGCCGCCGGGCCTCGTTACGCGTGAGGCCTCCTTCAGTGCGCTGGTAGGATCCAAGAAGTGCTCAAAGCAGTTGTACGAGAACACGCAGTCGAAGCTGGCGTCGCCGAACTTCAAGGCCGAAGCATCCATTTGCAGCATCTGTACGCCTGCTTGTAGGGCCCGCCTATCAAAGGCATTAGTACAGATATCCACTGCGGTCGCACGCAAGCCGCTTAGCGCCAATGCTCGACTCACCATCCCATCACCGCATCCGAGCTCCAACACAGTATTTACCTGTGCGAAGTGGCGGAGATAGGCAGACAGTTCATTGGCGCGGGTAGCTGCCATTTGCGCGGTCTCTGTGAGGGTGTAGCCGACATGGGGAGGAGAGTACTCTTGCTGCAGTTGTTCGAGTAAGTGTGGGCTGCACCACGCGAGGGCATCGGGGGTATGCTCAAAAACATCCCGTGTCTTCTTGGCCCTATGGCACGACACTGCCGCCCTGACGCTGACCACAAAGCGCTCTGGCAAAACTCTCTTAGCGATACGCTTGACGTATGCCAGCATACCCACACCAAGGCTCCTTTCTTGGGCCAGAGCCGCGCCTGCGGACGATCCCGGACCTCCCGAACGCCAGTTACCGAAACAGCCGGCGGGATGACAACAGAGCTCTATAGGCGTCAATGTAGCGAGCCGCTGTTGTTGTGACCGAGAAGTCGCGCCTCGCTCTGAGTGCGGCGCGACGCACCTTTTCAAAAACACGCCCGGTCGTCTTGTCGACCAGCATTCCGTCAGATCTGAGCGTCGGATGCACCGTTATTTCTGCGGAGATGCTTGTTTCGGATGTTGCTTCGCGTTCGAGCAAATGCATAAAGTCGGCCAAAGACCCGAAGTACCTGGTCCGGGCCAGTTTCGCCTTCCTCAACTGCAGGTTCAAGCAACGCCGGTAAAGCTCGCCCACGAAGGAGTGGCGGGGCCCGCAGTTCCGTGCGAGCCGCAGGTAGGGTATCCCGTGCTCCCGGCAAACTGCGATAACCACGGCAGCAATACCCCACTCCTCATGCACATGGTGGTGTGAATCAGCGTGGGTCAAGGGGATGCCGTTCTCCCTGCACGCTCGGATTTGGGCTCGCAACTCGTCGGCTAGAGCTTGCCTCTCGCTGGCGGTTAGGAAGACGACCCGTGCCTTGCGCGTTAGCGCAAAGCGCCCCTCCACACTGCAAAAGAGACCGGATTTCTTGATCCCATCTGTCAGCGGCACCCCAGCAGTAATCACAAGGTGCACGCCGGTGTGCCACTGGAGGTTGTGCTCTCAGATTAGTTCGCACGCTTCTTCGAATCCCTCGCCATTGACCATGATCGTCAAGCACGACTACCCAATAGTCTTTCACTACCTTACGCGCCGGAGCACACACCGGCATCTATGCATAATATAAGCCCACCGGTCCTTGACGAACTCCAGGTTAGGTTTGAGCAATGAGCCACGGCGATCGTGCCAATGGAACTCAATTGTTGTGTCCAGTCTGTCAGAGTCTCCACCGGCGGCTCGAGTTGTCCGGCGGCGACACATGAGCCCCAGCATTGTGCTAGTCCATGCTTCCGTCCGCAGTTTCTGCTCGAAGACAGTCCGAGCTCCCCACATCAACTCCCGCCTCATCTGGACAGAACGAGAGAAGTATAGCATCTTGGACACTATTGCCATTGCACCCCCAACAGGAGCAACGAAGCCACAGATGCCCTCTACGACTAGCTCACGCATCGCGGATGGGCAGGAGGACACGAATGGCACAGTTCCTGAACGCATGGCCTCCAGAAGGCTCATGGGGCAACCCTCACCACGCGAAGGCAACAGTAAACACTGGGCCCGTCTGATATGCTCCTGAGACTCAGTTCGTGGTACAGAGCCAGTGAAAACTGTTCTGCTTCTGGCGGCCCTGCATACGTACCCCGGAAGCCATGCTGGCTCGCCGAGCCACGTCAATTGCCACTCCAGGTCTGTTGCTGCAAGTAGTCGCACGACCTGCAGAACCACATCGGGCGCCTTGTGACCAGCCGCGCCTCCGGGGTATACGATGGATAGTCTTCTCTGCCGGCTCTTCTCGTCAATCAGCAGTCCAACGTCGCGGCCATCGTCTGCAACTGCGTTATATACCACTTGGACCTCGTCGTCGGCCACGCCAGGCAACGTCAGCAGGAACCCCCTCCCCGCCTCTGATAACGCTACAATCCAGTCCGTATCAGCAGGTGTTCTAGCTGCAACAAGGGCAAGGAAGCCATTATAGAAATGGCTGATGCTGATCCGCACTCTCCTCTCGGCGAAGTACGGGAAGAGGCTGCTCAGGTAGCCATTGGCGCTACTGACAAGTATGTCCGGGTCGAACTCTACGATCTGCCCAAACAAAATCTTGGCAGCAAGAGCATCGTCACCTGGTGACTCCGGAACTCGAACGCGCACAGTACAAACGGACCCGCCACTATCTAGCGTGAGGCGCCCATCCACCAATTCCGAGCTCGCGACAAGCACCTCGCAGCCAGCTTCCAGGAGAGCTCTGCACAGCTCCTGGTTATATGCAGAGATACCACCGCCAAGCAGAAAACTACTCGTTGCGATCGCTACGCGCACACTCATCTCCTCGTGGCAATCAAGGCAGGCATGACGCTAGGGGAGTGCTGTAACACATGCCTGCAAAATACCAGGTACTATGCTGTCGTCTTCTGCAGATGAGCGTACGTTAGGCTTACCGCCGCTCGTGTTGTCTTAGTCGACAGGTAAGCCTCGGCGGCGGCATGGCACTTCTCACACCACAGCGCCCTGTGACGTTCCACGTGGTCGATCATTGATACTAGCGATGCTAGCTCGTCCGCAGTTGGGGTAGTATCGCCAAGCACCAAGCCCACCCCCTGCGCAGCGACGATAGCCGCAGCGTCTCCTGCATGCTGCGTCGTTAGTACGGGTACTCCCGCTGCTAGATACTCTCCACACTTAGTCGGCGAGGCCACAGCATTGATTGTGCTATTGCTCCGAAGCAGACATCCAAGATCCGCCATTGACAAGAGTCCAGGGACTTCCGTCGGCAATGCAGATATGCAGGAATACGCAATGCCCTCTTCGCCCACCGCCGATAGGTACTTCTGTAGCGGTCGCACATCATCCTGCGTTATCAGCAGCAAGACGACACTCGGTCGGTATCTCCGCAGCGTGGCCACTAGGTCAATCATCGCCGGGACGTTCTGCCAGGCGCTGAGCCCCCCAAGATAGCACACGACGAACCTATCTTCCCAGCCATGCTGCCTGCGATGCTCGCCACGCCGGTGCCGCGCAGTAGTGAAGCGTGATATGTCCACAAGGCAGGGCAGAATCCCGGTTTTCGGAAGCCTGCCATAACGACGCTCCAGCAAAGTGCGGAGCGCGTGGGACACGCAGATGAGTCCCGATGCCCTCTTGACAGCAACTCGCTCTTCCACCGCAGCGTACTCGCCTGCCCATGCTTCATAGCGTCCTAACCGGATCCCCAGTTCGGTCTCCGAGATGGCGTCTCCGTGCACATCCATAATCACAGGACGTAAGGACATTAAGGCAAGCCTGGCTGCTCTTGGCTCCTCTGCTTGGACGACATCAATTCTGTGAAGCACACACCAGAGCCACACCAGGAAGGCGGTCACAGTCTCGGAGAACAGGCGGAACAGCTTTAGCCGACATGCTGGTAACATGGGCAGGACAGACCACTGCAAGTGGCCAGCAGCAGTTGGCCGCCTGCCTCGCAGAACGGAAAGCAAGGGGGCACACCATAGCCCCCGCACGTTGTGGCCTTGCGCAGCCAGCGCCTCAGCCATCTGTGAAACTCTAGCCGTGAACCCGTCTCCTGCTCGGAAATCCGAGCAGACGACGACTACAACTCGGAAATGCTGCTGTTCCCGGTCTCCCAGCTCATTCCCTCTATTGACCATCCCACTTGCCTTTCCTCCGCTCATCCCGCCGAGCCTGTGCAGTCGACCGCAGGGCGCGCATGCAGAGCTCACGCGTCCTTTCTGTGGCTTTTGATCTTCAACGGCTGAGGCGATCGAGACCAAGGGAGCACTAGCTTATAAGCAACCTTCTAATGTTGAACAAGAAGATCACCCCGAGAAAACATCCCCCCAACACACGCTCTGCTCTCGTGCTTCTCGCCTCTTCTGCAAACCCAAGCAGTGCGGGAAGGAGCACAATGAACATGCAAGCATGGCGATCCTGAAAGGATACAAACGACACGCCCGCTACTAGCGTCAGGAATGTGCACACAATGACCTTTCGCACAAGCGGCCCGCGAAGCCCTCGGTAAATGCCAATCAAGGTCATTGGGCCCAACTTAATCAGTAGGAGGATGTTGACCCATCGGAGCACGCTGTAAGGGCGAAGCATTCGGACGGTGAACAAACGCCAGCCCTCGATATGCACCTCCTCTGTGTGCACCGCATCATCGAAAGTCACGGGATAGAACATCTGCATCACCGGTCCTATGACCACGGACCACGGCGACCGGTACATTATGTCGTATACTCCCCCCGTCTTCTGTCGTGAGAGGAACAACTCCTCTCTTCGTCCCTCGATCACTTCGCGAACGCTCAGCGGACGCACCGCATATTCCTGCTTCGCCGTCTCAAATAACATACTCGTTGTCCTTGAAAGAAGCAAGTCTTGGAACAGGACCAGCGTTACCCCGAATGCCCCCGCAGCCGCAACGACTGCCAATACGCGAGCGCGCTTAGTGACGTGCGCGTTCGATATCACAAGGAAAACCACGGCAATCAGCGCCACGAAGCCATTGGCGCCGCGCATCGCTCCTGCAGCCACGGCCAGAACCAGGGCTAAAACATATCGCCTTCGCACAGCTGCTAGGAGACAGGCCAGGAACGCCACACACATGAGCCCGTCCCGATAAAGGTGAACCACGGAGTCGACGAATACCGCGGAGCCCATGAGGGCCGCCACAGTCAAGGCAGCCGAGCATCGCCGACCCGTGAGCTGGCATGCGAGGAGATAACTGAGCCCAACGCATATGGCGCCGGCTGCCCAGTTAATCGGTAGCAGATCCAGAAGCTCAGGCTTGCCCACAAGTGAAAGACCGAGATAGACTGCAGCCAGTACGTATTGGTACGGCGTCACCGTGAAGATATAGCTCAAAGGCGATTCGTACTCATAGCCGTTTACCAGGGCCAGCATCTTTTCGAAGTAGCGGGAATCGTCCCCGTACGGTCCAAAATCGCTGTCATACGTGAAGCGGTAGACGCATACGTGGAGAAGCCCAACCACGCACAGGAGGCTGTAACAAAGAAGCGAGAGAGTTCGTATGTTCAGCTTCAGCGTGTTCCATGGGGCCAATGCTTTACAAGCGCCGATCACAACCCACCTGCCCAGGAGCAGAGACAGAATGCTTGCCGGCTTCCCAAGGACGAGCAGAATCCCACAGGCGAGTGCAAGCAGACATGTGGGAGCATGCGCATAATATGCTGTCAATGTCCCCGCCGGCTCGCTCTTGCGGGTCGGCCCGACAGGCGTGCAAACAGATATCCGGCTATTCGAGCCCATGAGCATCCTATTGTCTCTCGCCGAATCTTGACGAGATTAGTTGATCGCGGGCTTGCAGCGCTTGCACCTGCTGCTTGTGCTTAAGATGGGTTGCTGGCACGCCGATAATCTTCAGATCGCCGACTGCTCTTTGAAACGGGTGGTTAGCACACTGAAACAGCGTTGGTTCCCAGCCCATTTCTGTGCACAGCGCCCCAATGTAGGTCTCGACTCCCCCAATCATCTGCTCCCTGCCATCGGCATCGAACAAGCGGTAATAGAGAATCGCGACCTTCACAGATTGTCATCTCCTTCGCGGTCACGACGGCATCGCTTTGGCGGCCTTTCGTTGAACATGTCGCGAGCGGCGCGGCGGCCGCCCTCATCCCGCCGGCAGCGCCGTGGATGGCCGCGGTACGTCATCTGGACTTACCTTCCACCGATGACCTCAGCCAACGCGGCAACCCCGCTCCGCGCATCTGCCAGGATCTCCGGGAGTCGGCGCGCGAGATACGACCGTATCTCGTCCTGGTTAGCCAGCACATCCCCGATGACTCGGAGGAGCCTGCCGGAATTGACGTCGCTGATCGGGACTACCCAGCGTTCGTGTCCGTACACATAGCGGGCCATGCCCGGCGCCTTCTGGCTGTAGGAGAGAAACACCATCGGAATCAGGTGCGAGAGGGCGTTGATGGCACAATGCATCCGTGCCGCGATAACTACGCTGCATCCATCCATTCTCTGCCTGATCCCCAGAAAGCCCGCGTCTTCTTCGAGAACCTGGACTCGATCCGCAACCTTGGGAGGAATGGTCGCTCTGACAGCGCGCAGGAAACGGAGGTCGTCGTCGGCCTCATTGAAGTCGCAAACAACGTGAGGGATCAGGACGACGTCTGTGTCGAACCGCGTTACAATGTTGGCAACTGCCTTTCCGTCGTCCTCGATGCTGGCCGAGAGGGCTGTCCCCAGAGCATATCGATGGGCCAACGGGCTTAGGTTTATCGCATTTCTCAAGGAGTGACTGCTCCGCGCGGATGCGCGTCGCTCCGTTGCCAAGAGCGCCCTTCTCTCTACCGGGCGCCGTTAGCAGCAAGCCTGGATCTTCAGGGGGCAAGCGGCTCAAGAGATGCCGCAAGAGCCGGGCTGGCCAGAATAAGTGCCAGGTCTATCCGTTAACCACAGAATCCACGTAGCGTCTCAGTCGGCGCACGGACTCTCTCGCTTGGCAAGCGCATGCAGAGGCCTTGGTTATGACAGTCTCGCAAACCCTCGGATAGGTCCTCGATATCTCGCGGACCTGGCTAAGCAGGACATCGGGATCAAATGGGGGCGCCCACCCTCTCGTCCCCGCTCCCAGTTGCTCACGCACAATCTCCAACTTGGGCTCAATCCCAATGGCTATCGACGGAATCCCAAGTGTCGCTCCTATTATGACCGCGTGCACTCTGGCTGTAATGAGTAGATGGAAGGACCGCAGCCGCTCGGCAAACTCCACAACGGTGCTGTTGCCCGGGTCCCACTTCACCACTTTCTCCCCCGCCTGCTCCAGAGTGCGGACGGTTTTCGAGTCCGAGGAGACACCGAGAGAGAGATATGTAACCGCTAGGCCTTCCGCGCGCATTTGGGCGACAGCCTTGCGCAGCGGTTCAAAATAGGCTTGTCCCATTATCGTACGCGGCCAATCTCGGACAATCACGCCTACACGGGCCACAGCAGAACCGATGCCAGGATTCGTAAGGCCGTCGAACCCCCAGAGCTCTGATGCGAAGCAGAGGTCGGGGTACAATAGCGCGCGCGTAATGCCCCAGCGGCCGCAGAAGCCAAGGCTAAGAGTATCGCGTACAGAGATCCAGTCGCATGAGCGCAGAAGCGCTCTGGCGCGCTCTTCCTGAAAAGAACCTGGAACAAACGGGCCGATGCCGACGCTCACGGCCGCCGTCCTGTCGGATACGATCCCTTGGAAGGTTCCAACCATCCGAAGGCGTCGCCACAGCAGACGGGGGCGCAACAGGTACTTGTTTATAGAGCGAAGCCTCCGCCCACGAGTTGCGCAGGCGTTCGCAAACGAGTAGAATTGCGTGCCTCCACCGAAGAGGAGGAGGTTCGTTCGGACGCGCACGCTATCGCCAGAAGACACGACGGTGACATCAGGAAACCACTGTGCGACGTAGGGGGCACGATGAAGCGTCCGAATGCAGACGCGATTGTCAGAGACAATGCCACGCAGGGCGGTCAAAACGGAGGCTAGCAAGGCATCGTCCCCAAGATTCCCGGCCCCATAGGCGCCGACTATTGTCACGGCTGTATGTGGGGAGCCGTGGTGGATCATCCCAGTGGCCTGGGGTGGGTGTGTGCGGAGCGATCACAGATGCCGGTGGCCAGATCCTGCAATACGACCTGCCAGCGGTGCTCCCACGTGTGTTCGCGTAGCACTCTAGCGCGCGCCGCTTGGCCGACCTGCCGAAGGAGAGCCGGGTTGGCCAGGAGGCCTCGGACCTTCGATATTGCGTCGGCCACGGCGCCCTTTTCAGCGAAGACTTGTGTCTGCAAGAAGCCTGACCCCTCTCAGCAGGCGTGTGAAGGCGAGGAGCAAGACCAAGCCTGACAGCGCAAGCGCACCGCCACGGATGAACACCGCACAATCATAGAACGACGGCAGGGCGGCAAGGGCCATCGCGAGCCAAATGCCCGCGGCCTCGCGGGAGACGATTGTGTTCCTGGGAACCAGCCGGCGGCGTGTGTAGAACGGCACGAAGACAAGGGTGTTCAGAACGTATGCCGCGAGGAAGGAGCCGGCAAGGCCGGCGGCGCCCCACTTTCTCAGACCCAAGAAGCCTCCCAGCAAGACGACGGCCCACATAGAGTTGCTGATGAGACCCCACCACATCAGGCTTCTTGCGGCAAGAACACGCGCCAACCCTTGCTTGTACAACATGACGCATGTCGAGAGAATCACCAAGATGAAAACCCGGTGCGTAAGCAGTCCGGAGTACTCTGGGCCGAAGACCAGTCCAACGATTTCAGGAAACGAGAGTAACACCACGGCTGGGAAAGCACCGAGTGCCCACGATACAAGGATATTGCCGCGACTCAACCGATCGCTCCCCGCTCCGCCCTTCGAAGCAAGAATCGGAAGCAACGCCGCGCCGACGGTCGATCCCGCAAGAGTGAACAGAGGTTGGAACCGGTAGGCAGCAGTGAACACGCCCATCTCGGCATAGCCGTTCGGCTGCTGGACGAGCAGCGCGTTCGCGAGCCAGGTGACCGGTCCGACCATCGCACCGCTCAGGAACGCCGGAAGGGAGAAAGACCAGAGAACGGTAAGTTCCGAGCGGATGCTGCTACATGACACTGGAACTCTTGCACTGTGTGTCACGGCTCTGAGGGCCACCCAGTTTATCAAGCAGCCCACTGCAGCGCTGGCAACCATCCCGCCCACGGCGCCAGGCAGATTCCAGAAGTACACGCCAACAACCACTAGCGGGAGATTGAGGAGGCCAGTAAGCAGGTTAGCCTTGGCGATGGCCTTGAAGGCTTCAAGCCCCGCTAGGGCACCGGTCTGTACCCCGTTTAGCGTGTTGAACAGGAGCAGCCCGGCGCTAAGCCGCAGTTCCACCGTCAGGTGTGGAGCGTTGATTGCGTGCGTAGCCAGATACGGAGCCGCAAGAGCAAGAAGTGTTGCCACGGTTCCGCCGGAAACCAGCGCTACTATGTAGGAAAGGCCAATGATCCGCCCGGCACGGACTGGCTCCTTAGAGCGGAACTCGGCCACATACCTCGTTGCGGTCAACCCAAGGCCAAGGCCGGCAAACACGCCGCACATCCCCACCGTGCTTTGGATCATACCCAGTTCGCCAAAAGCCGCCTTGCCCAGGAGGCGAGCAGCCACGGCCGTTGCCGCCAGTCCCATGCCCTGAGAGACGACGGTCCCCAGGATGGACCAGAACGCCCCAACGGCAAACCTCGCGCGCAGGGAGCCCGTGGGCAGCGCAGTGGCAAGATGGGCCTTGGCAGATGCGAACACTGTCATAGTCTATCGGCGAGCACCTTTATAATTCGGCTGCATGCCTTCCCGTCACCGTAGGGGTTGTGAGCGCGGGCCATCGCCTGGTATTCGGCGGAGCCGCTCAGCAGCAATGCGACCTGGTTGGTAATCTTATCGTAGTCCGTGCCAACAAGTCTGACGGTCCCGGCCTTGACCGCCTCCGGCCTCTCGGTGGTATCTCGCATGACCAGGACAGGCTTGCCCAAGCTTGGGGCCTCCTCCTGGACACCGCCGGAGTCCGTCAGGATCAGCGTGGAACGGTTCATCAGGGCCACGAATGGGAGATAACCAAGCGGTTCAATGAGGTGGACATTCGACCGCCCGCCAAGAAGCCGAAACACGGGCTCGCGGACGTTCGGGTTCAGGTGAACCGGATAGACAAACGCCACGTCCCTGAACCGGCGTGCCAGG
>Ga0307380_10012228_pt1 | contig 10697 bp, 9 predicted proteins | sample UN3MG_FD_202239 | JGI IMG/M metagenome (GOLD analysis project Ga0307380, IMG submission 202239) | Soil microbial communities from Risofladan, Vaasa, Finland - UN-3 | ecosystem: Environmental > Terrestrial > Soil > Coastal area > Acid sulfate soil | place: Finland: Risofladan, Vaasa | collected... | reverse complement strand
CTGATTATGTCTATAATTATGCCGTACCCTACCAGTGGTATGAAAAATACGGGATAAGAAGATATGGTTTTCATGGCACTTCATTATTATATGTTGCCAAAAGAGCAGCTGTTCTCCTTAATAAAGACCCCTTTAAATGTAACTTAATCAGCTGCCATATCGGAAATGGAGTAAGTGTAAATGCAGTGAAGAATGGTCTTTCTTATGATACCAGTATGGGATTTACCCCTTTGGAAGGAGCCATTATGGGTACCAGAGCCGGAGACCATGATGCCGCTCTGGACTTCTATGTTATGCAAAAAGAAGGTTATTCTCCCCAAGAGATGGATGCTATACTAAATAAGAAGAGTGGAATATTGGGTATAACCGGAAAGTATGTAGATAGAAGAGATGTAATTGAAGCTGCTTCCAAGGGTGATGAAAGAGCAAAATTAGCCATCGAAATGGAATCCTACCGACTGAAGAAATATATTGGTGCCTATACTGCCGCTTTAGGAAGAGTAGATGCCCTGGTCTTTACCGCCGGAGTAGGGGCGATGAGTGATATTATTCGGGCTAAAGTATTAGAAGGATTAGATATATTAGGAATTAAATATAATCCCGAAAAGAATAGATTGGCCAGAACCAGAAATGCTGAAATTGATATCTCTGCTGATGATTCCCCGATAAAGATATTTATTATCCCCACAGACGAAGAATTAGTCTTTGTGGAAGATGTAGTTGCTCTGCTGGAAGGTACGTATGATATTCATACTAACTTTAAATATACTTTTCAGGAAGAAAATTATAAAAATTTAATGAGAGAAAAATCCTTTGAAAAGGAATGTAAAGAAAAGCCTGACTTATCTAAAATAAAAGCTCTTAAAAATAATTAAAAAGCGGAAATGTTAATATTTACTAATTATTAAAAATAATTTGCATTTTTTAATAAGAAATTATATACTTTTAGAGTTATTAAGATATTATATTAGTCGTTGATGAGTAAACCTAGTGTGGATCGAATAGCGTTTAGCGTATAGTATTAGTTAGCTTGTTAGTTAGTTACTTGATTAATTAGTTTAATACTAATATTCTATAACTGATTAACCAACTAACTTACATAACTAACTAACGAATAGAGATATACAATTAAATTATATTATAGAATAAGGAGGTATGCGTTATGCCGATGCCAAAAAGAAAAACATCCAAATCAAGAAGAGATAAGAGACGAACACACTGGAATTTGAATGAAGTAAATTTAGAGGAATGCCCGAGATGTCATGAGATGAAATTACCTCACAGAGCATGTCTTGAATGCGGTTATTATAATGGAAAAGAAATTATTTCTTCTTCTGAAAAAAAAGATAAAAAGAAATAGATTATAGAAGTTTATAAAATATTATAATTATCTAATATATTAAAGTGCTACGGTTAATTTAATAAAATGTGGCACTTTTTTATTTTTGTATCATCTAAAAAATATAAAAAATATGTTTGATTTTTAGATGCGACTAATATATAATACTTACAATTAGTAGTAGCTAATAATAGGTGCTATTAATAATTATAAGATAGGTGGCTGGGGAAATGATTCGAAATTTAAGTAAATTAGAAAGGCAAAAAGGAATAAAGGAATATATTTCGAAGGACCCATTTTTGTCTGATAAAAAACTTGCTGAATTGTTTAACTTTAGTGTGCAAACTATTCGATTAGATCGATTGGAAATGGGGATTCCCGAAATGAGAAAACGAATAGTGCAAGTTGCTAAAAACACTCCTTCTACAGATAAGGTAAAATCTCTAAAAAAAGAAGAGATAATCGGAGAATTAATAGATATAGAGTTAGGCAAAAACGGTATTGCTATCTTGAAGACTACGAAAGATATGGCTTTTGGAAAAACCGGAATAATTCGAAGTCATTATATCTTTTCTTTAGCTGATTCATTGGCAATTTCCATAATCGACACAGAAGTTGCCTTAACGGGAATTGCCCGATTAAGTTACAAAAAGCCTGTATATGCCGGACAGACTTTGGTTGCCAAGGCAAGAGTTGCTCGTAATAGAGGCAATAAATATTTAGTATCAGTTCACGTAAAGACTGACCAAGAGGAAGTATTTACGGGAAAATTAGTAATTTTTTCGGTTAACGATAAAGTAAAAAAGGAGAAGACTTAAATGAAAATAGCCCTTGACGCCATGGGAGGGGATTATGCCCCCGAAGAAGTTGTGAATGGCGCAATTTTAGCCTTAGAAGAAAGAGATTTAGAGATTATTTTGTTGGGTGATATAGAGAAAATCAAAGAAGAGTTAATAAAATATAAATATAAAAAAAATAAATTATCGGTCATAAATTGTAAAGAATATATTGAGACAGGTGAATTTCCTTTAGATGCCATACGTAGTAAAAGGGATTCTTCTATAGTGGTTGGAACGAAATTAATAAATAATAATCAAGCTGATGCTTTTATTTCTGCCGGAAACAGTGGGGCGGTTATGGCTGCGGCATTATTGGAGTTAGGGTGTATTCCTGAAATACGCCGTCCTACCATTGCTGCTATATTACCCTCGGTAAAAGGGAAAGTATTGCTTTTAGATGTGGGTGCAAATGTTGATTGCAAGCCAGAATATCTACCCCAGTTTGCCCTTATAGGAAGTAAATACGCTAAATATATCTTGGGAATAGATAATCCAAAAATAGGATTGCTAAATATTGGAGAAGAAGAAAACAAAGGAAATAAATTTGCTCAAAATGCTTATAAAAATTTAAAAAATGCTAATATCAATTTTGTGGGCAATATTGAAGGTAAAGATATTTTCAAAGGAAAAGTTGATGTAGTAGTATGTGATGGATTTACCGGCAACATATTATTAAAATCTTCTGAGGGATTAGCAAAATATCTTTTAACTACGATTAATAGTATGATTATCAGCCAACTTCCGCAAAATCGAGAAATGGATAAATTAAAGAAAGGATTTATGAAATTGGTAAAGATGACCGATTATACAGAACATGGCGGATCTCCTCTATTAGGCGTAAACGGATTATGCTTTATATGTCATGGACGGTCTAAAGCAAAAACCTTTAAAAATGCCATACTCAATACCGGTAAATTTATAGATGCTAACATAATTGAGCATTTTAAAGAAATATAAATACAAAGAAAATAATTTAATAATAAGAAGGGAAGAATATTAATTAATGAGTAATATAAAAAATGTTAAAATAATTGGAACAGGTTTTTATGTTCCCACAAAAGTTCTGACCAATGAAGATTTAGAAAAAATGGTGGATACAAATCACGAATGGATTATCACCAGAACCGGCATCTCTGAACGCCGTATAGCTGAAGATAGTGAAACTACCTCAGATGTAGCTGCAAAGGCAGCTTTTAAAGCGCTAAAAGATGCAAATATCAAACCCGGGGAGATTGATCTAATAATCGTCGCCACCAATTCTCCGGACATGATTTTTCCGGCTACCGCTTGCCTGGTTCAAAAGAAAATTAAGGCTGTGAATGCCGCAACCCTTGATCTGCAAGCAGGCTGTACCGGTGCGGTTTATGCCTTAATTACTGCCTGGCAATATATTGCTACCGGTTTTTATGATAATGCCTTAGTAATTGGGGCAGAAACTCTCTCAAAACTCGTAGACTGGACTGATCGGAATACTTGTATTCTTTTTGGCGATGGAGCAGGGGCGGCTGTTTTAAAAGCCGATCAGGAGAAAGGAATCCTTTCTGGTTGTTTAAAAGGAGACGGGTCAAACGATGATCTGATTATGATACCAGCCGGGATTTCCAAGTACCCTGCTTCTCATGAAACTGTAGAAAAGAAAATGCATTATGTTAAAATGAAGGGAAATGAAGTATTTAAGCTTGCGGTTAAACACATGAAAAGAACTACTGTAAAAACTTTGGATAAATGTAATCTTTCAGTAGAAGATGTAGATTGCTTTATTCCGCATCAAGCTAATATTCGAATTATTTCTGCCCTTACAAGGGTTTTAAAAATAAAAAAAGATAAAGTTTTTGTAAATTTAAATAAATATGGGAATACCTCGGCTGCTTCGGTTATGATTGCTCTTGATGAGGCAGTAAAAGAAGGTAAGATTAAAAGTGGTGACATTGTAGTACTGACCGCATTTGGTGCTGGCCTTACTTATGGAACTATTGTATTAAAATGGTAAAACAGAAAAACTTCTGATAGGTACTAGAAGATTTTAATAAGAAAGGTTATAAATAAAATATGGAAAAAATTGCTTTTGTATTCCCGGGTCAGGGTTCTCAAAAAGCAGGAATGGGAAAAGATTTAATAGAAAATTATCCAGAAGCAGAAATATTATTTAGTAAAGCTAATATAGCCCTAAATAAAGAAGGAATTGATATTACTAAACTATGCTTTGAAGGTCCAGAGGAAGAGCTAAAAAACACGGTTAATGCCCAACCGGCAATTTTAACTATCAGTACAATTTTGTTTGAATTACTTAAGAAACATAACATTAGGCCTTCCATAATTGCCGGTCATAGTTTGGGAGAATATTCAGCACTGGTAGCTAGTTCTGCTATTAAGTTTGAAGATGCAGTTAAGTTAGTAAGGAAAAGAGGAGAATATATGCAGAGTGCTACTCCGGCAGGAACTGGTTCAATGTTAGCAATTATCGGCTTAGAAAAAGATGAGATAAGTAAAATGTGTGAAAAAATTAATGATATTGGGATAGTAGAAATTGCTAATTATAATTCTCCTACGCAAATTGTAGTTTCGGGGGAGATTAAACCACTGGATAAATTAACGAAATTAGCAAAGGAGAAAGGGGCGAGAAAGGTAATTCCTCTAAAAGTGAGTGCTCCTTTTCATTCATCATTAATGAAATTAGCTAAAGATAATTTAGCCATATATTTAGAAAAAGTAGAAATATATAATCCTCGAATACCGATAATTTGTAATATTAGCGCTGATTATGTTAGAAATAAAGAAGAAGTTAGATCAGCTCTAATTGAACAAATGAATCACCCTGTATTATGGGTTGATTCCATAATGAAAATGAATTCCAAAGGTATTAATTGTTTTGTTGAAGTAGGTCCAGGTAAGATTTTAAGAGGATTGATCAAACAAATTATTCCTGAATCTAAAGTCTTTAATGTATTTGATTCAAGTTCTCTTCAAAATGTAGTTGAAGAAATGGAGGAGGTCTTATAAAATGGGACTATCTGGAAAGGTTGCTTTAATTACCGGATCAGCTCGGGGGATAGGTAAGGCTATTGCCTTAGAATTAGCCAATCATGGAGCAAACATAATTATTAACGATATTTTACCAAAAAGTGAAATTTATAACACTTTGGAAGAAATCAAAAAAAGTAGTAATATGGCGATTGGGATAAAAGCTGATATAACTGTATTTAATGAAGTTGATAGAATGGTAAAAGAGATTGTAAATAAATTTGGGAAAATAGATATATTAGTAAATAATGCTGGAATTACCCGCGATGCTCTTTTAATAAGGATGAAAGAAGAAGATTGGGATGCAGTGATAAAAATAAATCTAAAAGGTACTTTTAATTGTTCTAAAGCTGTAGCAAAATATATGATGAGGCAAAAGAGCACTGATAAAATTGTAAATATATCCTCAGTTATCGGATTAGTGGGAAATATCGGGCAGGTTAATTATGCTGCATCAAAAGCTGGGATAATAGGATTAACTAAATCATTGGCAAAAGAACTTGCTTTGAGAAATATAAATGTAAATGCTATTGCGCCCGGATTTATTGAGACAGATATGACTAAAAAATTATCAGAAAAAGTTAGACAAGATCTCCAACAACACATCCCTTTGAAAAGATTGGGTACTGTGGAAGATATCGCTAAAGTAGTGTATTTTTTAGTTTCTGATGCAGCGAATTATATTACAGGACAAGTTATAAATGTCGATGGCGGCATGGTAATGTGAAAGGAGGTGAAAGTATAGAATGGAATCAATGGATAGAATAAAAAAGATAATTGTAGATCAATTAGGAGTTGATGAAAACAAAATTACGGAAAATTCTTCTTTTGTTGATGATCTGGGTGCAGATTCTTTAGATATAGTTGAACTTATAATGGCTTTTGAGGAAGAATTTGATATAGAAATCCCAGACGAAGATGCGGAAAAGATGAAGACTATTGGAGATGCTGTTAAATACTTAAGTAAATAAGAACATAAATATAAAATATGAGTAAGTATTTTTTATATTTATCTTTTAAAAGATATGTATTAAGGATAATGTTAGGAAATTAAGATTAATGTCTAATTAATTAAGGGTCGGATAGATCTCCGACCCTTAATTAAAATATAAATTCACTAAAAAAAATTATTTAGTAAAAGTGGTGAACAGAATAATGAAAAATAGAGTAGTAATCACCGGTTTAGGTCCGGTTACTCCCATAGGTACTGGAAAAAATATATTTTGGCAATCCTTAATTCAGGGAAAATGTGGTATTGATAGAATAAGTTATTTCGATACCAAAGAATATCCTACTAAAATAGCAGCAGAAGTAAAAGATTTTGATTATTCAAATTACATATCTACCAAAGAAGCAAACAGAATGGATAAAAACACTCAATTTTCAATTGTTGCTGCTATGTTGGCACTTGAGGATTCCAAATTGAAAATTACTGATAGGGATTCTTATTCATCGGGAGTTATAATTGGTTCAGGTATCGGCGGTATAGGAACATTTGAAAAACAGCATAAAATATTATTAGAAAAGGGGCCGGGAAGAGTAAGCCCATTTTTTGTACCTATGATGATTTCCAATATATCCGCAGGTGAAATAGCTATTAAAATCGGTGCAAAAGGACCTAATGGAGTTATTGCTACTGCTTGTGCATCATCTACTCATGCTCTTGGAATAGCCTTAAAACTTTTGCAGCGAGGAGATGCTCGAATAATTATTAGTGGGGGTACGGAGGCTGCAATTAGCCCTATGGCTTTAGCTGGATTTTGCAAAATGAGAGCCCTATCAACTCAAAATGACCATCCCAAAAAAGCTTCCAAACCTTTTGATAAGGAGAGGGACGGCTTTATTATGGCGGAAGGTGCCGGAATATTAATCCTGGAAACTTTACAGCACGCAAAAGAGAGAAATGCCGATATATATGCTGAGATATTAGGTTTTGGTATGACGGCTGATGCCTATCATATTACTGCTCCCGCGCCTGACGGAGAAGGTGCTGCTAAAGCGATGGAAATTGCCTTAGAAGATGCAAAAATTAAACCTTCCCAAATAGATTATATTAACGCTCATGGAACTTCAACCCCCTTAAATGATAAATTGGAAACTTTAGCTGTGAAAAGAGTGTTTGGTGAACATGCTTATAATTTAAAAATAAGTTCCAACAAATCAATGACCGGACATCTGCTGGGGGCAAGCGGTGGAGCTGAGGCTATCGCTACTGCCCTTACCATAAAAAATGACATTATCCCCCCCACTATAAATTATAGCTCTACCGATCCGGAGTGTGACTTAGATTATGTGCCAAATAAAAGTGAAAAGAAAATAGTTAATTACGCTATTTCCAATTCATTTGGCTTTGGCGGACATAATGGGGTAATTGTTTTGGGTAAATATCAGGAATAGCGTGGAGCGTGTAAAATTAGTTAGTTGGTTAGTTAGTTAACTGGTTAGCTGGTTAAGGAAATGGAGGATAGAAGCCAGAATAGGAGATAGCGTATAGTATCATAAACAAAATGTTTGTTATGTATTTTACGATTTTTTGGTATCGAATTTATTCGAGCTGAAACAGGTTTGATAAATCCATAACTATTACCAATCTATATTTGTTAAATAGTTGAACGTTTATATAGTTAGTTAGTTAACTGGTTTGTATTGATTTATTAACTAACTAACCAGATAACCAACTAACTATATAACCAAAGGTGATATAATAATTTTGAAAAAAAGAAAAGGATTTAATGTCAAATAATTTAGAAAAAAAATTAGATTATAAATTTAAAAACAAAACCCTTCTCAAAGAAGCTTTAACCCATCCTTCTTTTCAAAAAAAAAGTTTAAAAGACAAGACATACAACAATCAAAGATTAGAATTTTTAGGTGATTCTGTTTTAAATTTAATTGTGACCGAACATCTTTACCGTAAATTAGCCTCTTCTTCAGAAGGTAACCTTACAAAAATAAAATCTGTTATGGTCAGCAAAGATATTTTGGCTAAATGGGCTGATCGCCTTTCTTTAGGAAAGTATATAATTTTGGGAAAAGGGGAAGATTCGACCGGAGGGAGAAAAAAATTATCTATTCTTGCGGATTGCTTTGAAGCTCTATTGGGGGCAATATATTTAGATAGCGGCCTCCAAAAAGCTAAAAAAATTATCTCGCCATTTATAAAAAAAGAAACGGAGCTGATCATAAAGAAAAAGCATGGGGAAGATTATAAAACTTTACTACAGGAAATTTCTCAAAAAAAGATGAAATGTTTACCCGAATATTGTCTAATTAAAGAAAAAGGTCCGGATCATAAAAAAATATTTTGTATTGAGGTAAGACTAAAGAAAATTACCTATGGAGCCGGAACTGGTGAGAACAAAAAAGAGGCAGAGCAGGATGCCGCACAGGATGCTTTAAAAAAGTTAAAAGTAACAAAATGAGGCAAAAAAGTGTTTTTAAAAGAACTTGAAATTTATGGATTTAAATCATTTGGGAAAAAAATAAAACTATCATTCAATTCTGGCGTAACCGCCATAGTCGGTCCAAATGGCTGTGGTAAGAGCAATATTACCGATGCAGTCAGATGGGTATTGGGTGAACAGAATATCAGGTCATTACGGGGAAAACAACTAACAGATATTATTTTTTCAGGGAATCACAAAGAAAAACCTTTAAATATAGCGGAAGTTTCGTTAACTGTCAATAATTCTGAGAAGGTTCTACCGGTAGATTGTGAAGAAATTAATATTAAAAGAAGAATTTATCGTTCAGGAGAGACCGAAAGCTTCATTAATGGAATCTCTTGTAAACTAAAAGATATTCAAGAATTATTTATGAATACAGGATTGAGTAAAAATACCTATTCTATCATTGCTCAGGGCGAAATAGATCTTATATTAAGCGCAAAGCCATCTGAACGGCGTTATTTATTTGAGGAAGCTGCCTCTATTTCTAAATATAGATATGAAAAGAAGAGAACTTTAAATAAAATAGAGGAAACCAATAATAATTTAGATAAGATTAAAAATATAATTTCCGAAATAAAAAATCAATTATTAATTTTAGAAGAACAAGCAAAACATTTAAGTAGTTATAAGATATGCCAAGAAGAGATTAAAAATTTGGAATTATTTTTAATCTATCAAAAATATAATTTATGCAGTACAAATTTATCTAAAATAAAGAGAAACTTAGAACAATATGAAAAAGAAAAAATCAAGATTATAAAGAAAATTGAAGAAGAAGAAACAGAGATGAACTCATTAAGTATAGAGTTAGATAATTTAAGCAAGGAACAAGAAAAATATAAATATGATAATTACGAAATGGATAATAGAAAAAAAATAATTCAGAGCGAATTAAATTTAATGTTACAAAAGAAGAGTGATGTTGAAAAAAGGCTGTTTGATTTAGATAAAGAAGCTGAAAATATTACCCAAAAAATAGTTATTAGTGAACAAAATAAAAAAGCAGTAAGTTTAGATATCCTGGAGATAAACAAAAAATTAGTTAGTTTTGATAAAAAACTTATTTATTTAAATAATGAAATTAATAATCTATCAATATTTATCAATTCGCTTAGTCTTATAGAGAGTAATTCAAGGAAGATATTGAAAAAAATATCGGAAAAAGAGTTGTTTTTAAAGGAAGCAAAAATAAGATATAGTACTACCTTAAATATGATAGATATAAATTTAGAAAAAATTAGAAAAAAAAGAATATTACTTGAAAATCAATTAGAAAATACAATAGCAAAAGAGAACGATTATCAAAAAATCGTAAGAGAAAACAGAAAAATCGAAGACGAAGCACATCTTAAATCAAATGAAGAAAAAATAAAAGAGATTGAAAATATATTAAAAAAATTAAAGGAAGAAGTGGAGAAAGATAGACATATAATTAGCTTAAAAGAAGAAAGGGGAAATGTTTTAAAGAAATCAATTGAGACTAATGGTAAGAAAAACGAACAAAAGGCAGAGATCTTTTACTCCAAATATTGCCAAAAATATCCAGATGACCTTTGTGAAAAAATCATAAAACTCATTGATAATATTCCTTCAAAATATGAGAAAATTATGAAGATTGCTTTAAGAGAAAGTTTACACTCAATTGTAGTGAGTGATATTTCATATGCTTTAAATGTAATTAATTCCTTATCGGAAAACGAATTAGAAAAATTAAAGATAATCCCTCTGGATTTAATCAAAAATATAAAAACGCTTCCTGAAGACCAGGTTAAAAATCAAAACAAAAATATTTGTGGGTTCGCCAACGAACTGATAAATTATTCCCAAAAATACCAGAATTTATTTAAAGTTCTGCTGGGAAATGTATTATTAGTTGAAGATATAAATACTGCCCTTGATATTTCTAATGAGTATTTGGGTAAATATAAAATTATATCACTAAATGGTATGGTAATAAATATAGACGGATCCGTAGATGTTTATTCAAGCTCAACAAATTCAGAGAATTTTCAAGAGGGTTTTTATGATGTAGAGAAAGAGATTGAGAAA
>Ga0307380_10012225_pt1 | contig 10699 bp, 5 predicted proteins | sample UN3MG_FD_202239 | JGI IMG/M metagenome (GOLD analysis project Ga0307380, IMG submission 202239) | Soil microbial communities from Risofladan, Vaasa, Finland - UN-3 | ecosystem: Environmental > Terrestrial > Soil > Coastal area > Acid sulfate soil | place: Finland: Risofladan, Vaasa | collected... | reverse complement strand
TCGTGGTCTAAAAACAACCGGGGCCCGTACCGAGTCAATCAGTACAGGCCCCGAATTGGCGCTAAGCTTTTTGCTGCTTGAGCCAAAGTTGCTCGCCAAGCTGCCGATTCACCGCAGCAGGCATATCGTTCAAGTCAATCCTACCGTCCCTATACAATTCCGGCTCAAGCGATGCCGGAGGGCGCCGCCAAGCTGGCACAATAAGGGGCCTGGTGGCATAATCTTGCGCCTCCAGGCCCTTGAACATTGCCCTATTAGGTGACAGACCTGACTGGTCTTCTCCAATGCTACTATCGAGTTCCAGCAGACACCATCAGCTTAGCCGCGTTGAGGAACATCTGTGCGCCATCTGGGAACAGATCATACATACCCGCCGTTTGTGAGTTCTTGCCACTCGCCTCACGAGCGCCGGTCAGGAACACCAGCCGATGACCAGCCAGTGTGTCCGTTCCAGCCCCGCCGGCGTGCGTCAACGTGGCCCCAGCCGGCCATTCGGCGATAACCATGCCCCCAGCAGGACCATTGCCGGCGGCTGAGACCGTGGCCAGGACTGTCCCCTCAGCGTTCACCGGATTGGTATTGACCGAGATGCCCTGCGCCTTAGTTGTGCCGTCGGTGGGATACACGACAACACCGGCATATGGATTGGTCATGGTGCCGTTGGTCAGCGAGATTCCCGCGAAAATCGGGTGGTTCGGGTCGTTGACCGTCAGCGTAATGTCCCCGGTGATGTCCACCATGGTCGTGCCGGTGGTGTAGCCCATGCGGCTGCTCCGCAGGACGTAACCACCCACGATGATCATGGGAGCGGAAATGCCGTTCCACGTCGTGGCCGCAGCGTTCTGATAATGGCCACTGTCCACCGAGCGACTGATGATCACCAGATCCGCCGCATTGAGCACGTTCACGTCGGGAGTGCCCGTCGTGATATAGCGTGTCACGTCGTAGCCGTTGGCTGTGAGCAGATCGGTGTACGCCTTATCGGGCGCCTCGGTGAAGCCAACACCCACAGCGCCGGACGAGGGCGCGTCATCAGCGCCATGGAAGGAGACCCAGACAACCAACGGCAGCCATGGAAGCAGACGTACATTGTTAATAGTGAGCAAGCCCGCTCCGCCGGGGGTCGGGGTGTCAAGGTTTCCCAGAACCAGACTCGCCTTGGTGATGGCGGTCCGGTCGATGGCAAACTGATCCAGATCGACGATCCAGTCCGTCGCACTGCCCTGTTGCGTGGCAGCCGGATCCGGATTGAGGACCGCCGCACTGGCACCGGAGGCATCCTCGAGCACCAGATACATAGGCTCAGCCGAATTCGACGCCAAATCCCCGATTTCGGTCGAGGCCAGCGGCCCTGGAGCAACACCACCGTCGGAGGTGATATTCGAGAACACGGCCTCAGCGTAGGTGCTGTCACCGGAATGCGACGTCACCGCCAAACCGATGTATATCGGCGCCGGGCTCATCGGAACAATCTGCGGATTCCAGGCCATCGGTGTCCACGTCACGCCATCCGTTGAGTAGTACGCATTGACCATGGGGAACATCCGCTCGATCTTGATCCAGACCGGTGCGGTCAGGGCCTTTGCCTCATCGGTTGCCACGGCGCTATCGTTGGTTTGGGCCGTGCCGGCCATTGCCCTGGCCTCAAACCGTACACCGTTGGCGCCGGTTGCATACACCGCCGCGAACGCCGAACTTGGATCCAGGGTTTCGCGGATCATGATACCCGCCTTGCTCCAGTCGTGCGTGTGCGCGAAGCTATCGACCTTAACGGTCATCGAGCCATTCATGGTGAGCATCGTGTAGGCATATTGGAATTCGTCGGCGGTGCCGGCGATATCGGCGCCTCGGCCGACCACCGTGGTGGTGCCGTTCACATCATCGGTCGTGACACTTCCGGGGGCGGCTTGACCGGTGTACGAAATCGCCACTCGGCCGACCGGGCGGGTCCAATTCTGGGCCGGATCCAAATCCAGGGATATCTCGGAGACAAACGGCTCGATACTGTTGTCATACGACAAAGGCGTTTCCACATCGTAGATGACAATCTCGCCGGTCGTCGTGAACATCCAGATAAGACCCTTGCTGACAGTCCCATCCGGTGCCACTTCATCGATGCGCCAATAGTACTGCTGGTCGAAGTTGAGATTCACCGGTGAGACATACGTCGTCTCAGTCTGACGTCCACGATAGATGCCCGTGGTATCGGAGACATCCGCTGCCGCAACGGCGTCGGGATATGTGCCGATATAGACGTCATGCTCAGCCGCTCCGTCGCCCGGCGTCCATGACAGAGTCGTCCAGACGTCCACAGTAGCACGGTAAGTGGGCTGCGGATCCCAGGCAAGCAGCACGTTTCCAAAAATCTGCCGCATCTCATCTCGCGTAAATGCCTTATCATAGATGCGCACGTCGTCGATGCGGCCCGTAAACGGTCTGGTGCCCCAGGGGGACTGGCCGATACGAACCACCCCCGCGGCCGTGTTGATCGGCTCGTCCAGTTGGGCGCTGATGCTTTCCTGGAAGCCGTCCACGTAGAGTGAAATCTCATTGACATCGGGGGAACCGTCATCAGGGAGCACAGCAGCTACGTGATGCCACTGATCATCCCGGACGTCGATATTGCCTACTTGATATCCGCCGTTGACCTCGATGCGAATGGCACCGAGTGTCCCGTTGGTCTCCTGGACGCGGAAGATCCACTTCTGGCCCGCTGCGTCCTGACCCCATGATGCAATTTCACCATAGTTGGTCGTCTTGATCCATGCGGCCACTGTACGCGAGCGGGCACCGGTAACGCGCGAGGAATCCGGCGCCTCGACGTAGTCGCCGCCGGAACCGTCGAACTCCAGAGCGCCGCCATCGATACCCTCTGCCCACTGGACGTCACCGCTCAATTGACCGTTGGCGTTGTGGCCCGACCAATCGATGGCCGTTTTGCCCGCGCCTTCGTCGAGCGTGTACAAGGCGACCAGGTTCGGATCTTCCGTCAGGGGGACGGGGGGCAGTGTTGAGAAACTCCAGACTGCGCCCGTGACCCACTCGGTCCCGTAGAACTCATCCACTCGCCAGTAATAGGTCGTCTCCAACTCCAGTGTACCCGGATCAAAGCCAATATCCATCTGGGGAGCTGCCCCCGTCGCACTGGCGACCTGATTCGTATCGGTCCCGAAGTACACGGCGTGCATGATCGGGCTCCAGCCGCCCGTCCAGCTCAGATCGGCCTCTGTATCGACATTGATCAGACCGTCGCTCGGATCGGGATTGTACGCGCTTCTGGGCGGAGTCCACAAACTCCAGACGTCCCCTGTGTTTACAGTTCCATCGGCAGCAACTTCGTCGATCCGCCAGTAGTAGGTCTGATTCGGGACCAGGCCAGCCGCCAGGTATTGGTTGGTCGGCTGTTGGCTTGCAAGTTGATCCGGGCCGAGGTCTGCGGTTGTGCCGAAGTAGATATCGTGCGAGACCGCACCCTGCCCTGCACGCCAATCGAGGAACGTTGATGTGTCCTCAAGCATGGTTCCATCGGCCGGGCTGGGTTTGTCGGCCTTTGGCCAGGTCGGAATGACACCGTTCACCACTTCTACCACCTGCTCCGCCGATAATACGCGGCTGAAGATGTAAACTTCGTCAAGTGAGCCGGGCCAGAACCTGCCGCCGGTCGGACCACCCATGCCGAGTCTGACATCTACGTTGGGCGTCAGTTCGTAGGGATTGTCCGAACCGGAGAAGATTGTGTCTTCCACGCCGTCCACGTAGAGCCGGGTTGCCGGAACCCGCAGGTTAGCCCCCTCGGTCACGACCAGGGCGCCATGGTGCCATTGACCGTCGTCAACGTAGGTATTGCCTCTGAGATTGCCGCCGGCGTGCTCGGTGCGCAATCTGCCCTGGTGGACACGCCACGTCAGTCGCTGTCGAGCCGCGCTCGTTCCCCAAGTCACCATCTCGCGGTCGTTGTCGGCCGCGCCTGGGGCAATTTTGAACCAGTTGGCAACGCTGAATTCCTGCTGGACGCCATTAACAGCGTTGACGCCCTTGTACCCGTCAATGTTGACGTAGTCAGCAACGCCATCAAAGGCCAACCCCAGGCCCACGGCTCCGGGCTCGAATGAGTTGGCATCGAGCACCGCGTTGGGATCGCCCCTCCACGTGCCGTGACGGCCATTGGCGGAGGCATCCAGAAGATCGCCATCCAAAGGCCAATAGCCCTCAAGCTGCGCTGAGCCGGTCGAAGCCAGACCCAGCACCAAAACAAAAGAAACGAAACAAATCAATTTCTTGGACATGGTTAGTCCTCCTTCAAAAGGGTAACATTGTACAATAGCGGTGTTTCAGCCACTCACCGAAACACCTTCATTCTCAATAGATACCGCCGACCCGTCGCTAATATCGAACGACGCTCGTCCTGGACCCTATTAGAGATCACTGGCATAGCAGGAAACATGCTGTCCGATAAGAATGGGTATTTCCCTTGGACTCAGCCCTTCTCCAGGATGATCTCTCGAAACTCTACATGACCTCCTTCCTTCAGAATTAGGCTCACGAGGGACGGCTTTCCAACGAGACAAAACCTGAGACAAGCTCCTCCTGCTTCACATGCTGGAAGACAGAGCCGCTACCCACGATTATCACTGTACCAGACCAGCAGGCCCTGCGTCAAGAGGAATCTGTACATTTTCAGCGATGTTCGCTTCTCAATAATCTCTGAAATTCCTCATCCACTCGGGCCAATCGCTCGGTTGAACGCCGCCCGCCTGCGTCCAGGGGCCGTTCGTGGGGTACTTGCGATGCCACTTGAGCGTCCACAACTCCTTGAGCCCGACGCTCCTGACCGTCCAATCCATGAAGAGCATATTGATTCCCGTCTGGTGCCGGGGGATGACAAAGTGCATCATTTCATAGCCCGCGCCGAGCCATTGGCCGTCGAATTGGGGCGGAATAATGCGATTGAAGGTACGAGACAATGCCCCAGTCTCACTCGTACGATAGCAGGGTCCGCCTCCCCGCCACATGGTGTCGGCAAAGACAGGTATGCGGAACGACTGGGCAACGTCCTTGGTCTTCCAGTTCCACGGGATCGGACGGCCCTGAATCGCGCCTGTGCCTTCGCCGTAATAAAGCCAGTTATTGCCACCGTAGCTGGCCTCCTCCTGCGAATCAAAGATTCCCCCCGATCCCATGATGTAGGTGTGCGTGGTATCTCCGTAGGACACAGTGCTGGCATCGCCTGTCGGACGCCGCTTTGACGCCGATGGGCACAGAAGGATCTGCGACTTTGTTCTGTACTGGGGCCGGAACGCTATCACCCACGTTCCGCGTTGCCAGCCGAGGTCGCCAGCTTCAGGGAAGCGGCCCTCGTTCTCGTCAGAGTACATGGACCAGATGGTGCCCCACTGCTTGAGCAATGCCTGACAGGTAACCGACCTGGCCTGTTTCTTGACGCGCGACAGCGCCGGCATCAATATCCCCATCAGCAGCGCAATGATGGCAATAACCACAAGAAGCTCAATAAGTGTAAATCCCCTTCGCTTGTTCACGATACCGCCCTTTCCTTATAAGACCCTATCGCCCTCAGTATCTGACATTCGCCAAACCGAAATGGCCTGCCTGCGGCCAGACGAGTTAGGACGAACGTAACAGTTGCTTCACTGCGTGTGCACCCGAAAAGATTTTAGCAGATAGCTGGTGCCGATCAAAGAAAAAAAACCTTTCGAGTCCGGTTTTGTCCTCAACCTGCAAAAACTCCTAAAACGACCGTCTCAACCACTATGGTCCAAATCCGGGGCCTGGCACCGAACAGGCCGGGACTGGCCCCAGGTTAATATCAATCTAACAAGGTTTTTGCGTCCTAAGGGCTGCTTCTGCGCCGATAGAGCCGGATGTCGTCGAAGTACATCTGGCCTGTTCCGCCAGGGGTGCTGCTATTGCCGCGGGCGCCGAAACCGATTGTGATGCTCGTCACGTCGGCCAGGTTGACACCCAGATCGGCAAACTGCTGCAAGGGGATGACCCATTCCGTCCAGGGGATTGCTTGGACCGCATTCGGGTCATTATGATAGACCACCGCCGTGCCGTTGAGAGCCACGTACATCCGCTCGCCGGCGTTGGCCGCTGCACCCCTGTACCACAGCGACAGTTCCCCAATACCTTCGCGCGTCCAGTCGCGCCCCACCGTCAGCGTCAGGGTCGCCTCGGAAAACTTCAGATTGTTGTCGTACGACAACGGCATCGCCTGCCCGCTATCCCGCCAGTGGGAAGTTGGGCCGGCATCACAACAACGCCGAGTACATGCCACTTTGGCCACAGTGGATTATCAAGCCGCTAACCCATAGCGTCTTTGTGCGTATCAAAACGGCTTGTCAAAGGGCAACATGCGGCCTGCAAGCCACGCGATCTCCTCTTGGGCCAGCAGGCGGTCGTAAAGACGGACATCATCAATAGCCCCGAGGAAATATCTGGCGGCGGCTGTGGCACGATATCCAATCGCCACATCGACGCCGGCCGTGACAGAAAACGGATCAAGGTCCGTACTGGCCCTTGTGTCATCTTTGCCATCCAGCCAGAGTTGCACATCCGGATAGGAGATCGTGGCACCCCGAATCGTTGTCAGTGCAACGTGGTGCCAGTTGCCGTCATTTAGCGTCGTATCGCCCTGCACGTTGCCGCCCCCGTGCTCGACGCGAAGCCTGCCCTGGTAGAGTCGAAAATCCACTCTGAGCCTGTCGCTGTTGGTACCCCAACTTGCGATAGTCCGGTCGCCGCTGTCGGTGGCCTGGACCCAGGCCGTTATGGTGAACGGCTGCTGGATCCCACTTGCGTCGGCAAGAACGCCCTTGTAGCCGGCGATCGTGACATAGTCATCGGTGCCATCAAGGCTAATGGCCTGGCCAACCTTGCCGGCCGCAAAAAGCGGGCCGCCCTGGGCCGTGCCGTTGCGTCCTTTGCCGGAACTGTCGTTGGTATTGCCTTCAAATGGATACTGGGCCTGCAAACCGGTTGTGCCGGGATCGACCGGCGTGATTAACTGACGATCATAAGCATACAGCCGGATCCCGTCGAGCAAGATCAGCCCCTGGCCACCAAGCGTTCCGATACGCTCAAAACCGATGGTCAGCGTCGTAACGTTGCTCAGATTCACACCAAATGGGGCCAGGTCGATATACCACATCTGCCATGCCTTTAGCTTTAAGTTCTCGGCACTGCCATCGTAGGTCACCTTGGTGCCGTTGATCTTCACGTACAACTGCTGCAACACATTGCCTGGATCGCCTAAGAACCGCAGCGTCAAGCCCTTAATGCCATGCTTGGCCCAATCCTGGCCGGCCTGCAGATTGGCAGCACTTGCCGTGATCTCTGAAAGGCTGGCCGTGCTGTTGTTATAGGAAAGGGGCACGGACTGTTTGCCGTCATAAATAATCGACGTTTCCATAGAAGGTTGGAATGCCTCGGTATAGCCTATGGTCGAACCGTTTGTCGTGGTCCCAAAGCCATCAGTCCACGTCTCATATACCAGGTTGCTGCCCTCTTTCCCGGCTTCAATGTCGTTGTAGGACTCGAAGTCATCCACTACAAGATACTCCTGTGTCGAGAGACTCCACACACCCCCTTGCCAGGTTGATGGCGTCTCGGCATCGTTGACCTCATCGACGCGCCAGTAGTATGTGCTGGCCAGATCAAAGGAGGAAGCATAGCTGGGCGAGGTCACGGTTACAGCATGAGCCGTACCATCTATCACGGCCTGCTCGTCGGTGCTCAAATAAACATCGTGCCTGGCCACCTCTCTCCCCGCTCTCCAGCTCAGCGTTACCTCCACATCCACATCCGTTGCGCCGGAAGCTGGGCTGGGCTCTCGTGCCAACACGGGAATGCTCAAGAATCGCACCTCGCTCAGACCATATTGGTTCACGATGCCTCCCCAGTTACTGTTTACGGTAAGCCTGACGTACTTTGCTGCTGCCCCTGCAAGGTCCACAGTGGTATTGTGTGCATAGCCGGGCGTGCCTGGTGCCCGGGCAAATTCCGTACCGTTTCCCAATGGCGTGTAGCCGATACCATCGGCGGAATACTCAATGGAGACGTCTTTGAACCCGTAGCCGATGGCGTTTTCAATCGGCTGATTCTGATTCCAGACCCACATCTCGCGGAGCTTGCAGACCCTATCGAACTGAAATTGAATCCAGGTCGGCTGCGGCCCGAAGAAATTGCTCAGCCACATATCGTCCACACTTGTCGAATGCAGGTCGCTGTCGTTCAGGCCGGAGCCGTCAATGGTTCTCTGGGGTCCCGAACTGTCGCTCATCGAGCTGGACGCCGTGGCGGCTATATTCGCACCATCAACAGGATAAGCCACGGGCTCGGTCGTAAAGCTCCAGACATCGCCTCTGAACACTGTCGAATCCGGCGGGGCGTTGACCTCATCAACGCGCCAGTAGTAGGTCCGGCCAAATGCCAGACGCTCGAGGGTATAGAGGTTCGGGTCGATGCGGCCTCGGTAAACGCCCGCTGGGTCCGCTGTTGCCGAAGCCTGGTTCACATCGTCAAAATTGGCTCCGAAGTACACATCGTGTTGACGCGCATATATTCCCGGCGTCCAGCCAAGGACCACATGCCGAGGCACATCGGTCGCCTCATCCGGGGGGGCAGGCATAGCAGCGATGCCAGGAGGCGGGCCCGTAGCCGTGATTCTACAGGCGCCGCCGCCCAAATCTTCTACCTGTATAGACCAGACTTGAGGGTCCAGTTCCGGAGCCACCAACAACGACCTGCCGCCGAGTTGGGCCTCGTCAAGCCACGCCAGCACATTGTACGAGGGATCCGGATCGTTATAGCCCCTCTGAAGATTCAACTGGCCCTTTGGGCCGATGTAAATGTAGGCGGCGCGTTCGACGCCAAAGGACTGAATATCGCGAGCCTTCCACGTTCCATAGACATAGACGCTGGTTGTCTGGGGTTGAGGATTCGAGTCGGGGAGCTTGTAGGTATCGAGGGTCTCCAGAATGCCGCCTGGATGAATAATCACGTCAACGGCATCCTGATCGACTCTGGCGCTGAACTTGGCGTGTCCGGTGGAAGTAATCTCCAGACCACCCAAAGACGCCAGCTGAATCCTCTGATTCCACTCTTGGAAGCCGCCAACAACAAGTGCCGACGCATCACAGGCCAGTCCAAGCAGCAAAACAAGAGACACTAAGCAAGTCGGCCTTTTTCTTCGCATAACAACCCTCCTTCAAAAAGGTCACCGTTCGAAACACCGATGACTGGCCTTGTACATGTCGGCTGAGGATAGCTCGTTCTTCAGAGCTTTCGATTGCTTCCGTCCTCACACAAAAATCGTTCCTGACAGCCCGAAGATCATCAGCCTCATCTGTCTCATTTCTACCAAATTCGCCCTATTTGCGTCAAGGAAAATGTCCGGTTCGTGCAGTGGCAGACAGCGGCTGTGCGGGCAAGGCCCTTTTTCACGAGATTTCCGCCTTTTTGAGCGATGAAGCGGCAGATTTCTCAATATCCGGGGGAATTTTCTTGACCGCATATTAGGCGATCTGGTATATTCTCGGATAGTGAATCACCACGGAGGGTATTTTCACAGCGTATTACTTATCCACGGTTCCTGGGCAACGGCCTGATGTGTGGTCAGGTATAAAACGGAGTCAGGGTAAGCTAATGCGGCAAGAAACGGAGGAAGAACGCCAGAGAATCAACTGCTCGGTTCGGTGAGTCCAGCAGGGTGGTTGTTGTCTATCCGCATTTTTTTCGCCACTTGGTTTGTGGTCCGCTCAATCTTACCCATGTACTACCTGAAGGGTCAGTGCGCAAGACCTTTCGGGTTGGCAGTTCGCGTGATGTTTGCTGAGGAGAAACCAGAATGAAAAAGATAATCATCATTGGCGTGCTGAATCTGGCGTTGATGGCCCCAAGTTCGGGATTGGCCGGTATAACAGTCATAGACTTCGAGTCTCTGGCGGACGGCGAGATCGTCGATAACCAGTTCCTCACGCTGGGTGCCGATTTCGGCGGAACTGCCAGTATTCTGACGGCTGGAACATCCCTGAATCCCCTGTTCCCGCCGCAATCCGGCAGCAATGTGATCCACGACGATCCCACTCTCGGCTCGGGAATCATCAGAATCGATGCCGTCGGCTCGCCCTGGGCTATGGCCGGCGGGTATGTGACCGGAGCCATCAATGTGACTTTGACGGCATACGCATCCGACAGTTCGGTCCTGGGAACTGCCTCAACAGGCGGGGCGAATTACGTCAGTGCCGGCACGGGATTGTTACCGAATATATTCCTCAGCGTTGCGGCTCCAGGCATCGCCTATATGGAGTTCAGTGACAGCGGCAGTACGTACACGGTTGATGACATTACTTTTCAGCCAATTCCTGCACCGGGTGCGATTCTGTTGGGCGGTATCGGCGCAGGTCTCGTTAGCTGGCTGCGAAGACGCAGGACACTCTAAAGACATTTTGACAGACTCAGGTTGGTGCAGGTCCGCAGGGTTCACACTTGCGGCTCTGATATATGCCCCTGTTTGCTCTATCAATCCCTTTGGGTCGTAGAGGCAGGGGCTTCTTCTGTGGAGCATTCCATTCAGTGAGAGACCTCTACCCAATTTGCGGCAGCCTCAAACAAGTCACCACTGACTGACATACAGGCGGGGCCGGCCGGCGTTTTCGCCCTTTACTTCCGGGCCGGGTCC
>Ga0307380_10012224_pt1 | contig 10699 bp, 12 predicted proteins | sample UN3MG_FD_202239 | JGI IMG/M metagenome (GOLD analysis project Ga0307380, IMG submission 202239) | Soil microbial communities from Risofladan, Vaasa, Finland - UN-3 | ecosystem: Environmental > Terrestrial > Soil > Coastal area > Acid sulfate soil | place: Finland: Risofladan, Vaasa | collected... | reverse complement strand
TGCTGGAGCCTGTTGGCAACATCCCGCCCGTCGAAGCCGAACAACGATACTACGCCATGCTGGACGACGTCCCCATGGCCGCGTAACTTAAGCCAAATCGCCTCCGGCAATCCCGGGGCGGTTCAACCCTTTGAGGAGGTCTCGGGCTCGGCACGTTTGGGGCGCTTGGCGGGCTGTTCCACGCTTGCCGACACCTCGGCGCGCTCAATGCGGGACTCAAGCTCCTGCACGCGGCAGAGAAGATCGTTGAGTTTGCTCGAGGCATCGGGATTTGCGGCCTCGCCGTGGGCGAAGCCCCAGCCGCGTTCGGGACGATAGAGCATCGCCCAAATCCATAAGAACGGCCAAAGCGCATGGAGCGTAAAGAGACTGACCCAGCCCGCTGCATGGATGGCATCCTGATGTGGATGGTCGCGGTGCTTGGCGATCTCGTAGGGCACGTCGTGGATCGCGATGATCCCGTAGAACAGGGTGATCACAACGAAAATGAGCAGCCCCAGAGCAAAGTAATTCAAAAACGTATCAAAATCGATTTCTTGCCTGGAGAGGAGCACGCCCCCGGCAATAACAAGGGCGCCGAGGACGATGGGCGCGACCACCCACTTTGCAAACCAAACGAACGACAGGCCAAAGCGGCGGACGGTGTCTCGGCTCACGGTACGGTGCCCTCCAGGCGCGGCAAGCGATCATTGCTTGCCAACAACAGTTTCCACAGCCTTCAAGAGTGCAACCTCAGGATTCTTGAGGCAGTAATTCACCAGCTTGTCGGCGTTCGCTGCCAATTGCTGCGTGTCAATAACCATCTCGCCGCGGGTGCCGTGATAATAGCCGCTTACCCAAACGGCAATGTACTTTGGATTCGCGATCTTATAGGCCGCAAACTGGCCGCAAGTGATCTTGGAGACGTCGAGCGTAACCTGCGCCTTGGCAACAGTCGAAATGGCCGTCAGGCAGACCATCAATCCAACGATGGCAAGAGTGCGTGTGTTCATGGCGACTTGCCTCCTCCAAACTCTCCCACGCCACATTGACCTAGGTCAATGTCTCCTCAGCGGTGCGGCGCTCGAGTCGCGGCTAGAGCCAAATAGTGTCGCTATGATGTTCGGCTTGAGCGCCTCCTAGGGGACCCCTCGCGGCTTCGTTGTGGGAGGACCCCTCAATCTACGTGGAGTAGCCGGGGAGACGGCAAAAGCGCGATGCAAACTGGGCCGCTCACGCGAGCGAATCTAAAAACGCCGAAGGCCGCGGCCATCGCGGGAATAGTCTTCTCCCTCCTTTTGATCGCAGTGTTTTGGCTCTTGCGTACGTCGATACCTGCTGATCCTCAGGAGTCTGGTGCCTGGCTGCACAGCAATTCCGGTTCAGTGGCGCTTGCACTGAATTTGATGCCGTTCGCGGGGATTGCCTTCTTGTGGTTCATCGGCGTGCTGCGCGATCGCCTCGGTCCGAAGGAGGACCAGTTCTTCGCCACGGTATTTTTCGGTAGCGGCCTTTTGTTTCTCGCCATGCTTTTCGCAGCGGCAGCGATCATTGGCGCAATCCTGGTCGCCTTCGCCACCCAGCCCGAAGAGCTGATCGGGTCGGCGACATTCCATTTCGCGCGGGCAGCCGCCTACAGCCTGGTGAACGTCTACATGATCAAAATGGCGAGCGTCTTTATGATCACCACGTCGACGGTGGCGCTCTATACCGGCATCGCGCCTCGCTGGTTTGCCTTCATCGGGCTCGGGCTCGCGCTCGCGCTGCTGTTCGGGAGCTTCTACATCAGCTGGAGCTTCCTCGTGTTCCCGCTGTGGGTCTTTGTGCTCAGCGCCTTCATTCTGCGGGACAGCGTTCGCCGACACCCTGACTCATCGGAAGTGCAGAAAGGATAGAGATGAAACCGCTGCCGCATCACTATGAGGTGGCTCTTTCGGGCGAGCCCGCTGGCTACGCGACGCTCTCATCAGAAGGCGTCCCGCCATTGAGCTCGGCACCGCCCAAGGATTTCGATGGACCAGGCGATGCGTGGGGTCCGGAGCATCTCCTGCTCGCCGCCGTCGCAACCTGCTTCATGTTCACGTTTAGGGCGGTGGCGCAGGCTTCCAAATTCGCATTTACCTCGCTCGATTTGTCGGGAAGTGGCACTGTCGACCGCAAGGATGGCGTCACGCGCTTCACGGAGATAACGCTCCGAACGCGCCTCAAGCTGATCCGCATGCTCATCGTGGACTACTGCTACGGCATCCGCTCTGAGCGCAGGCTCACCCAAGAAGTTAAGCTTCACCTAGCGTATCGCTGGTTTTGCAAGCTCGATCTCGAAGACGAGGTCCCTCATCACTCGACCTTCTCGGTCAACCGGCTGGGTCGCTTCCGTGAGAGTGAGGTGTTGCGCCATGTCTTCGAGCGGGTTGTCTGGGCGGCGATGGCCATGGCCTGAAGGACTAGGGGTTGTCCGCTTTGCCCTCGATACCGGACAAGTCTAGAGTCGGTAAGTGTGTGCTGATTCTCCGCACCTACGGGCCATCGTTCTATGCCCACGTACTCGAACGAGGATTTCGAGCGCATCGCAGCTGCGATCGGCGCGAGCCCGCTTGCGGTCGCGGATTACCGCAACCAGTTCGAAGCAGCAGCAGTATGGTACCGGTCTGACTGCCGTAGCCCTCGGCGAGTGCCTCCCTCGACCATCAAGCGACAAGCGAAGGGGATTGCTGCTGCCGCAAAGCGGCTGGTCCGGCATCTCGAAATCTATGACAGTCGCAACGCAGCTGAGGGGCCCCGGGATTTGGCGCTCCTAGAGGCTTTAGCTCTTGCAGAAGATGGTATCGAAGAGAATGTCATACGAGCGTCAGAACGGGTCACTCGTCTCGCCACAATCTTTGACGGAATTGATGCCGCCCTGGAATTACAGCGCCGCGCGCGAGCAGCCGCCAGTGACGAGACGCGAATAGCCAGACTGACGACAGTCCGCGGTCGCCGGGGCAACCCCGCCTTGAGAGCTTGGATTGCCGAGATGATGCCGATCTACAAGAAGATCACACGGAAGGAACCTCGAATTTCCGTCAACCTCCGTGGAAAGGCTTCTGGTCCGTTCTGGCGGTTCTTAAAGACGGCGAGCCAGCCTCTGGGCATCGATGAGAAGGAGTTGGCCTCTGGCGTAAGAGAAAAAACGCGCGCCAGCGTCAAGCGGGCCTCTTTGCAGAAATAGAATCATTTCCCCATTCGCTGTGCGTCTTCTCGGGCTCTACGTCCTGGGGATTATGAATGTTCGCGCAGAATCCCCAGAACTCGACGGTCCGGCAGTCGCCGCGCTGACTGAGATCGCGCGCCTGCTCGCCCGGCAGGCGGCCCGCGAATGGGCTGAGCAGCAGCCAGAGGGCATTAGGCCCAAACCATCCCGTCATTCGGAGAAGCCGTCATGACCGGCGGCACCGAATACCTGCGCGCCCCCAACATCGTTCGGCTCACGGGCATGTCGCTCAGAACGGTCCGGCGCTGGATCGCCGACGGGACCCTCCCCTCGACCAAGGTCGGCGGTGCCAGACTCGTCGCCAAAGCGGACCTAGATCGCGTGCTTTCTCAGTCCCACGAAGGGACCCAAGAGCCGGCTGATGGAAAATAAAAATGTGATGACAAACCAAGCGAATACCAGTCATCGGGAAAGCATATGTCAAGAACATGTTCCATCTATTCTATGATAGCTTTCCCGAATGTCACCATTTGACACTATTTGGCATCTGAAAAGTCAACATAATAGGAGAATGAAATGGCCGACACTAAGAAACCGATAAAAACACTGGCCGACGAGCTTGCTCTTGTCGAGGCGGCCGACCTCCCACCCTACCAGCGGAGGGACATGAAGTCCGCCATCAACAGGATCACCGAGATAGCCGGCGTCGCGCCCATCATGGCGGAGGCGACCGCTCCCGCTCTGCGGCAAATGCTCAAAAACTTGCGACCAGCGGCGCATGGGGTGACCCCAAAGACTTGGGCTAACCTGCTCAGTCGGCTGCGTGCCGCGTCGCGGCTTGCCGGTGTGCTCGATGCCAGGGGAGAGGGCATTGCCCTGAAGGACGGGGCTTGGGCTCCCCTCCTCGAGGCGATCGCCGAGGACAAGCGGCTTTCCTGCGGATTAGTCGCCTTTGCGAACTATTGCGCTGCGAGGGCCATCACGCCGCCTCGGGTGGACGACGCCGTCGTCCAGCAATTTCATGTCTGGCTTGAGCAGAGGACCTTATGCCCCAAGCCGAAGGATGTGGTGCGGCGCGTGCCGCATCTCTGGAATGAGGCGTCAGAGCGGATCGGGCTCTGGCCCAAGATCACGCTCACAATTCTCTCCTTCAAAGCTCCTCAGAAGCGGCTCCGGTGGATTGCTCTCAGCGAGCGCTTTCGGGCCGACGCCGAGGTCTATCTCGCCATGCGCGCCGATCCCGACATCTTCGACGAGAGGCCGAATGCGCCAAAGAAGCCGCTCGCGGCGAGCACACTTCAGCAGCAGCGGGAGCACCTCCGCCTCGCCGCCTCGGTGCTGGTCGAGAGCGGCATACCCGTGGAGGAGGTCGCCTCACTTGCCGACCTGGTTCAGCCCGAGCGGTTCAAGACTATTCTTCGCCACTACCATGACCGTGCCAATCGTCAGCCCAACGCCTTCGCCACTTTGATCGCCCAAACGCTGCTCCAGGTCGGCCGCCATCACCTTCCCCTCGCCGAGGAGAAGCTCTCGCACCTAAAGCGGATCGCTGCAAAGCTGCCTGCCATTCCGTTCGACCTCACGCCCAAGAACAAGGCGGTCGTGCGTCATTTCGAGTCCGACGCGCTGAAGTCGAAGCTCCTCTTCCTGCCCGATATGTTGCAAGCAGAGGTGGTCAAGGCGCTGGAAAGAGATCGCGTCTTGTTCGTCGAAGCGCAGATGGCACTCGCCGTCGACATTCAGCTCGCCGTCGCCCTCAGGCCGCAAAACCTCAGCACCCTAAATTGGCGGCGTCACTTTCTTGAGCCCGACGGACCGAGAGGGCGCCTCGTCTTGCTCATTCCTGCGGCCGAGATGAAGTCACGCAAGGACGACTTCGGCGCCGAGATTCCGAGTGAGGTGGCGCGGCGGCTCCGCTGGTACCGGCGAACGATCCTGCCCCATCTCGGCGCCGATCCCAATGGCGACCTGTTCGTCACCGGAAGAGGCACAAGAAAGGATCAGCGGACACTCACAATCCAGATGCTCAAGGTCATCAAACGACACCTTGGCGTCCACATGACGGCGCATCAGTTCCGGCATCTCCTTGGAAGCTCCTACCTTGACGTCAACCCGCACGATACGGAGACGGTACGTCTCCTGCTCGGACACGGCTGGACCAAGACCACCCGCATCTATGTGGGCTCGCAGAGCCGCCGGGCCAGCCGCGCCTACAATGACTTCCTTTTTGAGCAGAGGGAGAGGCTGAAGCTCAGGCGCACGCGCCAGCTTCGCCGAACGCCGAAGGCGGATCTCAAACAAGCAATTCAAGCTGTCAAAAAAGACGAGGGTAAACCCCCATGCGACTATTGAAGCATCTTCCGCTGAAGGATTGGCCCGAGGCTGATGTCGCTGCCCTCGCGAAGGCCTATGAGCCAGGCGACGTCTTCGATGAGACAAGCGGCCCTTGGGCTGACCACTCCGAAGGCTGGCGCAGAATGATCCGCACCAGCTACCGGCGCTGGCTCGGCTATCTGAAGGAGCATTATCCAGCCGATCTTCTGCGAGCTCCGGCCGAGCGCATTACGCCCGAGCGGGTGCGGGACTTGGTCGAGCAGCTTTCCAGCGAGGTTCGGCCGACCAGCGTCGCCATGGCGGTTGCCCACCTCTACGCCGCGGCACGGCTAATCGCTCCGGAAACTGATTGGCGCTGGCTGGCTTCCGTCAGGTCTCGGCTCGCCGCTCGCGCCAAGCGTGAGAATCGCCTCGACCGACTAGTGCCCCCCTGGCAGACGCTCGATCTCGGCCTCAAGCTGATGGAAGAGGCCCGCAAAATGTCGAGCAACAGCCGCAAGGAGCGAGACCTCAAGTACCGAGATGGCCTGATCCTGGTTGTGCTCAGCCTTTGGAGCATTCGGCGCCGCAGCTTGGCTGCGCTCACCGTCACGCGCCACCTCGAGTTCGACCAGGGCGGCGTGACCCTTCTCCTCCACCCGGAGGACACCAAATCCAAGCGGGAGGAAAGTTTTCGCGTCCCGGAGCCGATCCTCCCCTATTTCATGCATTATCTAAAGATTGTTCGACCCCGTCTCCTCGGTCGCGATGCCCATGACGGGCTGTGGGCCTCCTGCAAGGGCTGTCCGCTGACCGGAGGCGGGATCTACGACATCGTTCGCGGCCACTTGAAGGCCGAGTTCGGCAAGGCCATGGGCTTGCACGATTTTCGCCGCGCCGCCGCGACCTTTCTCGCCACCGAGGCTCCCGAGAAGATCGGCCTCATGCCGGATGTTCTGCAACACACCTCGATCGACCCAGGCGAACGGCACTACAATCTCGCCCATTCGGTCGAAGCGAGCCGCCGATTCGCGGCGCATCTCGCTAAACTTCGAGCCAGGCTCAAGCCGATTAAGAAAAAGGACTGACCCATGCGTGCCGTCATCTACGCCAGGTACAGCACTGACCTGCAAAGTGCATCGAGCGTCGAGGACCAGGCGCGTCTTTGTCGTGAATACCTCGAGCGCGACGGCCACGAGCTGGTGAAGGTCTACAGCGATCGGGCTGTGTCGGGTGCCACGCTTATTCGGCCGGGGATTCAGCTCCTTATGCAGGAGGCTAGCCGAGGTGATTTTGATCTCGTCTATGCCGAAGCACTTGATCGCATCAGCCGCGACCAAGAGGACGCGGCCGGCTTCTTCAAGCGAATGGCTTTCGCCCAGATCTCGATCCTCACCCTGGCCGAGGGCGAGATCAGCGAACTGCATGTCGGCCTGAAGGGCACCATGAATGCCCTGTTCCTGAAGGATCTCGCCCAAAAGACGAGACGCGGCTTGCAAGGCCGCGTGCTTCAGGGGCTCTCCGGAGGAGGCATCTGCTACGGTTATAACCTGGTGCCGGAACAGGTGGGAAGTCGTCGCATCAATGCGAGCGAAGCTAAGGTGGTCCGAACCATCTTCCGCGACTTTGCAGCTGGACGAAGCCCCCGTGCTATTGCCAAAAGGCTCAATCAGAAGGGCATTCCTGGTCCTTCAGGCAGGCCCTGGCGGGACACCACCATCCGCGGACATTTTGGCCGCGGTACGGGAATCCTGAACAACGAACTCTATATCGGGCGACTGGTCTGGAACCGTCTCACCTACCTCAAGGACCCGAAGAGCGGGCGGCGACGCTCGCGTCACAATCCGCCCGAGAAGTGGATCATCCAAGACGTCCCCCTGCTTCGCATCGTCGACGACGACTCCTGGGAGGCTGTCAAAGCACGTCAGCACTCCATCCGAATAAGCGACGGCGTGACCAAGGCGCGGGCGACCCGCTTCTGGGAGTGCCGGCGTTCTCGCCACCTGCTGAGCGGCCTTGTGCGCTGCGAGGAGTGCGGCAGTTCTTACGCTGCGGTCGGGCGCGACTACCTCGCCTGCTCTGCCGCGCGGGGCAGCGGCACCTGCTCAAATCGGCAGAGCATCCGTCGCGGGACCCTGGAAGCACTGATCCTCGATGCCATGCGTCAAAGGCTGATGGCGCCTGACCTCGTTAAAGAATTTGTCCGAGCTTTTCACGAGGAAGCCAATCGCCAGCGCCGCGAGGACGAAGCCCTCCATGAGGACAAAAGACGCGAACTCAGTGCTATAAAGCGCCAACTCGGCGGCCTCATTGATGCTATTGCCGACGGGTTACGCGCTCCCGGCTTGCAGCAGCGACTCGATGACCTCGAGGGGCGCCGGATCGAGATCGAAAAGAGCCTCGCCGCGCCGACCACTCCCGTGCGCCTGCATCCAAATTTGGCGGAGATTTATCGCCGCCAGGTAGAGCAGCTTCAGAATTCGCTCAGCCAACCCGAAATCCGCGATGAGGCCGTGCAAATCCTCCGGGGATTAATCGAACGCGTTTCGATAAAACCAGCGAAAGACGGTATGGAGATCGAGATTGTGGGCGAGATCGCAAAGATGGTCGAGCTCGGTACTGAGCCGAATAAAAAGCAGGCCCACCTCGGTGAGAGAGCAGCCTGTTCGGTAAAAGTGGTTGCGGGGGCTCGCAACCGCTTTGGTAGACTCGACGTTGTGGAAGGGCTCATTCCGGGCGTGCACCAAAGTTTTGCGCTGACGACGAATCTGCTAAACTATTGAAATTATGGAGATTCGGAGTTCGGTTGCCCAAGACGCTGATACGCTACGAACGCTTTACGATCAAGCGTTCCCAACGGAAGACCTTGTTCCGCTTCTCAGCGCTTTGCTCGACTGTCCGGACGACATCATATCGCTCGTTGCTGTCGATGGCGCGGAAGTCGTTGGGCACGTTGTTTTTACATTCGGCTCAGTCGAAGACGCGTCCCATGCGTGCGTGGTCGCCTTGCTCGGTCCGGTATGCGTGACACCTGCGCGTCAACGACAAGGCATCGGGGACATGCTCGTACGTGACGGCCTGAAGCGGGTGGCTGAAACCAAAGTGAGCTGCGTGCTAGTGCTGGGCGATCCCGCCTATTACAGTCGCTTTGGGTTTAGGGAGGAAACCGGGGTGGTACCGCCATACGACTTGCCAGACGAATGGTCGGAAGCTTGGCAAGGCCTCACACTCGATGGTGACAAGGCGAAACCAACTGGCAGGCTTGTGCTACCCGTGCCGTGGCTCCGCCCGAACCTTTGGCAGCCATAGTCCTTCGTGACCCTGCCTGCCGATACAGATGTTTTATCTAAGGTCTGAAGCCTTCTAAAAAAGCGAGTCGCTCTGGCAAGGGTCCGGTTCAATCATGCCCTTGCCTCATGCCGAAATACCTCATCGTAGATATCTTCTATGTGCCGAGCTTCTTCATCGCTGAGCGCGGCGAACTCTTTCTCGCGCGCGCGCTGAGAGAGCTTCCCGCTGTTCTGATCCAGAAAGCGGAAGAGAAGGTCTGAGACCCGGTCTGGCATATCGACAACGAGGCTAAGCCGGCTCCGAAATGCGTCATAGCGCCGGAGAAAGGCGGCCTCTTCTGGGAGGTCCTCTTCGATCGTCTTCTGAACGCAAGCGAAGAGGAACTCAGCCTGAGTTGTAGCATCGAAGAATCGATAAAAGTCCCCCGTGTCATTCAAGACACGGACGTTACCGCTTTCGGTCGGCTCCCATTCAACGACGGGCAAAAGCCGCTTTGAATAGTCTTCAAGCACGGTGCGGTAATCATCAATGCGTTCGAGGATGGCTGCGGAGACTGGGAAGATAACGCCGGCCGGATTGAATCCGCGCTCAGTCAGCACGTGATGAATGAGATAGCGGTGAAGCCGTCCGTTCCCGTCCTCGAAGGGATGGATATAGACAAAGCCGAACGCGAGCACCGTTGCAGCGATCACCGGGTCGAGCTCCTGGATCGTCTCTGCATCAAAGGCAGTCATGCCGCCGACCAGTGAGTCCAAGTCTTCATGCCGGGCACTGATATGATCCGGTATGGGCATGCGGGTATCGCGGTCATGCTCACCAACAAACCCGCCTTCCGTTCTTAAGCCGAGATGCACGAAGCGGGCATCGCCGATAACGATGCGCTGCAAGCGTAGCAATTCATCAAGATCAATGGGTTGCTTTCCGGCTTCGCCGATGGCACGGCCCCACCGCTGAATGCGGTCCTGGGGCGGGCGCTCGCCTTCGATGGCAAAGCTGGACTTTGAATCCTTCAGCAGCAGGAAAGCCGCCGTGCGCGCCAGCAGGTCGCGCGGTACAGCTGCGACAACTTCCTGCGCGCGCGCTGGAAGGTCCATCGCGATGAAGCGCTCCAGTGTTTCCGTGCGAAAGACGAGCGGGCAAAAATCAGGCGTGCCCGGCAGGTTGTTCTTTACGCGGTGGCGTGCAGAGGTTTCGCTCTTGCCGGCATATTGTCGTTCACGATTGACGATTTCGACATAGGCGCCGCGATCAGCGTCCGGCAAGTCGAGACGCTCTCCGGTCAGCCACTCATACAAGAACCAGAGACGGCGGGCATAGCTGCCCGTCGGCTTAGCCTTGACGACCTCTTCAATAGGCTCTGCTCCAGTCTTTAGAAACAGGCGCTTGAGTACAGCAAGGTCGAGGCCTTCATTCTTGAGGGCAAAGGTCAGGTGATCTTCGAGTGTGGCTTCGGGCGCATATCTTGGCGTGTAGATGCGCCACCCGCCCTCCTCCACGATCCTGTGGTGAGCGCCAATAGCGGATAGAGTTCGTGGCAGGGGGACATTCAGACCATAGGCATCGATGAGCGCAGCATATCCGGCGGGCGTGGCCCTTTCCGGGAGCCGCCGCTCGTGAAAAACCGTAACCGGCCCTGAAAATTGATTCTGATCGCTCATAGCTATGGCAAAACTGTTCCAACCGACACAATCGGGCTCCAACCGGCCCAAATGTCGAAAAACGCTTCCTTTCTGTGAAATATTATAACACAGAATACAATTCATGAAAAACAATTATTTTGTGGGCTAGAGCGTGAAAATCGCACATAAAGCGCTCACCCACAGGCAGCGGCTCAATGCCGCCGGCCCTCAGCGTGAAGATCACCAAGAAAATCCACCATATCTGCCAGAAAATCTTCGTCCTCCAGACGCGCAGCAAAGGCAACGA
>Ga0307380_10012223_pt1 | contig 10700 bp, 13 predicted proteins | sample UN3MG_FD_202239 | JGI IMG/M metagenome (GOLD analysis project Ga0307380, IMG submission 202239) | Soil microbial communities from Risofladan, Vaasa, Finland - UN-3 | ecosystem: Environmental > Terrestrial > Soil > Coastal area > Acid sulfate soil | place: Finland: Risofladan, Vaasa | collected... | reverse complement strand
CTGAAACTGACGGGCATGAAGCTAGGGTTCCTGCTGAATTTCGGAGAAGCAGTCATGAAAGATGGCATCCACCGCATCATCAACGGGACGATCCAATAGAAGGCTCACACCAAGACACAAAGAACACAAAGAAGAAAACTTGGTGGCTTCGTGTCTTTGTGTGAGCCCCCAGAGATTCAACTTGGTGGCTTCGCGTCTTGGTGTGAGTCCAATCACGCCCGCGAGGCGGTGGGAAAGTGAAGCATGCCTCACACAAAGACACAAAGAACACAAAGAAGAAAACTTGGTGGCTTCGTGTCTTGGTGTGAGTCCCAAGAGATTCAACTTGGTGTCTTCGTGTCTTTGTGTGATATCCTATGGAGGCGTGAAGATGAGAGTGAAGATCGAGGTTCCGACAGAGGAAATCGCGACGTTCTGCCGGCGCAATCACATTCGCAGGCTGGCGTTCTTCGGATCGGTGCTGCGCGATGACTTTACCCCCGAGAGCGACGTGGACGTGTTGGTGGAGTTCGAGCCGAGCGCGCGCGTGGGGTTAATCACGCTGGCAGGCATGGAAATCGAATTGACTCGGCTGCTGGGGCGTAAAGCGGAGATGCACACGGTCAAGGGATTGAATCCGCATTTCCGGGACGCGGTATTGGAGCAGGCGGAGGTGCAGTATGAGTACGCATGACGACGCGGTCAGCCTCAAGGACATGCTCAATCACGCCCGCGAGGCGGTGGAACTGCTAGGCGATACAAGCCGGGAGGCCTTTCGAGACTATCGCGTACTGCAACTGGCGCTGACGCGCCTGGTGGAGATTGTGGGCGAGGCGGCGAATCGTGTCTCTGACGCCACACGGCAGGCGCACCCGAATATCCCCTGGCCTCGCATCATCGGGATGCGCAACCGGCTTGTTCACGGTTACGACGTCATTGACTATGATTTACTCTGGGACACAGTGACGAGCGATATGCCACCGCTCATCGCGGCGCTAGAAAGAATCGTAGAGGGAAAGTGAAACATGTCTCACACGAAGGCACAAGGAACACAAAGAAGAGAACTTGGTGTCTTCGTGTCTTTGTGTAAGTCCCTAAAAGGACGAAGCATTGGCCAAGGCACAGGTGTTCCTGCTGCACAATCTGAGCCGGGGAAGCGGAATCGGCTTTTCTGAGGAACGTGGCTCTCATCCGGACTTTATCTTGTGGATCGCCGCCGGAGAGAAGCAGCATATTGTCTTTATCGAGCCCCATGGAATGCTTTATGGGGGGACGCATCAGCACGATGAAAAGGCGCAGTTGCACGAGCGCCTGCCGGACCTGGCAATGGTCGGCGCGGTGGTCACCTACCCCGCCGCCACTCGTGACGGCCTTCCTGCGGGGAAGTGAAGGGATGCTCCATTCAAGAAGCCCCGGCCCTATGAGCCGGGACTTTCGGTTTGTGCAAGCAAGGGCCAGGGTTCGCAGTCACTTACCTTGCTTGACCAATTCCTCAACTTCTCGAATCAGAGCAGGCAGATTCGGACGAGTGAAACTCATCTCTGGCGCGGGGATTCGGTGATGCTTGATGTCGGGCAGTCTGCACTACCTGGACCAACCCTACCAGACTCGGCTCATTCCGCTGTAGTCGCTGAACTTGATCGCGATACTCGGCTTGCCGTGTCAGCCAGGTGCGGTACACACTGGCCCACTCCCCGAAATCCAACACCCAATCGTCGTCTTCTGGCTCTTCGCCATTGACGTAGGCGGCGCAGAAGGTTTCGGAACGCAGGCCGTACTTCGCTCGAAATCTATCAATTCCTCTTCGAGGGCGTGAATATCTGCCAGAATCTCCCTGAGTGTCATGGTCCCACCTCCAACCACGATTATCGCGTAGTTCGCCTTCTCACACTGGGCCTCACGTTGATTATACTGCCTTTCCAGGCCAGCGCAAATACCTGTGCCTCGCTCCTTGCTCGTAAGCGGATTCCGGTGTGCAGACGCCCATCGCTATCTCGCTTGCTTGATGAACTGCATCACACCGGCATTGTGCCGCGCCTGGACTGACGTACATTCGCTCTTGAACCTGCCGATGGATAGACGAGTGGATCGCCGGCTGGAACAGGTTCAACGAAGGCCGCCTGTTCCCGGAGGGGTTCAATGGGATCAACGACAAGGAGGACAGCCGATTCCTGTCCGAGGTTGACCCGCAGTTCCAGGCGCAGGCTGCATACGAACTCCTGAAACCCATCGTGGAGCGCATCCCTGAGAAAGACGGGAAGCGCCAGGTTCGCCTGGCTCGTGGCAGCCGGTATCACGTAGGGACCGGTGAGCAGGGCGAAGAGTTCCTTGGCCAACTGCTCGGCGTACTCCCCGGTCCCGATGGTCGCTTCACGCGCCCGTGGATGAGGCTACAGGTCAACGACGCGCTGCTGGACGTGGCCCACCGCCAGAGCGTGATGATCCGATACCGCTCCACACCGTTGGAGCGGGAGATCGGTTTCTTCCTGGAGCGGGCAGCCAGAACGCGCATGGTCCTCCCCAGGCACGTGGTTCTCGTGCGGTCTCACGTGCACGGGCCGTTCAGGGAGTACCAGGATGGCGGCATCATCGCAGTCTCCACGCCGTCGTGGAAGTTGCAGGACGACTTTGCCACGCTGTCCGTCTCCCCTAACCGGCTGTTCTCTGAGCACATTGGCGGTGTCGGGTTGCACATCTCGGAGGACGAGGTGAAGGTGACCGGCTACGTGTACGAACACCCTGAGTTGCCGGTCGAGGAGATTCTATGACCCCGAAACCACAACCCGGTTTCACGATGGCCGACCTGTTGGATGAACTCAGGGCCAAGATGCCGGAGTTCGCTCAGGGGGACGTACTGACCACAGCCGAGATGGCTGAGAGAATCGGCGTGTCGGAGAACACGATGCGCCGACGCCTGAAGCAACTAAAGTCAGCCGGCCTGGTGAAAGTGGTGGCCAAGAAGGTCGCCGCGCTCAACGACCGGTTCACAACCGTGACCGCCTGGGCGGTCCAATCACAACCTGCATAGGAGGCAGACAATGGACGTTTTGGAGTTGGTTCTGAGCAACGTGGGCCTGGTGCTCTTCCTGGCATTTGTCGCCGAGGTGCTGGTGGAGCACTTTGTCGGGAAGCCACTGGAGAAGGCGTTTCCGCTTGTGGATCGCTGGTGGCTGATCTACGTGGGCCTGGTCGCCGGAGGGCTGTTGTCCTGGTTCTGTGGGCTGAACCTGTTCGCGCTGTTGCCGATCCCACCGGTGGTCGGGATGGTGTTGACTGCTCTACTCGTGGGCGGCGGCTCGCCGCTGATCCACGTGGTGGTGAACAAGGCACGAGCGCCGGTGTACCCGGAAGTGGGGCTGTAGCGTTACTACGTGAGATGGACGGGGCGGCTGATCAGATGCCGCCCCGCCCTCTTTGTTTATCTGGCTCTGGCGAATTGGGTATTGACTTTCGTGTAGAATTGCGGTACAATATGTATGAGCAACCATCTGTTGCGCTCCGCTGCGTCGTTATGCAGCCCAATGGCCGAGAGAGGAGATTGCGATGTCGGCTCTATGTCCCGTGTGTCGCAAAGATGACGCTATCCAGAGGTTGTCAGCAGTTGTCTCAAGCGGTCGAGCTTCCGGTACATTCTCTGGGCCATCGGTAGGTGTTGCACACGTGGATGGAAAATGGGACGCCACGGGTGGATACACCGCCCTTAGCGGCGCTACCGCAACTGACCTGGCGCGGAAACTGTCTCCGCCCTCCAAACCCGATAAACCTAGCGGTTTGGGGTGTTGGTTGTACGTACTTGTCGGCTTTTTCGGCTTTGGCGCATTTGTCGCTTTCTTCAACTGGGTGGGCGAAACCAGGTATCGTGGAGAACATATAACTCTCCTTATGTCCTTGGTTTCCCTAGCAATTGTCGCGCTGATTCTCGTTGGGGACATGAATAAAAAGTCCCGTGCAAGAGCCAAGTATGCCGAGGAAAAGCCTGCTTGGGACGCTGCAATGAAACGATACGAACGTCTCTACTTCTGCTTCCGAGACGATGTCGTCTTTGATCCGCAAACAGGCGAAACCTGCCAGACCGAATCCTTGAAGGAATTTATGTACTCGTCGGGTTAGGCCATCTGGAAACCTAGTACTCTGTCAAGGATCATTTGATGGGTAAAGGCAGTTGGTCGTTAAGGCAACCAGACTCTGGACTAACACGACTTTTCCCAAGATCTGGCGTTGGTTTGCCGGTCATTCCCATATATGGCGGTGCAGGTACGCTTTGTCGGAATGGCGACTGGCAGACTTACCCCTCAAATCACGGTTGACAGAGTACTAGCTAGTTTCTGTCGGGAAACCCTGTTCTCGACTCATCCGCTAGCCCAACCACCTGAGGGCACTGCGACGATCAGCGCCGGCAGCCTGTCGGCGGATTGCCACAATGGTAGACATAAGGCTCAAAATTGGCCTCAATTTCGGTGTTGAGGCCATCATATTGAAGGGCAGCGCAGCCTGTCGCCTTGAGCGTGAGCTTTGTCAACACACCTGATGCGCTCTCAAGGGCAGCCCAAATGGACCTTTCCCGACAGAAACTAGCTAACCGGGATACTTATGTCGAGCAACCTGAATACTTCTGCTGGATAGCTGCAGTGGTCACCCAGGGCTTTTCGAACCCACAGCTCGGCACAAGCGTTGAATCTTACGCTTTCCTCAGCCTTGAGAACACGCTGCGCTTCAGCCGCAGCCTCTTGCTTACTGTAACCTTTCTGCTGACAAGATTCGAGAACACATCGACTGTATACGGCCCATATGAAGGCCAAGCCGATGTGACCGTGGCACATCCATCTCACGGCACAGAAATCAGATTCATCCACCCGCTCACTCCAGAACTGAAACCTCTCAGTTAGTTTCTCTGCTATGTCAAGTGAGACTCGATGATATCTGGTAAGGTTTTCTTTCCACTTGGCTGGATCCAGTGCCACAGTTACATTTGTGTCGTTGCGCAATTGAAAAATCTCTTGTCTCACACTTGCTTTGACTAGCTTGAGCTGCTGGAGTTCCTCACCTGCAAGGCTAGCAGCACAAGCCAAACGGATAGCCTGTTCGAAGACAGCTTCGAAGAGACTAAGTGCATTGCAGAACTTGTCCGTGACTGAGAACGTGCGTAGAGAGCTGCGCAGGATGTCAAACTCGAAGTAGTAATTCTCAATAGAATGACCCCTGGACCACACGAGTCTGCCAGAAACCTTGTGCGCTCCAATGCGATCTTGAAGAAGTGGAGCACGATCGAATTCGCGGAAATCGCGGTCAACGAATCCCACTAATCTTCCGGCATAGGGCAAATCGGAGACACTCAGACAAATGGCCTCAACCTTCTCACGGTTAGTGATTATGTTCCCGAAGTCAATCAGATGCTCGGCACTGTCAACTATGACGTTGAACTGTATCCCAGAATGCACCTGATGTAGCTCGTCCAAAAACAATGTGAAGACTCGTTTGTCATCTGAACCTTCGACTAGAAGGTGTCTATCATGACTGAATCTGAGGTAGCTTCGATAACTTTCCGGATCGTAGTGCGAACCAGCCATCAGAAGGGTAGCTCCTCTTCGAAATCTATATTGTCTGTGATGATTAAGGGGTTCTCAGTCGGTTTCAGTTCCAGTTCCTTCTGCCTATCCTCATAGTCCGCTCCGATAACAGGCGAATGTGTGCAGGCGATGATTTGCCGTTCACCTATTTGCTCAGACATCTTGCGGAGAAGTTGCCTCTGCCAGTCAACATGAAGTGATATCTCTGGTTCGTCAATCAGCACTACGCGTTGCTCACTCATATGCGTGGCTGCATAAACCAAGGTAACAATCTGTCGCTCACCTGATGATAGAGCCCGAAGTCCTATGGTTGATGTTTGGTCATCGAACCCTATTCCGACCGCTCCCCTCCGGTATCGGGGAATACTCGGGTCAACCACTAGGCGCTTTCCTTCAAAGAAGTCATTGACTGACTCCAGATAGCGCTGAATCCCTGCAAATGACTTCTCCTGAACCTCGACTATTTTCTCAAGAAGATCATGGTATACATTGAGAACTCTCACCGCAGTTCGTTCAGATTCCCGGGCAAAATGGGGTTCATGTATTGACTTGCGGAGTTCTGAATAGACCTGTGTCACCAGCATTGACTCCTCCTGAAGTGGGGAGTGCTCAAGCCTGTCGAAGAGAATCTTGATTCTCCCTAAGATAGCTTCAGGCTGTTCCGAGTCTAGCTTTGGATATTCAGACAGAGAGGCGAAGATTTCGAGGAAGGCTTTTGACAAAAGCTCTCGGTCGGCGCGGCCAATGGTCAGGCGGGCTTGGTGAATCTCATCAGTCAGTCGCTGTTCAATCTCCAGCAAGGAAGGATAGTTGACAGACGGCACAAATCTTCCAAACCACCTCCTTGCAGAGCGTGTGGCAAATGCTGTCCATGTGTCCGGCCCGTGTTTGCGCTCTTGCTGTTGCTGAGCGGATACCCAGGCATCTATCATTGTTCTGAAAGCCGGAAAGTAAGCAGCTGGAAGTACAGGCTCAGTGACGCCTAAGTGTTCATACTCTTCTAGCAGTTGGCGCAGTTTAGGCGCAGAGAGGTCCATCTCCTCAAACAGACGGAGTTGCCGTGCTGACACGGTTCGTCTCGATCTCGGATCTGCTGCAAATTCCCGGATTGCCTGTACTGGAAGCTCGAGGATCACCTTGTTGTCTACTTTGACTTGTATTTGCTCCTGGCCCTTCTTCATCTGTTTGAGCAACCGGATCATAGTATCATCTAGTTGAACCTGTATGGATTCGAATATCAGAAACGCGAATCGTGCAAATTCCCCATTGAGGGCATTTGCCAGAATATGGACAAGGGTGGTCTTCCCTGTACCGTTCTTCCCATATACTACATTAACTCCTGGCTCAAACTCCATTGTCATATCGAAACGACCGTAGATACCAGTAGCCTCTATAGATTTCACATAACTAGACAATTGGCACCTCCCCGTAACACCGTTCCTGCGAATCCAGTATACACCTTCGGTGAGCGCCCACTATCGCGATAGGACGGCCAGTTACCCAACCGCCCCTGCACTGATCCCGGCGGGTGATTTTCTCGCACCAAACTCTTCAGGCATGCTCGCTTCCGCAATCCGCCCCCTATGCACCGTACCGAGGCTGTATCAAGCTTCAGGGAATGCAATCTCCCCTCACGAGCTACATAGTTCCCCGTGTGCGCTTCAACTGTTCCTTTCGGCTCTCACCTCACAACAGTTGCAGCACTTGGTACAGGCGGTTGGCTAGACCTTACCCACCAGAGACTTTCACCCTGCAAGAAGCACCAAGTTGGCTTGGCACACTAGAAAAGCATCACCGAAAGTGCATGAGTTTTAGCGCCTCTTCATCAGATTCAAATCTCTCCTCCACCTCCACGTCTTCGATGGAATCGACTTGAGCATGCGAATGACTCCATTCTTCTGCTGGCGAACTAAGGCGTCGCCTCCATTCTTCCTCTTCTGAGCTTCCAGATACCAGCCAGCCTGAATCAACTACCCAAGTATGATGGGCAGCGCCTCCACCATCGGCATAAAACTAGACTATTCCACTTACAGTTGCTTTGAATCTCACCAGGTGCACCATATTCTGCGCCTCCATTATCACGGTAGAACAGCCAGTTGCCCATCAAGTCCCCGTCCGGACTCCTTCGGTAAGATCGGGGTAGGTCCCGGCGTGCGCAACCAACGTACCAGGCTATCCAGTGACAAGTCGGGTCCAACGGCATGTTGACCAGACGTCCAAACGGGTACCCGAACGGATCGCCGAACGCGATGATGGGCGCAGTTGCGCATCTTCAGTGTTGGCGTCGCCGCAACAAAGAGTACAGCCCGAGGAAAATAAAGATCACTGGCCATAGTACGCCTAGCGGGGGCGCTAGCCGGGAGCCCCAGAACACTATGCCGATAGCAACAAGACACAGTATTAAGCTATTCGCAGTTCTATACAAAGGTGGCGCGTCTGGGAAGAGGCCCAACCCAGTGACAAATAGGAACCCCAAAAACAGTAGAAGCTCCGCATTTGCAGATAAGTTACCACCTAGGCCAAGGTTTTCAAGAAGAAAGTACACGCTTAACCCAGTCAAGAGTAGAGGTGCTCCGTTGAGCGTGACTTGCCATATTTTGGACAGTGGGCTAGTAGCCGCGCGAGTATGCAGAAGTACACCAGGGTCGGGTTTGGGCATTACTGGCGCAGGTAATATGGTGGATTCTTTGATTTCTAAGGGCAATGAGCCGGTCTGCCCCAACTCCGCCAACAGCTTTGTCAGACCATTCTTGTAGTCATCGGAGAATGAGATATGTTGATAGATACCCCATAGTGGCGGCACACCACAACTCTCGACATACAGTGGGATGAACCGCAAGTGCCCCTGCTGTTCTAACTGAATAGCAGCATTTGTTTCATCTTGCACCCAGCGAGATTTGACGGCTGCGGCGGTCAAAGCGAGAACGAATGTGCCGCTTTCATCCAGTCCTCGGTTGATTCCATCCATCCACTTTTCACCTGGTCTGAGACTGTCTGGTGCGATCCATATGCGCCAGCCGTATTTCCGCAAATCACTTGCCAACCGATGAGCGAAATCCGCATCCTCGTGTGCGTGACTGATGAACACTTGCCTGGAATCACGTTCGAGTCTCGGCTCTTCAGGCCGAAGTGGGACTTGGGGGAATCGTTCTTGATACTGCTCTGGCCTAGCTTTTTGAACCGCTACAAGCAAGTTGGGGATGATCTCGCGTCGTTGGCAATATTCGATCAGGAGTCGGAGCTTTTGCCCCTTCGTCATGCCTGCCGCAAAGTCGTCGTATACGTCTGGGAAATAGTCAAAACACAAAGTGGATAGGTCCTCATCGCTGAATGCCTCGCTGAGAAACTGACGAATGTGTGCAGTCCTGGCCACCTGTTTTTTCATCCTCTTTATCCCTACTTAGTCAAGCTCGATTGAACCTAATCTTCTTTCGGCAGATTGGGCCTGATAGTGCCGCGCATAAGCCGCCAAGGCTACAACAGAATACCCGCTACGCCTTGACGGCGAGCGGGTTCTGTGATGCTTTGATCTTTTCCGTCAAGGCGTGCTTGCTGCCTCGGCCCATCGCTTGCGGCCACGAAAAAGCAGAAGGCTCAGTAGTTTGTCTAGCGCCTCTAGTATAGCAGAAACTATACGTAAGTCAATACTCTGCAAGCGCACTGGCGTTCACCTCGCCTGCCTGACAAACTGTACCAGCCTGCGCTCAGTGCGCTGCTCCGGCGACCAGCGGGGAACGCCGAGGGCGGAGAAAAAGTCATCTTCCTCCGGCGTGGGAACCACGCTCACCGGCAAATCAGCACCCTCCGCCAGCGAAGCAAACTTCGAGGCCACCATACCGGCATAGTGCCGCGCCTGGGCTGGCGCGCATTGGCTCAGGCCCCACACCCGCCCGCCTGCCACCTTGCGGTCCAGCGGGCACGCACCACCGAATCTCCGGTTGGTCACCAGGAGATGATTGAAATCGCCTGGCCCTGTCCTGATCGCGTAGATCACGCCCCACTGGGCCGGTCCGACTACCTGAAACAGGTCCACCGGCGCGTAGTCCTTGCCCTGGAAGAAGACGGCCCGCTTGACGCCAGTACCCCAGCAGTAATGCCCCTGGCTATCTGGCCGCTTTTCCAGAGCACCCGTAGTCAGCAGTTCATCGCACTTCTCGTTGAGTAGATTCGCGGGCTCGCTGGTGCTTCCACCCTGGAGCCCTCCGAACAGCGTGGCCTGTGTGAACGCGGCAATCGCCGGTATCGCCACGATCTCGATGTCGTTTGGCATGGCCTTCCTGGGGGTCAGCCAGTTGTGGCGGTCTTGTATCCAAAAGCAACAGCCCAGAGCGAGACACAGCAACCATCTTGCTGGTGCTCGACTCTGGGCTCAAGCGCAAGGAAGTCGCCGGACTCAGACTATCCGACGTTGATCTCGTGAGTCAGAGAAGGGAAGGAGAGGGAAGTCCCGTTGGGGGTGACGGCCTGTCGCCGGCGGCTCCCTTGTCAGTCCGTATTCGTGTTCGCAGGGAAGACCACGTCCTCCTTCCCCGCCAGTTTGTCCTGGATGCGCTGGACGACGATCTTCAGGTGCTTGGGCTTGTGCACAAAATCCAGGTCATCCGTCGGGATGGTCAGCACAGGACACAGGTCAAACGTCTGCATCCATTCCTCGTAGAACGTCTCCAACAGCGACAGATAGTCGGCCGTGATGCCACTCTCGATGTTCCGGCCGCGGCTGTGGATGCGCTTGGCGAGCACGGACACGGGCGCTCTCAGGTAGAGCAACAGGTCAGGGCGCGGCAACCCCGCGACGACCATGTCGAACACCGAGCGGTAGGCCTGGTAGTCGCGCTCGCTGAGGTTGCCCATGTGATGCAGAGCGCGGGCAAAGATGTGCGCATCCTCGTAGATGCTGCGGTCGGCGATGGCGGATTCGGGGCAGGTCGCCAGTGCCAGGTGCTGCCGGGCGCGGTGGCCGAGAAAAAAGACCTGCAGGTGAAACGACCACTGGCGCATGTCGGCGTAGAACTCGGCCAGGTATGGGTTGTCGGCCACCGACTCGAAGGCCGTCAACCAGCCCAGCCTGGCCCCGATGCGCTCGGTCAGCGAGGTCTTGCCTGTACCGATGTTGCCTGCCACAAGAACGAGGTGTTTCGCCATCTGTCTTTCTCC
>Ga0307380_10012220_pt1 | contig 10700 bp, 8 predicted proteins | sample UN3MG_FD_202239 | JGI IMG/M metagenome (GOLD analysis project Ga0307380, IMG submission 202239) | Soil microbial communities from Risofladan, Vaasa, Finland - UN-3 | ecosystem: Environmental > Terrestrial > Soil > Coastal area > Acid sulfate soil | place: Finland: Risofladan, Vaasa | collected... | reverse complement strand
CCAGCCGCGCGATCGTCACGCTCAGCGCCAGCGACTCGGCCACCGTCTGGACCATCGCCGACCGCAGCGGAAACGGGCAGGTGGACCCCACGGCTGGGATCGGCCCCACCAGCCGCACCGCCACGTCCTTGCGCCCCACGAAATGATTCGCCGCCGCCAGCCCGTGATCGTTGAAGCGCAGCGGGCTGATGCCGATCTGCTCCACTAGCTGATACGTCCGTCCGGCGGCCTGATTCATCTCGATCAGAAACTCGATCTCCGTGAAGTCGGTGGCGGGCATGAACCCCCCCAGGTATCGGGAGTTCCCTATCGCCACCCACTCCGCTCGCAGCGTCTGGTGGCGAGGATTCACGTCGGACGGGATCACCGGGACGGGCCAATCGCTGTCGCCCCGCGCGTCCATCATCCGCGTCGCCAGGATCGCGTCCTGCGTCGTCGCCGGGCGCACCTCGCCAGTCTGCGGGTCGGCGTAGTTCAGGCAGCACCACGGCGCCTTGGCCACGAACGGCGGCTCCTCCGTCTCCGGCTGGGCGATTCGCCATACCTCCTCCATGTGCTCGCGCGTCGCCTGCGTCGAGAACCTCAGCCGACCGGCCTCATGGCATATGCCAGGCGTCGCCGTCAGCGTCTCCACCGTCGCGGGGTCCTCGCAGGCCACACCGAGCTTGTCCAGCACGCGGATCGCGTCGGCCAGAATCGCCTCCAGATCCGCTTGGCTGTACGGCTTGCTCAATACTGGCTTGTAGTACATGTGCGTTCTCCCATGAGGCGGCTGCGCTGTGCAGGGTAGCACAGGCGTCTCGCCTGTGCACGTCGGGTGTTTGCCGACAGGCGACAGGCGGGACGCCTGTCGTACCCGCGATCAGCCTTCCTGCGCTTTGGCGGCCGGCATCCAGGTGAAATCGTGCTGCGCCTCCCAACCCAATCGCGTCCGCGTGTAGTCGACGTCGAAGTGCCTCGCGCCCTCCGGCGCGCTGATCACGTAGAAGACCTCATACCCCAAGTCCGGCAACTCCATTGCCAGCCGGGCCGCCAGGCCGATGTCGCGCCGCTCCGTGCCGCCGCCGTGGCGCACGGCGATGTGCTCTCCGTACTTGTCCACCACGTGGTTCGGATCGTCCGCCGACAGGATGTACCCCACGCGGAGGACGGCCACCTGCATCTGCTGCTCGCGGCTGTAGTACTCAGCGATGACCTCCTGGCAGGCCTTGGTCATGGCGTAGATGCCGGAGAAGGCCTGCGGGCGAAGCGGCAGGTCGCGGGTGGCGAAGCTGCCCTGGCGAAGGTTGCCCCCGATGCTGGCCGTGCTGGAAACCAGCACCACCCGCCTAATGCCCGCCTCCGCGGCGGCGAAGAAGAGGTTCACCGTCCCCTTGACGTTGGCGTCGAAGGGCGCTTCCGGTGTCTCGTAGCTTCCCGCCTGGACGGAGGCCATGTGAGCGATCACGATGCCGTCGCAGCCGGCGACGGCCTTGCGCACCGTCTCCAGGTCGGCCACCGAGCCGATGAGCTTCTCGTGCGGCGTGGTCCAGTCTCGCACGTCCATAAGGCGCAGCTCGTGCCTGCCCTCGAAGGCTGCGACAAGCCCCTGACCCAGGAACCCGCCCGCGCCGGTGACCAGGACCTTCATGCTCTACGCCTCCAACCAGATTGTATGGCCGTCAGTGAATCCCCGCGGCGCCGGCGATCACCCGCCCTCGGGCGCGGCGGCCGGCAGCCAGGTGAAGTCGTACTGTGGCTTCCAGCCCAGCCGCTTGTAGCTCGGCTCCATCTCGTACACATTGACCGCCTCCGGGGCGCCCAGGATGTAGAACGCCTCGAACTTCAGGTCCGGCAGCTCCAGCGCCAGCCTCGCCGCCAAGCCGATGTCGCGCCGGTCGGTGCAGGGCGCGTTGCGCTCGCGGATGTGCTTGCCGTACTTGTTTACCACGTGGTTGGGGTCGTCGGCCGACAGGATGTAGCCCACCCGCAGGGCGGCCACGTGCAGGTCGTGTTCCCGCTGGTACTGCTCGGCGATGACCTCCTGGCAGACCTTCGTCAGCCCGTAGATGCCCCGGGACCGCAGCGGCAGGTCCAGCGTGCGGGGGGGCAACTTCTCGTGGGCGTAAACCACCACCTCCCCCGAGATCAGCACGTACCGCTTGATGCCGGCCTCCACGCCGGCGAAGAACAGGTTCGCCGTGCCCTTGACGTTCGCGTCGAACGGCACGGTGGGCGTCTCGTACGAGCCGGCTTGGCGCGAGGCCATGTGAGCGATCACGATGCCGTCGCAGCCGGCGACGGCCTTGCGAACGGTCTCCAGGTCGGCCACGCTGCCGACGAGCTTCTCGTGCGGCGTGTCCCAGTCCGCCACGTCCATCAGGCGCAGGTCGTGCCGGCCTTCGAACGGCACCACCAGCCCCCGGCCGAGAAACCCCCCCGCACCGGTGGTCAGGTCCTTGATCGTTGGTCACTCCCAGTGGCGTCGAGTGTGCAGGCCGGCTGCACACGTCAATCCGAACCCGCTCTTGTAGCGTCTGACCCTGGGACGTGCAAGCGGCCTGGCGGGAACACCGCCGCCCCGTGAGTTGGTACTCCCTCCAGTCCCGCGGCCAGGACGCCCTCGACCGCCACCTGACCGCCATGGGCGCCATCGTCTCCGCCTCCCGACGGACGTAGCTTCATTGCGTGCGCGCGTTTCGGCCTCACCTCGGGACTCGCCAATCGATCCGCCTGGACCGGCCCTTGGCGTCGCGGCCCCGAGGGCATATGCTTGAGATGAGAACCAGCGCGGCGACCTGTCGGGACCGTGCCGGCGCGGGCGCCTCTGCAAGCGAGGAGCGTGATATGGCCAAGTTGGCGATTCTGGGCGGTCAGGCGGTCCGGAGCGAGCCATGGCCGGCTTGGCCGCAGTACGGCCCGGAGGTGCAGGAGGCCATTCTGCGCGTTGCTCGCAGCAACTGCTACCACCCTCAGTTCGGCCACGAGTGCGAGGCCTTCGAACAGGCGTTTGCCGCATACCATGGCGCCAAGCACGCCGTTGCGGTTGCCAACGGGACACTGGCGCTTCAAGTCGCCATGGCGGCGGCCGGCGTCGGCTGCGGCGACGAGGTCATCGTGCCGGCCTACACCTACGTCGCCTCCGCCTCGGCGGCGGTCGATCAGAACGCTATCCCGATGTTCGTCGATAGTGAGCCCCGCAGCCAGGGCCTCGACCCCGACGACGTGCGCCGCAAGATCACGGCGCGAACCAAGGCCATCGTGGCCGTCCACTGCAACGGCTATCCCTGTGACATGGATGCCGTGATGCAGATCGCCCGCGAGCACGACCTCGTGGTCATCGAGGACTGCTCGCACGCCCACGGCGCGGAGTACAAGGGCCGCAAGGTCGGTACGATCGGCCATCTCGGCGCTTTCAGCCTCCAGCAGAAGAAGAACCTCTCGGCCGGTGTCGGCGGCGTCGTCATCACCAACGACACCGCGATGGCCGAACGGATGCGGCAGTGGCGGACGTTCAGCTGGAGCCACGTCGGGCACAACTGGCTGATCAGCGAGTTTCACGCGGCCATCGCCGGCGCGCTCTTGCCGCAGCTCGATGACATGAACGAGGTGCGGCGGGCGAACGCGAACACGCTGCTGACGGCGCTGGGGACCGTGGAGGGCATCACGCCTCTGCCGGGGCTGCCGGAGACGAAGCCCGTCTTCTACAACCTCATCCTTCAGTATGACCAGACGAAGATTGGCGCCTCGCGCAAGGCGTTCGTTGCGGCGCTGAAGGCCGAGGGCATACCCATTCACATGTTCTACGTGCCGCTGCAGCACTGGCCGATCTTCGCGGAGCAGGACTTCTTCGGGCAGGGTTGCCCGTTCTCGTGTCCGAAGTACGCCGGCGGGCCGGTGGACTACAGCAAGGTATCGACGCCGGTGGCCGACGCCGTCTGCGACAGTGTCAATCTGGAGATCAAGGTCCAGCCGACAAGCGGCGCGATCGAGATGAAGCAGACCGCCGAGGCCATTCGGAAGCTCGTGGCCAACAAGGCGGAATTGAAGGACGTCGATCAGGCCATTGTGGAAGGGAAGATCAAGTGATGACTGTGAACAGCGCGGGTTCATGGACGGCTCTCTGTTTGGCGGCGGCCCTTGGGTTGGCCGTGGCAGGGGAGTCTCTTGCGGCGACCTACTACGTGGACGGCACGCACGCGGCGGCCAAGGACGACAACGACGGGTCGGCCAAGGCGCCGTGGAAGACGATCCAGAAGGCGGCCGGCGTTGCCAAGGCCGGCGACGCGGTGATCGTCCGGCCGGGCGCCTACGACGGGGTGCTCACGGTGAAGGTCTCAGGCGAGAAGGGCAAGCTCATCACGTTCCGCGCCGAGCCCGCGCGGAAGGCCCGCGTCAGGGGCTTCGTGCTCGAGGGCGACTACATCAGCATCGAGGGCTTCGAGATCACCAACGACGCCGACCAGGCCAACGGCATCTTCGCGGGCGAGGCTCACCGGAAGACGGCCCGTACAGGGTGCCGGTTCGTGAACAACTTCATTCACGACGTCGGCGGGACGGCCATCACCAGCGGAGAGAAGGCGATGGTCAAGGGCAACCTGATGAAGAACGTATGCCGCGGCGTGTTCGTCAACAGCGGCACGCTGGTCGAGGACAACGAGGTCGACACGCTGACGGCGCAGATGATCGAGAAGAACGGCAAGACGCAGCCGAAGAAGACGCAGTACACCTTCTTCGCCGGCGACGACATCACGTTTCGCGGAAACTACCTGCATGGCGCACCGCAGGCGCAGCTCAAGAAGGGAATGGGCGTCGACTTCTTCACTACCTGGGACGCGTGGATCTTCGGCTCCAGTCATCGCATCCTGATCGAGAACAACCGCTGCTTCGACGCCACGCACGCCAGCGAGCCGGAGGCCAAGCAGCACAAGCAGTCCTCGCACATCACCTATCGCAACAACCTCTTCGTCAACACGGTCTACGTTGGTGTACTGTGCAAGGAGTGGTCGCACATCACGGTGGAGAACAACATCTTCATCAACTGCGGTGCGTACCCGGTGTGGTTCCAGACCGCGCGCGAGACTGAGGGGTCGGTGGTCCGCAACAACCTGATTGCCTACTGGAAGCGCGACAGGCAGGTGGCGGCATTCGACTGGAAGCCGGCCGAGAGCGGCATCGCCAACTTCGCCCTGAAGAAGAACCCCGAGGCAAAGGTCGTCTGCGACTACAACATGTTCTGGGGCTGCGAGAACCGAGGATACGGCAAGCATGACTTCGTCGCCGAGCCGCAGTTCGTGGACCCTGAAAAGGGCGACTTCCGCCTCAAGCCCGACTCCCCCGGCGTCGATGCGGGCACGACGATCGAGGCGATCAAGACCGACCTCCGCGGGGTGAAGCGGCCGCAGGGCAAGGCGTACGACGTCGGGGCGTACGAACTGGAGCAGAAACGTCCCTCGCGGGCGCCCGCCGAAGGAGCGAAGGAGTGATGCCGTCCTCTCTCGGCTGGGGCATCATCGGCTGCGGGGACGTGGTCTTCAAGAAGAGTGGCCCCTCGATCCTGCAGGCGGGCGGCAGCCGCATCGTGGGCGTGATGCGCCGCGAGGCCGTCAAGGCCCGACCCTTCGCCGAGGCCAACGGGATTGGCATCTGCACCGCCGATGCGGGGGAGATCATCGGCCATCCTGACGTCGACATCGTCTACGTGGCCACGCCGCCGTCGTCGCACAAGCAGTACGTCCTGGCATCCGCCCGCGCGGGCAAGCACGTCCTGGTCGAGAAGCCAATGGGTCTGTCGGCCGCCGAAGACGCCGAGATGATCGCCGCTTGTGAACAGGCGGGCGTGGAGCTGTTCGTGGCGTACTATCGCCGGTTCCAGCCGCACGTTCTGAAGATGAAGGAGCTGATCGACTCTGGCCGCATCGGCAGCCCCGTGACGGCCCAGATCGACTACGCCCAGCCGTCCGCCCCCGGTTACGACGGAGGATGGCGCGTCCAGCCCGAGATCAGCGGCGGCGGCCTGTTCGTCGACGTGGTTACGCACCGCATCGACTTGATGATCTACCTGCTGGGTGAGCCTGCGGAGGTTCACGGTGTGAGTGCAACGTTCGATCCCGCGAGCCGCGTTGAAGAGGCTGCCTCCCTGACGGTTCGCTTCGCCGGTGGCGCGATCTGCTCGGCCTGTGGCGATTTCGCCTCAGGGCGCGCGTCCGACCGTTTCGTCATTGCCGGCACCGAGGGCGTTATCGACGCCCGGCGCCTCGACGGCCACGCCTTCTGCCTGTCCGCAGACGGCGCCACCGAGGAGTTCGCGTTTGACCCCTATCCCGCACCGCACCTCGGCCTGATCCGCCACATCGAGTGTGTCCTCGCCGGACGCGAAACGAACATGTCATCGGGTACACAGGGGCGTCTGACGGACTTTATTCTCGACGAGGGACTCCACCGACTTCGCGCGTGAATCTGACGGTGTCGCTGGTGTGCGCTCGACGAAACCCCCGTGACCGGGTGCCGGGTGCCATGCCCTGACGCGAAGCGGCTGGGCATGTACGGGAGGTCTCTGGGCATGGCGCCGGTTCCGTCCAGACTTCTCACGGGCGAGACGCCCGTGCTACGAATCGGCCTCGCCGCTCCTTACAAGGCTGTCCACGTGGTTCGCGAAGGCCTCCCAGGAGCGAAACTCCAGGGCCGCCTGTCGCCCTTGGCGCAGGGCGGCCTTGCTCTCGGCGTGCCTGCCCTCCTGCTCGGTCCAGATGGCCGTCACGGCTGGGTGCGCGGCGTACCATTCGTTGATTGCCCGCTGGGTCTCGCCCACGATCCCGAGGGGATCGCGGAGAACTCCCGCCTTCGCGAAGAGGTAGTTGCGCCACGGCTGGCGCACCATGTCCCGGAGCAACGCGGAGTCGAAGCACGTCATCGTCACAGGGATGCCCTCGATCTGCTCCTGGACGACCCTCACATGGTCGGTCGAGTGCACCACTCTGCCGAGGACGGCTCGGAAGGAGTTGATCTCCGGGACCACGACGAACAAATCGATGTCGGACTGCGAGTCTTCAGTCCCCCGGAGAATGCTGCCGGCAAGCAGGACGGCGCACTGCGGATTGCCCTGTTGCAGCGTCTCGACCACCTGCTGGAGTACCTGACGGTGTGTCGTCATGCCACGAATTCCATGGCGCATCGATGTCAACCCCCAAGCCGCCGGCTGCCCGCGCTACTCCGTCTGGCGACTCACCTGCCCGGCCTTGCGCGACTTGGCGATCCCGATCACCGTCATGACCACCCCTGCGGCGGCCAGCACCAAGCCGGCGAAGGTCATCGCCAAGTGTGCGTTGGGGTTCGGTCCCTCGGGAGAAGCGATCGGCTGGTCAGCTTCGATCCGCGTCGGATCCGGCATCTGGCGTGCTTGATCCCACATCTGGTCGGTCCAGTCCAGCATTGCGCGCCTGTACAGTATTCCCCAGTGCAGCGCCGCGGCCGCGCCGAGGGCCAGGCAGATCAAGCCCACGATGAGCAGGACGGACACCCGCCTGCGCGTCGGCAGGGAAGGGGGTTCCTGCTCGGTTGTTGGTGTTTGAGTCATCGATTTGCTCCTTGTCCCGCAACGCCCCTGTCGGCCGGCCCCACAACCTCGCCGGCGCGGGCTCGGATCATCTTGACCGCGATGCCTATCATACTCGCAGGCCGGATGCCACGACCTGCGTGCCGGCACCTGCAGAATGCCCGGAATCACAGCCGACCGCACAAATCAGCGGCAGGACGATGACCATCGTGCGGATTCTCATCGCGCACCTCTCGGACGGGTAGTTGGCACCGTACCTGCGAATGCCCGGGAGTTCAAGTCGCCAGGCGGGGGACTATGTCGCCCTTGCAGGGCTCAGTCTCGCGTCGTTTGAAACCCAGGGCTGCGCTCTGGGCTGGGCTATGTGTGGCCTTCGGGTACACCGGCACGGGCAAGATGCCCGTGCTACGAGTCGAAGCGTTGCCAAGCGGGCGGGTTCTTGAGCTTGTAGAGCGTCTCGCCGGCCTTGGGGACGTAGAGGCGGCCGTCGGCCTCGCGGCCTTGCCATTCGGCCACGTCGATGGAGGCCGGGTCGCGGTAGCCCAGGTTGATCCGCTTGCAGACATCCTCGGGAACGCCCGTTGCGAGCGTGACCCTTACGCGCGGCCGCTCGACGCCGCCATCATATGTGCCAATGCCACGGACGTGCGTCGAATGCGCGAGCACGCCCCAGGGATAGTCCTTGAACTTGTCCCACTGCTTGAGGAAGTAGTCGCGCGTGTGGTAGCCGACCTGCTCGATGACTCGCCCGTGCGTGACGGAGATCTCGGTGATGTGCGGGGCGAAGATAATCAGCTCGCCGCCGTCGGCGACCACCGGCTCGAGCTTGTACATGCACTTGCCGCCGGTCCAAAGGTCGTCGTACATCTGCGGGGCGCGCGACAGGACAGACTCAAAGGCCCTGTCCATGTATTTGATGTGAACCTTGTCCGACAGGTCGGCGGCGGCCGACCACGCGTCTGGCGGGGTGCCGAAGTACAGGCCGACGAGGTCTTCGCCCTGGACGACCATGCAGAGGGCGTACTTGTCGGCGGGGACCATCTCGGCGGCCGCCTCGATCGTCGCGCGGACGGGCGTGTGCTTGGTGCCGATGATCTTCGGGTTGGTGATGACCGCGCCCAGCCAGTGGAAGAAGTTCAGCAGCTCCGGCCCGCTGATGCCCGGGAAGAGATACTTGCTGCCGCCGGAAAAGCCCACCACCTCGTGGGGGAAGACCGGCCCGACGATCAGCAGCACGTCGTAGTCCATCGCGAGCCGGTTGATCGTGACGTCCACGTCCATGGCGAACAGGCCGCCGGTGATCTCGTCGATGCGTCGGGCGGGCAGCCGCCCGATGTTCGTCAGCGCCGACGGATCGTCCCAGCGGTGATTGAAGACCTTCGAGCCCGGGAATGCCTGCTGGCGGCCGCCCGGCTCCACGCCCAGCAGCCGGTCGATCTGCTCATCCGTCATCGGCGGATGCGTGCCGAGTGCGACGATGAAGTCCACCTGCCTGGCCTCCTTGGCCAAGCGGCGGTGCACGGCCCGCGCGATCTGAGGCAGGGGGCAGGTTCGCGTGTGATCGGGTACAATAACCAGGACCCTCTTGCCCTCGACGCACATGGACTCCGCGCCGGCGGCTGTGATTTCGTCGATTTCCTGACGGCCAAGGGCTTTGCCTGGCTGTCCGCGCCCGATAACATCCATTGCGAGCTCCTCGCAGGACATTGTACGGAAAGCCTTCGCGGGCGCGGATAGCAAATCGCGCGTGCGGAACAACCGATAACACGATGTAGGCCGTGCCGGCGTGGGACGGCGTCTGGGTCCGCGCCGGCCGCCAGCTTTTCGATGCCCCTGGGATTTGGCAGATGATCGTAGTCCACGTGACGCATGAAGCCGTTGAGAAGATGGGCGGCATTGGCGCCGTCGTTTCCGGCCTATCGACGGCCGACGCCTACGCCAAGGTGGTCTCCAGGACGATCCTGGTGGGGCCTCTTCTGAGCACGGATCGGCCGGTCAACCTCCGCCTGGGGCGGGCGGGCCAGGTGATCTACAGCTCCCTCGACGCGGTGCACACCCCGCCGTGGCGCGAGAAGTTCCTGCCCATCGAGAGGACCTATGACGTGGGCATCATCTACGGGCGCCGGCCGATCACGGACTCGTGCAGCGGCAGGAGCGTCGAAGCCGAGGTCCTCCTGGTGGACGTGTTCCACGCCAACAGGGACAGGCTGAACCTCTTCAAGGGCGAGCTGTTCAAGAAATTCGGCGTGCCGTCCGAGCGGTTCGAGAACATCTGGGAATACGAGGAGTACGTGCGTTTGGCGGAGCCGGGCTTCGAGGCCCTGAAGGTGATCGGCTGTGACGGGTCCGACGAGGACGTCGTGATACTGGCGCACGAGTACATGGGCATGCCGCTGGCGCTGAAGAGCGTCCTGGACGGCGCGCCGCGCACGCGCACGGTGTTCTATGCCCACGAGGTGGCCTCGGTACGCCCGGTCGTCGAAAAGATGCCCGGCCATGACACCATGTTCTACAACGTCCTTGAGCAGGCCGTCGAGCAGGGCAGGGACCTGGAAGACGTGTTTCCCGCCGCACACGCCAACTTCAAGCACCCGCTGGTGAAGGCGGCGAGATACTGCGACTGCGTCTTTGCCGTCGGCGACCACGTCCGGTCGGAGCTGCACTTCCTCGACCGGCACTTCCGTACGATGGAGATCGACCTGGTGTACAACGGCATTCCGGCGATGAAGCTGCCGCTGGACCAGAAGCGCGCCAGCCGAAGCAGGATGCAGGAGTACGGCAAGAACCTCTTCGGCCTCAAGCCGACGTGGATCTTCACGCACGTCGCCAGGCCGGTCTTGAGCAAGGGGGTCTGGCGCGACCTTGCCGTCCTTCATCATCTCGAGCCGATGCTGGCCGAGCGGAACGAGACGGCGGTGTACTTCATGCTCGGTACGCTGGCGGGCCAGCGCCGGCGCCAAGACGTCCGCCAGATGGAGCGCGTGTACGGCTGGCCCGTCGGCCACGAGAACGGCTATCCCGACCTTTGTCAGGGAGAAGAGGTCCTCGGTGAGAACTTTGCCCACTTCAACGGCACTCACAAGACGGTCAAGGCTGTCTTCGTCAATCAATGGGACTGGAACCGGGATGTCTGCGGCGACCGCATGCCCGCGGGCATGACGTTCCG
>Ga0307380_10012219_pt1 | contig 10701 bp, 9 predicted proteins | sample UN3MG_FD_202239 | JGI IMG/M metagenome (GOLD analysis project Ga0307380, IMG submission 202239) | Soil microbial communities from Risofladan, Vaasa, Finland - UN-3 | ecosystem: Environmental > Terrestrial > Soil > Coastal area > Acid sulfate soil | place: Finland: Risofladan, Vaasa | collected... | reverse complement strand
CAGTGTGGCGTGGAGATGTCGCAGGCAGGCATCGTCCCAACGCTGCCGAGCGTCTCGAACCTCGGCAGCCTGCTGCAGACCTTCAGCACCATCTATGCGAGTTCACTCTACGCTTCGAACGTGTATGCCTCATATCAGGCGGATGCCTGGGAGATGCGAGGTTCGCGTCTGACGGCCTACAACTCCAGCAGTTATCTGCCCGGAGAGGTCATACTTGGTTCCGGCTGGTCGCACGGCGACTGGCGGCTGAGGATTGATATGTACGATCTGGTCTTCGAGCAGTACGACTCCGGGACCTACGAATGGATAGAGAAGCACAGGATTCCTGCAACGGGATAAGGAGGCATCGATGGCTTTGGCTCAGACCGAAAAGGAACAGCTCCGCATTTACATCTGCCTGGAGTTCCCGCGTGCGACGCCCGAACTTCTCGCCCGGATCGCGGAGCAGACGGATGAGGATATCAGGAAACGGCTCGACGCCTTCAGGCCGAAGGCGATCGCGATGCTGGGCAGAGAGCGTGAAGCGTTGCAGTCGAGGCTGAACCAGGTGCAGGATATGATGGCGACCTTCAAAGAGTAAGGAGATCCGATGCCGCTTGTAACGCAGATAGCAGATGCCGTCGCGGCCGAGATCAACGCCGCGCCGCAAGGCACATTCAATGTTGAGTTCGAAGCTCAACGAATGGTGCTGCCTTCCTTTGAGCTTGCCGAACTCGCCGAACTGAAGGTGACGGTCGTGCCGAAGTCGATCGAGATGACGGCCGCCTCGCGGACGATGAGCCAGTGCGATGTGCAGATCGACATAGGCATCCAGAAGAAGCTCGGCAAAGAAGTCGATGCCGAAGTCGAGCCGCTGATGGAGCTTGTCGAGCAGATCGCGGCTTACCTGCGAGGACGCCAGTTGCAGGGATTTCCCAACGCCGCATGGGTGCGGGCCGTCAACGAGCCTGTCTATGCAGCCGACCACCTCGCGGAGCAGCGGGTCTTCACCAGCGTCCTCACGCTGACTTACAGAGTGCTCAGATGATCCGCTTCGATTACGGGAAGATGTTCTTCGACAGCAAGGCCGTCATCAGCCGCGTGGACAAGGCGACGCGCCGCGTCTTCTCTCGCTTCGGCGCGTTCGTTCGCAACACCGCCCGCAAGAGCATCCGCAAGGTGAGCGGCAAGAAAAAGCTGCCCAGCAGGCCCGGCCAGCCGCCGAAGAGCCGCAAAGGGCACCTCAAGCGGTTCATCCTGTTCGGATACGATGCCGGCCGCAGGTCGGTGGTCATCGGCCCGAAGGCGCTGGGCAGCAGGCCGCAGGCGCCGGAGGCGCTCGAATACGGCGGCAAGTCGAGAGTGAATGTGTGGACCGGCAAGTGGGAAGGACACGGCAAGCCGGAGCGTGCCCCGAAGAACGTGCACATCAGAGCACGCCCGTATATGGGGCCTGCGTTCGATAAAGAGTTACCGCAATTGCCGCAAATGTGGCGCGACAGCGTCAGGTAAAAGGAGACAGCATCTATGCCGCAGCAGACTTTCGTGTTGGGTATGAACGCCGGGCTATATCAGGGCCCGGCGGGTTCGGACGATCCGGCGACGATGAGCGAGGTCGACAACGTGCGCGATGTCAACCTCACGCTCGAAGCGGGCGAGGCGGACGTGACTACGCGTGGCAACTCAGGTTGGCGTGCAACGGCGCCGACTCTGCGCGAATGCCAGGTTGAATTCCAGATGGTCTGGCGGCCCGGCGAAGCCGGCTTTACCAGTCAGAAGGCCGTGGCTTTCACCTGGCGGCGGGGCGGGGTGAATGCCTTCCTGCTCGCACGGCCGGAACCCTGCGGTCGAGCCATGTTAGAGGCAAGAATCGTAAGTCTCGGAGAATAACGGGGGACGGATTCTTCAGGAAAGGGAGGGTACTCCGACTATAGCGCCACTTGCCCTCAAGGAGACGTGTCAGATCCCCGTCAGCGGTTCGCCCTTAGCAAGTTGCATTACCGCGCTGTGACTGAGATATGTCGATTCTCTGCCGCAATCTGGACAGACCACAATCCAACTCTCATCACTCAAGAATGCATGCACCAGGTGTGCGGTGGCACGCCTGCCGGCACATGCCTCGTAGGGGCATCTAACGTTCTTGAGCACGCCTATCCTTCGCCTGGGAAAGAAGACGCCAGCGATTCGACTGAAAATCCGCCTCATCTCTTGACTCCATGATCACGATCGCCCTAGGTCTGGTCTAAGCCAACCCACGGCCAAAGTCCTGCCAGGTCCACGAACGGTCGACGTTGTTTCTAATCGGGCCGGTGATTATCGCCTCTCCGCAGGTGTGGTTCCCGGAACAGTCCAGTCGAGCGATTCAAACTGGGATCGCGTCATCACTTCGACGTGGCCATCCCCCCAAACAACATTCATTGCGCTGCCCCCGCGGTGCCGAAACGCAGCCGCTCCTATAAGGTCTGATCCGTCTGAGCCCGGTGTGATCTCGAATACTAGAACCGCCCGGCTGACCGTCACCCTGCTACTCCGGGTCGGGGATGGATTGATGGCATAGCAGCAGGCATCGCTCCTCGCGCTTGGACATTGAAACGACACGTCGGGAGATCGCTCGCGCACAACCTCACGCCAAGCCGAAGCGGTCGGCCAGACGCCGCTTTCGTTGTAGTATGCAATGAGCGACAGGCCAATAACTTGCATGTTCCTTGCGCATGATATGCATTTCACCTCAGCCCTGGCTCTGCTGGACACATTCACAAAACGCCCCCCTACGACCAGTAGCGATACTCCAGCCAGAAATACCCCCAGGATGGCGAGAGGCCGCCCCTGCAGCCGGTTCCGGTTTCTCGTGCACCGAACCCATGCCATCAGGCCCAACGCCAAGGCCACTCCCGCGAAAAGGACTCCACAAAAGAAGGTTAACCCCCATAGTTGCACAGCGAAGGCAAGCATTGATGGAACGTACAGGACTGCCATTGCTAGAGATGCGACCGCCACACGACTCGTCCTCCTGCCAACGGCCGGCCTAACCCAGTTGCCTGGCGAGTTCAGAAGTAGCCCAAAGGCAATCAGCCCATGCAAGGCAGTGACCACACCGTACATAAGGTCACTCTCGTAAGCACGCCTTGAGGGGTTGTTTCCCGTGACCTCCGCCCATACGTGCTCCCTGATTGTGTAGTATTGGGCGCCCGTAGTCTGCGCATACTGCCCCTTGACTTCTCCCCACAGGAATGACGCGACCGCGAAATGCAGCAGTAACGACAGGGCCACGCACAAGAACCAGGACACCGCTCGCCCGCGCCCAGACAACAGCAGTCCCGACGAGACTACTCCCGGCAGACCAACCACAAGGCCCCAGACGAGAAGACCGGGCCCTACAGCCATAGCCATTGCGATAATGACAACGAGAGCCTCGAGCGCAACGAGAAGAGCTAGGACTCTCGTGGCAGCGGTTGGCATGGATCCCCGCTGAACCAAACCGGCGGCCACGACCTCCGTGCCTTCACTGGCTTCACGATCTCCCAATGAAACGGGGCTCTTGCACAACGGGCACACGCCAGAAGAGTCAACGTGACCGTAGAAGCTCTGCCCGCAGCTTTGACAGTTGACTTTGTTCATCAATCTCGCTCGCACAATGTCCAAGCCAAGTCGTTCAAAAGCCAAGATCAACGGACCAAACTAAGTGCTAATCCCTCCGCACCGTGTGCATGTCCGACTTTTCATACCATGTGTGTGATTTCTGTGTCCATAGTTGCCTACTGTACACCTCTTCCGGCATCAATGCCCTGGCGTCATGGTTGGCGGCTCGTCGGGTATTTCGGCCCCTGACGGCTCCTCGTAGATATGGTTACGAGGGCTTTCCCTTGGCAACACCTTAGACCCCGCGTAAGTGGCGGCGACCACTCCAAGAGCAAGGGCTACTATGACAGTGGCGACAGATCCCTTCCCCCGAAGAAGGTTCGTTCCTGTGTACTTGTGTTTCCCAGAGGCAGTGTCGAGTACTCCCGCATTGAACTCCGCAAACCTTTCGGCATAGTTCTTATTGCTGAACTCTATTGCGAAGAGGCCCTGACATGAGCCTTCCACCAGCCGCACCGGTTCATCACGGGATGCATGACGGTCCTCCAGACGCGGCATGCGGACTAGTTTCGCAAGAAGTAGCAATACTATGCCGGCCCATGCGAGTGACAGTGGTGGTCTCATGATCTGGGGGCCAATACTCGTCGGGATTAACCACACAAGCAAGGATCCAGCAGCGCCCGATATGGCAGCAGTAGACAAGACAAGAGCGACCCTTCTAAGGAACAGACCGCGGAGGTGTGTGACGCAGTCATGGCAGATTGGGTATGTGACCTGTGCAGTGATTTGCCACTCCTTTATGATCGACCCAAACACACCCTCCTTCTCCTCCGCGAAGTCAGCAGTCCGATGTTGATCGGCTGCCCTAAGACAGCATGCACACAAGTCTGGGAACACGAACTTCTGGCCTGCAGAAGTCCCACTGTAGTCCGGACTAAACACTGGCCGCAATATGTCCTCGTGTTCCATGCGTGTTTCTCCATGTGCCCGCCTCTCGCCACGGAATGTGCTTTGCCCACCTGGAGCCGGACGGGCAGACGGCCCCGCCAAGGTGGCGTCTTGGACTGCGCCGGTTGTTTCGCAGCCGCTCGCAGCAGCCACTCCCGAAGGACGTACTGACCTTTGGCAGCAATTCTAGCCCTTCCGTTCTGCCGCCACAAGCGTTCTTGGGCCACAAACTCTATCGCAGACGCCTACTCCAAAGGCTTCTTGGCTCGCTTTGGCTTGGCCGGTTGTTGGGCCAGCCGTGCGACTGTTCGAAGCCGTTTTGCTCTTCTGCCGCTCATGAGCGGATCTCCTTCTGGAAGTGCATCGCGACAGCGAGGTATGAGGAGCCCATCTCCAGCGACCCTGCCGAGCATGTTGAGCCTCCTTTCGAGCGTTCTTGCGGGTTCCCCTGCGATGCTGCGTGCATGGCCAAGGGGCAACCGCATACCCGATGCACCCGGCGGGGCCTTGAGCGAAGCAGCGGGGAGCGAGGGCCCGCCGGAGCGATTCTGGACAGCTATTATACCCCCCCCCCCGAAATCACAAGCGAAATCTGAAAAGACATCCGTTGAGCGGGCGGCCGGAACTGCGGCGGGACACTTCCGCCCGACCTGCGGGAGCAAGAGGACGGTCGGTGCTTGCAGGTCTTCCGACAAAACCTGACGGGATTCGGCCTCGAATGGTGGTACAAGTGCTGTCAGGGCAGCCACTTATGAATCACGTGGATGGCTGCACAGGAAATCTTCCGCCCCGTTTTACGAATCGCCCCTCTCGCGGGAAACAAGTGAGTAGAGGGGCATGGTGCCCCGCACGACCTCTATTCGGAAGGAGATGAAGATGGATCGGATCGGTCTGACGTTCGAGGAGTACACTGAGTTGAAGGTTCGGCCGCGCGTGGGCGCGGACGCCGCGTTCCAGCATGCGGCGGAGATGGAGCTGGAACGTATGTTCCCGATGACGCTGATGGTTGCTTCCAGCCACCTGCGGTCGCGGGGCTACGACTGCCGTCCGCAGATGCTGGAGGTGCTGGTTCGTGATCAGGTCGTGAAGCCGGCCGGGCCGGATGCCTGGTCGCAGGTCGACGTTGTCGATGACCAGCACAACCAGGCTGACACTGCCCTGAATATGACCGACCGCCTCCAGTCGCGATACGGCGGCGCCGCGAGCATCCTCTGGCGATCCGGCGGCATCGGGCTGCAGTGGGCGGTCGTGCGGTTTGCCAGTCTCGAGCAGATCGTCCTGAACGACGTGGATGTCGACGACGAGATAACCGATGGCCGCGTCGTCGAGGTCGGCCTGAAATGGAAGACGCCCACCAGCCGCACCATCGTCCCCTTCGTCAACGAGAAGTATAATCAGCTTGTTGACCCTGCGATCCAGTCAGGCGACAAGGTGAAGGTGTCGCTGTCCTACGACGGCATCCTGCAACGCATCGTGCCCACGGTCGATGATTCCGGCATCCCCGACGAGATCGATGTCTCGCAGATGGTGCAGGCCAGCGAGTACGCCGACCCGGAGAGCAAGCTCGTCGAGGTGGAGTTCGACGCGACTGCGGCCGCCAACGGCAAGCTGAAGCTTCAGATCGACGATACCGCCGTCGCGGCTGCTATCGCGGGAATCGCGCCAGGCGGCGCGGAGATCGCTGTGGCTGCCCAGTCGCCGCCGGTGAGCCGCATCATCACCTGCGCGCTCGGTGGCGAGAGTGTCTCGGTCTACAACATCGACGGCCGCAACTGGAACGAGTACCCGGGCTTCGACGCCGGGCAGCAGGTGACCGGCCTGGCGCCTCCCATCGCCGCTGGAAGGCTGCGATTATGTCGGCACACCGCTGAACCAATACCAGCAGTATTATCACGAGTTCTTCTGCATCGGCACCGCCCACGGCGGGTTCGACACAGCCAACCTGACGGTCGAATATTCGCTTTCGTACAGCACCTACGGCTACATCGAGAATGTGCGCACGGCCGATGGCTCAGTCTGGAGCACCAAGTATCCTGGCATCGCGATCGGCACGCCGGTGGTCGTGGCCCGCGTCAACGCTGCCCACGAATATGTCGGGCATCCGGTATCTGCAGGTGTGAGCACAGGGCCGGTTGTCGTTCGCGTGAAGGCCACCGGCAATCCGCCGCCGTCGGAAAGCCGATCCGCCCAGCGAGTCGACACCAGCGAGAGCATCACCGTGCACGTCCACGGCGGCAACTGGTCGGCGGCGTTTCCCGTGGTCAAGACGGACGACTACTTCTGGGCTGTCCGAGTCGCGACCGATCCAGACGTGTGGTACGGATTCCCGTCGTTCGACTTCCGCGTGGGCGTGGGGGAAGTCTGATGCCGGAGACCGTCACAGGTTACATCGATCCCACCACCGGGCAGCTCGTCTTCGATGAAGAAGTCGAGGGCGAGATCGTCCAGCGGATTGCCAAGGCCGATCCGGACACCGGGCGCCTATATATAATGTATAGCGGCGAGAAGCTTCGGATCACCGCCGACCCCGCCGACGGCAGGCTGAAGATCAACGTCCAGGCCCAACCGATGATCTTCCTTCAGGTCACCGTGCCGGAGTTCGTTGTCTCCGGTGAGTCGTTCGAGATCACCATCGAGGCGTTCTCCCACGGCTGGAGCTACGAGGACGGCATCCCTCAGCCTGTGCCAGATTACGCCGGGGACTGCACGTTGTCGCTTGACGATGCAGCTTATTCGGTGGAACCCACGACAATCGCCGCCGGCGAATGGACAGGCGGCAAGGTCGCCAAGGAGATCACCGTGACTACGGAGGTCGCCGGCGAGAGCACCGCGAACCTGCACGTGCAGTCGGATGCCAACGCCGAGCACGCGGGATCCGCGACGCTAACGGTATTCCACGAGGCACCGCCAATTGCGTTCGACGTGCAGGGGAGCGTCTGGCAGCTTACGCCCCAAAACGGCGAGACGGCCTGGTTCACGCTGAAGGCCATCGCACGTCAACTCGGCAAGATGCTGCCCGGCTACGATGAGAAATGCAGCGTCTCATCGTCCGTCGGCACGGTCGTCATCCAGAACCGTGCAACGCCCCACATCGAGCCTGAGGACTGGCAGAACGGCCTCGCGACGGTGACGATGAAACTCACCGACATCCCTACGCCATCGTCGCATGCCGTCATCACAGTAGCAGAGGTCGCCGAGCCTGCCCACCAAGGGCAAACGACCTTGCTGCTCAAGGTGCCCGAACACACGCGATCCGCCTGGAGGATGGTCTACGGCAACGCACTGGCGGAATTCGTCTACAGCGATTCGCATCCCTGGGACGCCGACCACCGCCGAATCCTCTACGAGCGGCACACGCCGGAGCGGTGGTATTCGGTGCTGAACGCCACCCGCAATCTGGCCGAAGGCTCGACCTATTACACAATTCCCAGCGGCTACTACGGGATGGAGTTCGGCTACAGCATTGCGACGGTGCAGGGCTGGTACTCCCCCGGCTATCCGATGCGATACGGACGCATGGTGGCCCGCGAAGACTGGACCGCGTACGTTTGGGATTTGCAGCCGTACATCGGCCTGAACCTCAACTACCTGCTGGAGATCGGCGAGCTTCAGGCAGAGCCTGCCTCCAACGCCGAGACGTGGGCGCCCATCGTCTACAAGCCCGGCACGCCCGGCTGGTACGAGCACGACTGGAACAACACCAGTCAGCAGCCGATGCCCAACTGGACGGTCTCGTTCAGGTACGATTTCTGGGATGCCCCCCGCGAATCGTGAGACACCGCCTACCTCTGGAGCCTGCCCTCCGCCCACACCACGACCCTCCACAGCCTGATCCGGCTGCACGATGGCGCGTGCTTCATCCAACTGCCCATCACCTCCGCCCCGAAGCGGTACCTCTTCCTCTGCCCACATGTCCACCTCGGCGGCTTCCCCTTTCAGAAGGCAAAGGTCAGGGATCAGGTCGCCGTCAAGCTCCTGCATGCGAGGAGCTTGAAGATTTGGAGCGCCTGACACCGATAGATTTCCCCGTCCGCAGACCATGCCTTGGTGCATTCACTCAGAAGGCGATCGCTTTGCCAACCAAGATTACGAAGGTTGATGACTCATTCCTTCTCAAACCCTTGGCTGTCGAACTTCAGTGTGCGACAGTTCTCCGTTACTGTGCGAACAACATGATCTGGAACGCCGGATGGGATGTCCGCTTCGATCTCCAGGGTGATCTTAACGTTCGCGCCGAGGATTCCGGCGAGGTGAGCAACGACCTCGTCCGCAATGCGACCAGCATCCCGACCCACTCGTGTGGAATCCAAGGTCGCCGCCCCGTGGAAGCGTTTGGGGCCAGTCTGTATAGGGGGGGGCTGCACACCAGCTCCACCCACTGGCGTTCCATCGGTCGTGGATGTTGGCATAGTGCCGCCGCCTCCGGTTCCGCTGGATGTCGTCTCTCCTCCCGTGGGCGGCGCTTCAACTGTGAGCTGGCGCTGGGCCGCCTCCGGCTTGACGAGCAGGCCGAGCGGACTGTTGCCATCGATCCACACTTGCCGTCCGGTCTGAAGGCCTCGATACCGCTCCGCTGATTCGTCAAAACTTTCAGCGTAGGCGAACGAATCCTGCGACCACGTCAGAAGTTTGAGACCGCCGCGAATGGCTTCGACCAGGACGCCCGTGTCCCGCAAGCGAGGTAGATACAAATAGCGGGCGAAATCCTCAGTGAGCTGTTGAATTGAGACATGGTCACCCCGCCAGAGCGGCACCTGATCGAGTTCCAGGCGCAGACGACTGGCGGCTATCCCTGAGATCAGCAGCTCATCGTTGCGAAGCTTCTTGCTGGCGCGAACAGCCAACGCATCCTGACCAGTCAGACGGAACGCCTGCCACTCCACGTCAGCCTGTGGGTCGGCCTGGGTCGGAACGATCAGCCATTGATAGGTCTCTGGCAATCGAGCGGCCACAGCACTATTGGAGCTTTCCTTGCGGGACACCGCCTGCTTAGTCTGATGCGGGTCAAGATTTAGTGTCTCCGCTTCATCCACGATGGAGGACCACGCGAGATACTGGCGAACCGCCTCGTCCAGATCCTGGAGGCGATTCCTATCTGCCGCCAGAAAGACCAGCGTGTTCCGGTAGATGCGGGGAGCCGTGCCCCTGTTCTGGAGCAACTCCTGTGCAGCCGCAAGGGCTGGACTGGCGGTATCCTTGGCATGCGGATACTCGATTCCAAACACCACGAGCCGGGCATCCTTGTCATCCTGAACATCCCCGGAGGTCCGCGGCAGCGGATGGATTCGACTGAAGTCGCCTTTCTTCTGAAGATCGTTCCGAAGCCAGCGGCCTACCTCGCCTGCTACGGCGTCAGGATCGCCCTTTAACTGCTCGGCACGGTCGTCGGCCAGCTTCGTAACGGTTGGTTGGGTCGAAAACCAGTAACGGACGGAGTCTTGGTAGAGGAATGTGGCCGCCGCGCTTAATCGGCGCAGAGCATCACCGAAGATGGCGGGTGCTTCGCCGGGCATGACGCAACCGAGCTTGATACGCCGGTCGTCAATGCCTTTGTTCGCCGCCTTGGCCGTGGGAGCGGAGCCGAGATAGATGGTCCTTGCTACGCGGCGGCAGGCAGAGTATTTGCCCAGGTTCGGGGTCTCGCCATCGAGCCGAAGCGGAAGGGAATTAGGCCCATCCACATCTTTCTCGATCACTGGAACCCAGTTATCCGACAGGTAGCGCGTGAGTTCGAACTGCACGCGAGGATCGTCAATCGGGATGCTGGATGGCAGAATGAGCGGGCTTCGATCTCCCTTCTCCCACAGACTGTGGATCACAGATGCCATCAAACGCAGCACGCCGCGCGTGCGCTGAAATTTCACCAGCGTCGACCAGTCCTGATAGAGGCGGTCGAACACCTCGGGGTGAATCGGGAACGCGGCCTTCAGCCGCTTCTCATAGTCGCTGTCACGGCACTCCTGGGGGAACTCCTGCTGCTGCGTCCGGTACAGATCGAAGAACGCCTTCGCGGTCGTGTCACGGGCCACGAACTGCGCCTTATCGACCATCGTCTCGAACAATCTGCGGCGGACGATCTCGAAGCTCTCCTCGGGACTTGCCGGACGCCATGATGACTCCACACGGCCCACCGCGTTCCGCAGGCGATCCAGTGCGGTTCGCCCTCGCTCACCGCCGACCTCAATATCATCCGAC
>Ga0307380_10012216_pt1 | contig 10702 bp, 12 predicted proteins | sample UN3MG_FD_202239 | JGI IMG/M metagenome (GOLD analysis project Ga0307380, IMG submission 202239) | Soil microbial communities from Risofladan, Vaasa, Finland - UN-3 | ecosystem: Environmental > Terrestrial > Soil > Coastal area > Acid sulfate soil | place: Finland: Risofladan, Vaasa | collected... | reverse complement strand
CAGGTTAGATGTCTGTCCTACGGTTTTATATAGATTGTTGAGGGCGTTTAACAATACACTACTTCTTTTCTCTTTTCTTTACTATATACTCGATACTATATACTGTTCTTCATTTTTTTCTCGTCAGTAAATAATCAGCTATATTTCTCAATGGTTGCGTTTTATGATTAAATATTTTTAAAGAATCTTTTGCCTCTTTAATTAATCTCTCAGATTCACTCTTTGATTCTTTTATGCCATATTTATTAGCATAAGTAGGTTTTCCTACATCCCTTTGATCTTGCATAATATCGAGAATATCATCAATGATTTGAAAAGCTAATCCTATATTTTCACCATATTTGTTTAATGCTAAAAGCTGCTTTTTATTTGCTCCGGATAATATTGCTCCTGCCCTGATAGAAAGACAAATTAAGGCAGCAGTTTTTTTGGTGTATAGATCGATTAAATTTTCTTTTGTTATATTTTCATTATTTAGGGTGATGTCTTCTACTTGTCCTCCTAACATATTTTCGGTTCCAATATAAAAGGATACTTCTTTTAATAATTTTAGAACAGATTGTTTTTTTATTTCTTTAATTTCCGAATTTTCAATAATTAAGTTAAATCCGGAAACTAAAAGTGCATCTCCCGCCAATAATGCTATGGCTTCTCCAAATACTTTGTGATTACTTGGCTTCCCCCGTCTAAAGTCGTCATCATCTATACAAGGCAGATCATCATGGATTAATGAAAAAGTATGAATTAATTCAATCCCGCAAGCTGTTTTTATAACACTTTCAGTATCCTTTCTAAACAATTCAGCTGTTGCCAAGGTTAAAATTGGCCTGATTCTCTTCCCTCCCGCAAAAACACTATAACGCATTGCTTTGTGGATAATCGAAGGTGATTTTTCTTCCGGTGGTAAATATTCATCTAAAGCTTTATCTATGATATTTTTTTTATCTTCCAGATATTTTTTAAAGTTCATTTATTGTACCTTCTCCTTCTTTTTCAGAAAAAGGTTTAGTTGAATATTTATTTTCATCATCGATTACCAATTGTTCTATTTTCTTTTTAGTTTCATTCAGTTTTTCCAAACACATTTTTGATATATTCATTCCTTCTTCGTAGGCCTTTACTGATTCGTCTAAGGTTAATTCACTTTCCTCTAATTTTTGCACGATTTTTTCTAATTTTTTTAAATATTCTTCAAAAGGAATATCTTCTATTTTATTCTTGTTTTTCAACTTGAAACAGCCTCCTTTTTCCCTACTTTACTTAATATTTTACCATCGCTTATGATAATTTCTATTTCTGTGCCAACTTCAACTTGACTTAATCTTCTAATAATTTCTCTGCCGGGAATTTTTCTACAGATACTATATCCTCTTTCAATTATTGCCAAAGGACTTAATGAACCCAGTCTTTGAGAATCTTTTTTTATCCTTTCTTCGTATAACTCTACTTTATGCTTAATCCTTAAACTTAAACGGGCGCTAAATTCATCGATATACTGATAATATTGATTAATTTTGTTTTCAGGTTTTTGATATCTAAGGCTTCTATTTATAGAATTTATATTTTCTGTTTTTAACTCAATATTTCTTTTAACCGCTCTGGTCATTTTGCTTTTTAATAAACTTAGATTATTTATCAGATTATTTTTATCTGGTATGGTCATTTCAGCTGCAGCAGAAGGAGTGGGAGAACGCAAGTCAGCTACAAAATCTGAAATAGTATAATCTGTTTCATGACCTACTGCAGAAACTATAGGAATTTTAGAGTTATAGATACTGCGAGCTAATATCTCTTCATTGAAAGCCCACAATTCTTCCAATGAGCCTCCGCCTCGGCCAATTATAATAAAATCTAAATCTTTAAAATGTTTATTTAAGAAATCTATCCTTTTTGCAATTTCCTGAGCGGCAAATGCCCCCTGCACCAGAGAAGGAACAACTAAAATCGAAAGATTGGGAAATCTTCTTAATGAAATAGTTATAATATCCCTAATTGCTGCGCCGGTAGGAGAAGTTATCACTGCGATATTTTGCGGAATAAGTGGTAATTTTTTTTTAATTTCTTCCGAAAAAAGCCCCTCATTTCTTAGTTTTTCTTTCAATCTCTCAAACGCCAAATACAGTTCGCCCTTCCCGGCTTCAATAATTTCTTTTACATAAAGTTGATATTCTCCTCTTTTCTCATAGACACTGATATCCCCTCTCAACTTAACTTTCATTCCATCCCCTGGCATAAATCGTAAAGTATAATTGTTCCCTCTAAACATTATGCATTTAATCTGGCTTTCTTTGTCTTTGAGCACAAAATACATATGCCCCGAAGAATGCAGCTTAAAATTTGATATTTCTCCCAATATCCATATATCTTGCAGATTGAAATCATCTTCAAAAAGTTTTTTTATATAATTATTAAGCTTGGAAACCGTATATATTTTTGATTCTGTATAGTTAATCATAATTGTTTAATCTATTTTCTCTAATATTTTATCATTCTTATCAATTTTTCCTAAAACTCCATTTACAAAACTAAAAGAACTTTTAGTGCCATATTTTTTTGCTAATTCAACTGCTTCATTAATAGAAACGCTTTTAGGTATATTTTTTAAGTATAATATTTCGTAAATCGCTATCCGGAGAATATTTCTGTCAACATTGGTTATTCTTTCCAAAGACCAATTATTAGTATATTCTTCAATTGCCTTATCTATTTCGGGTAAATTACTCACCACTCCCTTAACCAAAGTAAGAGTAAATTCTTTAACTTTATCTGAATATTTACTATCTTCGAAAGTGTATCTAAGTGTTTCTTCTATATTAGCATTAACTAAATCTATTTGAAATAACACTTTTAAGCTTATTTCCCGGGATAATCTTCTTTCTCCCATTACTCCTCCGTTTACATGGGGTCAGGTCTCAACATTTGACATAACGTAACTTAAAAGAATTTATAAGTTATGCCAAATGTATTGTCATGGGGACGGTTCTGCTGACAATATCGAAATACTGTCAGCAGAACCGTCCCCATGACAATCTTCAGCAGAACCGTCCCCATGACAATCTCCCCATCCCCATGACAATCTTAGAAAACTTTGACGAATAAATTAGAGGAGACTAAATTTTTCTTACTTTGGGTTTTCTTAGGGAACTGAATCCCTTCAACATGAATATCTATTTCATTAATATTTATTCCTAATTTATTCTTTATACTTTCTTTAATTCTATTTTGAATATCCCAGGCTATATCTGGTATTCTTACTCCATACTTTATAATAATATATAAATTAATCAAAGGTGTATTATTTTTTATCTCTACTTTTATGGTACGGGATGAAATATTTAATTCATTTTTATCTGTATCTCCCATTAACATGTCAGTTATCTCTTTTATAATTGTTTTTCTGCTCCCAACCACACCTTTAACATCAGCTAAATTTAAACTAACTATACTCTCGATTGTTTCTTTGGATATTTCTATCTGTCCCAAATCAGTTACAATAGTTTGCATATTTCTCCTTTTAAATCTTTTCGATAAACATTATACGCGAGACTATCTTATGTTCTTACTCCTGAATTCTGACTCCCTCTTTCCTAACTATACGCTCTACGCTGAACGCTGTACGCTATCTTTCATTCCCTCTCTATGTACTTATTCTCCCTGGTATCTACTTTAATTATATCCCCTTCTTTTATAAACAAAGGAACTTGAACTATTGCTCCGGTTTCTAAAGTTGCTGGTTTAAGCGCGCCAGAGACAGTATTCCCTTTTACACCGGGCATAGTTTTAACAACTTTTAAACTCATAAAATTTGGTAATTCTATACCCATTATTTCACCCTTACAAAATATAACATCTACATCATTGCCTTCTTTTAAAAAGTCAGCAATTTCACTTACTTGATCTTTAGATAAAGAAATCTGCTCATAATTTTCCTTATTCATAAAATGATAGCCATCACTATCACTATACAGATATTGCATGGTATTTCTATCAATTATAGCTTGTTCTACTTTTTCTCCTGCTCTGAAGGTCTTATCTGTTACCAGCCCGGTTCTTGCATTTTTAAGCTTGGTCCTTACAAAAGCACCACCCTTGCCAGGTTTTACGTGTTGAAAATCCACAATACTATATATCTCATCTTTTAAATCAATGCTTAAACCTTTTTTAAAATCGCTGGTAGAAATCAAAATAAACCTCCCTTACGGACAGACACAAGGTCTGCCCCTACTTCTTTCTATAAAAATTTTTTACAAAAACTCTCTACTTCTTTTTTTATTTCGTCTTTTATTTTCTGATTTTCTGTATCATTCAGGACTCTGTTTATCATCTCGGCTATTACACCCATATCTTTCTCTTTCATTCCCCGGGTAGTTATTGCAGGAGTCCCGATTCTTATTCCGCTGGTAACCATAGGCTTTTCAGGATCAAAAGGAACAGCATTCTTATTAACGGTAATCCCTGCATCTTCCAAAGCTTTCTCTGCCTGTTTTCCGGTAATCCCTTTATTTCTTAAATCTACTAACATCAAGTGATTATCAGTTCCGCCAGATACTAAATTATAACCTAATCCTAATAGTTTATTCGCCAAGGTTTTAGCATTTTTTACAATTTGTTTCTGATATTCTATAAATTCCGGGGTCATTGCTTGCTGAAAACAAACCGCTTTAGCTGCTATTACATGCATTAGTGGTCCTCCTTGAATCCCCGGGAAAATAGTTTTGTCAATTGCTTTGCCATATTCCTCTTTGCACAAAATTAAACCGCCTCTGGGCCCCCTTAAGGTTTTATGGGTAGTTGTAGTAACAAAATGACAGTGAGGTACAGCACTTTGATGAAGGTCTGCAATAATCAAACCGGCGATATGAGCAATATCCGCCATTAAATAAGCTCCTACTTCATCTGCGATAGACCTAAATGCAGAGAAATCTATCTCGCGTGGATAGGCACTCGCTCCGGCGATAATGAATTTTGGTTTATTTTTTATAGCCAAATCTCTTAAGTTATCATAATCTATTCGTCCGGTATCCTTATCCACTCCATATGGAATAATATTAAAAAATCTACCTGAAAAATTTACCGGACTACCATGAGTAAGATGGCCGCCATGAGAAAGATTCATTGCTAAAATAGTATCTCCCACTTCTAAAACACTAAAATAAACAGCCATATTTGCCTGTGAACCAGAATGCGGCTGAACGTTAGCATGCTCTGCTTTAAATATCTTTTTTGCCCTTTCGATAGCTAAATTTTCCACAACATCGATATATTTGCATCCACCATAGTATTTCTTCCCTGGATAGCCCTCGGCATATTTATTGGTTAACACTGAACCCTGGGCTTCTAATACTTCCGGAGAAACAAAATTCTCTGAAGCAATTAATTCTATGGTGTATTTTTGACGGTTCTCTTCATTTTTTATAGCCTCGAATATTTCCGGATCTACTTTCTTTAAATTACTCATACATTTCCTCCTTATTTATTTTTATTATTTATATCTTTTTATTGTAGGGGTCGGATTCATCCGACCCGTCTTTATATTTTTTAAAGATTCAATATTTTTGGAAACCAGGTCAATATTTCATAACCTTCCTCAGTTATCAGAACAGAATCTTCGATCCTAACTCCGCCAAATTCAGGCAGATATATACCGGGTTCGATAGTAACTACCATTCCGGGTAATAAAATTGTGTCATCATTAAATGAGACCCTGGGCATTTCATGAATATCTAACCCTACTCCGTGACCAAGTCCATGTCCGAAATATTTTCCATAGCCTTTTTTTTCAATTATATTTCTGGCAGCTGAATCTACTTCATTGCACTTTAAACCTGGTTTTATAAATTCCAGGGCTGCTTTTTGAGCTTCCAACACAATAGAAAATATTTCTTTTTGTTTCTGGTTTTCTTTGCCCATTATTATAGTGCGGGTTATATCAGAATTATAATTTTGGTAATTCGCTCCCATATCAATAGTTATAAACTCGCCTTCGTCAATCTTTTTTTCGGAAGGTTTCCCATGCGGCAAAGAGGATCTTTCTCCGGAAATTACAATTGTTTCGAAAGCTTCCTTTTGTGCACCTTTTTTTCTCATAGTATAAGCTAACTCAGAGGCAATATCAAGTTCTCGCATACCCGGTTTTATTATTTCAAACACCTCTTTTAAACTTTCTGTGGTTATTTGAGCAGCCTTTTTCATTTTAATAATTTCATCTTTATCTTTAACCATTCTTATCTGTTCTATTATGTTTTTAGTTGGTAAAAATTCTATAGATTTTAAACTATCTGAATATTTCTTAAAATCAGCAAAACTTAAACTATTGCTCTCAAAGGCTATTTTGTTTATCTTTATTTTCTCTATTATCTTTCTTAATGCCAATATACGTGCATCTTTTATCTTCAGTTCATCAATTCTAATTATAAAATCAGGGCTTTCCTTTTCAGCCTGTTCTGTATAACGCGAATCAGTTAATAAATAATTATCTTTCTTGGTAATCAGAGCAAACCCTTCCCCGTCAAATCCACTAAGATAATTCATATTTTGCAAGTTAGTAACTAAAAATCCATCAATCCCCTTATTTTCTTTCTCTATTTTATCTCTAAATATTTTTAATCTCTCTTCAATCAAAATTAACCCCTCCTCCTATATTTTTTTCAATTATTTTACAGCTTACTTCTTCTATAGATAAATCAGTCACATCAATAATATAATCAGCAGCGGGAAAGCTGGGAGTTTTCAAATTTAAGATAACTTTTGCAGATTGAAAAACTTGATTCCATTGATTTAGCAGACGAGATCTTTCATCTTCAAATTTATTTCTTTTAAAATTTAACTTACCGGTAATCAAGTTAACTAATATACCATTTTGTTTCAAAGACTTTATGTTTTTCCTATTTAAAATGCTTCCGCCACCAATTACAATTACTGAATTAGAAACATTTGATATTTTTTCTATTATTCGGGTTTCTAAAGACCGAAAATATTTTTCACCGGACTCTTTTAGTAGTTCTGGCAGGTCTAATCCGCTTTCTTTTTTCATAATATCATCGGTGTTTATGAATTTCATCTTCAGTTTATTCGCCAAGTCTTTCCCTATCTCTGCTTTATTTGTTCCTTCCATACCAATTAATACTATATTTTTCATTATTCCTTAAGCTCTCCCACTAAATCATATTCTAAGGCCTCTATAACTTTAACTTTTATAAAATCTCCTACTTTGGCCTTATCTGTTCTTATTATAACTTTTTCATCTATTTCCGGGGCATCGGCCTGAGTTCGCCCAATGGAAATTGGTAGCTTTCCTAATTTTATTTCATCAACTAATACTTCAATTTCTTTTCCCAAGCAATGATCATTTATTTCTCTTGAAATCGTCTGCTGAGTAAGCATTATTTTTTTTAAACGTTCCTTTTTAACCCGCATAGAAATTTGTGGGGAAAAATTATAAGCCGGGGTTCCCTCTTCCCGTGAAAAAATAAAAACACCTAATCTTTCAAATCGGAATTCTTTTACAAAGCTCAGCAGTTCTTTAAAGTCCTGATCAGTCTCTCCGGGAAATCCCACCATAAAAGTAGTGCGCAGAGTTAAATTCGGTATTCGATCTCTTAACTTATTAATTAACGGAATAATATAATCTTTTTTAACCGGTCTATTCATTCTTTTTAGTATTTTATCACTTATATGCTGTAAAGGTAAATCCAAATAGGGACATATTTTAGGATAATTTGCTATAACTTCAATCAATTCATCATTATAATGCGCGGGGTGAGTATATAAAAGCCTTATCCATTTTAAATTATTTAACTCAAGAAGAGAAAGTTTCTTTAACAATTCAGCTAATTTATATTCTCCGTAGAGGTCGATTCCGTATAAAGTTGTATCTTGACCAATTAAAATAATCTCGGAAAGATTTTGTTTTTCTGAAAGCATTTTTACTTCTTCCACTATATCTTCTATCTTTCTACTGCGGTAATTTCCTCTAATTTTTGGTATCAAACAATAAGAACAATTATTTCGGCAGCCTTCGGATATTTTAATATAGGCATAATGTTTGGGGGTTAAAATAGTTCGAGGGGAATTATGATTATAAAGAAATTTAGGTTCAGGGCATATTTTATAAATTTGTTCACCTTGCAAAACACTTTCTATTACATTATCAATCTCAAATAAGTCTCCTACTCCTAAAAAAGCATCAACTTCGGGAAATTCCTGATTAAGATTGTCATCTTTATATCTCTGAGGAAGGCATCCGGTCACTATTATATGTTTTATCTTTCCTTCTTTTTTTAATTTTATTAGATTAAAAATTTCTTCAATGGATTCTTCTACGGCATCTCTTATAAAACTGCAGGTATTTATTATTACTATATCTGAATTATTAATTTTCCCATCTATTTTATATCCTTTTTCTCTTAATTTCCCACAAATAACTTCGCTGTCAACAAGATTTTTTGGACATCCTAAGGATTTAATTCCAATTCGCATATTTTCTAATTATCCTCTCTATTAACGAAAAAAGCTATATCTCTGTTTATTCTCCGTATCGATTGCTTTTACGTGTCCTTCTACAACTTCAGGTGGGCTCATCTTAACTAAACCAATTAAACATAAAATTCCGATGAAAATATCTTCAAAAAATCCTAAAAATGGAACTAAAAAATCGGGAATTAAATCATAAGGTGATAATACATAGGCAAATGCTGCATATACTATTAATTTTAAATAAAAGGGAACTCTCCTATCTTTAAGCAACCTTAAGGACAACTTTATAAAATTAGGTATATGAAATATTATTCTGGCTAAGTATAATTGCATTTTTAATTTACTATAGGGGTCTTTATTTTCTGACATACATTTATTCTCCATGCCTTATATTTGCATCTTGAAATCGAATTCAATATTTAATAGAGCTCACTCCATTACATTTTATTTCACTGGGAGTCATTTTATCTTTCCTTATGTCATTGCGAGTGACCGCAGGGAGCGTGGCAATCTCTATCCTATTTTTTTTGTAGGGGTCGATTTTATTCGATCCGTCCTTATTTTTTGTAGGGGTCAGATTTATCTGACCCGTCCTTATTGCGGGCTTGATGAATCAAGCCCCTACGGTTTCTAAGATTTTTTACGGGCACAATCCATCGTGCCCCTACACTGCTATTTTACATACTTGTTGGGTTACAATCATAACATAGATTCTCTTACTGATTTTAACATAGCTTGCAGAGAAGCGTCAATTAATCAAATATAGTATCGGGTATATAGTATCGAGTATCGAGTTAAGAAAGCGAAAAAAAGATAGAAAGTTTATAGTAACCATTAGCCGCTATTCCTGGATTCTCGCTGCACCTTACTCTTGTGAAAATGGGTTTGGGAATGACAGATAAGAAACGGGAATGATACAAATGGAAAGTTACGTTTGGCATAACATTAAGCTGTAATACAAAAATAACCCCGGAATTAATCTGGGGTTATTTTATTTTTATTTTTTAGGGGGGGGGATGATACTAGATTAACAGAAACTTATCAACAACCACGATATCGTGAAAAATGATCAGTTTCAAAACAACCACTACCATCGTAATCATCTACTTCTACCCACTCACCTTGTTTAAAAGTAACTACTTTAGCTGGCGGATCGTTGAAACAAACGGTAAATGTTCCATTAACTTTTATTTCTGGACCAAATTGGTAAAGACCTTCACCAAAATATATAATGAATATTTTAGTATCCTTGGTCAGAACATTTTCTTCAAAAGTAATGGTAACATGACCTTCAAGTGAGATAACACCGCCATTTACGCCTATCCACTCTTCAACCTTTTCTACTTTACCAGAAAAGACAGAAGTAGATAAAGCTAAAAAAACTAATACTATCACGCAGAGAACAGATAGAAGCTTTAAATCTAATCTTTTCTTCATTTTATCATCTCCTTCGGTGGCCCAGCTACCTTAGCTAACTTAATAGCCTTAGGTCTGTGACTTTGCGTCTCAACCTTTCGATTGATTTGCTATTATCGAGAGTTTACGTTAAAAATTTAAACTCCTTTATACCATCCCCCACTTATATTATATATCAAATAATTTAAAATGCAAATAAACCAATAAAGAAAGTATAGAGTATATAGATATAGTATCGAGTATCGGGTATATAGTATCGAGTTAGGAGAGAGCGAGAATACAAAAAAGCGGTACTCTTCTTTCTTTCTAACTACCTCCACTAATTTATCCATTAATATAAAAACGTCAATGTCATTCCCATGTAAATGGGAATCTATCACTTTCTAACTGCCCTATATAAAGTTACACTAAAGCAATTATAATATCTATTATTTTCTTAAATTATCCAATTTATCTTCGATTTCTGCAAGATACTTCTTTGCACCTATACTTCCCAATATCTTTTTTGATTTAGTTAATCTTTTTCTTGCTGAATCTGCATCTTTTTTGAAAAAAGACATATCACCCCATTCATAATAACTTTCACCCTCGTTTATTTTATCCCCGAATTTTGAATATATTTTTATTGCTTTTTTGAAAAATATTTCAGAATCTTTCCATCTTTTTAGTTTTTTAAGCAACTTGGCCTTTAATCTATATACATCTGCTAACCCTAATTTATCATTTAGTTCATCAAATATTTTTTCTGCGTGAAAAATATAATATTTTACTTCTTTAAATTCATCTTTTTTTAAATATTCCTCTCCTAAAT
>Ga0307380_10012214_pt1 | contig 10703 bp, 8 predicted proteins | sample UN3MG_FD_202239 | JGI IMG/M metagenome (GOLD analysis project Ga0307380, IMG submission 202239) | Soil microbial communities from Risofladan, Vaasa, Finland - UN-3 | ecosystem: Environmental > Terrestrial > Soil > Coastal area > Acid sulfate soil | place: Finland: Risofladan, Vaasa | collected... | reverse complement strand
CTTTATCGTGATCGGGGTCGTGCTTCTTTCCACCATCTACCCTGCCCGAAAAGCGTCTGAAGTCGCAACTCCCGCCATCGAGCGAAGCTGGAAGGTTGCCGATCCAGTGGGCGACGTGTGGAAGATACTGCTGCCGTTCGCAGTCACGGGAGAGCAGGCCGCGGGAGTCAGCAGCTTCATCTCGGAATGGCTCCAGGCGTATGAGGAGTATTCGGTCGGCGACTTTGTCACTCAGGACGTATCTTCCGGCCTCATCCAGTGCGAATATGGCGGCGGGCATAGCGTCAAGTGCCGAGCTTGGCTCGCGCCATTCGACCTCGGGGTTAGCCAGGACGTAGTCCTCGAGACGATACCCACTTCCATGGAAGACGTGTACGAAATCAGATTGACCATCAACCGCGAGAGCGGTGACATATCCAACTGGAAGCGTGTGAATCGCAGATTCCTCAATACTCTCAGAAAGCAGTTCCTGATCTGGCGGACCCTGAGGGCCGAAGAACGAGACCGGTACCTGATGGGCGAAGAGTCCGCTCCGACTGCATCAGCGGTCGAGACAACGATTGCATAAGGATAAGGATTAGGGGATGGCACCCGAAGACAGCACAATCGAGCAAGCGAGAGAGCAGGCAGCGCAAGCCTCGACTGATGCCGGCGAACCCGTAAAGTTCGAAGAAGGGTTCACGATCAAGACCGTCATCGGCGGCTTCTTCATCGCCGTCATCATGCTGCCCGGCGCTCTGTACCTGGGACTGGTTGCGGGCCAGGGACTGGGTGCAGCCGCTCAGTGGGTGACGATCGTCCTTTTCGCCGAGATTGCCCGCCGCTCATTCATCCCGCTCAAGCGCCAAGAGATCTACATCTTGTTCTACGTTGCCGGCGCATTGGTCCACATGACCATGGCCGACCGCGGAATCTCCGGCGGGTCGTTCGGCGGGATGATCTGGAACCAGTATTTCGTCCAAAGTCCTCAGGCGGCGGCCATCGCTCATGAGATCCCGCGTTGGGTCGTCCCGGCGGCAGGCTCGAAGGCGCTCGTCCAACGGACTTTCTTCGACGCGGCCTGGGCGGCGCCGATCGGGCTGCTCCTCATCGGCGAAGTCCTTGGAAGGCTGAACTGGCTTGGCCTGGGCTATCTCCTGTTCAGGACGACTTCGGACGTCGAGCGGCTGCCGTTCCCGATGGCGCCCGTGGCGGCTTCCGGTGCAACGGCGCTTGCTGAGGCCTCCTCGAAGGAGGAGTCCTGGCGCTGGCAGGTGTTCTCCATCGGCACTATGGTGGGATTAGTATTCGGTTTCTTCTACCTCGCCGTGCCCATATTCACCGGCGTTGTCCTCAGCAAGCCGTTGATGCTTATACCTATTCCATTCGTTGATTTCACCCGTAATACCGAAACCATCCTGCCCGCGGCGCTGACCGGAATGTCCGGCGACCTGGGTGGCGTGCTGATCGGCTTTGTGCTTCCGTTCCAGATCGTTGTGGGCGCTGTAGTAAGCTCGATCCTCTGCCAGATAGTCACCAATCCGATCCTCCAGAAGCATAGCCTCCTGCCGACGTGGCGGCCCGGCATGGGCACGATTGATACCCAGCTTTCCGTGAACCTGGATTTCTGGATGAGCGTTGGAATAGGCGTCGGCGTAACAGTCGCGCTGATCGGGCTCTACACAGTCATCGCCATGAGCATAAAATCCGCGAGCGCAGTAAGGCAGCGGCGGGCGAGCGCATACACCATTCCGACGGGTCGCGGCGATTTCCCGATTGCCCTGGCGGTAGGCGGCTGGGCACTGGCAACTGTGGGGTACATAGTCGTTTCCCACAAACTGGTTCCCCTGTTCCCGCTGCCGATCCTCATTTTCTTCGGAGTATTTTATTCGCCGATCATGTCCTACGTCTCCGCCCGAATGTTCGGTCTCACCGGCACGGGCGTCGGATTCCCGTTCATCCGGGAGGCCACGTTCCTGAAAAGCGGCTATAAGGGCGTAGACATCTGGTTTGCGCCGATCCCGCTATATGACATGGGTTGGGCCGCGCAGAGATTCCGCGAGGTTGAGCTTACGGGCACGAAGTTCACCAGCGTACTAAAGGCCGAGGCATTCATGCTTCCAGTCATGCTTGTATCGAGCTTCCTGTTCTGGGCATTCTTTTGGCACACAAGCCCGATCCCATCGCCTCAGTTCCCGTTCGCTCAGAAGTTCTGGCCGCTGCATGCTACTATGCAGAGCATCTGGATTTCCTCCAACGCTCAGGGTGGTGACAGCTTCCTTTTGAAGGCGCTGAAGCCGCCGGTCATGGTCTGGGGCGGAATCGCAGCAATGGCTGGATATGGCGTGCTCGCTGTGTTCAAGGTCCCGGTCCTGTATTTCTACGGTCTCGCCGGCGGGATAGGAGCGCTGCCTCACTTCACCATTCCGCAGTTCGTAGGGGCGATGCTGGGGAGGCATTATTTCGCAAAGCGGTTCGGTGTCGAGAAATGGCGGATGTATGCGCCCGTTCTTCTAGCCGGATTCTCGTGCGGCATGGGTCTCATGGGCATGAGCTCGATCGCACTGGCGTTGATCTCGAAGTCGGTGTCGTACTTACCGTACTAATGCGTAAATGAGTAAGGAGTAATGCGTAAGAAAACCGGACTTTTCCCTTACGCATTACGGATTACTCGTTAGTCTTTGACATTCGGCCTGTGAAGGCCATAAAATAGGTGCATGAGCTATAAAGGCAAGCACACGTGGGTCGGCTGGCAGGGGGTAGTCGCCCAGGTCCCAGCGGACTGGAGTCTCTCCGCCGTGAATGGGAGCGAGAACAGCGGATACTTCCGAGCCGACAATGCCGCCGGCCTGATGCTCGAAGTGAAGTGGCAGAAAGTCGGCAAACAGGTAGACCTTCATCGAAAGCTCGATGAGTATCTGAACGATCTGCGCCGAAGAGCACGCAAGAGGCGAGCCGACTTCGAGCATAAGATAAAATCAAAAGACGCCGGGATGCTGACTTTCACCTGGCGTTCGGACAGGAAGGCTCAGGGCAGGCTCTGGCATTGCGCCGAGAGCAATCGAGTAGTGATCGCCCAGTTGAGCGGCGGGCCATCGGATGATGTGTCCGGCTTGGCGTCGGTCGTTCTCCCGACGATCGAGGATCATACGGAAGACGGCTGGCGAACCTGGGCGATGTATGATTTGGTTGCCGAGTCGCCGCCGGGATACTCGCTGGAGAAGCAGCAATTAATGGCGGGTTACATCCAGCTTGCTTTTCGCAAGGGGAGCAATCGGCTGATCATCGAGCGATGGGGCCTGGCGAATGTGGTCTTGAAGAATCAGGCCCTGCGAGAATGGTTTAATCAGCGGGCCGGCCATGACATGGGCCAGTACCGCAGTTCCATCGAGGAGGTAGACTTCGATGGCGAGCGGGGGCTTCAGGTCAGTGGACGACGATCAGGCATCCAGCCGATGCTCAAGTCTGCAAGCGAGTTGCTGACGCTCAGAAAGCCGGCAGCTTGCCTCGACGGGTATGTCTGGGTCTGCGAAGAATCGAATAAGGTCTACTCGATCCAGTCAATGCACTCAAAAGGCGAGGACATACTGGATCAGGTGCTGGAAAGAATAGAGTGCCATTAGCATGAGTGCAGTTTACAATACAGTTTCACAATACCTTCCTTTCCTTAGGAAGAAGCCCGTGCTGAGCCGGGATCAGGCCCTGCGCTCCAAACCGACTCGGAATCCTTTGCTCGAGTGGGCGAGGGGAGAGGATGGCGACGTCCGCCTCAGAATCCCTCGAAGGAAGGATCTCGTCGCCAGGTTCCTTTGCCGGATGTTCCGAGCGCCCGATTACAAGGAGATCGTCCTCGATGAAGTGGGCTCGGACATCTGGGAGCTCTGCGACGGTGAGAATGGAGTGGAGGCGGTCGTCTCGACGATGTGCAGGAAGTATAAGCTCAATCGCCGTGAATGCGAGACGTCGGTCGCCGCATACCTGAAAATGCTCGGTGACAGAAGGCTAATCGGTTTCCAGGTGGGAGGCAAGCGCAAGAAATGACTACGCCGCGTGCGACAGGGGTCGGGAGGCAGATTCAGCTTCCACTTCGCAAGGCCTTGGAAATCAGTATCAACAGCATCAGGATCAGGTTCTGGCGCTCGATGATCACCGCGGGCGGCATATTCCTGGGAATTGCGTTCCTGGTCTCGGTGCTCACAACGTCGCTGATCCAGGCGAATCTTCCCGGAACGATGGATGCGGCAGCTAAGGCGGCCGCTCAGAACAGGCAGCTCTGGCTTGTCATAATGTCCCTGCTGGTTTGCACAGTAGGGATTACTAACTCAATGCTCATGTCGGTGACAGAGCGCTTCAAGGAAATCGGCACGATGAAATGCCTGGGAGCTCTGGATCGGTTCGTTGTGGAGCTGTTCCTTCTCGAGTCGGGGCTTCTGGGCCTGATCGCGTCGTTCGTCGGCTCGATAGTGGGCTTTGGAAGCATCAGCCTGTTGGCGTTGGCCAGCCACGGGTGGGCCGTCGTAGGGGCGATCCGCTTCCTGGATATCCTCCGAGTCATGGGCACTGCAATGCTCATCGGAATGGTTCTGACGATAGTCGCCACTATCCCTCCCGCCATCAAAGCCGCGAAAATGCCGCCTGCCATGGCGTTGAGGACGGAAATCTAACACGTAACGAGTAACGAGTAATCCGTAAGGGGTGGGGCGGTTACGCATTACTCCTTACGCATTACGAACGGAGTGACATCATGCCAGCGAATGAATACGTAGTCCGAACGAAAGACCTCTTCAAAGAGTTCACTATGGGCGACAGCGTCCTCCAAGCCCTGAGCGGGATACATCTCGACATATTCAGGGGCGAGTATATCTCCATCATGGGCCCATCCGGCTCAGGGAAGTCTACCCTCTTTAACATGATCGGGGGATTGGACAAACCTACGGGCGGATCCGTGTTCATCAACGATGTGGATATGGCCCAGCTCGACGCCCATGAGCTCGCCTATCTTCGCTGTCGGACTATCGGTTACATCTTCCAAACCTTCAACCTCATCCCCGTCATGACTGCGCTTGAGAATGTCACCCTCCCTATGATCTTCGCCGGGACTCCCACGGATGACTGTGTCGAAAAGGGAATCAAGCTCCTGAACCTCGTCGGGCTCGGCGATAGGCTGCATCATAAGCCATCAGAGCTTTCAGGCGGCCAGCAGCAGAGAGTTGCGTGCGCTCGGGCGCTCGCCAATGACCCCGCCATTATCCTTGCCGACGAGCCCACCGGCAACCTTGACCTGAAAACCGGCACGGAGATCATTCACCTGCTCAAGCGCCTGAATAAGGAGCAGGGAGTAACTATCATATCGGCTACCCATGATCTGAAGATGCTCGATATCTCAGACCGCATAGTCTGGATTCGTGATGGGTCAGTAGAAAGAATAGAACAAAGGGCTGATCTCGATCTGAAGGTTGGCCAAGTAGAAGGAGTCGAGCAGTAAAGAAGTAACCAGCCACCTGAACGCAGCATTATCTGGTGAGCTTGCATTCCATTGCGTAGAGCTGGTGAGTACATGAATCAAGTCAGCACGCCCTTGGGGTTTCTTCCAGGCGTCATATACTCCGGTAGTCATTGCATGCTTTCGTACAGCAGGCCTGACGATTCTTACATCCTGAGTGTCTCCAAGTACATGGTGGCGGGGATCGCTTCCGGCCAGATGTGCATATGCGCTGTCCTCCAGCCCCACCAAATGCGGATCAAACAGCACTTGAAGAGCGTCGGAGTGAGCCTTGCCTCCGATCAACTCCTCATGCCCGATGCGGAACACCTTTATCTGCCGGGCGGACGTTTTGACACAAAGCATGTCGCCGGCTACTACATCAAGAATGCCGCCGTTGCCGAAAGCAAATGGAACGGCATGCGAGTCTTCGGAGATATCAGTTTCGCCCTGGATTCCCGGGCGGTCCGGTTGAAGCTCCTGGAGTACGAAGCCTTGTTCAACGCTCAGCAGCATGCCAACGTAACGGCGCTGTGCGGGTATCAGGCGAGCGTCCTCCCCAGGGGCTACGTGCTTCAGGCCAAGAGCGTTCATCCGTTCATCGCCAGCAGCAAGAGCATGCGTTTGAACCGAAGTTTCGTGGAAACGGACAAGTTCCTGTCAGGGCTCTATCGGTTTCGTCGAATGGATAGGGAATACCCGGCGACTCTCGATCAGGCTGAGAAGATCGTCTCAGATGTTGAGGAGACTGCCATTCGCACGAGTATGACCTTGCCGGACATAGACAGCATGAAAGAAGTTGTCCGCAGCTTGTTTGTAAATGTCGTAAGAGGGGTTGCTTCAGGCATCGAAAAACCTCATGTCCACATGGTGTATGCTCCGAAGCCCGACAAATTCTCCGTCACGTTGAGATGTCACCGCGCCATGCTCGGCGATGCGAACATGGACTGGAAGTCGGCAGAAAGCGTGATGGATGATATCCAGGTTGACCGTCTCTCTTGCGATTGGGTCATCACCATGGTCAGGAAGTACTGAGCCTACCCCAACGGCATGGAGAGGATATCCTTGCCGGTATCAAGCTCCACCACCCGCACTCTGCCCCCTTCAATCAACCCCACGGTTGGGATGACTACTCCCCCTCGCTCCAGCTTCGGATGAGCCGGGCTCCCGGGGTTTAGATAGATGGTCTTCTCGATTCTCTCTATCACGGGGATATGCGTATGCCCTGTGATGAGGACGCCCGGCCGGTATCTCAACGCAAGCCGCCGCACGTAGTCGGGATCCGGGTTGTGTCCGTGATAGACGAGGATTGGGAGATCGGCGAACTGCACGAAAGCATAGGGCGCCTGAACCGGCAGCTCGAGCAGCTCCTCATAAACCTCAGGATCGCAGTTTCCTCGGGCGATGATGATCGGGATCGGACTCGAATTGATGAGCTGGACCATCGCCGGTATGTCATATCCGGGCGTAAAACCCAGGCGTGGCGGGTGGTACAGGACGTCTCCTGCATGTATGATAAGGTCGGCGTTGGCGAAAAGGCCCATCGCCTTGTGCCAGGCCGGCACTATGCCATGTGTGTCGCTGATAACTCCAATCTTCATCTTGCACCTCGCATAAAAAAGGGGAGGTTCGTGTGAACCTCCCCTGGTCAATGCATGCTAACGCTGAGTCAGCGTCAGATTGTCCACGTATGTCCTCAGCCAATGCCCATGCCATGGCTGCAGATAGTCGGTGAAGCAATAGTCGTCAGTAAGACCGACATCCCGGCTGGATTGGTACTCGGAATCCCACCAGACGCCGACAGAGTTGAGCCATCCATTGTCCCTCGCCTGTTCGAGGGAGACGGTCGTCGTGCCATTCGTAATCCTCATGTCGGCCCACTTATGCTCGGTCGGGAATGGGCAGCCGATGATGTTCCACCCTGCCTTTGGAAGTGACTGCTCTCTTGAGCCGGCATACCCCGGGTAGGCCTGATAGGTTATGGTATATGGGCTGTCTACCGTTAGCCAGTAACCTTGATCCAGCGAGAGATTGCCGAAGAAGTCCGGATCCCACTCATCGTAGGCTATCGAGCTCTGAGTAGCCCTGCGCCATTGGATCAGCCTGCCGTCTATCGGTATGCTGCCCATCACCGTAGCAGGAGCAGGGTCAACAGGCTCATAAGGCAAGCTGAAGAGCGCCTTACCCGCCTGATAGATCGTGTCGGCCGGTGATGAGACGCTAACCTGGCCCGTCGGACAGATGTCGAAATCGTCCCTGAGCACATCTCCGGCCAGGATCGTCTGAACCGTGTATATCCTTGTTGTGAAGCCGGACTTCGAACAAGTGACCGTATACGTCCCAGGCGGCAGGTCCATGAACCCGTAAGTCCCGGTTGCGTCCGTGCTAGTAGACTGAGTCACCGGTCCGGTTACCTGAACGGTCGCCTGGTAGACCCAGTTCTGGTAGATCGAGTCGTTCGGGTGAGTTGCGTTCGTGACCGTCCCGAAGATGATGCCGGTCGTCGGCGAAGTCGGCGGATTCCCCGGCCTGTCTCTCTTCCAGACCTGTTGCGGCACGGGCACCGCCGAGTTGAATATGCTCGAAGTAATCGCCGTCTGCCAATCGGACCAGGGCAGACCGTCTTTGTTGGTCATATGGTAGGTATACGCCGCAATGCCCTTGCAGCCTGCTACTCGGCTGTAGGTACTCTGGGTAACGCTGTCAGGAATCGAGTTCAGATAGACGCCCGGCCCGCTCGCGCCGATCCTTCCATATGGTTCGCCTGGGTTTGCAGTCGACGCCTGCATGGAGGCAAGGAAGTTGGACCAGTTCCGGTAGTTGGTGTACTGGGTGGTGTTGTACTCCCGATTGTAGTTCATGCACAGGTTGGTATCAATGATCTTCTGCTCCATCCAGGCTTTCGCATTCTGGAACACTTCCGAATACTGCCGAGTACTTGTATACGCAGTGTTTGGATCTGCGCCCGCCCAGCCTACGGTGTCAACATTCGTGTTGACCCAGGGCTTTCTCCACACAGTCTCGAGGTAGACCTTCTTTACCAGGTCTGTTACCTGCTGCCGCCTATAGTCGCACCACACTCCCCAGTTCGAGTCACTGGTAGAGGTTGGCGGATAGTATCCATATTCACTATAGAACCGCTGCCTCGTGACTTCATTGTAACCATAAGCCGTCCCAGGATATCGGATGTAGTCATAGTTAACGCCGTCTATGTCGTAATTGCTTACGAGATCAATCACGACCTTTGCTATGTAGTCCTGAACGCCCGGTACCCCGGGGTCGAGGTTGTATGTATATGCGCCGCCGCTGCTTGTCATCATGGTCCAGTCGTTGTACCAAGGGGTGGCTCCCGTGCCGTGGAGCGCCCATACATGATTCGCAGGTGGCGAATAGAAACTGCCGTCCCATGCTCGGTATGTAACTATCCAGGCATTGACCTGCATCCCCAGAGGATGCGCCTTGTTAATCATGTCCTGCAACGGGTCAAAATTGGGGTCAGGGTCATTGATGTACATGGGCTCCGGCTCATAGGTAGACGTGGCCCTTGGCTCGAGATTCGAGAAATAGTACGCATCTCCCGCCTTGCGGATCTCTGGAGTCAAGACATTATAGCCGGCGTTATAGCATGCATTGACGTAATTAGTCACCTGGGTCGAATTCCGGAAGGCATAGTCTATCCACGATTGCGCCCACAGGGCCCGCCACTCCGGTACTGGCGCTGAGGCAGTCGTCCAGGTGTTGTCTCCGGACTGAGCGCTATTGAGTAACCCATCCCTTGACCTGACCCTGAAGTGGCGCAAAGCATTTCCAGGCAAACCGTGGATATATACGGTATGGCTGGTAACCAGGTTCATATTCTCAGTGGTAGTCGTCCCGTAAGAAGCCGTCGGACCGTAGTCTACCTGTGAAGTGGAGGCTTCGTCGGTAGTCCAACTGACGGCTACTCCATCATACCAGGTAAACGCCGACACCCCGGAAATAACGGGCGCAGACGAGTCAACCCCGCTGGATGGCGAATAAAACCGCACTGCGTCTGCTATTACTCTCTTGGAAGTATCAGGGCCGGCGTTCCGAATCTCTACATAGTTGCCTGTCCCCGAGTTCATTTTGAATGTGCCGAGATACCACCACACACCGTAGTTGTAGGTCTGGTTCGGGTAGACTACGGTATCTCCCCAGGCGTGGTGGATGGTAACCTTTGCCGACAAGGTAGTGTTGCTCAAGCCGCTGGGATACCATACGTACACCTGCCAGTCACCCGCCGTCACCGGCAGGTTGGGAGTATAGGTAGCAGTGTTCCCGGCGGAAGTCGTGATACTGCAATACCGATAGTTGCTCCCATAGTCGTTGCTGGCCGTTCCCGTTGACCACGTCCCAACCAATGTTGCAGAGGTGTTGTCTACTATGACCTCCGATGCCGACATCGCCGGTACTGTGATGGCAATCATAAGAAGAACCACTGCCAGAATCCTGCTCATTTCGCAAATCCTCCAACTAAACATTGCTTATCGCTGAGTCAGACTTAGGTTGTCTACAAATGTTCTAAGCCAGGTTCCATGCCATGGCTGCAGATAGTCGGTGAAGCAATAGTCATCGGGAAGACCGACATCCCGGCTGGATTGGTACTCGGAATCCCACCAGACGCCGACAGAGTTGATCCATCCGTTGTCCCTCGCCTGTTCGAGGGAGACGGTCGTCGTGCCATTCGTAATCCTCATGTCTGCCCACTTATGCTCGGTCGGGAATGGGCAGCCGATGATGTTCCACCCTGCCTTTGGAAGCGACTGTTCTCTTGAGCCGGCATACCCCGGGTAGGCCTGATAGGTTATGGTATATGGGCTGTCTACCGTTAGCCAGTAGCCCTGATCCAGCGAGAGATCGCCGAAGAAGTCAGGATCCCACTCATCATACGCTCGTGAGCTCTGAGTAGCCCTGTGCCATTGCACAAGGAGTCCGTCTATGGGGATGCCGGCCATGACTACTGCCGGGTCGGGGTCGATCGGCTCGTAAGGCAGGCTGAAGAGCGACTTACCCGCCTGATAGATCGTGCTCGACGGCGACGATACGCCGATTTGGCCGGCGGAAGTCAGATCGAAATCGTCCCTCAGCACATCTCCGGCCAGGATCGTCTGAACCGTGTATGTCCTTGTTGTGAAACCGGACTTCGAACAAGTGACGGTGTAAGTCCCCGGTGGAAGGTCAATAAACCCATAGGTGCCCGTGCCGTCGGTTGTCGTGCTCC
>Ga0307380_10012210_pt1 | contig 10704 bp, 14 predicted proteins | sample UN3MG_FD_202239 | JGI IMG/M metagenome (GOLD analysis project Ga0307380, IMG submission 202239) | Soil microbial communities from Risofladan, Vaasa, Finland - UN-3 | ecosystem: Environmental > Terrestrial > Soil > Coastal area > Acid sulfate soil | place: Finland: Risofladan, Vaasa | collected... | reverse complement strand
TAGTTGTAATTAATTTATCAAAATCCTTTAATAATTTTGGTGTTTTTATCAATCCTTTTTTTCCAGCCCAGCTTCTTCTTGATTTCCAAATACCCTCTGGATACCTAATTACATTACTTTCTAACTCCTCAACATCCCCTTCTGGAGTTTGTTTTAATATTTCCTTTGAAGTCTCTGTAATAATTGCCATAAGAAGAGTATTTCTAACAACTCCTTTATACTGAGATTCACCTTTTCTAAAATCGGGAGAATGATAAACAAATCTGGACCAATCAAGATCTGGAGATAGCATAAAATCGACTTGAGCAATATCATTGGTTCCTGGAATAGGAGCACCAAAAGAAACTTGCTTAAAACCTACCATCTTTTTAGTCTCAAAACCTAATTCAAAAAGGATATCATTAATAAAGTCTAATAACTGATCTTGAATAAGCCCATTTTTTTTCATCAAAGCTTTTGCTGATATAACTATATCTAAATCTCCGTGAGTTTCCCCTTCTATTTTTTTACCATAAGATCCAATCACATCTATATCTTCTTCAGATATTCCCAATTCAGGAACAATAGTTTTCTTCACCCAATCATAAACTTCCTGAGCTTCTTCCCAATTAACCGGCCGGGAAGATGGAATTGCTCCTCCACTCTCATTTAATACTACCCATTCTCTAAATCCCTGAAATTTCATATTTAAAGTTCTGTTTTACATATATTTTTTTAATAGTTTTACAACATCTGTATGACCTCTTTCTAAAGCCCACTTTAAAGCTCTATTATTCTCAGCATGAACATTAGCTCCAGCTTTAAGTAATAATTTTACTATTTCTATATGACCAATATTTGAAGCTATTTGTAAAGCCCAATTATCATAAGCATGAACATCAACTCCTGCATTAAGAAGCCATTTAACAATTTCTATATGACCTTTTAATGAGGCCCATTGTAAAGCTTTATTATCATTTTCATAAAAATAATCATCTTCTTCCATCATCTGCTTTATCTTTTCTCCCATCCCTATACCCATAGCAGACTTAGGATCCTGTCCCCTCTCAAATCTCATACTTTCATATACGAACTTAGCTTTCACTTACATATATTTTTTTAGTAATTCTACAACTTCTGTATGATCATTATTTGAAGCCCATCGTAAAGCAAAATCATCATCAGCATGAACATCTGCTCCAGCATCAAGTAAGAGTTTTACTACTTCTATATGACCCCCATCTGAAGCCCAGGATAAAGCAAAATCATTATTAGCATGAACATCTGCTTCAGCATCAAGTAAGAGTTTTACTATTTCTGTATGACCATTATTTGAAGCCCATCGTAAAGCATCATCATCTCTAACATGAACATCTGCTCCAGCATCAAGTAAGAGTTTTACTATTTCTGTATGTCCATTATGTGAAGCCCATCGTAAAGCATTATTATCATTTTTATATTCCCAGTCATCTTCTTTCATCATCCTCTTCATCCTTTCTCTCAGACCTATTCCCATAGCAGATTTAGGATCTAATCCTCGTTCGAAATTTATGTATTCCCTAACTAATATCATCTTCCATTCTCATTTTTATTTGAAAATCCTGGTCAAGTATTTCCTCTTTAGATTTATCTCCCCATGGATGCCATTTTCTTTCACTTGATTTAATCTCTATAATCTCAAAATTTGTATAATCTTGAAACCATTTCTTATATCTTTTTTCATCCTTTTTCAAATCTTTCGACTTATGGGATTTTTTTAAAGAAAAATTAAGTAATTGCCAATGGGGATGTTTACCTGGAGCAATGAGATGACTACTACCTGTATAAGCTATTTGAACTTCTGGATGAGAAATTTTAAAATTTTCTACCCTTTTATTAGGATCCATATTTTGTTGAATGATACCTATATCCATAGATTTTTTTGGATTCTTGCCCCGTTCAAAATTTATAGACTCATTAAAACTCGATATTTTTATTTGAAACTGTAAAATCATTTGAATATGAGGATCCATTACTAATTTACCCATCGGTTTAAAATCCTCTCCTATCCTTCCTATTTTTTTAAAATTATAGACTTTATAAGTTATAGGACTCCACATGAAACTATAAAGAAAAGAATTTTGAATAGCATCATAATTACCTTCTCTATTCTTATAGACTTTTAATCTATTATCTGATTCCTTTACTGTCTTTGCTCTCATATTATAATCCTCTGTAAGTAGGCTCCTCTGATTCTAAATAAATTTCATCCCAAAATTCTCGAAAAAGTTCTGCTGTTATATGTCCCGGCCACATAGTTTTTATTTCTCCAGTATCTGGATCTTCTACCATTGCCACAATCCAATTATAAACATCATCATGAAATTGATAATAATCCCGACCTGAAAATTTTGGGTCATCTCTTAATTCAGGATATATGTTAGCAAATATACTATCAATTAAATGCTGTCCCTCTAACTCACGATGACTACCTATTCTCATAGATTTTTTAGGATCATCACCTCTCTCAAAATTTATATTTTCTCTTACTATTTTCATTCATATTTTTTTGACCAATAAAATCCCTTTGGAAATAAAGCTTTATATTCATCTTTAAATATAAAGTCATAAAGAGTTCCATCAGCATGTTCACCGACCTCTACCTTAGTTTTAAAATATTTTCTTATCCCAAGATCTTTTAAAATATAATTCCAAGGGTGAATTCTTTTTCTAAATACTGAATCAATTCTAAATTTTTCATTTGTCAAAGAAATCTCATTCAATCCATAATAATAAACATTAGGATCAAATATTTTTTCAATATTATTCATCAAAATATTCTTTACCCCAATATTTATTGCAGATTTAGGATCTTTTCCTCTCTCAAAATCCATATTTTCATTTACTGTCTTCGCTCTCATAATCCTTTTCTAAATCTATTTCTTTTCTTGTCGTAGCTTCTGGGTCTTCCTCATCCCCATGCCATGAATAAATACCTTTAGTAAATGTAACATCAAATGATTCTCTCAACTTTCTTTTATACTTTTTACCTTTTCCAGGACTTACGTATGCAATAGTCATATGAGGATGATATCCCTTATGAGTTTGAGTATTTGGAAACTTTAAAAATAAATCCCTATATTTTCTTAACTCTTTTGTTACTGGTAGATTATACTTTACTACATCATATTCATCTCCTTCAAAAATATCAATTTCATCAACCTGTAAAGTAATAGGTTTCATATTTTTCTTAATAACTTCTGCTATTACTTCTGGATCAATTTCATCTTCATGAATTCCATATAAAACTGTCATATGAGGTTGTTCCTCTAAACCATAAGAATCATCATATGGTTTTACATGAACATCATCTTTATCAATGCCCGCTAAATGAAACTCCTTCCAGTTATCAATTTTAGTATCCATCAATACACAACCATACTTAGCTTCCGGTTTTTCTTGCTCTTTTTCATTGAGCCAATTATCAAAAGATATAAATTTAATCATCATCTATTATATTTAATACCAATATACGTATATTTAATGTAAATATACATTTTAATTACTTCTTTTTTGAATCTATAAACGAAATTAATGATTCTGATATATATAAACTTTCATTTAAAGCTGCTTCCACTTTATTTATATCATCTATACTACCTCCAACTAATTTTGATTTAACAACTCCTTGAAATATTTGATAACTTGGTAAATTTGGATCTGTAGAAATAGCAATAAGCTTACCAAAATTAGGATAAGTCTCATTTACTGAATCCATAATATTATCCATATATTCTGTCATATCTTGGCCGATTAAACCATCCCCTATGTTTTCTTCAGCTGTTAAACCAATATGCTCCGAAATATTTTTAAGCATTAATTCATCTGAATCTCCTTGACTCCTTAGTATCTGAATCTTAAAAATATATTTATATACCGGATAATTTCCCCAATTTAAAAAAAGTTTATTATAATCTCTATTCTTCTCTAACTCTTCTTCATGTGCATCAATTTCATCATCAGTTGCTTCATCATAGTCAAAATCGTCATCTTCATTTTCATCTTCATCTAACCAATAAGTAATATTATAGCCTGCTTTAAAATACAGATCTTGAATTTCATCACGAGAAAGAGGTTCAGTTCTTCCAATAACTGACTCAGGACTTCCATGATAATTATCAGGTTGAAAAACAAAAAAATAAACTTTACTATACCCAATACCCATAGCTTCTTTGGGATCTTGATTCCTTATAAAATTTGCCATACAACTATTATTTTTAATTAAATATATATTATATATTCCCCAATTTTATGAAGAAAATAAAATCTCCATTATCCTTTTCTAAAAAAGAAATTAGATATAGTTATTGCACTTGTAATTTCTATGCTGGATGTAATAATGCATGTGAATATTGTTGCATGAAACGAATTTCTAATAATTTATGGAAAACTAGTCCTCGACTACTTTTTAGAAATGAAAATCAAGCATTTGAAAGCTTCAAAAAAAATATAGATCAAAATATTAATAATTTAAAAAAATATGGAATATTTTTCTCGCTTACAACAGATCCATTATTAGAAGACACAAAAGAACTAACTTATAAAGCCTGTAAATATTGTATTGAAAAAGATATACCATTTAAATTATTAACGAAATGTACAAAATGGAAAAATGATGATTTTATTAAGAATTTTCCAAAAGATAAAAAACATTTAGCTCATTTTGGATTCTCCCTGACAGGTAAAGATAAATTTGAAGTTGGAGCTCCAAAAAATAAAGAAAGAATAAAACTTTTAAAAGAATTATATAATCAAGGGTTTAAGACGTGGATTAGTGCAGAACCAATAATTGATATAAAATCTACAATTAAAGTATTGAAAAAATCCATTAATCATACTTATATGATAAGATTTGAATTATTAACTCCAGCAATATATAAATCTAATGGTCTATCTACAGAGTATAAATTAGAAGATCTGGTGAATATTTACAACTGGATTGCAAAATATAATAATATCTTAATATATCTCGGTGAATGGTTTATAAGAAAATCTGGTATTAACCGGGAGGATTTACCAGATAATTTTACGAAGACTGGTGATTTAATAATAGAATTAAAAAATGAAGGAATATATCAAGAAGTTTAAAAATCTAGGCATCTCTGTTTATGTAATTGATGTAAAAGCTGAAAAAGGCTCTAGAAAATTTCATGGAGGAAGAAAAAGAAATATAGAAGATCTAAATTTGGATGAATATAACTTCTTAGGAATAGATTTAAAAGATTCTGGATTACTTTGTCTGGATATAGAGGGTCATCTAAATTCAGTAAATAACTTTAGAAAATTTTTAAAAGATAATTTCATAGATGAAGAGAATTTACTATTAGAGAAAACCATGAATAATGGTTTACATGTATATTTTAGAAATATTCATGATATTCAAAATGAATCACTTTGGAATATCTATAATGGAATTCATTTTGATATTTTAACAAGAAGAGCATTTACAACACCATCATCATTTAAAGGTAAAAAATATGAATGGATTGGAGATAATTTTAACAATATGAAGAAAATAGATGATATTCCATCAACCCCAAATTGGATTCTGGATCTATCCAAAAATCAAAAAAAATATTATCCTTAATTCTCTATTAATCCCTATATTGTGATTTATCTTGTTTATTTTTTTCCATCCAATACTCTTCAAAAGCTATAAGAATATGCTCAGGATCTTCCAGTTCCTCTAATAATTCCTCCTCATCTGAATCAGAAAACATCCATCTTGCCCATTCTTCTATATCCTTTTTCTCTGGGACTGGTAACCGGGCAGAAGTCCAATAATAGGGAAGATCAAAAAGAAGATAAACCTCATTTATTATTCTTCTAATCATTCTATCTTTACCAATATCCAATGCATCATAAGGTTTTTGTCCTCTTTCGAAATTTACTGTTTTTGCTCTCATACTAATTCTGGTATTGTTTTAAGTAATGAAATCAAATTTGGATCGGGATGACAATCTTGTTTATCTTTTGGCTCTCTATAAGATACATGAGTCCAAACCCCTTTATCTCCATTTAATGCCTTTTGAGAGACATCCCACATATCACTGTTATATGTTAAAGGTATTCCATAATTCTTACTCCATAATAATAAAAGTTCCCCTACAGCTCTTAATTGTTTATATGAATATGCTTCATAATAGTTAAATCCTCTGAATCCATCTTCATAATAAGTTAATGGAACATCTACTATATTTCCATATACTGTATAATATTTTCCAGGTTTGGTCATTTTAAATCTTGGATTTCCTTTTACATCTATTCCAAATCTATGTTCTTTTCCATCTCCACGAATTAATCCCCCCCAACTATCAAGCTCTATTGCTATAGAATGTTTGTCCAGATAAGATTTCCCTGCTCCTAAATGATATCCCCAGTATTTTGAAGAAAATAATTGTTGAATAGTTCCATCTCTTTCTATAATTACGCATGTTGCAATATTAGATTTATATTTTTTCCAAGTTAATAGGTCCCCACGAATTGATTTTCCTGATACAGTATGGTGTAATGTAATCTGATTTTTAATAAAAACTTCTTTATAATAGCGATCCCAATCAGCCATAACAAGATCTTCATCTTTAAGATCAAGAGGTTTTAGATCAGACCATTTATTAGGGTCATAAATAATTGCTTCTTTAATATCTGTCATTGAATATATTTTATCTTATATATTCGCTTCAAGATATATAATAAAAAACAAAGTTCAATGAGGGCTAAGTTCGTATATGAAAATATGAGGTTTGAAAGAGGACAAGATCCTAAGAAATCTATGGGAATAGGAAGAAAATCATTAATTAAGAAGTGGTTTGATGACTTAGATGTAAGTCCTGACGATTATACTATAGATGATAAATTAAATATAAAAGTTGGAGGATATTTAGATTTAAGAAATACCCCAATAACTTCTCTTCCGGATAATTTAACTGTTAGAAGATTTTTAGATTTAGCAAACACCCCAATAACTTCTCTTCCTGATAACTTATCAGTTGGAGGATGGTTAGATTTAAGAAACTCTCAAATAACTTCTCTTCCTGACAACTTATCAGTTGGAAAATCTTTAGATTTAATAAACACTAAAATAACTTCTCTTCCTGATAACTTATCAGTTGGAGGAGAAATATATAAGGATTTTTAAATTGTAAATTAATGAAGAAAAGTTACATCACCAACAAGAATTTCAGATCTTCCATTAACATACGTAACCCATACCTTCCATACATACACATCCTGAATAGCTGGTAATTTACTATCAATATATCCATCCCATCCTTTATATAATTCTGTAGATTCATAAACTAATTCCCCCCAACGACTATAAATAAGAAGTTGATATTTTTCCACATTATTAAAATGCGGTCTAAAAACAGTATTATCAATACTTCCTTCTGTCCACCAACCTCCTGTAGGACCAGTACGATTCCATTTAAAAACATTAGGAAACATAATATATCCATCCCCTGCGGTAATTGTTACTAAATTATTTAAAATTATCGTATCTAAACAATTATCCTTACTCCATACATATAAAGTAATATCAAATTCTCCTTCTTTACCATAAATATAATAAGGAGACTCCTCTGTAGAAGTACTGCCATCTCCAAAATCCCATAAATATCTTGTTGCATATTGGGAAATATTAATAAACTTAAATACTTGATCAATATTTTTTGTTTCTTCAGGATAAACATTAAATAAAGCCTGGGGCTGTTCATAAACATTAATAGATTGTGAAAAATCATCTTCTCCTGATAATCCATATACTGTTAATTTTACCATGTAGGTTTTGCCCATATAAAACACGTGTGTCGGGTTCTCTTCTGTAGAGAATGTTCCATCATCAAAATCCCATATATAATCTTCTCCATATAAACTATAATTTCTAAAAATAACAGTTAAAGGCGGACATCCAGACGTATCGGGCTGAAAATTAGCAACTGGGGGAGGAGGGAAAATTACAATATCTTTTATAATACTATCTGAACAAAACTCATTATAAGTAATAAGTTTTATACCATACTTACCATAATCTGCATATGTATAACTCCCTGGTTCTTTTTGATGAGAAATAGAATTATCCCCAAAATCCCACTCATAAGACCAAAGGCCAGCATTAGATAGATTATTTAGTGAGACAATACTATTTGGATAATATTGTTGCAATGGGGTAACAAAAAAATTAGCAATAGGTTGAGGATAAACTGGTGTTATTTCAGTAACACTATCAATACATCCATTCTCTGATTCTATTACCAATTTTAGTTGATAGTTAATTTCAGTTGAGTCTGAATTAAAATATACATAACTCATCTCCCCATTATTAGTAGTTTGATCCCTTCCATCTCCAAAATCCCAATGATATAAAGAATATCCCTCAACTGCCTGAAAAAAAGATGTAACAGGGCTACAAACCCCATCTGTTTGAACTATTAATGTAATATTTGGATTTGGATAGACTAATACAGAAACTGAATCACTTAATAAGCTTTCACAAAAAGAACCTGTACTGGTCTCAATAATCTTTATTATTTTATATTTATTAAGTCCTATATAATTATTTACAATAACTTGATGAGTTCCAGAATTAAGAAAACTTATAGTATCAATAATACCTTTATTTTCCCAAACTAAATCAAATGAACTACCATTATAAAGTAATAATTCTATAATTGTTTGATTTCCATTAGGCCTTTCGCAAAATGAAATATTTGATGTATTTAATTCAGCAAATGGCAGATCAAATACACTCATCAAAATACTATCTATTGCAACACAGCCATAAGCATCGGGTTGAGTATTATAATATATCCAATAAAATCCTACACCTGCCACTTGAGGGGAAAATACCCCTTGGTTTATATCAGTAATACCTATCCCAGACCAAGTCCCATCCGGAATTGAAGAAATCAATTGAATAGGAGGGTCATTTATACACATAGGACTAGCAGAGTTAATAATTACTGGTATAGGGGATCTTACAGAAACTATAATAGAATCCCAACCATCACAGCCATTTCCATCAACATAGTCATATCTAATAGTATGATCTCCTGTACCAGAAATAGCAGGTGAAAATATTCCTGATCTAGCATTTATAATTCCTTCCCCACTCCAAATACCACCATCTGGAATAGCTGACATGAATATATTACCACCCGAAGTACATAAAGGAGGAGGGTCCTCAATTATAACATTAGGATAATCAACTATTAAAATTATAGCAGTATTTATAACAGGTTCAGTATCGCCATTTACTAAATCAACTGGAGGCCCAGGTATTAAAGGATCATCATATGGATTACAATAATTCCAATAACGCAATGTAATCTCAAAATATTGTCCAACCAACTTATCATTGGCCACATTCAGAATTTCACTTAATAATCCAGAACCCATAACTGGACCTGGCAAAGTAATTACATTATCATAAAATGGGAAAACTTGAGAATTTCCATTGATAGTGACTGGAACTCCAGTCATAGTAATATCTGTTCCATAAATCCATTGTATCCATCTAGTATCCATATTTGGAACATCTTCTTCCTGAGGGGGGACACAATTAAATATAGTTTCATCTATGAATATGACATTATCCCCATTGCCTACACAAATAGGCCAAATATTTGGAGCAATATAAACTTGTCCCCCATTATGATTATCATCATCCCAAACCGTTACAATTTGCTCCTGTTCTGAAGAAGTACACCGAACACTATTGACTATCAAAGTCGCAAGAGGTCTATAATTACAATTATCCTCTGCTATATAAGTATGAGAAAAAGTAGCTCTCCATTCTCTAACAACTGAATCTGGATTTGAATTAATGGCATCTAAGATATCAGTATCCCCATCATCCCATTCAATTAAAATTTGAACAGATTCACCCCCATCATTTACCCCTCGATATATAATCTCCCATATTACACTAACAGGAGAACATAATCTATCGGGAAGAATATCATTTGCTTTGGATATAATACTACAATCTTGAGAATAAATATTGAGTGAAATAATTACAAAAATTATTGATATTAAATATGATTTGATATTTTTCATTGGGAATAATTTTCTAATATTCTTTCACATTCTTGTCTCCAGGAGGGATTTCCGAAAAAATTTATAGTTTTAACTTTTGTATTTTTTTCAATTTCATAATTTTCTATCTCATCATCATCTAAATGAAATATGAAATCATGATTATCTTTAAAAAAGTACCATTTATCTATCATATTTGTAAAATGAACTCTCTCTTTAGAAATTCCTATTTCCTCAGCTACTTTCCATAAATCTCTATTGGTTAGGTCTACATTAGTACTTGTTTGAAAAAATTTTTTATATTTTTCATCATCTCCAAATCTGGAGGTCACAACCCATACTTCAAATCCTCTCTCGATAAGTTCTGTAGCATATTTTTTAACAGAATTTATTTCAATGACTCCATCAAAATCAAAAGAAATTTTCATAAATTAACGTGATTTAAGAATATTTTCCCATTTTTCATTAACTCTATATTCTCCATCTACTTTTTCCAAAATTCCTACTTTTAAAAATATTCCAGCTGTAGTTGCTGCTGTCTCTTTAACTTCATTAATACAATCTATTATATTATTTTCAGATAATATTGGAGTAGCATTCGTTTCTATCTTTTTATTAATTTTAGATTTAATAAGAGATTTTAATAACTTT
>Ga0307380_10012206_pt1 | contig 10706 bp, 8 predicted proteins | sample UN3MG_FD_202239 | JGI IMG/M metagenome (GOLD analysis project Ga0307380, IMG submission 202239) | Soil microbial communities from Risofladan, Vaasa, Finland - UN-3 | ecosystem: Environmental > Terrestrial > Soil > Coastal area > Acid sulfate soil | place: Finland: Risofladan, Vaasa | collected... | reverse complement strand
TCGGAGAGTTCCGTCAGGTTCTGCAAAAGTTGCTGAGTCTCGCGCCCGTATTCCAGGTTCAGTTCCTGGGTGAAGTGGACGAGCTTAACCGGATTGACCATCTCCTTCAGCCGCTGGCGGATTTCAACGGCGTCTTCGTCGCGAATGAGACCCATGCCTTTAGCTGCCTTATTTTTTCGGATCGGTCAACCGAGGCTTGCTTCTCGCCGGGCGACTTGAAGGGCGCCACGCTCTTTCGATGCCCCAGGTGGCGCGCCGATTCGGAAAATTGAAACCGGCTCTTGGCGCTTCGCCGGTCCTCCACTCCCCCGGATTTCACGAGTCCGAATTCGATTCGAACCCGTATTTCTTCATCTTGTACCGGAGCGCGTCGCGGGAGATATCGAGCAGTCGCGCGGCGTGAGTCTGGTTTCCGCCCGTTTGCTTCAGGGCCAACCCGACGAGCTCGCGCTCCACTTCCTCGAGGGAAGTCCCCGCCTTGGGCAAATCCAGCACCGGAATCATCCTGCCCGAGGGAAGCGGTTTCCAGGTGGCCGGAGAGACCTCAGCCGCGCCGGGCGTGCCGATCTCCGGTCCGTCGGCGGCCTGAACGGAAACCGGCACCGGAACCTCCTGGCCGGGAGCCTGGCCCGTCACCTGGATGGGGAGATAGGTGGGGCGGATATACTCCGCCTCCTCCAGAATCATGGCGCGCTCGACAGCGTTCTTAAGTTCGCGCACGTTGCCCGGCCAGTCGTAATGCACCAGAAAGTCACGGGTTTCCTGCGTGATGCCCTTGACGTTTCTCCGGAAGCGGAAGTTGTAGCGCTCGATGAAGAATTCCACCAGCGGCAGGATATCCTCTTTCCGCTGGCGCAGCGAGGGGATGAAGATGGGAATGATGCTCAGCCGGTAGAACAGGTCCTGGCGAAACGTGCCGTCGCGGACGCCCTGTTCCAGGTCGCGATTGGAGGCGGCGATGACGCGGATATCGACTCCGATATCCTTCACCCCGCCGATGCGCCGGATGGTCTGGTCCTCGAGGGCGCGCAGCAGTTTCGCCTGGAGGTAGGTGGAAAGCTCACCGATCTCGTCGAGGAACAGGCTGCCGCCGTCGGCGACCTCGAAAAGCCCCTTCTTCTGCGCTTTGGCGTCGGTGAACGCGCCGCGCTCGTGGCCGAAGAGCTCGGCCTCCATCAAGGTCTCAGGGATGGCCGAGCAGTTGATGGCCACCAGCGGCTTGTTGGCTCGGACGCTCTCATAGTGGATGGCCTTGGCGATCAGGTCCTTGCCGGTGCCGCTCTCCCCCTGAATCAGAACGGTGGAGGCCTCGCTGGCCGCCACCTTGCGCACGAAGCTCATCAGCTCCTGAATGCGCTGCGACTTGCCAATGACCTCGTGATAGCCGGAGCGCCGTTTGACTTCCGCGCGCAGGCTGTCGCGCTCCGAGCGAAGCTGGGAGCGGTCGATGGCGTTCTCGATAGTCACCTGAAGCTCGTCGAAGTCCAGCGGCTTCTTAACGAAGTCGAGGGCGCCCAATTTGATGGCCGTCTTGATGTCGTCGAGCTGCGGGTCGCCGGTAATCACGATAACCGGGACGGAAACGTTGTTCTGCTTGATCTCCCGCAGCACCTCGATGCCGCTCAGGTCCGGCAGGCGCACGTCAAGGAGAATCAGGTCGGGGAGCTCGGCGCGGATCTGCGCCAGGCCGCCCGTCCCGCTCTCCGCTTCCAGCGCCGCGTAGCCCCACTCTTCGAGCTGCCGGCGCACCGACCAGCGGATCAGCTTCTCGTCGTCAATGATCAGAACTTTCTCGTTGGACATAGACTTCTTTCAGCTCTTCGACGGCTTCCCGGAATGGAAAGCGAATGGTGAACTGACTACCATGGCCGATTTCGCTCTTTGCCGTCAAGGTGCCACCGTGCTGGCTGATGATTCGCCGGCACAGAGACAGCCCCAGGCCCGTTCCGCTGCGCTTGGTGGTGTAGAACGGCCGGAAGATGCGCTCCAGGTGCTCGGGAGGGATGCCCGACCCCGTGTCGCTCACTGAAATCTCCAGATGCCCCGCCCGCTTTCCCTCCTCCCGGTCAATCACTCTCGCCGCGACGGTGATTCGGCCTTCGTCTTCGATGGCCTGGATGCTGTTCAGGATAAGGTTGAGGAGGACCTGATGGAGCTGTTCGGCGTCGGCGCGGAAATGGGGCAGCGAGGGCGTGATCTCGACCGAGAAGTTTACCTTCTTGGAACCGAGCTGCTGCCGCGCCAGTTGCAGCGTCTGGGCGGCGATTTCCCGCAGGTCGGTGGGACCGAAGTGCGAGGGCTTGGGGCGAGCGTACACCAACAGGTCGTTCAGTGTCTTCTCGATCCGGTGGACCTCGTGTCGCAGGTCTTCGAGGACTTCCCGGTCCGGATGATCGGGTGGAAAACCCTTGGTGATAATCTCGATGGCGCCCGCGATTCCCGCCAAGGGATTGCGAATCTCGTGAGCGAGGCCCGCCGCAAGTTCGCCGATCGTCGCCAAGTGCTCGGCCTGGACCATCTCCGAGTCATGAAGTCGCTGGCAGTGTTCGCAGAATTCCGTCCAGCGCTCGGTCAGCGTCCGGATTTCCTTTTCCAGAGCTTCCACGCTGGTTGCAGCGCTCATGCCTGAGGTGAGTCGAGCGTATGCCGGAGCAATCTTGGCGATGACGCTGCGCAGGTCACGAAGCAGCGCCCAGGATCGGCGCTCCTGATAGATCAGCATGCCGGTCGCCGCGGAAAGCGCCGCCAGAAGCGCCATCACCAGCCCATGCCGCGGCGTCAACCCCTGATGGTAGGACTCGAGCAGGGTGAAAACCAGAATTCCCGCCAGAGAAGCAATTAGGACCACCAAGTTCTGTCCGAAGGTGGGTGGGAACCGGAAAAGGCGTTTTGGTAGGTTCCAGTCCAATGGTAAGATGAATTCCTTTATCAGGATTTCTGACGTTTAATTTTACCATACGGTACAGGGTGTGGCCAGGAAGCCCGAGACATTTTTCGAAGAAATGAAGCGATACGTTGGCTTTACGGAGGAGGACGCCCTTCTCCTTGGGGCCGCCGGCCCGCTCCTCGAACCCCACCTCCCTGCCATGGCGGACCGATTCTACGAGCAGACTGCGCGTCATCCGGAATCGGCAAAGGTCTTCGGGGGAGGAGGGCAACAAATTGCCCGGCTCAAGGAAACTCTCATGACCTGGGCCCGGGGACTTATGGCCGGCCAGTATGACGAGAACTACGCCGCGGGCCGGTACCGGATCGGGGCGCAGCACGTCGCCGTGGGCCTGCCTCAACGCTACATGATCAGCTCCATGGCCGTTGTTCGCGCCAGCCTTCAGGAGGGCCTGGCCCGCGAATTGCGGTCAGAGCCCGAACGCCTGGCGTCAACCAAAAGGGCTCTGGACAAGATCCTCAACCTCGACCTCAACTTGATGTGCGAGTCCTATTTCCAGGAGAGCGTCCGCACCCTCAGCGATTTGAACCGCAAGCTCGAACAGGTCAACCTGGAGCTGGCCGAAATGAGCCGCGTGAAGACGGAATTCCTGGCCAGCACTTCGCACGAGTTGCGGACCCCGCTCAATTCCATACTGGGTTTCACGCGGCTTATCCTGGACGGACTGTGCGCCAACCTCGAGGAGGAACGCGAGCTCCAGCGGGACATCCTGCGGAGCGCCGAGCATCAGCTTTCCATCGTCAACGACATCCTCGATATCGGCAAGATTGAGGCCGGGAAATTGCGCCTGAACCCCGAGCCGGTGGAACTGAAAGGCGTTTTCGCGGACGTCAAGGCGGTGCTGGGAAACCAGGTGGAAGCCAAGAAGCTCACCCTCATCGATGAAATGGCGGGCGAGGAACTGCCTCGCGTCGTCGGGGACCGCGTGCGCGTCAAGCAGATTCTCATCAACCTGATGAGCAACGCCATCAAGTTCACCGAGAGCGGGTGGATCACCGTGCGGGCGAGAGCCTACCCGGAACGCGGCTTTGTCGAAGTGGAAGTCCAGGACACCGGAACCGGCATTCCTCCGGAGAAACAAGGCTCGCTCTTCGAGAAGTTCCGGCAGGTGGACAGCTCGTTCACCCGCCAGCACGGCGGCAGCGGACTGGGTCTGGCAATCACGCGCCGGCTGGTGGAGATGATGGGGGGGAGAATCAGGCTCTGGAGCGCCGGCAGCGGCTGCGGAACCACCGTGACCTTCTCGTTGCCTGTGAGCCGTGAGGTGGACGACCCGGTGCACGTAGTGGGCAAGGATAGCCTCGCGGCCTCCGGGGATGACAGTGGGGTTCGGATCCTGGTCGTGGATAACGACCCGCAGTTTCGCGTATATCTCAAATCGCTTCTTACCAAGCACGGCTATTACGTGCTGGGCGCGGCCACCGCGGACGATGCTGTCGATGCCACGCGCCGCTTCCGCCCCCAGTTCCTGATCTTGGATCTCGCGCTTCCCCAACGGCCGGGGGCGGAGTTGAACGACGGCAAGGACGTGATCGCCCGGTTACAAACCGGCGCGCTGACTCGGGAGCTCTACTGTTTTGTGGTTACGGGATATGACCCCGGCGAGGTCCGTGAAAAGCTGGCGCCTTTGCAGGTGACGCCGGAGATCTGGCAGAAGCCCATCGACGGGGAAAAATTTGTGGAAAGACTGGAGGAAATCCGTTCGCGGTCGGGGGTGGCGCCACCCTTGCGCCCGGTGAAGCCCTGACGGAACGTTCCGCTGCAAAGGAAATGGCCCACATCCTGGTGGTCGAAGACGATAGGCTGGTAGCCAAGTTTTACCGGCTGGCCCTGGAGCGCGCCGGTGGCTATCAGGTGACCTGCTCGGAGAATGTCGAGGAAATCCTTCGCCTTGTCTCCAGCCGCGTGGTCGATGCGCTGATTCTGGATGTCTCCCTGCGTGACTGCCGTTACGATGGCCGCACGATCGATGGGCTGGACCTGGCGCGCCTGATTCGCGGAAGACCGGACGGGCAAGAACTGCCTATATTGCTGGCCACCGCGCACGCCATGCAGGGAGACCGCGAGCGCCTGCTCGCCGCTTCCGGCGCGGATGGGTACGTGGAAAAACCCATCTACGACCCTCAGGTCCTCATCGCAAAACTGAAAGAGATCATGACTTAAGGGCTATTCTGCGGCAAGCCGGGATAGGTCGCGAATCGTCCCCGCCAGGAAAACGAAGGTCACGGCGCTCCCCGAGGACCGTAGCCTCCGGGGCGCAGGCTGCCGTGCCCCGACGGTCTTGGAGCCCAGCGTTTGCTGCTACACGTATGCGTGCAGGCCCGGCAACAGGTAAGTGACGCCGAAGAAGGTGAACATGACGATGGCGAAGCCGATGATCGCCATGGCCGCGGCACGCCGACCCCGCCACCCACGGGTGAGACGCATGTGGAGGTACCCGGCGTAGGTCAACCAGGTAATGAGCGCCCAGTCTTCCTTGGGATCCCAACTCCAGTAGGACCCCCAGGTGCGGTTTGCCCAGTAGGCGCCGGAGATAATCATCAGCGTCAGAAGTGGGAAGGAAAGGGCCACGGTCTTGTAAATCAGATTGTCCAGCGTGTCGCGGTGCGGCAAGTGCTCGACGATAGTGTCGTGTTTCCAGTTGAGAACAAGCCACGCGAATGAAACGAACAGAGCCGTGACCAGCCCCGCCAGCAGGAACGGGCTGGAGGCGAAATGGACGTCAAAGCTCTGTCCGAAGCGGGCGACAAAGTAGGGACCGGATTTGACTTTTAGGACGAGCAGAAAAAGCGCTACAACCTGGACGGCGACCATCGTCAGGAAAAGCCGGCGCGCCCACAGGCCCCATTCGCTCCCCCGGCTCGACGAAAACGTCTCGAGGAGGCTGAGGGCCAGGGCGGTGGCGGCCAGCGCCGCCGCGGCCACAAACGGCCAACCCAACCCGGAGAGAGGCACCATCAGGGCCTCCTTGGGAGCCAGTAGAATTTTCTCCCCGGTCGTCGCGTCCCATGCAGGGAGGGTCAGATTGAACCCACCGTCAACCGAGGTGATTATGATCGCTCCGTAGATTCCCAGAACCAGCCCTGCGGTCCAATTCAGGAAAGTCCGCGCGCTCGTTCCGTCCTTGATGAAGTAGAGCACGCCCGCCGCGAAGGAGAGTGTGAACCCGGCGTAACTGAGCACCGCCAGGGTAACGTGGATTTGCAGCCAGGTGCTCTGTAAGGCGGGGACCAGCGGCCGGATCCCCCCCGGAAGGACCTGCATCAGGATCAGTGAGAGGGCGGCAACGGGAAGCGTGACCGCTCCCAGAACCTTCAATCCCAGCTTCCACTCGGAGAAGATCTGGAACGCCACCACGCCCCAGGAAAACATCAGCACCATCTCATAAATATTGGAAAACGGCGCATGACCGGAACTGGCCCAGCGGACCACGATGCCCGTCGTGTGGGTCAGAAAAGCGCCGCGCGCCAGGGCGGCCGCCCCGGCAATCAAAGAGGCTTGGCGGACCGGGATGGAGGCGATATACAGGGCTGAGGCCCCCAGGTATCCGATCAAGGCGATATACAGGAACTTCTCGCCCGTCATCCATCCCTCGGCACCCACCAGGCGCGGCACGGAGATCGCCAGCACGGCAGCGACCGCGACACCGACTACCAGCAGCAGCCAGGTCCCCACGGTGGTGGGCTGGCGCTCGTCAACGTGTGTGGAAATAGCTTTGGCCATAGCAGACTCCCTTGTTCCTCTCCCCTAGGCCGAAAGGCGCTCGAACTCCGCGACCGAGGGTTCCATTGAACCCAGCGATTCTTCGACCTGATCGGCCAGTTTATTGAATCGAACTTCAAAGCTCTCCCGATACTTGCTGGGCTGCCCGCCCAGGAGCAGCACGGGCCGGCCCTGAGCGTCCTTCCCCACGACCCCCCAAATACGAATGTGGACCATGTAGAGGGCCAGGACGAGCCCGCAGCTTAAGAGCAAGCATCCACCCCAGATCAATCCGTTCCCGGGTTGCTTCGCCACTTGAAGCCCTGTGAAGTAACCCATTTCGACGTCACGGAGCTGGAAATTGATTCCCGAATCGTTGGGTGGATTCATCTGGGGGAATTTGGGGAAGAACCAAACCGCAGACTCTTTCCCGTCCGGCTGCGTCAAGTGGAGCTGCACCGCCGGATTGTTGGGCTCGTCGGACCGAGTCGCCAACTGATTTCCCTCGAGGACAAAGTCAGGAACAAATCCGGCCAGTTCCACCAATGTGCCGGACTCACCCAGCGGGACCTTCTCACCGGGGTGAAGCGTGATCGTCTCCGAGGGGCGATCCTGGCCGGGCCAGCTCGCGTCGATCTTCAATTTCGAGGGTTTTCCACTCGACCCATAGTTCGCCTGAAAGAAACGGATTCCTTTATAAGTGAGGGGCTCGTTGACGAAGATCCTCTTGGTGAGGACCTCGCGCCCGTTCTCCTCAACCGCCAATTGCGACCAGTACTGCCGCGGCGAGCCGTCAGGGTACTTCTCCATCCCCGCCCCGTCACAGCGCAGAGTGAATGGCAGACGCTGCGGCGCCGCGTCCGCCGAAAGCGGCTCCAACTGCCGGCTTCGCATACCCGGCCCCAGGCTGATGAAGCCCCGGTAGCCCCACACGGCGTCGACAATGGCCCCGGCAAAAATAATAAGCAGGCTCAGGTGGACCACATAAGGAGCCAGCCGCGCTACCCGGTGCTTTTCGACGTAAAGCGTCCCCTTCCCCAGCGATTCGCGGCGTGCCCGAAAGCCCTGTCTTTGGAATTCCCGCGCCGCCGCGGGGAGGGCTTCTTGTGCTTTCTGACTGCGCAGAGGGATTTCCCGAACTATGGGAAGGTTGCGCACGAACCACTCGTCGGCCAGCACGTGAGGGCGTGAGAAGTATCGCCAAGCCTGAGGAAAGCGCTCCAGAGATGCCAGCGCGATGGTGGCCCCAAGGAGGCCCAACAGGAGGATGAACCACCAGGCGTGGAACACGTCAAAGAAGCCGAAAAAGTCGAGAAGCCGGATCGTCTGCGGGGCATAAATCTGCTCGATCTGTCCTTCGCGCGCCATGGGTCGTTGAAGGATTACGGTCCCCAGAATCACCGCAACACCCAGCAGCCCAAGAAGCGTCAGCCCGCACTTTAGAGAACTGAAGAATTGCAGAAATTTGTCGAATGACGATTGCCGATTGACCATTAACTCCGCTCCTGCTTCTCCCGGCCACCCTGAGGGTCGGCCGTGCCCAGACCATTGGTTTCGCATCTGGAATGCCAGGTCGGCAAATATGTCCGTTCCTCGTAACCTATTGAAAATAAATTGGAAAAGTCACAGCCAGCGGAATTCTCGGCCAATAGGCAGCCATGGCGGGCCGGAAGAATGGGGCAAAAGGCGCATGGTTATGCGCGCTGAAACTCAACCTATCCTCCATCAAGAGTCGAACCGGACACGCTTACCCTCTTCTTATCAACAGAATCCGGTTTTGGCCGCTGGGAACTCAAAATGCAGACAAAAGGGCGGCTAGTTTGGTTCAACGAAAGAGGAGGCCAAAAATGAAATCCTATGCTCCATCGCGGGGGCCGGCGGAAGCCCGGGAGCTTGCTTCCCATCACAAAATCGTAACCCCCATCAAAGGAGAGACCCCGGTGGAAATGCAGCCGACGTTTACACTGACCTTCGCCCTCGGCACTCCCATGCGTGAGATCAACGATACGGTTATTCGCACCGTGTTGCAGTACACGCGGAGCAATCGTCTGCGGGCCGCTCAATTGCTTCAAATCAATCCGCGGACTATCCGGCGTCGCTTGGGCAAGAAGGAAGGCTCGAGCTCCGCGTCCATCGCGGCCTAATCGATCGCATTGACCCAGGGCGCCTTCGCTCTTCAGCGAGCGCTGGGCCGTCCGTCGCCCTTTTTGTCCCGCCGACAATCATTTCCATTTGTTCCCGGCCCTGTGAGGTGGAAATGTATGTGGGGCATGGGAACCAGCCGGAATGGTGCCCGACGTGCTTTAATGACCGGTGTCGCTTTTCCTGGACGCGCGAGGTTTTTCCCAGGCAGGCGACTCCGAACGCCGATGACTTGCCGGGAAGGATTCACCCGGAAGCGATGGATGTCATGCCAGGAGAAACCCCAACTCGAATCCTATTGGTCGACGACGACCCTTATTTCCTACGGGTGTTGAGCCGGATCCTAACTGACGAGAAGTTCCATGTAACAACGGCCTCGAAGGCTGCCGAAGCCGAGCAGACCCTGCGCGAGAGCTCCTTCGATGTGATTATCAGCGATCTCAGACTGCCGGACGGTGACGGGGTGAGCATTCTGGAAAGCCTCCGCCGTGCCGGCAGCTCGGTCCCGGTGGTCATCCTCACGGCTTACGGCGAGGTGGACAGCTATCTCGCCGCCATGAATGCCGGGGCGGTGGAGTACCTGAACAAGCCCGTCAAATCGGAAGAGTTGCTCGGCGTGGTCCGAAACTGCCTGCGGTCGCGCACCACGGCACAGAAGGCCCGGCGGTAGGACTCTGCGGGGGCGGCTGGGGAACGAAGTCGGCAAGAAAACCCATCCTACCGGAAACCCAACCCTCAATTCCTGAGTTCCACAATTGTCGCTCCCCCGCCGCCTTCTTGAGGTGGGGCGGGATAGAACTTCTCAACGTGCGGATGTGAAGCGAACATCTCGCGGAGCGTCCGCTTCAGAATGCCTTTGCCGTGGCCGTGCACGATCCGCAGCCGGAAGCGTCCCGCCATGAAAGCCTCGTCCAGAAACTTGTCCACGCGCTCGCGAGCCTCCTCCGCCGAGTTTCCGATGACGTTGATTTCCGCCGGCGCCTCAGCAGGGGCTTTGCCGGGCCGCACTTCAGCGGCAGGTGCCTCAAAGCGGGCGGCCGGGGCCGGGAGAAGGACCTGGACCTCCTCTTTCCGCGCCCGCATGCGCAACCGCCCCACCTCCACTTCAAGCTGATCCCCGCCCACCAGAGCGATGACGGTGCCCGGGGTTGAGAAGCCCCTCACCCGCACCCGGTCCCCCGCCGCGGGCGTGGCACCCTGCGCCACCTCGTCTTCCTTCGGCGGAGCCCCGATGGTTTCCAGCACCTGCGCGTTCCACTCTTCGCGAGTATCCTCCTCCAGCGCCCGGGCTTTCCGCTCGAGTTTCTTCCTCGCCTTGGTCGCCTCCGTCTGGGCAATGAGTCCTTTCAGCGTCTCTTCCCACCGCTGGGCGTGCTGGCGGAGAGTCTCGTCGAGCCGGGCGTCCAATTCGCGCAACTTGGCCCGGCGATCCCGTTCGAATTCCTTCTCCAAAGCCTGTCGCCGCGCGTCCAGTTCCCTGCCCCGCTCGTCGAGCCGCGCGAGCTCGCGCTCCAACTCCGCCCGCTGCTCGTGAAGCCTCCCCACCAGCGTTGCCGCCTCCGCGTCCGCGGGATGAAGCAGGGCACGCCCCTTATTGACAATCGAGGGCGCAAGACCCAGACGCGCGGCGATATCCAGGGCGCTGGATTTTCCCGGCAAGCCGATTAATAGCCGGTAAGTGGGCTGAAGGGTGGCCTCGTCGAACTCCATGGCGGCGTTCACGGCCGCGGAGGTTTCGGCAGCATAGGCCTTCAAGCGCGAATGATGCGTGGTCACGAAAGTCATTGCCGCCCGTTCGCGAAAGTGCTCGAGAATCGCCACGGCCAGCGCCGCGCCTTCGCTGGGCTCGGTGCTCGCGCCGAGCTCATCCAGCAGAACAAGGTCCTCGCCTCCTGCCACCTCCGCCATGTTCTGG
>Ga0307380_10012205_pt1 | contig 10706 bp, 7 predicted proteins | sample UN3MG_FD_202239 | JGI IMG/M metagenome (GOLD analysis project Ga0307380, IMG submission 202239) | Soil microbial communities from Risofladan, Vaasa, Finland - UN-3 | ecosystem: Environmental > Terrestrial > Soil > Coastal area > Acid sulfate soil | place: Finland: Risofladan, Vaasa | collected... | reverse complement strand
TATTTTTGTCTATTTTTCCGACCCGCCAGAAGAGCCAAGAGTTATATCAGCCAAGAAGGGAAAGCTTAACTTCTATCCAGAAATGAAAAGAGCTGTCCTTGAACTTTTCGATGGAACTCTCCATTCTTACCCTCTTTCCGATCCAGATAAATATGGAGTGACATCTTTCGAGAAAATTGAAGAAGAAATCAACGTGGAGAACCTTTTCACTTCCTTCTCCGAGAAAAAGCGGGTGAGAGAGAAGGATATCGGAGAGTTATTCAAAGATATAAAAACCATCAAACAGGATTTAGCCAAGCTTAGGATAGAGGAGGGAGGAACAACTGAAAAAGAGTATGATTCCTCACGAAGATGGAAGGACTATATTTCTTATTGGATTGAGATTCATAAGAAATTCGCCCTTCCTTTTGTTTGTTTAATTTTCGGAATTTTAGGTCTTCCTCTAGGTGCTTCAACACGCAAAGGAGGGAGGACCAGTGGCTTCACGATAAGTTTGGGAATAATTTTAGTTTATTATGTCCTGATCACAACAGGAGAAGAGATGGCTATAAATGGGAAACTCTCTCCTTTGCTTGGAATATGGGGGCCAAACATTCTGCTGCTCCTTATTGGCTTTTATCTATTCCTCAAGTCGCTAAAAGAATCTAAACTCTTTGCTGGATTATTCCGCTTTTTCAGGAGAAGAAAGGGAGAGGAGTCTTTTCCAAAAAAAAGGATATTTTCCCGAGACTGGCCTCGTCTTCCCCTTCGCTTTCCTAATATCTTGGATCGCTACACCCTTAGAAAATACTTGGCTATTTTCTTGTTTGTCTTTTTTAGTCTGCTGTTAATCTTTGTAATTGTTACTTTTATTGACCGGATAGATAATATCCATAAGCATAATAAATCCCTCATGCTCCTCTTTGAATATATTCGTTACAGAATCCCAGAGTTTATTCATTATATTCTTCCTGTTGCAGCTTTAGCCACAACCCTTTTATCTTTGGGGCTTTTAACTAAATTCAATGAAATCACGGCCATGAAAGCTTGCGGCATAAGCCTTTATCGCATTACTCTCCCTGTCGTTCTTATGGCAGTTTTAGTGAGTTTTCTTTCATTTTATCTTCAGGAAAATATTCTCCCTAATTCCAACAAGAAAGTGGAAGAGATTTGGGACAAGATCAATGATGCTCCTCCAAGGAGTTACAGCTACTTGGATCGCCGCTGGGTTTTGAGTAAAGAGAAAAACAGAATTTACCATTACAACTACTTTGATCGAGAAAAATCTGTCTTCAGTCAGCTCTCGATTTATGATTTCGATCCCTTAACATGGTCTTTTCAAAGAAGGACTTATTCTGAGAGAGGTTATTTAAGTGAGGGGCATCTTTCTTTGGTAAATTGCTGGTATAGAGACTTTGTCCATGGCAGGCCCACAAAGTTCGAAAAAAGTGAGAAAATGGATTTATCGGTAGTAGAAGATAGGAGCTATTTCTTGAAGGAACGGAAAGTGCCAGAACAGATGAGTTATAGAGAACTCGGGCAGTATATAGAAGAGCTCGAAGAGCGGGATTTTGATACGGTGAGATTTAAGGTTGATTTGAACTATAAGGTATCTTTTCCTCTTGCCAGTTTGATCATGACTCTCCTCGGGATTCCTTTTGCTTTTTCTATGGGAAAGAGAGGAACTCTCGTTGGCATAGGCTTGAGCCTTGTTATTGCAATGATCTATTGGGGTGGGATAGGAATTTTCAAGAGCCTAGGTTATCTTAATTATATGAATGCTTTTTTGGCTGCCTGGGGACCTAACCTGATTTTCGCCTTAATTGGACTCTATCTCCTTTTTACCTTAAGAACATAAGTCGATAATGGGATCTGACCCCCGGGGATCCCCAGGGATGAATTTACATTTTGTATTTGCCGAAGTTTTCGGGTTTTAATCCCTCCAACCACTTCTTGAGTTTTTCTGAGTCTTCCAGATTATCGTCGAATTTTAGGCTGTGAGCTTTTTTCACAACTTCATTTTCCACAAATATGGGTGCCTCTACCCGGAGGGCTAAAGCAATGGCATCAGAAGGGCGGGAATCAATAGTCATAGTCTTATCTTTATTGCGGCAATGGATCTGGGCAAAAAAAGTATTGTCCCTGACATCGTTGACTACGATCTTTTCGATGGAAATATTGAGTTTATCCAGAAAGCTTTTTAGAAGATCGTGGGTCATAGGCCGAGGCGTGGGTATGTTTTCTATTTTTAGGGCAATGGCGTTAGCTTCAAATACTCCGATCCAGATCGGAAGCATACGTTCGCTATTGAGGTCTTCAAGCACAACAATATGCATTTTAGATATGGGGTCAACAACGAGCCCTTTTATCTTCATTTCAATTTCCATCGTTCATTCCTCGCTTATCGTGTAATATAAGGCTTAATGGGGGTGTTGTCAAGAAAACCGGAAATAGAGCGAAGTTATTTTTCAATCATTTTTTCTAATTGAAGATAGTTTACGGCAGACCCTGGGACATCCTTAACAGCAAGAGAGATGATATAATGACCTGGATCAACGTACATTTCGGCGGAGTATGGGTAACTTCTTTTAACGGCAATCTCATAGTCTTCAGCAGGTATGTTTATTTCTTGAGTCAATTCATGACAAGCAGATATACGACTTTCTGAATCCATCAGGGCAATGTATACCTTAATTTGTCCGATATAATCGTTTTCTCTAGGTAATAATGTCAAGTTTCTTATGGGTATGAGGACCTTTAAAGTCAGACGGAGTTTATCCGAGGCTGGTATTGCTTCAACAGGCATGATCTGGACTATGACGTTCATAGGATTGTATTGGCGCTGGAGGAACGGCCGCGACATAATACTCTCTTTGACTTTCTCCTCTTGTGAGATCCTTAGATATCCCTGCCGAACACGAACATCATATTTTTCTTCCAGTCCGACTAATTTAACCTTTATAGAATGGTATTTATTATCCTCTCGATGAGGAGATACATATCCAAGGGAATAGTAAAACTGAAGGTCATCCTGGATTCTCTCCAGGCCTGACTCGATATCATTAGTATTCAGGATGGCAAGACCCCCTGTCTCACGGGCCATGAGTTTAAGAGCCTCATTCTTTACTCTTGATCCGGACTTAACCTTGCCAGAGCCTTTCTTTTAAGGTCGCTTTATCCATCCCCAAATACTCTTATTAAACAATCACGGATATGGAAATGCTTCTAAATCTGTCTTGAGAAAAGAGATGTTTTTTTGTGTGGGGCTTGACTTAATGAAATTTTTAGAGATATAAGTTAAAAAAGCCCAGAAATTATGATTCACAAGGAACCTAAAAGAAGGAAACTAATCTTTAAACTGAAATTAAACAAACTCATTTGAAGGAGGTGTATTATGAAAAAATTAATTTTAGTCATTACTCTTGTTACTTCAATCGCTACTATATGCCTCGGAGAAAAAATCATCGAGAAAGATTTAAACAGACCGATCCATACTTACTCGATTGTGGCTCGAGACCCAGATTCCGGACAACTAGGGGTGGCAGTTCAGTCGCATTGGTTTTCTGTAGGACCCCTTGTTCCCTGGATCGAGGCTGGGGTTGGAGCAGTCGCCACTCAATCCTTCGTCGAAGCTTCATATGGTCCTCTCGGATTGGATTTAATGAGAGCTGGTAAGAGTGCTCCTCAGGCTTTAAAAGCTCTCCTTGAGATAGATCCGAAAAGAGATGTGAGACAGGTAGCAATGATAGATAGCCAAGGAAGGGTAGCCGCCCACACTGGGAAATCATGCATCATTGAAGCAGGCCATTATACAGGCGACCAATTTTCGGTTCAAGCTAATCTCATGCTTAAAAATACAGTCTGGACGGCAATGGCTGAAGCTTATCAATCCGCAAAAGGAGATCTTATCGAGCGTTTAATGGCTGCCTTAGAAGCGGCCGAAAAAGAGGGAGGCGACATTCGAGGGCGTCAGTCTGTGGCAATTATTGTTGTTAGTGGACAACCTACTGGTCAATCCTGGCGAGATCGGATTATTGATCTTCGTGTTGAAGATCATCCTGACCCAATAGTAGAGTTAAAGCGATTAGTAAAAGTTCATAGGGCTTATGAGCACATGAATAAGGGTGATGAATATTTAGCTCAGGAAGATGTCGAGGCAGCTTTAAAGGAGTACAGCGCAGCGGAACAACTAACTCCAGACAATGTGGAGATGGTCTTTTGGCACGCTGTTACCCTGGCCAGTTTAGACCGAGTAGAGGAGTCTTTGCCCTTATTTAAGAAGGTGTTTAAAGCTGATTATAACTGGGCCATACTTTTGCCTCGCCTCCCTAAATCTGGCTTATTACCAGATAAACCAGAGCTTGTTAAGAAGATTTTGTCTGTTGCTCCAAAGAAAAAAATGGATAGCTGACAAATTAGGTTGGAAATTAACTTAGGTCTCACTTTTTACACTTATAAAGCCTAGAGTAAATTATATTTATTCCCTTGTTCCTACTCTGTCAACTTTGTATCTTAAACTTTTACTGCTTTGCTGAAGGATCAACGGGCAACGGATTCACTCTTTGTGATTTTTTTTATATTTTCTGCAAGGCCAGCAAGAACCAGAACATCTTTTTTCCTGATGATTTCATCCGCAGAGGGAAGAGTAATCGTCTGAGGTGGGAACTTCCTTTTGATAAGCAGAACATCGGTTCGGTAGAGAGCCTTCAGGTTGAGTTCTTTCAAGCTTTTATCCCAGAAGGAATAAGGAGCATCTATCTCCATTATTCTGTATCCTTTTCCTATATCGATCGTTTTGGTCTCATGGGTAAACTTTAGCTTCTGGACCAGTCCAGAGGCAGCCTCTCTCTTGGCAATCTCATGGTTATAAGCTTCGATGACATCCTTTCTTTTCACAACTCCGATAAGTTGCTTATCTTTCAGCACGGCGATTTCAGCCACATCTTCCCGGCCGAAAATTTCCATGGCTTGCTCAAGATTGTCGGCAAAGTCAAGCTGAATACCGGGAACAGCCAAGTCTTGGCCAATGATGAAAGGTCCAAGCTCCTCTTTCTTTGGAACGAGTTTTTTCAGTTGATTCAGGGCGAAGCAGCCCACGTAATTGTTGTCAGAGTCTGCAATCTGGAAGGTATGATATTTGCCGCCAATAGCCTGATCTATAATTTTCTCGACGTGGTCTGTATTCATGAAGACATGATAGTCTTGACTGATAAAGTCTTTCAGGGCAAGAGACCTTAAGATATTCACTTCTTTCCCTTCTTTGAAGAGGATGCCTCTGCGCTTGAGCTTCATAGTGTAGATTGATTCTTTATGGATGCCCACAGTCAAGAAAGAGGCGATGATAGAAGAGAGCATCAGGGGGAGGATGATCTTATAGTCATTGGTTAATTCAAAGATTATGATTATAGCAGTCATAGGAGCATGTGTCGCTGCTGCCACTACTGCTCCCATTCCCACCAGAGAAAAAGCGCCAGGGGAAGAAATGGAAGAAGGGAAATAATTGTGAAAGATTGACCCCATAAAATTTCCAGTCATTGCTCCCAGGAAAAGGGAAGGCGCGAAAATCCCACCAGAACCGCCAGAGCCCAGGGTTAAGGACGTGCTCAGAATTTTCGCAAAGATAAGAAGAAAAGCAAGCCAGAAACCCAACTGATTTTGCAGACAGGCATCAATTGAGTCATATCCGACTCCAAATATCTGAGGTAAACCCAAGCCGATTCCTCCAATTAAAAGACCTCCAAGAGCCGGTTTTAGGAGAGGATGGAGATGGATTTTGTCTAATTTATCCTCGAAAAAATAGAGAGTTTTAATAAAAATAATAGCGATTAATCCGCTTACTATTCCCAGCAGTATATAGGGACCGATCTCCCAAACACTGATGAGCGTATATTTAGGGACAGTAAAAGCTGAAAAATCGCCAATGATGAGTCTTGAGGTCAGCGTGGCGATGACAGAAGCGATAATGATCGGGCTAAAAGAGAAGACGCCGAATTCTCCCAGAAGGACTTCTACTGCAAAAAGAGCTCCTGCAATCGGAGCATTAAAGGTTCCTCCTATGCCGGCTGCTGCTCCAGCAGCAACCAAAGTCCTCATCCCTCTTTCTTTTATCCGGAACAATTTGCCGATTGACGATGCCACGCTTGAGCTTATCTGAACGATCGGGCCTTCCCGCCCTACAGAGCCTCCAGAGCCGATACAGATGGAAGATGCCAGGGCTTTTATGGCTACAACTTTAGTTCTAATCTGTCCTCCCCGAAAGATCAGAGCTTCCATTATTTCAGGCACGCCATGACCTTTGGCTTCTCTTGCTCCGTAGTAAATAATGGGGCCAATGATCAATCCTCCCAGCGCAGGGATGAGGATTGTCAGGTACCATGGCTGAGAAGAGACAGAAGAGATGAAGCTTTCTGCCCGCCAGAATTGGTTCTGGAAGAAACGAATCATGATTTTAAAGACTACAGAAGCAAGACCGCCGATAACGCCGACAAGCACCGCCAGAAGTGTAAGGCGGATGTGCTCGGTGAATTCGTTTTTTCCAAAATCAATTTTCATTTTTGTAAGTTGCACTCATTAATACAAGTTCAATAAAGGTTTTTACATTGTCATTGCGAGCCCTGAAAGGGCGAAGCAATCTCATACGAAAAGGTTAAGATTGCCACGTCGCGGCGCTCCTCGCAATGACATATTCTATAAGATTGCCACGTCGCGGCGCTCCTCGCAATGACATATTCTATAAGATTGCCATGCCCTTTGGTCACTCGCAATAACATTTTATTTAATGTGTTTTCATTAGTTTCTAAAGAAGATCCGTTCCGCTGACTATTCTTTCAGAAAAGTTTGAGCTGGGCCTGGGCTTCCTCTTCTAAAGTATCTTTCTCGAAAAGATTGACATCTCCAAAGCATCCGTCATGCCCGGGTACAATCTTTACCGCTCCTTTTCTCATCCGTTCCACCCCAAGACTGATTCTCTCTGGATGGATTCGCTTTAATTCCGCTGAGCTTATTTCTGTGGAGAGGATAAAGGAGACATCCTCGGGGGAAGGATGGAGAGATTTCAGGTATTCATTATTCGAGGGAACGATATTTTTCAAACGGAAGAAGCCGTTTCCTTGCGGCTCTAGTTTTTGCTTGAGCAGAAATAGCCATTCTGGAGGGGTAAAGTCGCCAGTGGCCAGAAGTCGTATTCCCTTTATCTTGGCCCGGTAAGCAAGGGTATCCAGAACCATCTCCCGGGAAGTAGCTCTTGAGAATTTGGAATGGATATGAAGGTCAGCTATGTACTTCATCGTAGTTAGATTAAGTTTAAGGAATAAAGAATGACATTTCAAGAAAAAGAATAATTTAAAAAATATTCCATTTTGAGGAAGGGAAAGACAAGGAAGTTGTCGAAGCCTACGAGAAGATTCTTGAACAGTTTGCCGATGTTCACATGATTAAAGAGTGTATTGGAAATTGTTATTTTAAACAGAAAAAATAGGACAAGACTGAAGAATACAACCAAAAGGTTTTGGAGAAAACTTGCGGGGATGTCTTGTTATTTTACTTCAAAATCGATAGTTTTCGTTTCAGATTTTCCCGAGATCTTATCTGAGATTTTTAAGGAAAGAGTATACTTCCCGGGCTCCAAGTCTCGTGTCTCCCTCCGCTCGTCTTCTTCGGATGTTATTATCAGAGTTTGTTTCAAGTGTAGAGGTTGAGGGACAAGGGGGATCTCGTATTTTCCAGGTTTAAAGCGGATTGCTAGCTCTTCTCCTTTTAAGATTTCAAAGCCTACTTCAATATCATATTTTCCCGTCTCCGAGGGTTGAGCTCCAAAAATATAAAAGAAAACTTCAAAATTATCCTTTGGAGCAAAAATCCTGTCAACATTAGCTTCGATCTGGAGAACAGAATAGGCAAAGAAGTCTTTATGAACTTCAGCCCGGACCTCAGGAGCGGATATTCTTTTTATATTCTTGATAAAAAAGACAGGCGTGGTGTCAAGGCCATCGGGGGAAGATAACGGATCAGGAAGCGAGAACTCGAAGTATTGAGTTCCGATCTTCCCTAAATCCTGAGAAGCTATGGCCATAGATAAAATATAATTACCTGGAGGAAAAGGATAAGCTGTTGTATAAAGTTCCTCTTTGTCAGGTTCATAAGAGCTACTCTCTACCTGGAAATTAGCTGGAATATAGATTTCACTGACTACCTCTCCAGGTGCGTTTTTTTCTACCTTGTTGACCTGAAGAAAAACATGGGAATTGCACTGAAGTTTTGTGGGGACAATTTCGGTTTCAGGCGGGACTTCCTTCTCTTCTTCTTTCTTCTCTGGGGGTGCAGGAGCCGTAGCGATCGGAGAGAAACCAAGGTCTGCATTTTTCACTTTAAAGAAAAAGATGCTGTGCATATTTTCTCGGGCAGGAAGATAGAGGTGGTTGGTGATGGTGAAAGGAATGTCCAGACGTGCCTCACGGGTTATAATGCCCTCTTTAAAAATGGTTTTAACTTCCTGGGGGATGCGGGCAGGCTCTTCTTGGGGCTTCCCTGCCTTATTCAGAGCGGCGAGGTTTGTTGCCAAGAACAAGCTCACGATAAATCCCAAGAGGAGCACTGGAATTACAAGATTTCTGATTTTCATATTTCCTCCTAACTTTTAGCCTACAGGTTTAAATTGCTTATCCTCTCATAATCTGGTGTTTATTAAATTTTTCTTGTTGAGGAAGTATTTTTCTCTATGACGAATAATTAATATAGCAGAACCTATATTTTTTTTCTACGGATATTTTCAGAGATAGAATGACTAATATAAACGCAATATATATTTTTACAATGTCATTGCGAGCCCTGAAAGGGCGTGGCAATCTCATACAATAAATTGTCATTGCGAGGAGCGTAGCGACGCGGCAATCTCAACCTTTTCGTAAGAGATTGCTTCGCCCCTGCGGGACTCGCAATGACAATTTCTTCCTACGAGATCGCACAGCCTGTTCCGAGCAAAGCGAAGGAATTTTCTTCGCTCCTCGCGATGACACTGGAATAATTGCGTTTGTATTAGATCTTATTCTTTTTTGGGACTATCCCTATTCTTTTGTCCCCATTATTTTTTAGGGATAGGGGTTTACTTTTTTAGAACAAACAGATTAAAATGTGCAGGTAAACTGAAATAATAAATTAAATAGGAGGGAGGGAATAATAACTTAAAGCTAATTTAGCTTATAAAAATTCAATTTTTTGGACAATATCCAATTTTTTGGACAAAGAAAAGAAGGGATATTCTAAAAAAAAGAGATAACTTATTGATATAATTACAGATAGCACAAACGAAGAATTTGGTATAGAAATTGCATATATATACAATACATAATTAAATAAAGTCTATATCAAGGAGGTGATAAAGAAGTATATTTAAAAAGTAAAAATTAAGGAAATTGTTGGAGTGAAGATTTTCACTCCAGGGTTATGGAAAATTTTTTCCCTGGAAAAGGGAGAAAAAGGAGGAAATTTTGAAAAAGGTTTTAAGTATGTTGTGTTTGATTTGCTTAATAGGGGTATTTACCTATGCTCAAGAAGCGGGAAACCTAACAGGAACTGTTTATGATCAAGATGGTGCTCCTCTTCCTGGTGTAAAAGTTAGCCTGAGCGGCTCAAAGGTTCTTGCGCAGACAATCGTCACCTCGGAGAGAGGGAACTTCAGGTTTATAGCTTTACCAGTTGCAAGGGATTATACTCTGAGATTAGAACTTCCTGGGTTCAACACGCTTATTCGCGAGAAGCTTGGAGTTTCTTTTGCAAGAGATACTTCTCTATCATTAACTCTCTCTCAGACCACCCTTGAAGAAGAGATCACCGTTGTTGGAGAGAGTCCTGTTATCGACACCAAAAGAACTCAAGTGGGTGTGAATATTACACAAGAGATGATCATGAGCTTGCCCACGAGCAGGAATCCCTGGACTATTATGTCTCTTGTCCCCGGGATGCTGATCGACAGAGAAGATGTCGGCGGAAATGAAGGCGGACAGCAATCTTCTTATTACGGTCATGGAGGAAGAGACGGCGATACAACCTGGAATATTGACGGAGCCAACATCACTGACATGTCGGCTTTAGGAGCAGCTCCTTCCTATTTTAACATTGCCAGTTACGAAGAGTTGCAGATCAACTACGGAAATAACGACGTCAAGGCGCAGACTGGAGGCGTTCAGATCAATGTCATCAGCAAGCGAGGCGGAAATAGCTATTCTGGAACTTTTTACCTGGACGTAGAAAAAGATAGCTGGCAGGCAGAGAATCTTACCCAGGAGATGGAAGATATTGGCTATACCTCAGGAGGTATTAACAGGATCTATCTCTACGGTGCCAACTTTGGTGGACCTCTTGTCAAAGATAGACTCTGGTTCTATGGTTCATGGGCAATTCAGGATCTTGATGGCAGAACTCTGGCTGGGACATCAGATAAGACCTGGTTGAGTTCTGGGTATGCTAAACTCAACGCACAGATCACTCCCACGACAAGAGTCGAAGGCTTCGTTGAGTACGACGACAAGAGCAAATGGGGTAGAACAAACTGGGGTGCTACGGTTCAAAGTGCTGACACACTCTGGAATCAGACAGGTCCTGGTTACATCTGGAAGGGTGAAGTCGAGCAGACGATGGGGAACCTCTACCTCAACTTCAAGGCCATCTATATGAACGGCGGATTTCATTTACTTCCTGTTCAAGGCGAGAGGACCGCTGACGGCTCTGGG